>Ga0209550_10007228_pt1 | contig 10293 bp, 11 predicted proteins | sample LauGreSuBDMM15SN_2_FD_187567 | JGI IMG/M metagenome (GOLD analysis project Ga0209550, IMG submission 187567) | Freshwater lake microbial communities from Lake Michigan, USA - Su13.BD.MM15.SN (SPAdes) (version 5) | ecosystem: Environmental > Aquatic > Freshwater > Lake | place: Lake Michigan... | reverse complement strand
GTGGACAAGTGACAGTGGATCTGGAATGAGACCATCACGTGATGCTAGGCGTTCTGCTTGAACTTCCGGAGAAACCTCAAGTCTGATAACCATAAATCCGACAGACTGAGGACCTAAGATCTCATTAGGGAAACGGCCATCGGTGTAGAAAAGATTCTTCCCATTTGCCGCGTAATTCAAAGCACTTACTACAGCTTTAGAAACCCAGTAATCATCCTTTTCGGCGCGCCTTACCTCTGTGCCCCAGAACTGAAGCACTCGTCTCATACCTGCTGTTCTTGTCATCGAAGTTGCTCTTGGTGTTTCTTGGAGAGCTAATGATAGGAGAGTAACAAAATTGTCAAAGATTCCAGAGTCCTTGACGCAAAGAATCTCTCTGGCCTCACTAATTGATCTGTCACGGACGAGCGAAATAGCCTGGTTGACTTCCTCTTTGAGCGGTTGAGCAAATGACATGTGCACGACCGGTTCAAGCTTCAAAGCTGAAACCACGCCAAGCGCTACGCTGTCCTTCCCTGATGCTAGTTTGCCGCTGAACCCAAGCATAAGAACTTCTCGGCTAAGAATTCGCCCAGCAGCAATAGAAGCTGTTTCCTCGTCAACACCGAATGAAAGAGCTGACTTGATGATCTCAGAACGGGTTAGCATGAACTAAACAGTGCGCGTATTGCTTATTCGCGCTGTATTCTCACGATTGAACACTGAGGAAAATAACTGAACTATTTCATCAATGTGTGTGAAAATACTTGCACTATTTGTATCCGCACTCACTGTATTGAATAACTCCTTCTCGCGAAGGGGCGCTGGTTCACCGCAAGGTTGACCGGTGAACCCGGTCTTATTGCTTAGGCATCTATCCGGCCAGGGATGAAAATCCTGTCCTGTCAAATTCGTCTCCACGATGCTCCGGTCGCGTACCTCCGTCGCTTCTGTCAACGACCTAACCTGTCGTTTGAGCCCGTCCGTGTTGAGATGCTAGGTGCGGCCGGTTCCCTCATCGGACCGCCCACTTGACAGTGATACCCTCCCTACGCCGCTCAGCGGTGAACCAGCGCCCCCTATCCTTCACAGGAGGGGGCGCTACTTTTTTGTCAAATTTCTTTACTCAACTTACGAGTTGGTTTCTGCGAACACATATTATTATTACCCTAATGCGGAAGAATTCTTGATAGGATAACTGATCAATAGACTCAGTCCGGTAGTATATATGGGTGTTAGATTGTCTTGCGAATGGTTTTTCGAGCCGAAAATAGTATAGAAACTAGAATGAAATACTACAAAATGTTAGTCTATGATGCCAAGAAGTTGACGCGCTTCCTCAGTACGGTCGCCTCGTTGTTCAACAGATGTAGGAGTGGTAACTGTTTGCTCAGAGACACGGGATAGTGATATCTCGTCAATAAGAACCTCACCTTCGCCAATAAAAAGTATCTTCAATTGAAATTCAGAGGGTTGTTCTATAACAATCCTATCCAGACCTGTCAAGGAGGCAGCGACATTGATTTTGGAGGGGCTGATCAAGGGAACATCTGATGCCAACTTTCCTGCTAGCAGAAACATCTCAGTTAGCTCGTCGTTTCTACGGTGAGCAAGAAGTGACGCGAGAGCGTTACGATCTACATCCCAACCTCCTCCTTGTTTTGGTACGAGCACTCGTGCTAAGTCTCGAATATTACAGTAAAGCTTTGAGCTGTTGCCAGTGAGACCTATCAAAGGCGAGTTTATGTTAGAAGTTAGAGGTAGTGCTTCTTCCCAGTTACCCTGAGAGTTGGTCTCTCGTTTAGTACTTCGTTGCCAGAGGTTTTCCCCGTCACTGACGAGATCAACATGGTAAAGAGACCCGGTTATGCTGACACTATAGGAACAGCCAGAGCGAAGATCTATATAACCCTGAGCATAGGTGTACGCGTCTCCGTTGTCGCGTTGATATAGCTTATGTTCAATAGAGGTTGGTGAAGAGAGGAAACTGTTCAATGTCGCGAGGATCTCCTCGTTAGCCTTGGGAAGAGAAACTGTTACCATCGAAGTACTTGCCTTATTTGAACTAATTAGAACCACTGAACCAGTAAACACGGAGAAAATCGAAATTGCTACGGCTAAAAGAATCGGTTTCGATTTGTACAGCATTGATTTGGCCATTAGATGTTCTTCCTGATTTGATTCACACAGTTTTTCAAAGTCTCTTCTCCTAGAGGGGCGCAAAGAAGCGAGCGAACGTCAGTTCTTAGAAGAAGTGGGTGCGGTACATGCGGATAGGCGATGCCTAGATCACGCTTACAACTATCTGCAGCGCGCCCTGGAAGTCTCTCGCACCAAGAGGCTACTTCTTGTGCTGCTGCGGCAACTTCTTTATTGAAAGCCTCCGGAAGAACGTCCGGGTATGGGTACGATATCTCGTGTGCCCAGACATATATCTTCTCTAATGCACGCTTCGAGAAGACGAAGGCTGCTCCGTGAGCACAACCATCAAGCATTCCTGGTAATTCAGGTTGAAACCAATTAGCGCAGATTTGAGGCATCTCATCAGGTGCGTCATATGTGTTTCTGGATGGGAAACGCCCTGTTGCAGGTTCATACATGTCCATCATGACACCTTCACCGCATTGTGCACGTCCCTCAGGGGTTCGTAACAACGAGCAATAGTTGGATGACTTAGGTCCGTCATTTGTAAGAATCCAGGCAGCGTGTCCAACTCCGTGCGTGCAATAATGTAACATATTTGTTTCAGTTGAAGACTCGCAGGCAACGACAAGACGCGCGAACTCTGCTGGCGTGGGATTTGTCGCAGCAAACGCGTCAATCATGCCGTGAATGAAACCTGCCTCACATGACGGGTGGTCATGGCTAGCTAATGCTAAAGCTATGTCTCCGCCGGCAGCCTTGAGAATTGTGTCACCGACTATGTGGGCAGGTTCATGACAGGGGAGACCAAGAAGCGGATGCTCGAGAATGAGCGCAGAGAGCGATGTAGCCAAAGCTTGGGTTTCTAGACGTACGGCAGCTGTGGTAAATATAGCAAGGAGACATTCACCAACGGCTGGGTCGGAGTAATTATCCTGGGTCTCGATCGCTGGTACACATGTAATTAGACGAGCACGCCAGATTGCTACTTGTTCTTCTGATGCATCTGCTGCATCTACTGAACGAACTGGTGGAGCTGCAAGCATTTGCCGAGCTTCCGTCCAGCCACCAGTTGCCGCTTGATAGTCACTTCGCTGAGATAAGACAGTAGTAAGCCCCGCAACAACTGCAACAAAAGCCAAAAGTGAAGCAAGCAGTTTTCGTTTCATACAATATACCTGTCCCGTTGCGAGACTTTATGGCAATGGTTCTCAGGTGCTAGCAGGTAGGCTGTCATCGAAGAACGATGGTTGGCCTAATTGAATTGCCGATGCGGTTAGGTTTGGTGCTTTTAGGCCTAGATGAGCCCAAGCTGCATCAGTAGCCATCCGGCCTCGAGGGGTACGTGAGAGCAGACCTGAACGCATGAGATGTGGCTCATAGACCTCTTCGATTGTAGCAGGTGCTTCGCCGACTGCTGCAGCAAGTGTGTTCACACCTACAGGACCGCCTCTAAATTGAGAGATAAGAGTTAGTAGTATCTCACGACCGAGCTCATCAAGACCTAGCTCGTCGACTCCGAATGCATCAAGTGCCTTGACGGCAACGGAACTGTCAATATGATCAAAGTTGTATACCTGAGCCCAGTCTCGAACACGTCGAAGCCAACGGTTCGCTACTCGGGGGGTACCACGAGAGCGCCCAGCAATAATTTCCGCAGCGTCAGTGTCGAGTTCTAAGTCTAGAAGAGTAGATGACCGACAGACTATCGAGGTTAGTGCCTCGTTATCATAGAGCTTCACGCGCCCATGAAAACCAAATCGATCCCGTAGAGGTGCTGAAAGAGCACCTGATTGGGTAGTTGCTCCAACGAGTACAAAAGGTGTCAGGTTGATACGCAATGTCCGGCTTTTGACACCTTCGCCTACGATAAAGTCAAGCACCCCGTCTTCGAGCGCTGAATAGAGCATTTCTTCAGCTGCGACAGGGAGGGCGTGTATCTCGTCGACAAAAACAACAGAAGGTACACTCAAGCTAGAGAGCAAGGAAGCAACATCTCCTGATTTACCTAGAGCTGGTGCGGACGTAGTAATCAAAGGGATACCGAGTTCATGTGCGATAACGCCTGCCAGAGTGGTCTTCCCTAACCCAGGTGGGCCAGAGAGTAGAATATGATCACATAACTGCTGGCGACCTTTCGCAGCTTCAATTAGAATATTGAGGTCGCGCACTAGATCTGGTTGCCCACCGAAGTCAGTGAACGATGTAGGGCGTAGAGCATCAGCTGTCATCGTTGTTCCCTTCGAAGGTGACTCAAGGCAATTGTAAGGCGTTCCTCTTCGTCTAGTTCGGGGTTTGTAGACGCAACGGCTTTCATAGCTTCAGGCAATTCAAAACCAAGTGAGACTAGTATACTGGCTATCTCATGCTCTACGCCAATCTCCTCAGATGCGCCTGACATAAGATCGTCTGGTAGTTTTGTATCGTTTGCAATTCGGTCAGCGATCTTAGGCCCTACTCCCTTTACCTTTCCGAGCAAAGTGGAATCCTTGTGGCGTACTGCGTTGACGAGGGCTTCCACGCCGGATTCGCGTATGACTGCCAGAGCAGAATTGGGTCCAACTCCAGTAACTTTACACAAAGCTTCAAATGCCACCCTTTCTTTTTCTGTACCAAATGCAAATAAGGTTATAGCGTCCTCACGTACAATTGTACAAACATGAAGCCGAACTTCAGCTCCTTCTGAGAGTGGGTGTGGTGTATTGACAACATAACCAACGCCGGCAGATGTCACGACTATACGACCTGTGGCTTTGCCTTGAAGATATCCAATCATAGAGCTAATCGTTCCTCTTGTGCTGCCTTACGCACGCACATGGGCCCGGTCAAGTGAACCTATATGGCGCACATTTTGGCTTGGTGTGCCTAGTTTTGCTGGGGGTCCGGGTGTGCAGATGCTGACGATGGAAGAACAATGATTTCTGTGACCTACTTGAAGGAAATCCCTGAACAGCACATTGATTCTGCAGGTCTGATCAAAGGTATCGAATCAGACGAGAAAAATACAGAAGAGGGTGCACTAGAGCCAAATGCAGTACAATCTGGTCATTCATTAGGGGTTCTCAAGGGACCGTGGCTAAACGCCTTTTGGGTTTTGACCGAAAATAGGATCCGTTCAAAGTCGAACTTCCGCCGGAGCAAAAACTCGGCAGCATGGCGGGCAAACCAGGACTTCGAAACAACGTTAGCTCTGTCACTTCGTGCTGCTAGGCCTTTGACATGGCCCGCGGTCGACGGTGCTATACCGTTGAGTGAGCGGCCTGTGTTTGTTGCCGTGACATTTGCTAAGTCTACTATTGATGCAGGGAATCACTCAAAGAGTGTGCTCGATGCTGCTGAGGGAGTTGTCTACGTAAATGACGCACAGGTAGCTGCGAGTTGTGCGGTTGCAGAACGTGGGCTGTCAGACCCATATCTTCTTATTGCATTCGCTCAACTGCCCCCAGGTTCATCGCTTCAAGAAATAGCTTCCGCGGGATCAGTGCTTCTAAGTGAATTGTCAACGCTCATTATAAAGCGAAAATAACTAAAGTATCAGGTAGTTGTTGACTTTCTTGGTTGAGGTACCCAGCACTCGTCACAGGCTGCTACTACTCCTCCTCTTGCTCCGCGACGAAGCTTACCTAGTAGACCGCAAACGGAACAGCGAGCTGGTCGTTGACCGGTTTCGAGATCGTATTCTAGACGCCTGTATTCATCTTGTAAAACGGTCCAAGCGGAGTTCAGAACAGCAGAACGGCGTTGCATCTCGTCTTTGACTTCAACTGAGGCCTCTGCGTACCGATCAGGGTGTGCGGAACGAATTTTCAGTAACCAAGCTTTTCTGATCGTGTCCACAGGTGCGTCAAAAGGAACACCAAGTACCTGGTAGTGGCTCTGGATTTCGAATTGAGGTAATTGCTCGCGGTCCAGGCTCATAATTGAGTATCGTGAGGTGTGCTGTTGTGAACGCCCGAGATTCTTATGTATAATGGTATAGGTTGTAAAATTGAGTGGAGTGCGCACGGTTTGTCAGATGCCAAGAACCCCGGATATGAACATGCGGAAACTTGCATCTGCAGCTATCAAGCGAACCTATTCAGTATTGACTAGTTGTGTGAAGGCTGCCGCATCGGCCTTCGACTCGTCGCCGGTAAGTCCTTCTGTGATATCAGGCAAGTTTATAGACCGTTTTTTGGAGCATCGCGATAGTCGTGCCGGACGAAACCCCACATGGGCTTCAATCGAATCACGTCGAACCATTCAAGGTTCCGAATCGAAAATATTTATAAGCGATGACCTTACTTTAGCGGATATTGAGACACAGCGTCAGATTGCAAAAACCTTGACACCTGATCCTTGGTGGCTACCTGTAGCTATGGCGTTGCACCGCTTCTCCATTCAGAGACCGATTTACCAGTCCCTTCACGCAAGTCAGAGACTTTTCCGCGGGTGGGATGATAGGGCAACCTACGACCTTGGAATCTTTTTGTGCTCGCAGATAGCTGATCAACTTGACCATCTCGCGGAAACATCTCATGGTTGGCCCAGTGGGGAGGAATACCCAACATATGATGAATGGACTAAGACATTGCGGGAAAAGGCTTCGAATTTACGTAGATTCAAAGGAACAATACAATCGGAAGAAGCATTCTCCCATTGGTATAAACTGGTAACAGACCCTGAAACCGTAACAGAAGATGTAATTATAGCAGAAAAGGAAAGCGATCGGTTGGAAGCAGAGAACAAAGAAGCCGCGAAGAAGGCAATGCACTGGGTTGCGGAGAACCTAGAAATACTCTGGGATTGAGCCCTAGAGTAAAACTTTTACAAGTGTAATAATACATTTATAAGAAACAAAGGAAATGATTATATACTTCGCAACCCTGGCCCGATAATGATACCAGTTCCTCCCCGAGCTCGCGAAGCTGCGTCCTTTGCTCGAACATCAGCAGCTTCATTTCGAGGGTTGCCACTATGACCTCGAACCCAGACAAAGCGCACATTACGTCCAACTAGCAAATCTAAGGTTGCTTCTATAATTTCCTTGTTTGCAACGGCCGAGCCTGATGAAGTAACCCAACCATTACGTCGCCAATTATAAGACCATTGAGTAACAGCGCTTATTGCATATTTCGAGTCACATTCTAGTACAATTGGGCGATCCAGTCCAGCGGTGGCGACAAGTGCCTGGCGAACAGCTGTTAGTTCACCTAGATTGTTGGTGCCGTGCGGTACTCCACCGGAAAGCCAGTTCTGATCATTTACATACCAACACCAACCCGTAGGGCCGGGATTTCCGAGCGCTGATCCATCAGTTGAAATAACAAGAGGTACGTTTGAGAGGGTTGTCGATGGGGGTACATATGCTGAGGTCATGACTAAGACAGTTGTGGCATTCTTAGCTTGAACAGTTAGCAAATATTCGTGGCGCATATCCTAACGGGACAGTTGGTGTGATTCGCACACAGTTACAGAGATGAGAAACGTTATTGGAAGATTCGCAGCACGTTGGGGTATGCTGCTTTTCGGCATAATCGTCGGCAGTGGTTTATTATTGCTTATTTTCTCACTTTTTGTTGGCAACAACTTCGAGGTTCCAGATAAGGATCAGCCAGCGGTTATAAGCTCTGAAGGTCGCTTCGTTATAGGTAAATCTCCAGATTCCTGCCCAAGTGATATAACTAAATGTGTCAGTATTGCGGTTCCTGCAAGTGAGATCGTGGTAGTAGATAACGTAGAAGAAACTATTGGGGTCTCAGCTATCTCAGGTGATTCTCCGTTAGCCCTTCGGAGAATTGCCGGTGGTTGGGAAATTGTACTTACAGAATCAAGTTCAACTCTTCTGATCACATCCAAAGAATCAATATGGGTACTATCTGTATCATGATTACAAGGAATATAATTTATAACACCCAATCGATAAGAAAAAAATGAGTCTCCCTATTGCGTCAATAAATACTTACGGTACGGTTTGTTCTGTATGTCGGGCACCGATGGACCTTTATAAGGTCTGGAAAATCCGGCAACATGTGAAAATCCGAACTGTATCCGAAAAGAATGGAGGTTAGCGCATGAAAAAGAAAGATACATTTTTGCCTAAAAATGTTGAAACGGTAAAGTCTAAGAGGTATATGCTAAAACTCGCTTCTGTTTGCGCAACACTTTTTCTTGTTCTCTCTCCTATATCTGCTAACGCTGTTGAGTTGACTGCATCTGGTGTTCCATATGGGTATGGAAGTGGTTACAAGAATGTACTGCAAGGGAAAGATGCGTTCCAACGTCTATTCAAGGTCGGTTCGACAACTATACCTGTGTATTCTACTTCATTCAAAGGTAGCGTTCCGTCTGATCCTTCAATGAGGTTTCAGGCTATCCAGCGCTCGAAGAGCAACTTTGATAATATCTCCAAGGGATCCGATGTTGCTGCTCGTTCAGATTCAATCGGAACGCCTCTCAACGATGCGAACAGCGAGGCGGTAGCTGTGCAGTTAGCGATTTGGCATTTGTTGGAAGGTACTGACATCAAGCCGGTAGGGCAAATCAATCTTCCGATTTTGGAGCGTACTGAGCAATTGATTGAGAAAGCTTCAGCTGTAAACTCCCCTGAGCGTGTTGTAGCTGTTGATATCAAGCTGGCTCAGGAGAGAATTGACAGGGGTACACGCGTATCCATTACTCTTTCAGCCAGTGGTACGCCGCTGTCAGGAGAGTATATAACAGTGAAAGCGGGCACCTTATCGTTACGAGTTCTCACAAATGATGCAGGCATCGGTTTAGCAAAGCTCCCGGCCTTCAATTCTCCCACGATGCTTTCAGCATCGTTCAACTGGTCCCTACCTGCAGGTTCTATACTAATGCCACCAGTTGGTGCCTCGGTAATAACGGCAAAAGCAGCAACAATAGTCTCGAAGACATCGTCGAAGATCCCTGGATCACCCGTATCAGAGGTTATATCTAAACCAACCGCCGTGGCTACAAATTCACCAACAGAAAAGCCTACCCAGTCACCTAAACCACGGCCTTCAGTTACAGTAACACCTACGCCTTCTCCAACCGAGTCTATGCTGACCGGTGACTTCGAAGACCCAGCTGCTGACGTAATTGATGTGGTTGTGGAAGGAGAAAACTCTTCAAATGACATCAAGAGAACAACTAGTTGGCTACCGCTCGCTGGAGTTGGTATACTCTTCCTAGTCGCTCTAGGTATAGCGCGTCAGCGGCTAAACAAATAGAAAGATATTTAGCTAGTACAAGGTTAGAACATGAGGAAGACCCCAGACTAAGGTCTGGGGTCTTCTTGTTGTTCATGTTGTAGATACTTGAACTCTACTCGGTTGCGTCGATCTCAGCTTGGAGTTGTTGTAGTCGTACAGGGTTGCACCTACTAGCAGTTGCATCCCAACGTGGTGTCGGGTCATAGCCAGGGAGTATTGCGCTGTACCAGCATGCTCCGTTGATCACGGATGCTAGAACGACCATATTCTTACCTGCAACGGCAGATATACCAGGGGGGAGTGTTACGCCACGGTAAGTTCTCTTCGCTTGGTAATACACTTGTGCGGTGTTGAGAGAGTTTTGCAGAGCAATTGTAGCTATCTGTGTTGCCCCTTGATCGGGAGCTTGCGGAGTTGCCGCCATAGGGTTAGCACCTGACAATATACTTGGAATAGAAACGCTGACATTAGCGCTGATGACGGCTAAGCCAAGAGCTAGGGCTGCTCCAATCACACCCATCCGACGACGGGCGTGTACGTTGACGGTACGTTCTGCCGAAATAGCATTCTCCTGGATCTCAGGGATACTAGCTGGTTCGCTTTGATTTTCTTGATTGATAGTCTCCGGGAGAGCTTTTTTCTGAGTAGCAGGATCAACAAATATCTCTGGAACTTGATGTTCTGCTGGTTGGCCTGGTCCTGTAACAACTGACGATCTCTGCACTGTGTCGGAGTAATGACCGTTAGCGTGATCGAAGTACCCATAGGTAGTAGCTGCTAATACGTCAATCGGTTTAGGTGGGGTTACCGCCACAACTGCCTCCGGCTCGGTGACAGGTTTCTTCATGACCTCATTGAGGTCGGTTTTTTTATGATAACCAAAAAGTTCGGCTTCACGTGAGTCTACGCTCATGGCGCTCCTGACTGTCGGGCCCTGTGGGCTTGGATGGATTACAGTTAGGACTATGAGCGCGCA
>Ga0209550_10007227_pt1 | contig 10293 bp, 2 predicted proteins | sample LauGreSuBDMM15SN_2_FD_187567 | JGI IMG/M metagenome (GOLD analysis project Ga0209550, IMG submission 187567) | Freshwater lake microbial communities from Lake Michigan, USA - Su13.BD.MM15.SN (SPAdes) (version 5) | ecosystem: Environmental > Aquatic > Freshwater > Lake | place: Lake Michigan, USA... | reverse complement strand
TACCATAGCGGTCCACGGACATCAGGCGCCCAGCACGAGTCATCACGTCCACCAAGAGACCAAGGTGGCGATAGTTAATCTGCCCTTCCTCGAACAGCGTCGTGATTTCCGTGTATAGAGTCTGGCGCGTTGCCTCAATGCCGAGCTGTGAATAAATGTCGTGTACGTGGGTGCTGGTTACACGAGAGGCGTCGACTGCAGGATGGTTCATCACCTCCAGGAAATTGCTTCCATCCGTGTCCAAGATATACTCCTCGGCAATCTCATACTTGCCGTCGGCCTTGTTATACGCAAGGCGCTCTGAGCCCTTGCGGAACGTGGCCGCCTTGATGCCAGGTACGCCGCGAATAATCACGGAGTTCAGCAGCTTATTCTGGAACTTCTTGTATGCCGTGAGTATATCTAGGGAAGAGGGATTTGTCTTCTCCTCTGACTCGGCCGCCTTTGAAATGCGAATACGCATCACCAGCTTCTGGCTGTTGAAATCCGAGTATATGAGATTAATATCGTCCTCAAAGCGGCGACGAAGCACGAATAAGATATCGTCCATCGTAATGTTCTTGTCGAACATGTTTTGGCGGTTGAACTCCAGGCGCAGAACATACTTGCTCCACGTCTCCTCTACCGCCTCCGCCGCCTCAAACATCCTATAGAACGCCAGCAACTCCCTGTCCTCCTTTAACATCGTTGCAGAGTCCTTGGGGTCGTAGTAAATGGCGGTCTTGATGGTCATGTCACGCAGGAGAGTCAGCTCCAGCTCCTGCGCCACCTCACGCGCCTTCGCCTTGGAATTGGAATACTCCTTCTTCAGCGGGATTGTGAGCGAAATCGCCTTCGGGTTCTGCGTAACCTTGAGCAACTCCTCCAGACGAGGGACGCCTCGAGTAACGTTGGACTTACTAGCTACACCGGCTAAATGGAAAGTGTTGAGCGTCATCTGCGTAGATGGCTCGCCAATACTCTGCGCCGCAATAATTCCCACCTGTTCGCCAGGCTGCACCCACGCCTGCCAGTTCTTCGTCACCAACACCTCGCACAGAGTGTCAAATGCCGACTCTGTGAACCGCTGCTCAACAATCAGCTTCATCGGGCAGAGATAGTAGCGGAGAAGAGCCGCCCACATTTTATGGAATCTCTGCGTCTTCTCTAACACAGCCTCAATGCCCGCAATCACGTGCCTCGGCGTAAGATTCGTCTTCTGCGCCGTGTTCAGGCCGAATTTCGTCTTGATGTTCAGAATCAGCCGCTCCAGGTTGACCGCGGCAAAGATGGACCCCTGATTTCCGCTGCGGAACACCCCCTCCACCACCATCTTCTGGTCGTCCCTCACTGACTGGACGAAGCCCTTGAGAAGCTCCGCGTCGTCGCCGCGGTCAGCTCCATCCGCCAACACCGCCACCAAATCCACGCCTTCCAGACCAAAGTCACGACGAATATCGGCATCCGTTAGCTTGCCCATCTCCAGGCTCTGGCTCTCAATCTTCGTCGAGTTAATACCGTCCTCGCCGTAATGGAATTGCGCGATGTTCATGTTTGCATCACGCACAGAGCCGTCGTGCTGGACTACCAAGTCCTCCATCGCCTTCACTAGACGGCGCTGAATATAACCCGTACTCGCCGTCTTCACTGCAGTATCAATCAGACCCTCACGACCTGACATGGCGTGAAAGAAGAACTCCGTAGGGCTGAGGCCATTGATAAAGGAGTTCTCAATGAATCCACGGGCCTCAGCACCGTCATCATACTTCTTGAAATGCGGCAGAGTGCGGTCCTCAAAGCCATACGGAATACGCTTACCGTCAATGTTCTGCTGGCCCACACAGGCAATCATCTGCGCAATGTTAATGGGACCACCCTTTGACCCAGCACGCACCATCGCCGTCATACGATTCTCATTCGCCAATGAATTGTAGCCGATGTCACCTGCCAACTCCGTGGCCTTGTTCAGAATGCCGAAAATCTTGTCTTCGAACTCGGCCTGATTAGACTTGCCGGTATTGTTGTCAAAGAGGTCCTGGTGTAGACTCAGCAAAATCGTCTCCACGTCGGACTTCTTCTCCTGGATTTTCACGTTCATCTCGCCCTTTGTGCTAGAATCGGCAATCAAGTCGCTGATACCCACGGAGAAGCCGTTATACACGAGGAACTGCTCAATCGTGTTTTGCATGGAATCAATGAAATCGACGGTGCGCTTACTGCCGTAATCGTTAAACGTCATGTGGATAATGCCCTTGGAGGCCTTGCTAAACACCGACTTGTCAAACTGGCCCTCCTTCACCTCACCCTCACGAATCACCACCTTCTTCTTGGACGAGTTGTTCATCTCCATGTTAATCGGTGGCATCAGCTGACTCAGCACCTGGTGGCCGCTCCAGCGAGCGTCGTCCTTGGGAGAAGGAACAACGCCTTCAAAGTTCTTGTTCCACATCATCAGGTTCATGAACTCACGGCGATTGAACTTCACATGCTCACGAGTCAGACGGTAGCTGCCCACGAGAGTGTCCTGAACCACGCCAATCACGGGAATGCCGTCACGAGGACGAAGAATTTGGTGCGGCACGGCGGCAATCTCCTCCAGCTCCGTCGCCGCCTCGTAGCTCTGGGGGCAGTGCATGTTCATCTCGTCGCCGTCAAAATCGGCATTGTAGGGCGCAGTAACGGAGACATTCAGACGGAAGGTCTTGTACTTCAGCACCTTCACTTTGTGCGCCATCATGGACATTCTGTGGAGCGTCGGCTGACGGTTGAACAAGACAATGTCGCCGTCCATGAGATGGCGATTCACGATGTCACCATAATGGAGAGTAATCTCGCCCGTCTTCACGTGCCGCAAACTAATGATGCGACCATCGGCACGGCGAATGGTCTTTGCGCCAGGGAACTTGTCAGGGCCGTTCTGGACGAACTTATAGAGGCGCTTCAGATTGAACTCGGTGACTCGCTCGGGGCGGGTCAGATTCATGGCAATCTTCTCGGGAACACCCAGCTCGGCAATGCTGATGTTCGGGTCCGGAGTAATCACAGAGCGGGCGCTGAACTCAACACGCTTACCCTGGATATTATAACGAATACGACCTTCCTTTGACCCAAGACGCTGTTGGATGGACTTGAGAGGGCGACCGTTGCGCTGGGCGCTAGGGGCCACGCCAGGGATTTGGTTATCCACCAGGGTGGCAATGTGATACTGGAGCACGTTGGTCCACTCATCAATCACCGACTTGGCCGCATTCGCCTGAATACGGGGCATCAAATAGGTGTTGTTCGTCTTGATAATCTCCGCAAGCTTGTGTGTCAAGTCATCCTCGGAGCGCTGGTTGTTGTCCTGAATGACGGAGGGGCGGACTTGCGGCGGGGGAATGGGGAGAACCGTGCAAATCATCCAGTCGGGACGGCACCAAAAGCGGCTGAGGCCCATGAAATCCACGTCCTCGTCCAAAATGCGGCGGAAGAGGCGGAGAACGAACTCCACCTCTAGGGGCTGGCGCTGCTTCTCTGGGCGGTTGTCTTCGCCGACATTGTCCAAGTCATCCCACTCCGCCACGATACGTGCAATGCCCTCACGCACATAGCGCGTCGGCTGGCGAGCACCGCAACCGTCCTCTGTCTCATAGCCACAACGCTTCATTTCCTTGGATGCCGTAAGCACCTCGCGCCACCTCGCCTCCCCCTTGCGCTTCAACAGATGCTTGCGAAACTTCTTGTCAATGAGAAGCTTTGAGCAGCGGATACAAACACAGGACAGAACGTTTTGGATGAAGGGGAGGAATTGGATGTAATACACGGGACGGGCGAGGCGGAAATGGCCGAAGTGGCCGGGGCATTTGTGATTTGTCTGGCCACAGCTGCGGCACTCCCTGCCATTGTCTAGAACACCCATGCGTGGGTCAAAGAGACCGCCAATCTTCGGCTCGTTCCCCTCGTATGTACCGCCGTTCGTAATCTCTACGACGGAGCGCCGCTCAATCTCCTCGGGGCTGAAGATACAAATCTGAATACCTACAACGGGTTCAATCTCGGAAGAAGGAGCATAGAACCCAGCAGGCATCTTCTGTTGAATAGGGACTAAGTTTCTAAGCCCCCGCTAAATCAACTTTTTGTTTGCGGAATATGTTTAGGCCTGTGTTTTGAAAAATCATAGGTTGGGGCTAAAATAGGGGCGTATATGATACATAGATTCCACGAATGCCCGAACTATTCCTTTTACCCAATGACGAGAGCGCCTCTTTCTACAACGATATTTTGCTGGATGGCGAGAATGCAGGGTTTGATTTGTATGTTCCTAACGACGTGGAGTTTGCTCCTGGTGAGCGCAAGATGGTCTCTATGAAAGTTCGGGCGGTGATGTCAAATGGGGGACATTTGCGTCATTATTACATGTATCCGCGCTCTTCCATTTCTAAGACGGGTCTAATGCTTATGAACAGTGTGGGTGTGATTGACAAGTCTTATAGGGGTGAGTTGATTGCTGCACTGTGGAACACTACGGCGGAGAAGGTGGAGGTGAAGAGGGGTCAGCGTCTTGTTCAGATTGTTGCTGGTGATATGAGTGATATTACTCGTGTAAGCGTTGTGGATGTGCTGCCGGAATCGGCACGTGGAGATGGAGGGTTTGGATCTAGCGGTCGCTAGAGACAGACGAGCAAGCTTTGCTTGCGAGTTCGGGTCTACTGGCCGATAGGCAAGTAAGACCCTGGCGAGCTCCGCGAGATCGGGTCTAGCTTCCTAGAGGACGCTAGGCGTTAAAAGCCCCGCAAAAACTGTGTAAAAGGGTATTAGTATGGAGCAGGGGCTGATTGATGCTTCCAAATACCAGATTTCCATACATTCCTTGGATTCCCGCTTTTCCGATTTGAAAAATAACGTGAATTCCGAATTTCGTATAAGAAACCCGACGCCCTTGAAAAACATCATTCGTGTTCGTCTGGCGAGTGTGGAATTACCTTTGGTAGAGCATGCTTTTTCTGCAGCAAAGGGGAATGATACATTCTCTGTAAGAGTGGGAACTACTGTTAACAGATTTATTCAAAGCACACACTTGTTGGCAGGGAATTATACAGCTGCTTCCTTGGTAAATGCAGTAGAGCTCCTCTTAAAAGACATTAGTACCTCTTTCACATGTACTTTGAATAGCATAACTGGTTTTGTAACGATATCTAACCCTGTAACCCCTTTTATCTTGGATTTTTCTTCTCTTGTTCCTGACGTAGCAAATCGCCCGACACATTGGGGACTAGGATATTATCTAGGATTTAGAGAATCTCTTGTATCATCTGTATTTATTAATACACTTACACAATCGTATTATACTGCAGTGGGAACAAGTATTATCAACGTACAGGCAACTCCTTATTATCTTCTGCAACTGAAGTGTCCAGACGAGGTGATAAATGTCACGCATCGTCTGAATAATGAGACGCATGTGGACGCATTTGCGAAACTTGTGTTAAAGGATAACTATTATCAATTACAATTTGACGATGGGAGTAATTTGCTTCGTAAAGAATATACGTTTCTATCGCCTGTTACTATTCCGTTTTTCCAAGTAAGTATCTTAGACCCGTGGGGGAAATTGGTGAATATGTTGGACGCCGATTGGTCGCTGACGTTGGAAGTCACGGAAATCGTGAATTCCAAGACATTTGCTGATATTTCAAAGGGGTATGCGCGGAATTAGATTGGGGGGGCGGTGGTGCTTGTGTACAACTTTATGTAAGAATCTTGGAGATTCTTGGACAAAGTTATTTTTGTATTATTATCATGTTATTACGGGGAAGCAATTAAGTTCATAGAGAATTTATATATATCACTCTCAGAATAATCTGAGCCTCTTAGCTATACTTTCATGCATAGCCTGAATTATTTGTTGTATTGTAGAGATTTGTAACCTCAGTATCAGATAAGGCTCTGCTGTAAATGCGAACTTCGCCGATTTCGCCATATAAAAATTGTGTTTGGCTGCCATCAAGATATGAGCCTAATATAAATACATCTCCACTATCTGTAGCAGAGCCTTCATACGGTGTATAGGAATTGGTGAGAACGCCATTCACATATGTTTTCATTATGGAACCGTTCCAAGTTGTTTGTATATTTGTCCAGACTCCTGTTTGTATTTGCGATGCCCCTGACATAGCCCATGAAGTACTTCCATATCTAAATCCTGATGATACATCGTTTCCAATTATTTGCATAAAAAGATTGGATACCTCTCCATTGCTTCTTTGTCCTATAATCATAGAAAATGCGTCTTGGTCTTTCTTATACCATATACTCATGGTCCACAGATGTCCTACTCCTGAGTTGGGTATCGACCAAGATGTTGAACCGTTAAACACAACGGCATTTCCGCTGGAATTCTTAGCGGCAGTTCCATATAATATCGTAGCACTATTTCCAGAGCCGCTCTTTTCCGCCCAAGGACCTGAACCACTGTAATCAGAGGCTAAGAGATACACCTTCAGACTAGGGTTGGTGATTATGCCGGCCTGCTCTGCTGTGATCAATGCTACATTCGTATTCGCCGTCGTAGCATCTTGCGCAGCAATCGACGATGCCGCCGACGTGACAAGTGTTTGTATGTTCGTGAATTTTGTGGTATTCGATGCCTTGGCCGTGTTATAATCGGCGAGAGTGATTTGCGAGCTGTTTTTCATAGCCAGGAGATCCTTTTGCTTGTTCGCCGCGCTGAGACACAGGTTCGCAATGGTTGTCGCAACATTGATATAAGACATAAACGTGGAATTGCTGGCATATAAGCTAGCCAGTGTTGACAAGGCTGGGTCCACAATGGCATTGTAATTTGTGGTGGCCTCTGCATCTGTCGTGGAATTCAATACGGCGAGCGCATTTGTTGCTGCATTGTTCATGTAGAGCGCCAGAGTAGCTGTGAGTTTGCTAGCCACCGCCGTTGAAAGCTGGGATGCAGCATTTTTCACGTAGAAAGTCTTTGTGGAATCCGTAGAAGTGGCAGCACCCAGGTTTAGTTTATAGGAATACGTAGAGCCGGCAAAGTCATAAGCAGAGCTTGTTACCATCGTTCTCTGTGTTATTCCTGTGCCAAACAAGGTAAATCCTTGGAGGAAATTGGAATCAAGTTGTACGGCCGTATTAGGAGGATTACTGGAAGAAGTCCACAGTAAGCTGTTCGTGCCAAATCCTGTAATCTCTAGCTCTAAATCCGTCGAGGCGTCATATGTTAGCGTACTCCAGCTCTTATTGTCAATCACCTTCCAGTAAATAGACGTACCTGGGGTTTCTACGGGAGCAGTGCCTGTAATGGTGTATGGCACTCCACTTATTCTAGGACCCACTAAGCAAATATATTTGCTTGTGTATATATCTGAGACAATATCGCCCGTTGTGTAAGAGGCAGATGCGCTGTATAACCCTTTGTCGGTAGGAGTGATGGTAGTTGAGCCAAGGGAGAAAGGTGTTCCAGCCGTGATTGTGACAGGCAGCTTCGTCGTATCTATGAAGGATTCCGTTAGGTGTCCTGGACGCATGTCAGGGAGGAAGCCGGCGGTTGCCAGATTTGCCACGTATGTGTTGTATGCCAGGACAGCGGCAGACAGAATGGTCTTGCCATTCTTGATATACACGGGAATATATGCTGTGTAAGCTCTTATGTCGTTGTATCTTAGGGGCGCAGAAGTGTTATTATTCAATTGTAGGCGCACGTTCTTCGCGTAATTTGGTGTTGTGTCTAATAGCGTTGAGTCTAAATAATACTTTACTTCTGTTTTGTTGAAGGATACACGCAGAGTTTGCCCTGCAGTATAAGGAAGAGCTGTCGCTGATAATACCCCCCCTATAGTAGGATTGGCCGAAAGGGTAAAAAATGTACTATCCCCGTTGTCTTGTTTCTTTAGGAAAAATCCATGGCCTGAGCCTAACGTATTATCGGCCAAATAGAAGCCTGTATCTTGATAAGTGCTTGCCATCAGCTCTGGCTTGAAACTGAAAGAAATGCTGTTATTTTCTACATCAAAATATTGGGTTGAATCCACGGTATTCACCAAAGTTAGGGTTACACTATTCGGGCTATGTATTATGGCACCACCTTGGCCAGTTGCTGCGAGTCCTAGAGGCAGGTCGCCGTATGTTGTTGCTGATAAACTTTTGCTCGCCGTAATAGTTAACGTTGTCCTGTTGTTTGTGTAACCCGTGAGTGTAACATTTGCAGGAGAGCTTAGCGTGGACGACACGTCAGGTCCAAACATCGTTAGACCATGGAGCAAGGTGTTGTTTCCATTGATATCAGAATTGGTAAAGAGGGTTTGCATTCCCTGTAGTTCTCCAGATGCAATGTCCACAGTTAACGAGGAGCCTTGAATGGAGGATTCAGAAATTAGTAAATCCGTCGCCACATTGTAACGCAGAGAAGGTGGTTCCGTTTGTACCCAGAGAGTAGGGAAAGCAGCGGGGTTCTTGTTTGTAATGCTTGTGTAAGAGGCGCCTCTAGGGTCTTGCGATGAGATTATGCACATGTATTTGCCCCCGTCAAAGTCTGGGTAAATTACTACGCTTCCTAGAGTGTATTCTGTAGTGGCGGAATACGTACCAAGGTCAAGAGGCATAATGGTAATTGAGCCCAATGGGATGGATATGCCTGGTCTTACCGTGGCAGGTAGTAGGGACGGGTTGAGCGCGTATCTGTCTGCAGCTTGTTGGAATACGAATCCGTTGAACAAGAGGAAGGTGGCAATATTATTCGCGGCTACAGCGTTCTGCGTCGCCTGGAATGCAGCAGTCGCCGTTTGTACCACAGTCGTCTGCTCTAACACAGACGTGTTCATTTTACCCAACGCCGTTTGCGCTGCACTGGAGGCCTGGGCTGTAGATGTCGCCAGGCTGCGTAACTCCTCCATTTCTTGAGGTGTTGCCGTGGCCAAAGATGCTTGTAAGTTCGCATTTGCCGTGGTAGCCGCCGCCGCCGCCGCCGTGGCCGCCGTCTGCGCCTTTGCCAGCTCGGCATTCAGCACGTTCAGCTTATACTGCTCCGTCGTCACCTTTGTGCCGGCGACTACATTCTCATCATTCACACGCTGTGTCACAACGAGAGCATTGGCAACAGGGCTCATCTTGGAATTGGCAATGGCCGTGTTTAGTGAAGCGCTTGCAGATGCTTGCGCCTGATTCGCGGCGTTCACTTGACTTGCTGCTGCATTCATGGCTTCTCTGGCCGCTTGAATGGCCTGTAGGTCTGTGCCAGAGGAGATTGCGCTGTCGAAGGCAGCTGCTGCGGTTTCCAGCGTCTTCTTCGCCACGCTGAGTGCTGCATACGTCGCCGCCTCATTCGCCTTCGCCTCATTGTATTGCGCAATTAGAGTATTGGACTCGGCCTTCGCATTTTGTTGTATATATCTTGTCGTGGCAATCGCATTAATCGCCTCCACATTGGGGTTCATCTGAACGTTCACCTGGGCGTTCATCACCGCCTTGTTCGCATTGAGAAGCTTGTTGCGAATCGCAGCCGCCTTGCTAATCGCCGCCAGCACAGCCTCGTATTTCTCTTTGGGAACACTTGCACCTGCAGTCGCAATTTGCATTGCAGAATTCGCCGTCAGAAGCTCGGATTGGGCGGCGGCGTCTTCGGCGTTCAACGCAAACACCAGCTGCTTTGCCTCAATGAGCGTGTTCAGGAGAGCATTCGCCTTGGCGCCTTCTGTGATTTGGGTCTGTGTTTGCGCAAGGGCATCCAGGATAGATTTCGCGCCAGGGCTTTCCACGGCCACGAGGAGAGAATTCGTATAGGCCGTTCTTTTGTTAATCAGGTCTGATTTATTCGTCACGATTTGCTTAGAGGCATCCTGTAACTTCGCACGCAGAGCCTGGATTTCGGCGAGGGTCTTTCCTTGGTCAATGGCGGCATTGAAGTCGGCCGTGATGTTATCGTAGGCAGCCTGGTCTTGTTGAACGATGGTGGACAGCTGCATCATCTGGGAATACGTCTGCGAGAGGTTGCGCGTCAAGGTGTTGTTCTTGGCGGCGTTGATAGAGCTTATAGATAGCGCTGTGGTGGCAGTCACGGTGGACATGATTGTGCTAATCGCGGCGCCCTGCATCGCAAATGTGGCAGGCAGAGCTATGCTCTGTGTAGTATATAAATCATTGTATGTTTGAAGAGCGGCCTTGTAGCCCTTGTCGGCTCTGAGCGTGGCAGACTTCTTTTCTACCAACTGAGAGCCGGCGAAATTGAGCTTCCTGAGGAGGTCGGCCGTATCGGCGCCTTGAGCTATCGCCGTATTCAGCTCCTCGTTGAGAACGTCATATTTTCCTTGCGCCGCCGCCTCC
>Ga0209550_10007224_pt1 | contig 10295 bp, 8 predicted proteins | sample LauGreSuBDMM15SN_2_FD_187567 | JGI IMG/M metagenome (GOLD analysis project Ga0209550, IMG submission 187567) | Freshwater lake microbial communities from Lake Michigan, USA - Su13.BD.MM15.SN (SPAdes) (version 5) | ecosystem: Environmental > Aquatic > Freshwater > Lake | place: Lake Michigan, USA... | reverse complement strand
CTGGCTATGAACACCATTCGCGCCTATGCATCGACCGAAGCCCATGTCATTTATGGAACCGCCTATGACGACAGCTTGGGTGAAAATGTGCGCGTCACAGTGGTCGCCACCGGCTTGAGCCAGCATGGAACGCGTCGGACCGCGCCACCCTTACAGGTACTGCGCACCGGGACTGACAATGTCCCCTTCACGGTTCCCACCATGAACGGTTCACAGACTACTGCGGGCAACACAGTCGCCAACGCAACAGATTACGGAACCTTAAGCACCCCTGCGGTGTGGCGTGGGACCCGTACGTCTGCGGCGCAAAAAGTAGACGCTTTGTCAAGCGGCGGAATGGATGACTACGAAATCCCAGCCTTCTTACGCAAGCAAGCGGATTAATTTCAGTCGTTCAAGTAACTAAGCCCCCAGCCGTGTAAGTCACGGCGGGGGCTTTTACAATCTAGGCATGCTTCAACAAAGAACCCTCAAATCTCTGACCCGTGCTGTTGGCGTGGGCTTGCACAGCGGCCAACGGGTGGAAATCACTCTGCGCCCTGCGCCGCCTGATACAGGGATTGTGTTTCGGCGCATTGACTTACCGCATGTGGTGGATATATCCGTCTCTGCGATGGCCGTCTCAGATACCCGCTTGGCTTCTACGCTGTCAAATGGCGACGCTAAAGTGCATACGGTCGAGCATCTGATGTCTGCGTGTGCTGGCTTGGGGATCGACAATATGTATGTTGATATCACCGCCGAAGAAGTTCCTATCTTGGATGGATCTGCCGCCTCGTTTGTTTTTTTATTGCAAAGCGCAGGGATTGAATTACAAAATTCACCCCGTCGCTTTATTCGAATCACGTCTGCCATTGAAGTGCAAGAAGGAGAGGACGCCAACAAAAAATGGGCAAAACTGGAGCCGCACCACGGGTTCAAGCTCAGCTTTGCTATCGACTTCAACCATCCTGCGGTTGACTCTACGGGGCAAAGTGTTGAATTTGATTTGAGTGCCGATTCTTATGTTCGCGATATCGCCCGGGCACGTACTTTTGGCTTTACCAAAGACGTCGAGATGATGCGGGCCAACGGTTTGGCTTTGGGCGGTGGTTTAGACAACGCCATCGTGATGGATGATTACAAGGTGCTTAATAGCGATGGTCTGCGCTATGACGATGAGTTTGTAAAACATAAAATTTTGGACGCGATGGGTGACTTGTACATCGTCGGCAAGCCCTTGCTCGCCCATTACCGGGCCCATCGATCAGGGCATGCGCTTAATAATTCATTGTTACGTAAATTGGTAGAGCACCCTGAATGCTGGGAGCTAGTTACCTTTGAGGATGAGCGTAGCGCACCCAAGGGATTTGCCCAACTAGCGAGTGCTTGGTAGATAGTCCTATCAGCATCTCGTTATAACTTAGCGGCTCCGGCCTGCTTTGTATTTGCCTGTTCCGTTTCCTCCGATGCCGTCCGCCTGGGCCAAGCGGGCCATGGCTTTGCCCGCGTGCGCATGGGTGATGGCTAAGCCTAAAGCGTCTGCAGCGTCGGGGCCAGGCAGACCGGGTAAGGCCAGCAAGCGACGCACCATCTCTTGAATTTGGGTTTTATCGGCCCGACCATGGCCAGTGACAGCCTGTTTCATCTGAAGCGCCGTGTATTCTGCAACGTCAAGATCGGCGTGGACTAACGCAGTGACAAGCGCACCACGTGCTTGACCTAATAAAAGAGTTGATTGTGGATTAACGTTTACAAAAACGATCTCAATCGATGCGCAAGTAGGCTGGTAGCGCGCAATCACCTCACCAATGCCGTCAAACAATACTTTAAGTCGGGCGGGCAATGCCTTGGAGACGAGGTGCTGGGTGCTGATGGTTCCACTGGCGACGTAATGAACACCTTTGGCGTCTAGATCGACCACGCCAAAGCCTGTGGTTCGCAGCCCGGGATCAATGCCAAGAATTCTCATCGTCATTTGGGAATCCGTGCATCACCCATACGCCCCACGATCACGCTGGCACGGTGGCTCAGGTAATCAGAGTTGGGCAATTTTTCAAAATACTTCGGCCGGGGCAACATGACGGCCAAGCGCGCTGCCTCATAGTCGCTTAATTGCGCTGCACTTTTTCGAAAGTAATGGCGGGCTGCGGCCTCTGCCCCAAAAACACCTTCGCCCCATTCCACGTGATTGAGATAAATTTCTAAGATACGCTCTTTGCTTAAAAAGGTTTCAAGCATCAGCGTTAAAGCAAACTCCTGTCCTTTTCGAAGCAAGGTTCTCTCGCCCGATAAAAATAAATTCTTGGCAAGTTGCTGCGTGATGGTGGAGCCGCCTACGACTTTAGGCGGGCGCGCAGGTCGGGCCTGGTTTTTAGCCAATTGGGCCGCACGCTTACTGGCCTTCTCATCGGCTTTAGAGTTTTTCACCCATGCTTTCTCTAAAGCTTCCCAGTCCACGCCGTCATGGCTGGAAAAGCCATCGTCCTCGGAAGCGATCACAGCACGTTTGAGCGAGTCGCTGATTTTGGCGGAGTCTCTCCAATCTTGGCTCCAACGCAAGCGCCCAGTGGTCTGTGCCAATTGAAAGGCTTGCGAACGCTCAAACGCGGTAGATTGCGGATCTAGCACAGCCATCGCCCCCACGCGCAACACAAAAAATAACTGCAGTCCGGCGAAGGCTAAGACAAACAGGATGAGTAAATGGACGAGCAAACGGACGAGCAATTTCATGGGGGTAACACCATTTGCGTTTGGAGGGTTTCATCGCGGGCAAAGTGAAAACGCGAAACAATCGCGAGTTGGTCGGCACTGCGTCGCATGGCTTCACTGAAAGGCCCAAAGGGGCCTGAGGTTCTGGCAATCTCTTGGGCGCGTGCGTCTAAGGCACTGCTCCCTGAACTTTCGATCATCTCGGCATCGATCACATTGCCCTTGGAGTTAACGGTCACGATCATGGTTAAAACACCGTAAAGTTTTTTACCCGACATTTCGGGGAAGTGTGTGGTTCCGCGCGTTTCAATCGCGCGGCGCATCGCATCGTAATACACCGCATAGGCGGCCTCTTTGACTGCGGGGCTGAGGTATTTTTTTTTGGGCCGGGCGTTTTCAGTGTGGATGCGTTTTTCAATTTCACCGAGCAAGGCCAGCATTTGGCGGCGCTGCTCTTTTTGTGCTTGTTGCGGTTGATGCGGCGAATCGCTGAGCGGATGATGCTCCAGGGCGGTCAACTGGGTTTTGATTTGGGACAGCAGAATATTTTGTTGGGCTTGAAGGCTCGGAGTTCCGCCACTTGCCAATTGGGCCCGCACATCGCCGTCTTGGCTTTGGGGAGATGCCGGGAAAAGGCTGCTGGCCCTGCCTTGCAACGAATCCCCCCCGCCTTCTAAATTAGTTTGTGCAATGGCTTGGGCTTTCACCGGGGGTGTTTTCCCTTTGGCATTGACTAGGATCACTTCCAAGGGCGACTCTTCAAAAAGGCGGTTAAAGGCTTGAGGATTCACAAACCGAATCGTGAGTAAAGCCAGATGCAGCGCGATGGAAAATAGCAAAGCCCATTGCAAGGTTCCCATAGCGGGCATGCGCTGAATAACTGGCCAATCGCGGATGCCGCCCATGCTTTACTCCGCGATGGCAGGCGCTTCATTGACGTCCACCGCAATGGCAATTGGCCCGGTGATCTCGTCGTCATCTTGCTGCTCGTCGCCGGCTTGGGAGGGTTCTGCATCACCGTCCATTGGTGTGTCAAGGCGCTCTATTACGCTGCCATGGATATCTAAAGACACCAGGTCCATCTCTCCAAGTTTCACCCGAACCCGCGCTCCACGGGCTAAGCCTTGCGCGCCCATCACTGGGAGAACCAAAGGCAAGTCTTCCGCACGCACCATGTTTTCTTTGAATACACCACAAACCAATTCGGTCGTGTGATGTTGATTCAGGTATTGCAAAGTCCAAAAGCGCTCCATGGCACCTTGGAATCCGTTGTAGGCGCTGTAAGCCGCGTCAAAGCTAGAGATGATGGAGAAAAGATCAGCGTCTTTGGGTTTGAAATAGGCCGCAAGGGCTGCGGTTTTTCCGTGGCGCACGCACGCGATGATTTGCCATTGATTGACCAAGTCGGTATAGCGTCGCAAGGGCGAGGTGCTCCATGCGTAACTTGGAACGCCAATGCCCGCGTGGGGCAAGGCTTTGGTCCCCATGCGCACTTTGACGCCTGGCGCCAAGGAGGCTTGGCTGCGGTAAATCCCGGGGACACCGAGTTCGGCCATCCATTGGCCCCAGCTGCTATTGGCCAAAATCATCGCTTCTGCCACGATCAAATCCAATGGGGCGCCGCGCTGGCGGGTCGTGATAACAACTTCTTCATCGCCTTGGGGTGTTGCGCCTGCGTTACCAATGAGTTTGAAGTTGTAGTCTGGGCGATTAAAGGTTTCAGGTTTGCCGCGTACGATTTCACGCTTTGCCTTGAGGTCTTTGGCAAGACGGTACAAGAAAGCCAAGTCAGGGTGCAAACCGACCAAAGCGGGGGGCATATTTTCAGGATCAGGGCTGAGATGCGCAAGCCACTCGGGCGTAACCACACTGTCAAGTTGATCGTGTCGCAGGTTGTGTGCAATCGGGACAAGCTCTAAACGGGTTTCGCTCGATTGAATAGTAAGCGTGACTTCGTCCATCGTGACATACAAAGACACGGCAGGACAATTGCGACCTTCTTGGAGGGTGTAGTTCTGAACCACTGCATCCGGGAGCATGGTGATTTTGTAACCCGGCATGTAGACGGTGGAAAGTCGATCGCGTCCTAATTTGTCTATATCACTTCCAGGCAAAACGGCCAACCCAGGCGCCGCAATATGCACACCCACCGTGACCGTGCCAGTGCCTAGCCCTTGTACGGACAAGGCGTCATCAATTTCGGTGGTGGCCGAATCGTCAATAGAAAAGGCCTGGACCGAAGACAGTGGCAAGGGATCTGCCACAGCAGGCGCAGTCACATTGGCAAATTCAACGCCTTTGGGGAAGTTTTCAAGTAAGAAGCGTTTCCAGTGAAACTGGTAAGGGGAACGGATGGCACCACAGCGCTGTAAAAGTTCCAGCGGTCCGGTTTGTGTGGCACGTGAGGCTTCTACGACGGCTTTGTATTCGGCAGAGTTTTTGTCTGGCTTGAATAATATTTTGTACAGTTGCTCGGCAACCGGCTCAGGGCAAATGCCCGCGCCCAGCGCTTGGGCCCACTGGGTAATTTGGGCTACCACTTGTTTTTTCTTCTCCAGAGCCACAAGGGCTTGGGCAATGATCTCCGCACTGGCTTTGCGAAAGCGGCCCTTGCCGGCACGTCGAAAATAGTGGGGCGCTTCAAACAGTCGAAACAGCATCGCGGCTTGCTGCTCCAGCGTTGCTTGTGCAGAAAAGTAGTCCCGCGCCAGTTCAGAAAATCCAAAATCCTCTTCGGGCGAGAATTCCCAGGCCATTTCCAGTTCAATGGTCTCACTTAAGGCCAGCGCCGCAGCTACAAATTGGGAAGGCGCAGGTTTCTCAAAGCGCAGCAGCACGTGGGCTGCTTTCACCTTGAGGCGCTTGCCGCTGTCGAGCTCTACTTGCACAGAGGCATCGCTTTCAGACAGCACCCGACCGGCCATGAATTTTCCGGCTTCATCAAACAATACAAACATAATCTCGATTGTCCCATGGCGCGGACCCCGCGACCGCGAGATAATCGCAGCATGGCTACCCCATTTGGAAAAGTTTCACTTCGCAATCGCATCGCCCCTTGGTTGGTCGGCTTTGATGGCCCTTTGGCGTTTGCGGTTTTTCTTTTGGCCTGCGCCGGTTTGCTGGTGATGTACTCCTCAGGCTACGACCACGGCACCCGATTTGCAGACCACAGCCGCAATATGCTGATTGCCGCTTTCGTGATGTTTGTGGTGGCCCAAATTCCTCCGCAGCGATTGGCAACGATTGCGGTCCCCTTGTACGTTTTTGGGGTGGGGCTGTTGATAGCTGTCGCTATCTTTGGTGTTACCAAAAAAGGCGCGAGGCGCTGGCTGAATGTGGGTATCGTGATTCAACCCAGCGAAATTCTCAAATTGGCGGTCCCGCTGATGTTGGCATGGTGGTTCCAAAAACGCGAGGGGCAGTTGCGGGTGGTAGATTTCGCCGTCGCTTTTGTTTTGCTCGCCCTGCCTGTGGGCTTAATCATGCGCCAGCCCGATTTGGGGACAGCCTTGCTGGTCATGGCCGCAGGTTTGTCTATTATTTTCTTTGCCGGGGTCAGCTGGAAATTGATTGTTCCGCCCCTGTTATTAGGGGTTGTGGGTATTGCACTGATCGTGGGATTTGAGACGACCTTGTGCGCCGACGGGATGCGTTGGCCGTTGTTGCACGATTACCAACAGCAACGCATTTGCACCCTGTTAGACCCGACCCGCGATCCCTTGGGTAAAGGCTTTCACATTATTCAGGGAATGATTGGCATTGGTTCGGGCGGATTTTTTGGAATGGGCTTTATGCAGGGAACCCAAACCCACCTTGAATTCATTCCAGAGCGCACCACCGACTTCATTTTTGCCGCCTTTTCCGAAGAATTTGGTTTCTTGGGCAATCTCATGCTCATCGGTGCATTTGTGGCTTTGATACTTCGAGGTCTGGCGATTGCAATGGAGGCCCCGACCTTGTTTACGCGTTTGCTCAGTGGCAGCATCACGATGATTTTTTTCACCTATGCCTTCGTTAATATGGGCATGGTCAGTGGCATCTTGCCCGTGGTGGGTGTGCCTTTACCTTTTATCAGCTATGGCGGCACATCCATGGTGGTCCTTGGGTTGGCTTTGGGCATGCTGATGTCCATTTCCAGTGCGAGGCGATTGGTTCAGAGCTAATGCCTGAATCGGCTCAAAGCCTAAAATAACGCCATGATCTCTCGCGAACCTACCATCGAACGCTTGGCGACAGCCAGGTCCCTTTTACTGACCCCTTTTGGTTTAGATGAATCCCATCTGACCCGAGCGCTGGGTGAAATTAAAGCCCACCATGTTGATGAGGCCGATTTGTATTTCCAATACACCCGCTCTGAAGGCTGGAGTTTGGAGGAGGGAATCGTTAAAACGGGCTCGTTTAGTATTGACCAAGGCGTGGGTGTACGCGCCGTGAGTGGTGAAAAGACCGCCTTTGCTTACTCGGATGATATTTCTGAAGCCGCTTTGTTAGATGCGGCTCGAACGGTTCGAACTATCGGTAGCGCATCGCAAAAAGGCCGGGTTCAAGTGGCTAAGCCCAAAGTAGCCCAAAGCCGAAGCCTTTACTCCGGCACCGATCCGATTTCCACACTCGATAGTGCAACCAAAGTGGCTTTGTTGGGGAAAGTTGAAACGTTGGCGCGTGCCAAAGATCCACGCGTATCCCAAGTGATGGCCGGATTGGCGATGGAGTACGACGTGGTGCTGGTGGCGCGGGCCGACGGCACACTCGCAGCGGATGTACGTCCTTTGGTTCGACTCTCTGTGACGGTGATTGCTGAGCAAAAAGGCCGCCGCGAAGTGGGGTCAGCAGGTGGGGGCGGGCGTTTTGGCCTGGCGTATTTTGACGATGCGCAAATTACCCAGTACGTCAATGAAGCCGTGCACGCGGCTTTAACCAATTTGGAAGCGCGACCCGCGCCAGCAGGCGAAATGACGGTGGTCTTGGGACCAGGTTGGCCCGGTATCTTGTTGCACGAAGCCATTGGCCACGGCTTGGAGGGCGATTTCAACCGCAAGGGCTCCAGCGCATTCAGCGGACGTATTGGTGAGCGCGTTGCAGCCAAAGGGGTGACGGTCTTAGATGATGGAACGATTGCGCAACGCCGCGGTTCTTTGAACGTCGACGACGAAGGCAATACCAGCGGGCGCAATGTCTTGATTGAAGACGGTATTTTGAAGGGCTATATCCAAGACGCAATGAATGCGCGGTTGATGGGCGTCGCACCGACAGGGAACGGTCGACGTGAAAGTTACGCCCACATTCCTATGCCGCGAATGACCAACACGTATATGTTGGGCGGCGATAAAGACCCCCAAGAAATTGTGAAAAGCATCAAAAAAGGCCTGTACGCCACTAACTTTGGCGGCGGGCAGGTGGACATTACCTCTGGCAAATTCGTTTTTTCTGCCAGTGAGGCGTATTGGGTGGAAAACGGAAAAATTCTCTACCCTGTCAAAGGTGCCACGATTGTGGGCAGCGGGCCAGAATGTTTAAAACGGGTGAGCATGATCGGCAATGACATGCGGCTTGACAGTGGTGTGGGTACGTGTGGGAAAGAAGGCCAAAGTGTGCCCGTGGGGGTGGGACAACCTACCTTGCGCATAGATGGTTTGACCGTCGGCGGAACTGCTTGATATTGCCCATTTTGAACCTGTGCTACATTGATACCTATGTTTTCAATTCGTTTTTACTTTAGCTATTTTTGGTTCTCACGCGCTGATGGCGGTAGAGAGATCTGAACGTAGACAAGAAAAACGTCCTGATACTTCCTAAACCGCCGGCCTCCCCGGCGGTTTTTTTATGCTTTTTAGACTGTGAATTAGGAGCTTTTGCGATGACTGCTAATACTGACCGAACCAGTAAAACCGATGATGAACGTATCAAAGACATTACCGTGCTGCCCCCGCCTGAGCATCTGATTCGTTTTTTCCCCATCAGCGCAACACCCGTGGAGGACTTGGTCTTAGGAACTCGCAAACGGATCCAAAAAATCATGGCGGGCAAAGATGACCGTTTGCTAGTCATCATCGGACCCTGCTCGATTCATGACCCCTCTGCCGCAGTCGACTACGCGCGTCGATTGAAAGAGCAGCGCACGAAGTACGCCGACACCTTGGAAATTGTGATGCGGGTGTACTTCGAAAAGCCTAGAACCACCGTCGGCTGGAAGGGTTTGATCAATGACCCCTATTTGGATGAGAGCTTTCGCATTGACGAGGGGCTTCGCATCGCACGCCAGTTGTTGATTGAAATTAACCGTTTGGGGCTTCCTGCAGGTAGTGAGTTCCTGGACGTGATTTCGCCTCAGTACTTGGCTGACTTGATTGCATGGGGCGCGATTGGCGCACGTACGACGGAGAGCCAAGTGCACCGCGAGTTGGCTTCGGGGATTTCCGCGCCGATTGGCTTTAAAAACGGAACCGACGGCAACATCAAAATTGCCACCGATGCCATTCAAGCCGCGGCGGGCGGGCACCATTTTTTATCAGTGCATAAAAACGGCCAGGTGGCTATTGTGCAAACGCAAGGCAATCCCGATTGCCACGTGATCTTGCGCGGAGGCAAAGCCCCCAATTACGACGCGCAAAGTGTTGCGGCGGCTTGCCAAGACCTCGCCAAAGCCCATTTGCCAACGTCTTTGATGGTTGACTGCAGCCACGCCAACAGTAGCAAGCAACACGAAAAGCAGCTTGACGTTGCGCGTGATATTGCGAACCAAATAGCCGGGGGGTCACGTTCTATTTTTGGCGTTATGGTCGAGAGCCACCTGTTGGCGGGCGCTCAGAAATTCACCCCTGGCAAAGACAAAGCCGCTGAGCTGGAATACGGCAAGAGCATTACAGATGCCTGCTTGGGTTGGGACGATTCTTTGCAGAGTCTTGACGTGCTTTCGCAAGCGGTTAAGGCACGTCGCGCGCGTTAAGCGCAACCACCGACTCGCCCAGCCCTATTTAGCCTTGTAGCAATTGGGCGAGTTTTTGGTGAATGCCACCAAAGCCGCCGTTGCTCATGCAAAGAATATGGTCGCCTGCCCGAGCATGCGATGCGACTTGGGCTGCGAGCGCATCGATGTTGGGCGCGCAAAAGGCTTTTGTGCCCATGGGCTTGAGGGCTTCTGAGGCATCCCAGCTCAGGCCCCCGGTATGGCAAAACGCCAAATCAACCTCTTCCAGACTCCAAGGCAGTTGCGCCTTCATAGCGCCGAGTTTCATGGTGTTGGACCGGGGTTCGAAGACCGCCAAAATGCGGGCACTACCAATGCGCCGGCGCAGCCCATTGACGGTGGTCCGGATCGCGGTGGGGTGGTGCGCAAAGTCGTCATAAATAGTAACGACATCCGCTTTTTCTTGGGTCGTGCTTGGCTTGTGGCTTGCAGCTGGATAAGGGATGCGCGCCCGCACTTCCATGCGCCTTTTGACATTCTCAAATTGGGCCAGTGCAAGGGCCGATTGTTCAGGAGGAACGCCCACATGGTCCGCCGCTGCGATAGCGGCTAATCCATTGAGTTGATTGTGGACGCCGCCTAAAGACCATTGAACATGGGCCAAGGTGTTTCCTTGGTGCGTCACCTTGAAATCGTG
>Ga0209550_10007222_pt1 | contig 10296 bp, 8 predicted proteins | sample LauGreSuBDMM15SN_2_FD_187567 | JGI IMG/M metagenome (GOLD analysis project Ga0209550, IMG submission 187567) | Freshwater lake microbial communities from Lake Michigan, USA - Su13.BD.MM15.SN (SPAdes) (version 5) | ecosystem: Environmental > Aquatic > Freshwater > Lake | place: Lake Michigan, USA... | reverse complement strand
CCCTCATTCCTCTCTCCTCCCCTCCCTGCCGCCGCCTCTAACGCCTCGCGCCCGTGCTCAGGTGCATCGACAAGTGCTCGGTGAAGTATCTGATGAAGGAGTTGGCCTAATTAGATTAGGGCAAGAGCAGGGGCTGAGTCGAGACGGCCTGCACGCGCCCCGAGGCTGCCTCCCCGGCTGAGGCGCAAGGCGCAAATGCCACACCGAGAAGCATGCGGTTGTGCCGCGCCGGTCTTGGGGCTAGCGGCACGGCAGCGTTGCTCCCACCCCGCTCGTGTCCGCCGACTCGCGCCGTCGGCTCGACGGCGCGCAACTACCGTTAAACACGTGAATACACATATGAAATGGACAAAAGTACGTCCCTTGAAGTTTCACAATACAAATCTGCGCGCTTTCACAGCCGGGCTAAAATACAGCTAATGTCACGCCTCACAGACCGTGGCCGCGGGGCGCGGCGGTCGCGAGACGGGTCAGACGAAGCAACCCCTCGTTAACGCCCTCGCGCCATGCCTCGCGCCCGGGCCCTCGCGCAGAGATGCGGGCTAACACGCGGAAAGACGAAGCAACCCCTCGCGCCCGGGCCCTGCGAGATACGTCGACGATCAGATCGCACACGACAGGTGCCGCCCCGTGGTCCCCGACGCAACCCCGACTCCTCGGTCCTCGCGCCTCGGCCTCGCGCGTGTGGACGCCGCGTGATGCACCTTTTGTGTGCTCCTGACGTGGGATTGTTCAATAGGTGTTGCCCCACACGAAGCCGTTGGGCGACGGGGACGCGGACGAGGAGGTCGCCGGTTTGGGCGACGGGGGCTTGGACTTAGGCTCGGCGACAGCGGCGGGCGGTGGCAGCACAGGCGACAGGTCGTCACGTGGGTCGCCCGGCTTGGCCTTCACGCCCGACATGAGCGCAAACTTGATCGTGCCGCGCTTCTGCCCATGGATCATCAGAGGCATGACGAGCGCGCCTCGCAGAGTCGCTTCGCCAGAGCGGAATAGGCGCCATAGATTACGAGGCCGCAGCGCCGACAGGATCACTGCCGGCCAGAAGCGCCGCACACTCTTGGTCCAGTCGGCGGTGACGACGTTACGCAGCCCGTGGGTCCACGCCAGGCGCACGTAGTCCGCCCCCGAGCACCAGCGAGGCAAGTAGTAGGCGCGGCTGATCCTGTCGAGCAGACGTTCCTCGGACGGCCGCAGGGTGGTCTCACCTGCCGCGAGGTCACGATGGCACCACGCGACGACAATGACGCGTCCGCCGGGCTTGCACACGCGCACGAGTTCCGATACGAACTTCTGCTTGTCGGGCATGTGCTCGCCGCTCTCCATCGACCAAACGAGGTCGAAGCTATTGTCAGGAAACGGCATCTGAAGAGCATCCGCCACGGTAAACTGGAGCCGGTCTCCGAAGCCCTGAGCCTGGCTGAGCGCGTTCGCGCGCGCCGCCTGCACGGGGCTGAGCGTAATGCCGACGCCCGACCCACCGTACGTACGTGCAATGTGCCGCGACGAGCCGCCGATGCCGCAGCCCACGTCGAGAACACGCACGGGTGGCACGCCCGAATCCACGCCTGCCCACGCGAGCGCCTCATCCACCATGTCGACCTGCGCCTGCCGGTGATCCTTGCGCTCGCCACCCTCAAGCCCGTAGTAGCCATGGTGCATGTGCTCGCCCCACACCGTCTCCCACACGCCGGAGGAGGCATCATAGAATGACGCAATTCCCTTTTTGAGTGAGGCATCGACATCAGCAGCAGGAGTCGCAACGACCGCTTCGAGGGCTGCGCGCGGCGCCGGCGCGATGCGGCGGAGCTGGCCACGCAACGTGGCCCCGAACGCTTCCACCGACGCCGCGATCAGGAGGAGGATCGTCATTCGACACATCGCGATGAGCAGAAGCGCCGATTTCGCGTGCCTCGCCCCCGCCCTCCTGCGTGCGTCGCGCCGACTGACGCGGTCTCCAATACCTCGTTGGGACGCCGGGGTTCGCGTCATGAACAATGTGCGCCTGTGGATAGAAGGAGTAGAAGGGCTGTACGGAACATGCGCTGTACTGTACTAGGGTCGGTAGGCACGATCTTGGTCCTACACTAAGGTCTTCGCGACCGCTCTCACCGGCCCGACATCTGGCTCGTCATGTCACGCGCGCGCGCATCTCCGCAGATCCCAGGCAGCCCGGCCTTTTCATCTTCCGGGCGCCCGCATCATGCGGCAGTGGCGGCGCGGCCGGTTCTCAGAGCGCAGGTCGGGCGCTGTCTTGGGCGAGCGCGGCGGGATCGTCGCCGGTCGAGGAGCATGACGGCTTTAATCGAAGAGGTCGAAGGCCGCAGCCTCCTCCTCCTCCGCGGGCTCCGGCTCAGGCGCCTTGGCCGCGGCCGCAGGGGCAGGGGCGCCTCCCTTCGCCGCCGCCGGCGCCGGCGCCGCGCCGCCGCCTCCGCCGCCGCCGCCGCCGCCGCCCGAGTACTTGTCGGGGTTGTCGAGCATGTCCTTGATCTTCTTGACCACGTCGAACTCGATGAAGCCCGCCTCGAGTGCCACCGCAACCACGTTCTTCGCCCCCTTGATGAACATGTGCGGGAACGAGGCGTCGTTGGGCAGATTGAAAGCAAGCGAGACCGCCGCCACGTTGCCGAGACCATCGGACCACTTGGTCATGAGCGTCTCTTCGGTGATCTTGAGCACGTCGGTGGGGAAGACGCCGCCCTCGTACACGTAGAGAATGCGCAGTCCGTACTTGAACGGCTTCACACCGAGCTTGGCGAGAAGCGCCGCCTCAGACGAGCCAACCTTCTGGCCAGTCTTGATCACCTCGACGTCGTTGACGATCTCAATGGAGCCCTTGTTGATCTTGGTGGCGATGTTGAGGGCCTGGAAGAAGGCGGTCTGGGCCGGGTCAAGGCCGGTCGGGCCCTTTTCGATCTTGCACCCGTTCGGCGCGATGACGCCAGCCTTGGCGGCCGCCGGCTTGACGAACTCCTTGACGACGTCCTCGATCTTGTCAAGGTCGCCGGTCGTGAAGATGAAACCGACGTTGCCGACCATGTACGGAATGATCGACTCCCACTCGGGGTGCGGATCCTCCGGATCCTTCTCGCACATGTTCCGGATGCACTTGCGGATCATGGTGTTCTTGCCGAAGACGAGCTCCGCCTTGCCGCGGAGGGCAATGCGGATGTCCGAGATCTGCTTCGAGCCGACGAAGTCCGCATCAACGATGAACGCGCGCGGGTACTTGTTCAGGCACTCCTCGAGGTGCGCAAAGTAGGCGATTTTCTTTGCTTTCGCCACCATGGATCCTGTCTTCGGAGTTGACCTGCGGTCGCACACGAGTCGATGCACAGTGCGAGTCAGCCGATGCGTAGATGACAAAAAAACAGCACATCACTGCCCGCAAGCCGCTGAGCACCTCAGGCGCGCGCTGCGGCCACCGGTTCGGCCTGTGCGGCAGCGGTCGGCTTCCAAGGAGACAGAAGCATGGGCGACGTGCAGCCTGTGTACCTTTTTTCGATTCACACCAAGCTCACGACACCGGCGTGAAGTAACTTTCCTATTCCGACGAGAATCCCCAAGGACAGCTGACGTTTCTCATGGAGGCCCTTTTGTGGACAGCGCGCATCGTTGCATCGAGGGGGGCTGGATCAGTGGAGGCTAGTGGACTGCGCCCTTAAGGCAAGTGGGCAGCGCAGCCGTGATCGGCCCGCGATTGAATTGGTGACCCGCGCGTTGAGAAACGCGAGGGTTGCCGAGGGAAGAGGGTACAAGGGCTCACAAGGCTGGCGAGCAGGGCTATCAACGCTGGGCTAGATTCTGGGCTAAGGCTGCCAGAGGGCATGCGAAAAGCGGCAGGGCCGAGAGAGAGTCTGAGCGGTGAGCGCAAGCAGCACAATCGGGCGCGCGCGTAACCGTGTGGGCGACTTACCTGATCGAGGTCAAGTGGGGGTTGGTCAGCGACGAGACATGCGAGAGCATCTTCTCTTTCTTCGCCTGCTCGCCGCCCGAGAGGATCTTCCAGAAGCGAAGGGTCTCGTCGGCGGCAGCGGAGACGATGGTCTGGCCGTCGGGCGACTGGGCCATGTGCAGCACACGCGCAGTGTGGCCGGTCAGCTCAGCCGCCTTGACCATCGAGGGGTACTTCCACAGAATGAGCTGGTTGTGCGAGTAGCCGTGTGACGAGACGATCTCCTTCTCGTGCTTGGACCACTGCAGTGCGCACACCTGGGAGTGCGTGTCGATCTGGTTCAGGCACGCGCCGGTGGTCGCGTTCCAGAAGCGGATGCAACGGTCGGCCGTGCCGCCACCGCTCGCGAGCAGATTCTTCTGCCACGGGCACCACGCGATAGCCTTGACAGCGGCGCGGTGTGCTTCAATGCGGTGGAGCGGCGTCTCGCAGACGTTGGTCGATGCGCTCAGGTAGCGGTCATCCCAGATGTTGAGCAAGTTGTCGTTGCCGCCGGAGGCGAGCATCGTGCCGTTGGCCGACCACTTGAGGCCGCAGACCTCCTGCGTGTGGCCCTTGAGCGTGGCGGTCAGGTGCTGCTGCGCCCGGACGTCGTGCTGCACGATGCGCGCGTCGCGCCCGCCTGAAGAGAGCATCGGGCCGTTCCAAGCGAGCGCGCCGACGCGCTGCGAGTGCCCATCCATCGAGCGCAGCTGCTTCTTCTTCGCCACGTCCCAGATCTGGACCTTGTGGTCCGAGGTGCCAACGGCCATGTAGTGCCCCTGCTCGATCCAGCTGAGAGAGGTCACGTGCGAGTCGGCCGACGTCTCCATGAGCTGGTCGATCGAGCCGTCATTCGCGTTCCACAGGTAGACCGACGCGCCCAGCGCCACGCCGAGCACGTTCGTTGAGGACCAGTCGAGCAGGTTGAGGTAGTAGTCGTCGAGGAGCTCGGGAGCGTCCAGGATGCGCTCGGGGGCGTTCGGAATGTGGCGCGAGAACTTGCGTGGCTGCGCGCTCGCCTCGCGGTTCTGCGTGTAGAGCGCGCGCATCGACTGCTGGTGGTCCTCCGCGGGTTTGGGCGCCTTCTCCTTGAAGGCGAGCACCTTGGCTGTCCGGTCCTTTCCCAGGACCTTGGCGAGCTGCGAATTGTACTCCTCCTTGGCCGGCGAGGCGGTCACGACGTTGCCCGCGACGGAGCCGTTGGCATCGGCGTTCTCGGCGTTGGAGTCGTTGTAGAGCTCGTCGCGGGACACGTCAAGGTCCATCGCGGCGCGCCGAGGAAGGAAGCGGTCGCCCTTGGCCGAGGACGGCTGGCGCTTGATCTGCGGTGAGCCGCAGAGCACATCGAAGGTGGACTCGAGTGCGAGGTTGTTGGATGTCGTATAGTTGGTCATTTTGGTTGCTGTTGAACTCTTTGGTTCTGCGGGAGGGAAGGGGGCAAGCGCGCGCGACGGATGAGCGGAGGTCGGGTGTGACGGAAGCGCGAGCACCGTACAAGGCGAATCGGGCGGTCGCATGGAGATCGCGCGGATTCCGGGGAGTCGTGAGGCTATGGGCAGAAAGATGGTAGGCACGAGGGCGACTGGGCGGGTCGTGGGGCCGGGTCGCTGATGAGGCGGCGAGCGTGAGGCGGCAAGCGAGAAGCGCGTCGGCGAGTTGCACCTTTGGGTTTGGTTTGAAAATGTGCTCGGGGAGCTTGAAGCTCGGGTTCTCGACAAGTTTGTGATTACCCGGTCCCCAGATTTGTTGGTTTCTGTCCAAATCTGTCACGATGCAAAAGTGAGCCTTATTAGTGTCCGCTTTCAACCTTACTCATCCCTCTTTGCCCACGCCCTCAAAACCCCGATCCATCCACGACCGCCGCACTCACGTCGTACACGAACAGCAGCTGGCCAGCGCCAACGGCCAGCGTCGCCAGGTAGAAGAAGTTGGCGTTGAGCTGCCGCTGCTCGACCCACGCTGCCAACAGCGGCGCGCTCGCTGCGCCGCCCACGAGCAGCGCGCCGAGGGCGGCGGGCAGCAGCCGACTCGTTCGGCTCAGTACGTGCACATCGAGCTGTGAAAGGACGAATGCGACTGCAAGCGCTATGTCGGGCAGCGTGGGCGTCTGCGCCGTGGCCGTGAGCACGGCGGCGCACAGAGCATACGGCAAAAAAGGCGAAGGCGGCGGTGACGGCAGCGGCAGCGGGGGCCGCAGGAGCGTCGTCGTGGGCAGGAGCGTCGTCGTGGGCCCGAGCGGCGGCTTGAGGGTGCTCGTGGTGCTCGTGTTGCCCTCAGCACCGTCCTCGCCGCCCTCCTCCTCGCCCTCCTCGCCGCCCTCCTCACCGCCCTCCTCCTCGCCGCATGGCGAATGCAGAGCAAGGGTCGCGAGCGCAGGCACGCACAGCCGTGGGAGCAAGTGGAGCGCGAATGCAAACGTGGGGCGGTCGGGACCGAACGCAAGGCACATGAGATACCACCAGACGCCCACATTGGGCGCACTGTGCCACGGCCCGCCACGGAGCCACACGAGGAACGCACGCGCGGCGCCCCCGCCGGCCGCCGCGGCGCCTGGCGGCTCGCCGTGCAGAGTACCCCACACGACGCCGCATAGCGTCAGGCTGAAGGCGCAACCGCAGCGCACCGCGGACATGGTGCCACCAGCCCGGAGCTGGTGTCGATGACGCTGATGACGTCTGCCGCTTCCGCCGCCGCCGTCCTCGCCGCCGCCACCGCCGCCGCCGCCGCCGCCGCCGCCGCCGCCGGTGGCGGTGGCTAGGCACGGGGCGTGTGCGGCGAGCACCATGAGGGCTGGGAGCATCCACAACCAGTCAAGGGATAGGGCTGTCGCAAGCGCGAGGCACGCGCCCGCGACGAGAGCGTGCGCGTGGGCCGCTAGCCAGGCAGCGAGCAACAGCAGCAGCCAGGGGCAGGGCGCCGTGCTGGAGGCGACGGCGGCGGCAAGATTTGGAGGAGAGACGAGAGGAGCGAGGCACGCGAGGCGACCGATGCCCAGCAGAGGGAGGGGGGCGCCATAAAAGGAGCTGGAGCTCGAGGAGGCAGCCGCACGGCGGAGCAGCAGCAGAAGGTGCACGCAACCCAAGTCGATCGCGAAGAGCGCTCCGAGCGCCGCGCCCTCCGACGACAATGTGAAGAGCGATGGCAGCGGAAGTGAGGGCAGCGGAAGTGAGGTCAGAAGTGAGGTCAGAGGTGATGGCAGCGTGGGCGACATCCAGAGATTCGGAGGGCCCGCGCACGCGTCGCCAGGGAGCAAGCCGAGCGGCTTCAGGAAGGCCGCCTCACGCCGGCACGGCGCCGATGTTGCGGTGGTCACAAGCAGCGGGTGGTCCTCGAGCGCCGTCACATCCAGCCCCGAGGTGAGCATCACCGCCGTCCATCGCACGGCCGTGCCCACGACGAGCGCGACGCCGACGCCGACGGCGCCGCCTAATTGGCCTTCTTCCCCCCCATGTTGGCCTCTGCCGCCGCCTTCGCTTTGGACCTCTGCTCCCACCACGCCAGAAGTACGACTGGCAGGATGATGAACGGAAAGATCATAAACGCCGGAAGGGTCTGGCAAAGTCCGTGGCCTGGATATCCCAGGGGAAGGATCTTGTGGCATGGTGCCGTGAAGTGAACCTCGATGTAGTTAACGAGCTGCTCGCCAAAGTAGTTGTCGCCGGAGTTGGCCATGCGGCTTTTTGGACGAGGTACGGCGCGCGCTTGAGTGAATGGCGCGAGGTCTCTCGCGTGAGGCGTCTCCAAACATGATGAAAAGTTGCAAGTTTGCGCTCTAGGGTCCCTTAACAAAAAGTCAGGTCGAGTCAGGAAGACACCGGAGGGAGACTCATGGGGTGTGTGCGGCCACAGTCACGCAGTCAACAGGGTCCCTTGAAATCGAAGATATCCGCTCCTCATCTGAGACAGAGTGACAGAGAGGAGTTGCTCTAGTGAGTTGCCCCCGCCCCGGCAGACTCGAGACTGAGGGACGGGAGACCGCATGATCACATCTCGATCCCACGCACGCGAGCTCGGAGCTGCACGCTGCCAGCGCGCGGCGTGCGCGGCGAGGCAGCGGAGTAGCCGATGGGTCGAGGAGGTGGTGCGAGTTGCACGGGCTCGTGAAAGCTCGAGATCGGGCGCGGCGGGTGAACGGCTGTGGGCGAGGGCGGCGAGGGCGGGCGTAACTCGCTTGTCCCAGTGAGGAATATTTTTGGCGGCGCCGGCGTGTTCATGTCGACGCCGCCGCCGCGCCCACTGGCGGCTGAGAAGGCGCGCGCCGAGGCGGCGGCGACCATTCGGCTGGGCCTCTGCACGGGCGCCACGGCTGCTGCGTGGGCAGGCGCCACGGCGCGATAGACCCCCCCGCGCGGCGAGAGCAGCGCGAGATTGGAACGCACGGGCGCAGCTGGCTCGGCCTTGGGCGTCGCCGCGGGCTCGAGCATCCTGCGGACGGCCTCAGCAGCGTGCCTCGAATCGACCTTCTGCTTGGCATCGAGCGCCTGCAGCGTGTTTCGCTGACTCAGCACCAGCCGCGACAGCCCCTCCTCCCAAGCGCCCCGGTGCTCCGAGCGCAGCCTCGCGACCTGTGAACGAGGGACGAGGTGTGAACGAGGGACGAGGTGGAACGAGGGACGAGGCGCCGTGGTGAGCATTTGCATGCAAGGCAGGGGGTAGGCAGGGGGGTCTCCAGCCCTCATTCGAGCAGCCGCGCGACCTTGGCAAGGAGCCCGCGGAGCTCGAGGTTCTGTTGCCAGCGCAGCACGTCGAGCTTCTTCTGCAGTGCGAGCTCGCTGAGCGTGGCGGCCTCCTCGGCGTCGCGCCGTGTCAGCTGCTGCACGCGCTTCGCGTACTTGTTCGCCTCGGTGAACTCCTCCGCGAGGGTGAGCCGCGTGAGCGTGAACTTGGCGTCCAGCGTCTCTTGCGCGTGGTGCGTGCGCTTAAACTGATCGTGCATCTGCGGGCGATGCTCGGCGATGAAGCCCTCGACGGCAGCCTCGTGGCGCGCGCGCAGCTCGGCGACCGCGCGCCGCGCGTGGTTGTTGAACTCCGCCATGCGCACAGTCCACTCCTTGTTGAACTGGCGCGCCTCGGCCACCTGGCCGCGCCGGAGGCCGCCGTGCTGCTCCCTCTTGAGCGCCTCGAGCGTCGCGAAGGCGCGGCGCTGCTCCATCTCGCGCACGTGGCGCGCGACCTCGCGGCCCTCGGCCGACGCGACGAAGTCGCCGCGGTCGATTGCGCGCTTCTCAAAGTCGCGGATGATCGCGAGCACGAAGCGGACGAGCCGCACGTGCCACTGCGCGCCGTTCTCGCCCGTCTGCGGCGGCATCTGCGCCTCGATGAGCTCGCGCAGGCATCGCTGATCGACGTGGCCCGACTCGGTCACGCGAGCGAGCGCCACGCGCGCGCGCTCCTCGGTGCCCACCGAGCAGATCAGCGCCGCGATGACGTCCTCCTCCGAGGCCCAGCCGCTTCCGTCGCGGTCGAGCAGCGGAAAGAGCGCCTCGAAGAGCGCGTCCGCCGCGGTGACGAGATCGACCGACGGGTCAAAGCGCTGCGGCGCCGTCGGCGGCGCCGTGGAGGGCGCAGCCATCGTGGCCTGCATTGAACAGCTTTGCAGCGTCGTTCACGCATGCAACGGAGACTTGCGCAAATACATGTTCATTTGGTGGGGGGGGGGAAAGGGGGGCCCCAGAAAGTCAGTCAGTCAATTATGTCGCGGATCCCCCGCGCTCACCACACTCCGTCTCAAAGGACGGCTCCGCCCCCGTCCTCCAATCTGTCATCAGAGATCAGTCAGTCATGCTCTCGACAGGGCGCTTTCGCGTACTGCCACTGCCTGCCGCCGCAGCGCCGCAGCGAGCCGCCGCCGACGCAGCCGTACTTCAGCTTCGCTCCCTTGAAATGCTCTTCGGACACCCACGGCTCGAGGTGCGCCGCAAAATCTAGGTACTAGGTGGAACATGCCTGCCCGTGCCGCGCCCGCCGCCACCGCGATCACCTCCGGTGTCGCCGCCATTGGCATGTTCTCACACGCGACCTCGATCACGAAAGACACGCTGAGGCCCTGCGCGCCGCGCAGGCCGCCGCCGGGTCGAGCAAGCCGTCGGCCGCCATCGTGGAGTGCTCGCCATCAATTTTGATTTTGGGCTCCATGTGCCGGGGGCTGGAAACCGTGAAATATGTGCATTCGCCGTGTAATGGCTCGCCATCACATGCTCAATAGCACGGCGCACCGACGATGTCATCCAAAGCAACGGCACCTGGCGCCGAGGCCGTTTTCTCCCATCTTCTGGGGTGAGCGTCATTGGCGCCAACGATCCTCCCTCCAAATGAGGCACCGCAGTACAATGGCACAGTTTCAATCCATTTTCCAAAGC
>Ga0209550_10007221_pt1 | contig 10299 bp, 11 predicted proteins | sample LauGreSuBDMM15SN_2_FD_187567 | JGI IMG/M metagenome (GOLD analysis project Ga0209550, IMG submission 187567) | Freshwater lake microbial communities from Lake Michigan, USA - Su13.BD.MM15.SN (SPAdes) (version 5) | ecosystem: Environmental > Aquatic > Freshwater > Lake | place: Lake Michigan... | reverse complement strand
AAATAACGAAATGATTAAAATTATGAAAAATAGCATTATGAATGATGAAAATATCCCAAAAATTATTTTAAAATATTTTGAGATAATTAAATGTTTAGAATTTAAAGAAGCTCCTAATTATGATTTTCTTATTGATATATTTAAAAAGATCAATAGAATCACTCATAATAGGTAATACCTTGGTGGATGCAATAGATCCAATTTCGATTCTATTAGATAAATTTGATTCAAAAATATTATCAAATATGGTTTTTTTTATATGTAAAGGAAAGTTCTCGATTTTTGCATTTTGAATACCATCACGAAGAGAAACATCGAATAATATGGGGTTGATTTTATTATATATATTCGACCGTCTTTTAGATTTCATAATGTTTTTTTTTATTATTTGAGAACTTTTGAACATTGATATAATATATTTATAGTATATCAAATAATTATTATATTTTTTATTGATTGTTTTTTATTATTATAATTAAATAATAAAAAATATTACGAGTATTAAATAACAAAAACTATATGAAACCCATTATGATCTCTTATAGACCCATTATTATCAATAATATAATTATTTGGAAAAATAGGATTATTATTTTGATCTAAACCAATGGTTTGAAACACCATCGGATTACCATCAACATCATATCTGAGATATTTATATTCGACTGGTTTATTAAGCGTATCAAGCACCATATTATTATCAGGGTGTCTAGTAAAACCATTGGGTAAAATAATATTACCACTTAGGTCTACAGTTAGATTTTTAAATTTTATTATATTACCTGATAAATCGTAACCAATTTTAAAACAATTAGATGCTGGTTTTTTGATAGGAGGAAATGTAGATAATCCTAATTTTTGAGAAATAATATTTATTAAATAACTATCATCATAACCCCAGTTATAGTATTCACAACCAGCGATCTCAATGGTTCTCGTATCAAGAAGATTATTATCTGCATCAAACAAATTACATAAAAAACAAATTTTAGTATATGCTTCGAAATCAGTAATAGTATAATCAAAACTCGTAATATATTTTGGTGGTAAAACAATAGGTGAGGGAGCAACAGTAATAGGTATTTTTGAAGAACTCATAATTTATATAATATATTAGTGTTTTAATAATGCTAAATAAACTTAGCTGTATTATGCTTTGTAAAATACAATTCATAATACAAATAATAGAATCTTGGTTTACAAAATCGCGTTTTCTATAGTGAAAAATTGAATCGTTTTTTATCATAGAAAAGAATAGTATTTTTATAATTGTTCAATGGCAAGTCAAATAGTTACACCAAGAGTTGATATAAAATTTATATTAGAGAATGTACCGCAAGGTTGTTATAACCATATATTATCAATGATACCAGCAGATGATAGATTATTTTGTATTATGGCAAAGTATAATTTTGTATATTTAAATAATAAATTAGATAGTTTCGAAAAATCAATGAGAATAGTAGAAATATTATATAGTTGTGCAGATAAATTAAAAAATATTTATGTATTAGGAGGATATTTGTTATATGGTAATTTCGGTGGTAGTATCAATATAGATACAATAAAAAAAATGAGTAAATTTCCAAAAGAGAGTATAGAATATAAAAAAAGAAATATAGATTATTATATAAATAATTCAAAAGAGATTATAATAGAATCAATACGTTATTATATTAAATTAAAACACCGTATTGATATAAAACAGAAACAAGAGTTCGCATCACTTATTTTGAATGTATTTATGAGAATTATATTTTTATAAAAAATATTAATGTATAAAAATTTACATGTTTTTTCATTTATAATTTTTGAGTTGATACCATTCAGGTTTGTTTCTTTTTTTCCAAGAGGCAATTTTTTGTTTTTCTGGTGTTTGATAATATTTACGATAAGATTCAATAGGGTCGTTGCTTTTACATTCAACTGGCATAGCAAGAGCAAATGGTGAAAGACCAACATATTGAAATTTATCCGCGCTAGGAGCAAATTTTCTCAAATGTTTTGCAACAATATATGATTTATGCATTTTATCAGCTGGATGATCGTAACGATATTTCCATTCTTCATGCATAGCATCTACCAAATCTAATGTCCACATATAATTTTCCAAAGATGACCGAATCCAAATAGTAGTAGGGTGATTGATGTGACATATTTTGTATAGTTTTATTACATTTTTTATTTCATTTTCGGGGTCTACGATTTGTATAGCAGTACATAACATTTGCACAGCTTCTAATAGGATTTTAGAGACATGTTTGTCAAACATGGATTCAGCACACTCTTTGAACGATAATGAAAGAATAAACAAGTTCATTTTATTGATTGATATTGATTATTATATTTATAAATTATAATAATCAATTTTTTATAAATAAATGGCATGCATATCAATGTTCTCAAAGTTTCAATCCAAGAACACTTTTATATTTATCATTCATCAATTGTAACAATGTTTCCGACTTCAAAACTTTATCATTTTTCAAAATTTCCGCACCTTCCATAATAAGATCTTTTGAATTACGTATAATAAATTCGGAGTATCCATAAGCATCACTAATCAGTGTGGATACTTCGGTATCAATCATCTCTTTGTATTTCTCACTCATACTAGGATAAATGAGTTTTTTACCCATGCCATAATAACAAACCATATGTTGTGCCAACTTAAGAGCTTCTTCAAAATCATTGATAGCACCCGTACTAACAGACACACCATAGACTACTTCTTCGCCAATTCTACCAGCTAATAAAATCATCAAATGTTCGAATAGCGCTTCACGAGTGAGGATATTATTATTCGAGTTCTCAAAAATAGTATAAGCAGGGTTTTTCGGTGATGATAAATTAATAACCACCTTTGTCATTTTGGCATGATGTTTGGATAATAATCCGACAACAGCATGTCCTAATTCATGGATAGCAATTTGATCGATGAGTGCAGTAGTATATTGATGTTCATTAGGCTGCCAGCCAACCATCATTTTATTAAGAATTTCTTCCAGATCTTCACTGGAATATTTTTTTTTATCATTTCTAAGGGCATTTAACATAGCCTCATTGACGAGGTTCTCAATTTGAGCACCAGAAAGTCCATTGGTAAGTTCAATAATATCATCAAGAACAATACTACTATCAGCGGGCTTACCACGAGAATGGATATTCAAAATCGCACGTCTAGTGTTTTTATCAGGATTACCAATAAAAATACGTTTATCGATTCTACCAGGGCGGATAAGAGCGGTATCTAATAAATCAGCGCGATTTGTAGCACCGATTACAAAGACACCCGATGTGTTTTTGAAGCCATCCAAAGAAACTAATAATTCATTGAGAGTACTATCACGTTCATTTCCAGAAGTATCCCCATCACTAGAACGTTGACGTCCTAATGCATCGATTTCATCAATGAAAACAATACATGGGATATTTTCTTTAGCTAATTTGAAAAGTTCTCGAATGCGACTAGATCCAACGCCAACATATTTTTCTTGAAATTCCGAACCAGAAACAGCAATAAAACTACAATTGGCTTCGCCAGCGAGTGCTTTTGCGATAAGAGTTTTACCATTACCAGGCGGACCTTCTAAAATAAGACCTTTAGGAACACGTACATTATAAGGTGCATATTTTGTATAATTGGAAAGGATATCAACACATTGGTATAATTCGTTTTTGATGTTATCATAGCCACCAACATCATTGAAATTTATATTATTATCGGTGATAACTTCAAAATTCTTGGATTTTTTTTTCCCGGATGATTTTTCACGGTATGGATTACCATAGAATCTAGGATCTCTAGGTTCTCTGGGTTCTTCGTCATCATCACCTTCACCTTCATTTTGACTGTTTTCAAAATTTTGCTGGAATTGATTTGATAATCGTAAAATAGCTTCTTTGTTCATGATAATTCGAATGTTACCAGGTAATGGTATATTGTGTTTGTTTTGATTTTCATTGTTGGTAGAATTGAAATTATTTTTAATAAATTTATCAATAAATTCATCGTTATCGATTTCATTATTATCGATTCTTTTGACATTCTCATACATAGATGTATTTTTATCATTGTTTAAATTATTCAAATACCATTGTCTATTGTATTTTGAAATAGGATATCTACGAAGATGATTTAAATTTTCACCAGGTCTTGAAAAAGAAACATGTGAAAAAGCCAACGAGAACCCATCAACCACCCCACAAAAAAGTATGAAAAATAATATACTGAAAATAGATTTCATTATATTATAATAGAAATAAAAAGTCTATATTGTTTTTATGATTGATTTATTATATAGGTCGATAGCATGTTCTCGATTATCATATCTAATAACATTTGACCATTTATCATGTTGATTATTTTTATAATTTGAAAAGAACCAGTGTATTTTATCAAGAATAGATTCATCTAAATCGGTTATATTTTGTATTTTTGTATAATCATCTTCTAAAACACAAAGAATCTTTTCATCCATGCCTTTCTCATCTTCCATAACGAGAACCCCGATGATAAAAACATGATAAAAACAATCATTTAACAAATGTTTATCAGTAATAACAAGAATATCAAGATCATCACCATCCATAGCCAAAGTATTTGGAATAAATCCATATGCGTATGGGTATCGGTATGGTTCTGGTAAAATTCGATCAACAATTAGATGTTTTAATTTTTTATCAAATTCATATTTGATGTTACTATCTTTTTCGATTTCAATATAGACTCTGATTTTATCAGACATAAATAAAATACATCAACAAAAAATTAATAGATTTTTGTACGATATTATTTAACATTGAATATTGAAAGAGGATAATTTGTTTTTAAGACTAGAAGTAAATCCCTTAAGAGTAGAAGCAGTATTTTTTAGTTCTCTACTAGCAGATAGGATACTTTGAATATCGACATCGTTAGACATAGCAATACTGACGCCTTGTTCACAAAGGATATTCCAACTATTGATAGTATCAACTGATTTTGAAATGATATTTTGTTCTTGTACGGATAATGCAGCATTCGAAAGGTTAGGATTACTCTCAGGTGAAACAAAATAGCCAATATATTGCATAGCACAATTAACTTCATCCATAACATCATTAATAATAATAGATGCTTCATGTGACGATTTAGGTATTTGAATAGTACTAGTAGCTAATACAATTTCTTTAAATTCACCAAAAACATTGGATAAATTAACAATTTTAGCCAATGCACTCGCAATGGCTTTTAAAAAAGAAACATCATTTATAATATTAACATTCTGTAATTTAATAATAAAACCATTGAAAAGTTTACTTAAATCATCAGCAGCTTGAGCGAATTCATTGAACCCATCGATATTCACATTTAGTTCCATTTGTTTAGTTTCATTGGCAATACGTGAAGCGGCTTGAAATAACTTTGTATAATCATCGATAGAACCTTTTCCTTGAAAATCTGTACATTCTATATCTGATGCATAAGAACGAATTTGGTTCAATAAAATGACGGTTTCACTATTAGGATCGTTGATATTATTGTATGTAGAAACAGTACCAGTAAGATTTTCATATATATCTGGGTCTGAAGATTCGAAAACAATATTTGTTATTTGAGAACCAGATGCATCTTTACCAGTTTTAGTAGTAATATCATATCCGTCACCATTGACAATAATAGTTGATAAATCTGTGACAATATTCAATAGAGGAATGGTAAAATTATTACCAGAGCAATCATTATCGGAAGCGTCCATGTAATAAATATTATAGGATGTATCGACAGATACAGTGAAGTTATAAGATAGATCAAAATTACCAGATGCATCAACAAAATTCCAACTGATGTCAGGAACAACAGGAACAACTGGAACAACTGGAACAACTGGAACAACCGGAACAACTGGAACAACTGGTGAATTATTGTTTTGTGAGTTATTACCAGGTGACCCTGGAGGTGAAGATCGAGGTGAATCAGGAGGTGAATTATTAGACATATTATTATATCTATATTTAATAAAAACAAAAGAATATATACGAAGAAAAAAATTTGTCTAAACAACCTTATATATGGTCACAAAATATACAACTATAAATAAAAACGCCACACTATCAAATACTAATAACAAAATATTCATTTATTGAATAAATATAGAAATAAAATTTGATACTATATACAATGGAAGAAAACAAAAATTCATTTATCAAAGCAGATGATAACAAAGTAGTAAATGAAAAATTTATAAGATGGATTCAAAAAATAGACCAATGTTTAGAAGTTTGTACAAAACATAATGGTTGTCAAATCGGCTCTGGTACAAATAGAGTATGTAAATTGAATAATCCAGATAGTTATGAAAAACTAAACAAATTTTTTGATGAATAAACCAATATATTTTATAATTTTACATATAAAATTATAAAATATTAATACAAAGAAAGGGTTTTTAGTTTTGTTTTACGAAAGGGTTTTCTTAAGATTTTGACATATAATACATGCAACACATAATTCAATCTATTTCACAACGATTGAATTGGTTTGTTTTCTAGCACAACCACGCTTATGAGCCGCCAATGCTTTAAGGTTGTTGGCATTAAAACTTTTACACATATCACATTTCAATCCAGGTTTTTGGATTGGTGCAGAATATTTGGTAGATAAAAATTTATCCAAGGATGGGAAGCGAATCTCATCAATTTGGGATAGAACCTTTTTCTGATTTTCTTTAAAAAGTTCTACAACAGCTGTTTTTTGACTCAAAAACAATTGATATTCATTATTAATTGTATCCAAAACATCTTTTGGAATAGAGCAGTCATCATCATGTTGGCTCTTAAATTGTCTGAATTTCATATTAAGATTATCAATAATATCAATAGCAACATTGATCTTAGAAGAATTATACTCACCACTATGTACAAAAACAATAATATTATTGTTATGTACTTCTATTTGAAAATTCTTTTTACCGGATATTCCACTTTGTTGTGAAATAAAAATTCCGTTTGTGTTTTGCTCATCAATTAATTGCATGAATGAATTGATATCATCCATGTTAATATTTTCAGCAATATCTCTACTTTGAATAAGGATAGTTGGTTTACGAATTCGTTTTAATATAATACCACCACTACTAGTATGTTGTGAAATTTCTCCACTATGATACATTTTAGTAAGAAGCCCATGTAATTGTCTATCATTAATTTTTTGAACAGCTGTACTATCACGAAATTTATTCAAAATTTCATCGAGTTCAGTAATGATCTTTTGTTGTACATTATTAGATGCATTGTTTCCGTCTTTCAATATATTAATATTATTATTAATACGTTCTTCACTTGCAGAAATGAAGGAATACATAGGTTGTTGTACATTTTGTAACATAACAGCGGATTTGAGTTCAAAATTATTGATAAAATCTTTGATGGAATTACTATCATAGGATTTCAATAAATTGTTAGTGTCTTCTGAGAGGGTTTTATAAAATGAATTGAGTAATTCATTCACTTGTGAGTAATGTTCATCATGTTTTTTAGGGATAACATCATTTACAATAAGTGAGGTCTTATCGATCAAAATGTTGTTATTTTTCTCTAGGAGAGGTCCTATTTTTTCATGAGTATTGTTTTGGATAATAATACGCATATCTTCAATATATTCTTTTTTGATATCGGTGAATTTACTTACGATGTTGGTCATGAAATCCGAATTCATAGAATTCATAGAATCTTTCAAAGATGCCATGGTTTCTTTAAGTTCGGTGATATCATGGTTGGTATCATTAATTGCAGATAATAATTGTGACTGCATTTTAGATGATAAATTTTCATTGGTCTCATAAATTATTTTTTCAAATAAATCAAGAAATAAGAGATTGACAGCTTCAAAGCTGATTTGTGGATTATCATGATAGAATTTTAAGATACGTTTATTAGTCGTTTCGATTTTGAGAGTAGAAATATGTGTTTGCAAAGACATACTTATAACATTAACATATACATTATTTATGTCATTTTAACTTATCTATTTCGTAGAAATATCGTTTTAACAGCAGATTCATGATATTGGATCAGTAACCCGAGTTAATAAGAGTAGAAAAAGGGATCATTGAATTAAAATGTATGGTTTTAATTTTTTTCCTAAAGTTTCTGGATACCAAAGCATAAATGGTCTGGTCAAATTCACAAAAACCATAAATTGTGATTACAAAGTACAATTGTAGATTTGTGAAATTACAAAAATATGGTTGTGAATTACAATTGTGTCTTAGCATTAATGCTGTGATTGGTTTAGACATTAGAAATAAAATTATTATGGAAAAAAAATCTGTTTAAATAGTATATATGTCAACCACGACAACAACTACTCCTGGCGCGCCATTCCAGCAATGGCAAAACTTTTACCCTGGCAACTCTGGCTACCCTGGCTTTCCTGTTGGAAACTATCCAAACTATCCAATGGATTCACCAACAACTATTAACAGTGAGATTTATGCCACTGTTAGAGGAACAGGTGAGCAAACAAAACAACAAGCTGCAAACGATATTGCACGTGATATTTTAAGAGCAGTCGAGCAAAATGGTGCAGCCAATGCATCAACTACCGAGCGAACAAGTTCTCAAGTTGCTAGCGCAGTAGAGAGAAATGGTGCTAATAATATGTCAACTACTGAGCGAACAAGTTCTCAACTTGCTACCGCAATAGAGAGAAATGGCGCAATCAACTCACATGTTAGTGAATTAACCGCAGCACAACTAGCTACTGCCATTGAAAGAAATGGTGCTAACAATATGTCTACAACTGAGCGTGTTAATTCACAATTAGCAAGTGCTGTAGATAGAAATGGTTCAGCAAACTTGGCTGCCATCGAGAGAACCTCGGGTGAAGCTCGTTTAACAACTGTTATTGCCGATGCTGCAAACCGTCAAGCCACTAGTGATAGTGCTCGTGATGTACTAGGTGCAATCGATAGAAATGGGTTCAGTAATGTTGTTACCACAAAAGATACTCATAATGCTCTATTAGCTTCAATTGAGCGTAATGCAGGTGAAGGTCGTATCCAAACTCTTACATCCGCTGGTATAAACGACGCAGCTTTGAGAGATGTTCGTTATTCCATACTAACTGATATAAATCGTGTAGGAAATGATTTAAATGCATCCGGTGTTCAAAACTTCAATGTTCTTTCCAAGTCAGTTACAGATGGTGCATGGGAAGGACGTACTGCTATGGCTAATGGTTTCCAAAACCTAAGTGAGGAACATCTTCGTGGTAAATTTGACCTTTCTAGAGGACAAGATGCTCACTATGCTTCCATGATGTTAGAGCAACAAAAACTTGGTCAATACATGTCTTCCAAGGTTGATAACCACTTTGCTGCCAATCAACTTGAAATGCAAAAAGTCAAGGAAGGTCTTTATTCCCAAACAGCCGATAACTTTGCTATTGGACAACTTGAAGCACAAAAAGCGAAGGAAACTCTTTATATTCAAGCATCAAATAACTTTGCTATCAACCAACTAGAAATGCAAAAAGTAAGAGAAGGACTTTCTAGTCAAGCATCTACTAACTTTGCTATTACCCAACTAGAAATGCAAAAAGTCAAGGAAGGTCTAGCATGTCAAGCTGCCCAAAATTTCTCTATTTCTCAATTAGAAGCCCAAAAGAACAGAGAAGCCATCCAAAGGGACTTAGCTGATGCTAAATATGAGGCACTAAAGAGTCAACAATACCTATCAGATAAGATGAGTGAATGCTGTTGCGAAATTAAAGGAAAGATGGATTTACTTGATAGAGATAGACTACGTGATAACCTAGTTGTTGAGCGTGAAGACAACAATTTATTTAAAATCTTAGCATTATCTGGATTAGGACGTGATGGATACGATAGATATGATCACCACCACCACTCCAGGTCAAGATCACCAGGAAGAAGACGTTGAAGGTGTCAGGGTACATTAAATGAAGAAAATAGAACATGTCCTGAAAGTGAAAGTTCAAGTAGCAGTAGTTATACATTATCGTGTAGTGATAGCGACACTGAAAGTGAAACATCCAGTAGTTCTTCAAGTAGAAGTAGTTCTCATAGAATAAAAAAAATAATAAAAATAATTAGAGGACCACGAGGTCCAACTGGACCAGCTGGTAAAAATGGTATAGATGGAGAACAAGGATCAACTGGTCCAACAGGACAAGTAGGTTCAACCGGTCCAACCGGACAAGTAGGTTCAACTGGTGCAACAGGAGAACAAGGATTTACAGGTCCAACCGGATTACAAGGATCAACAGGTTCAACTGGTGAAAAAGGATTTACT
>Ga0209550_10007220_pt1 | contig 10300 bp, 8 predicted proteins | sample LauGreSuBDMM15SN_2_FD_187567 | JGI IMG/M metagenome (GOLD analysis project Ga0209550, IMG submission 187567) | Freshwater lake microbial communities from Lake Michigan, USA - Su13.BD.MM15.SN (SPAdes) (version 5) | ecosystem: Environmental > Aquatic > Freshwater > Lake | place: Lake Michigan, USA... | reverse complement strand
CTTCAGGCAAGACCAGCACCACAGGACCCGGCCGGCCATTCATGGCTGTGGCAAAAGCACGTGTCACGTATTCAGGAATGCGCTTGGCATCGTCAATGCGCTCAACACGCTTGGCCATGCCTTTGGTGCTGGGGCCAAAGAAAGAACAAAAGTCGACTTCTTGAAAAGCTTCGCGATCTCGCGTCTCGGTGGCCACATCGCCCACAAACAAAACCATGGGGGTAGAGTCTTGGAACGCCGTATGAACGCCAATAGAGGCATTGGTAGCGCCAGGTCCACGTGTTACAAAACAAACGCCTGGACGGCCCGTTAAACGGCCTTGGGCATCGGCCATGAAGGCTGCTCCACCTTCTTGGCGGCAGGTTACAAATTGAATTTGGTCTTGGTATTTGTGAAAGCCGTCCAAAACAGCCAAATAACTTTCACCCGGCACACCAAAGGCATGCGTCACACCTTGCGCCACCAGGCACTCCACCAAGAGATGCCCGCCCATTTGGGTTTTGGCATCCGTTTCAGTCAGTTTGTCAATTTGATTGCTCATACGGCCTCTTTTGGTCAAGGCCGCATGATACTTTCAAAGCGAATTCAGCAGGTGCTGTTGGGTCACCTTAATTCACTGCGCGGTCGAATTTAAAGACACCTGGCTCCTTGACGGGATCGACGTCTACAGGAATGACCGACTTGGGCAAGAACTTGCCCTCTAGCAAAAGCTTGGAGAGCGGATTCTCGATGCGTTGCTGGACAGCACGTTTGAGCGGTCTTGCACCAAAGACAGGGTCAAAGCCAACTTTGGCCAACTCGGCCAGGGCCGCTGTTGAAACCTCCAGGTGCAAGTCCATTTTGGCCAAGCGTGCTTCCAAAATTTGCAATTGAATTTTGGCAATCGACTCAATGTGTTTGGCATCCAAACTGTGAAACACCACAGTTTCGTCAATGCGGTTTAAAAACTCAGGGCGGAAATGGTTTTTCAATTCACCCCATACCGCTTCTTTGATGTCTTCGTTGGGCTCACCCACCATGCTTTGAATGAGGTGCGAGCCAATGTTGGAGGTCATCACAATGACGGTGTTCTTAAAGTCGACCGTGCGGCCTTGACCGTCCGTCAATCGACCATCGTCCAAAACTTGCAGCAGCACATTGAACACATCAGGGTGTGCTTTCTCTACCTCATCCAACAACAAGACCGAGTAAGGTTTTCTGCGAACGGCTTCCGTCAAATAGCCACCCTCCTCGTAACCCACATAACCGGGCGGTGCGCCAATGAGTCGGGCCACCGAGTGTTTCTCCATGAACTCACTCATGTCGATGCGAATGAGGTGATCTTCGCTGTCAAACAAGAAGCCCGCCAAGGCTTTGCACAGCTCCGTTTTGCCCACCCCTGTAGGGCCTAAAAACAAGAAGGAACCTGTGGGCCGTTGCGGGTCGGACAAGCCAGAACGTGAGCGACGAATGGCGTGCGAGACAGCGGCAATGGCTTCATCTTGACCCACCACGCGCTCATGCAATTTAACTTCCATTTGAAGTAATTTTTCTCGCTCGCCTTGCATCATCTTTGACACGGGAATGCCGGTGGCACGGCTAACCACCTCGGCAATTTCTTCGGCACCCACCTGCGTTCGCAGCAGACGTGGCGCAGAACCAGCCGCAGGGTCTAGCTCTTTGGCTTGCGTTTCAGACAACAGCTTCTCGAGTTCGGGCAATTTGCCGTATTGCAACTCGGCCACTTTGTTGAAGTCACCTTTGCGTGTCAGCTCTTCAATTTGCTGACGCAGTTGGTCAATTTTTTCGCGAACGTTTTGACTGCCTTGCGCTTGTGCTTTTTCGGTCTTCCAAATTTCTTCCAAATCGGCGGCTTCTTTTTTCAAGCTCACAATTTCTTCTTCGATCAGGCCCAAGCGTTTTTGCGATGCTTCATCGGCTTCTTTTTTCACCGCCTCACGTTCAATTTGCAATTGAATCAAACGGCGGTCCAACTTATCGATGACTTCAGGTTTGGAGTCGATTTCAATTTTAATTTTGGAAGCTGCTTCATCAATCAGGTCAATGGCCTTGTCTGGCAAAAATCGATCGGTGATATAGCGATGGCTAAGCTCTGCCGCCGCCACGATGGCAGGATCGGTAATGTCAACGCCGTGGTGAATTTCGTACTTTTCTTGTAAGCCACGCAAAATGGCAATGGTGGCCTCCACACTGGGCTCGCCCACCAAGATCTTTTGAAAACGACGCTCTAGGGCGGCGTCTTTTTCGATGTACTTTCGGTATTCGTCCAAGGTGGTGGCACCCACACAGTGCAACTCACCTCGCGCCAATGCAGGCTTGAGCATGTTGCCTGCATCCATGGCACCTTCAGCCTTGCCAGCGCCCACCATGGTGTGCAACTCATCAATGAACACAATGGTTTGACCTTCATCTTTGGCCAACTCGTTCAAGACCGATTTAAGGCGCTCTTCAAATTCACCGCGAAACTTTGCGCCGGCAAGCAAGGAGGCCATGTCCAAAGAAAGAACACGCTTGCCTTTCAAGGAGTCGGGCACTTCACCGGCCACGATGCGTTGCGCCAAGCCTTCAACAATGGCAGTCTTGCCAACGCCTGGCTCACCAATCAACACCGGATTGTTTTTGGTCCGACGCTGCAGCACCTGAATGGCTCTTCGAATTTCGTCGTCTCGGCCAATGACAGGGTCGAGTTTGCCCATTCGCGCACGCTCCGTGAGGTCGAGGCAATATTTTTTCAAGGACTCGCGTTGTCCTTCGGCTTCTGCACTGTTCACGTTTTGTCCTCCACGCACTGCTTCTACAGCAGTTTCTAAACTTTGACGACTGAGGCCTGCGGCCTTTGCACTGCGCGCCAACTCGGACTTGCCGTCGGCCAAGGCCAACAAAAAAAGCTCGCTGGCCACAAATGAGTCGCCGCGTTTGAGCGACTCTTTTTCTGCGGCCTGCAGCAGTTTGACCAAATCGGGGCCGACTTGTACTTGGTCTTGCCCAGTCACTTGAGGCAAACGTTCAACAGCGGCAGTGGCGGCAGACAGCAAGCTGTTGATGTTGACTCCCGCTCTTTGCAACAAGGCTTTGGGGCCATCTTGTTGTTGCAGCATGGCCAGCAAAACGTGTGCGGGGTCGATGTAGGCGTGGTCTTTGCCCAAAGCCAAACTCTGAGCGTCGCCCAAGGCTTCTTGGAACTTAGTGGTTAGTTTGTCAATTCGCATGTGAATCTCCTATTGACATCTACTTGGGGTCGAGAAGCCTAATTTTCAAGAGGTGTGACGCGAGATGCCAATTCGAGCACCTGAGCCTCTAGAATGTCAACATGAACATTCACCAAATGTCAGTGCAATATGACGAACGTCAAGATCGCTTGGCCCTGCGGGTTAGCAATCAAGACAGTCAAGAGTTCCGTTTGTGGCTTACACGGGCCATGACCCTGCGCTTGCTGCCTCATTTACAAGCATCTGTGGTTCAACTAGAAGCCAGAGACCCACAAGTCATGGCTGCCGACACCACGGCGCAGCAAATGCTGGCCGAACTGAAGCGCGAAAACTTTTTGTCACAAGCCGATTTTTCAACGCCCTTTGTTTCACAAAACCTCAACTTGCCCCTCGGTGCTACGCCTTTGTTGGTCACCGATGTGCAATTGAACTTGCACAACAGCGGCAGTTTGAATTTGTTATTTCAGGACAAGAGTGGCGAGAATGCCAGCGGTGCTTCGTGTGAATTTAACCTACAAGCCTCTTTGCTTCATGGCTTGCTGCACCTCATTGAACAAGCGCTCAAAAAAGCGCAATGGCAACAACCCGATTTTTCACAGCGCGCCGACAATGTCGACACCGCCAGCCTAGAGCGTCCGGCCTACCAACACTGAGCACGGTCAATCTGTTGGGATAGAACGCACCCGCAGTTCAAGCGTTGCGCGATTGAATGCCCCATCGAGCCATGGCCTCGTCGTCACTCACGCGCGCATCCACCCATTTGGCCCCTTCTGGTGTTTCTTCTTTTTTCCAAAAGGGTGCTTGAGTTTTCAAGTAGTCCATCAAAAACTCGCAAGCTTTGAAACTTTCGCCGCGGTGTGCTGAGGTGACTGCTACCAGCACGATTTGATCTGCTGGCCGGAGTTCACCCACACGGTGGATCACCTTGGCTTGGTAAAAATCAAAGCGCTGGTGTGCTTCGTCAATCATGGCTTCAATGGAAGACTCGGTCATGCCGGGATAGTGCTCCAAAGCCATTGACACCACTTCATCAGCAGCCTGTCCCGTCAACATGCGCGTGTCACGCACGGTACCCACGAATGAGCACACAGCGCCCACTCGCAAGTCTTGGGCGCGAAGTTGGGTCAGAACTTCTGCCACGTTGAAATCTTCCGTCTGAATGACGACACGTGCCTGCATGATCAGCCCCCTGTGACAGGCGGGAAAAATGCCAATTCAGCATTGTCGGTCAGGGCAGCATCTTCTTGCACCATGACCTGGTTCAAGGCCATTCTGACGGCCTTGCCTCGCTCTAGACAAAGGTACGCGCCACCTTGGGCAAGCAATTGATTGCGCAATTCACCCACCGTGTTGGCTGTTGTCTCGACTTCCTCTTGCGATTTACCCAGGGTCTCGCGCAAAGAGGCAAAGTAACGAATGCGCAATTTCATTGCAACCACTCTGAAAAGGGATAAAACTGAACCCAGTCACCCGTTTGAATGACTTGCGAGCCTGGGTTGTCCACAACACCATCGCCCCACACCACCGACGTCAATACGCCCGAACTTTGATTGGGGAATAAATCGAGTCCGCCTTGCGCATTGCGTTTGACACGCAAAAACTCTCTGCGTTTGTCAGGCTTTGGCAGGTCAAAATGGGCTTGAAGCTTGTACGGTGCTGTGCGAGGTGCAGTGACACCTTGAAGGGCCATCAAAAAGGGTCGGACGAGCAACTGGTATGTGACGAAACTTGAAACAGGATTGCCTGGAAGGCCCATGAAATAGGCTTTCTTGCCGTCGGCAACAGAACCTGAGTAAACGTTGCCAAACGCAAAAGGCTTGCCCGGCTTCATTGAAATTTGCCACAAGTTCAAATGACCCAAGGCCTGAACTGCTGGCTTAACATGGTCCTCTTCGCCAACGGATACACCCCCGCTGGTCAAAATCAAATCGTGGTTTGAAGCGGCTTGCTGCAGCACCGTGAGGGTGGCGTTGAGATTGTCGGGCACGATGCCTAAATCTGTCACATCGCAACCTGCTCGGATCAGTAAAGCGCGAAGAAAAAACCGATTGGAGTTGTAAATGGCGCCAGGGCGCATGTTTTCTGGTGCCACGTCGCCAGGCATGACCAACTCATCACCCGTAGAAAACAAGGCCACACGTGGCTTGCGAACCACCTGGACCTGAGCGACGCCAATGCTTGCCGCCAAGCCCAGAGCCGCTGGGTCGAGGCGTGTGCCCTTTTGCAAAACCACAGCACCCCGGGTAACGTCTTCGCCACTTTTGCGGATCCATTGGCCCAAGCTAGGCACCACATTGACAGCCACTTGAGACACCGACGCGGTGGTATCCACTTGCGTGTCTTCTTGCATCACCACAGCGTTGGCGCCGGGTGGAATGGGCGCACCCGTGAAAATTCGAGCAGCTTCCCCTGCGTGCAAGGGCTGCCCGTTGTGACCCGCCGGAATACGCTGCGTGACCTTCAAGATTGCGCCTGTTGTCGCAACGTCTTCAACTCGCAGGGCATAGCCATCCATTGACGAATTGTCTTGCGGTGGAACTTGCAATTGCGACACCAGAGATTCGGCCAACACACGGCCATCGGCCTCAAATGTGGGAACGCTTTCATGCGTAGTCAGTAAGGCAACATCTTTGAGCACGAAGTCCAAAGCCTCGTCTAAAGACATCAATGGCGGACGCTTCGGTGGGGTGTCAGCAGCCATAGTGATCAATCGCAGTGCTGGGCAATATAAGCTTTGACGGCATCCACCGACTTGCCCATGACTTTGACGCGCTTGGGCAAGGCTTCAATGCCTTCAAACTTAGGTGGCCGGTCGGGTTCGCGTCCGAGCGCTTCAACCAAAGTGGCAGCAAATTTAATGGGCAACGCTGTCTCTAGAACCAGCATTGGAATGCCAGGTTTGGCCAAGGGCACTGCAACCTTCAAACCATCAGCGGTGTGGGTGTCAATCATGATGTGATTGTCTGCAAACACAGCTTGAATGGTTTTGAGGCGATCGGCGTGCGTGCTCTTGCCGCTGACAAAACCATACTTGGTGGCCGCTTCTGCAAACAGAGGATCGCTTCCAAGGTCAAACTTGCCTTGCTGGTTGAGCTGGTCGTAGAAAAGATTTTTGGTTCGGGCCGCATCGCGTTGCAGCAAGTCAAATACAAAACGCTCAAAGTTACTGGCCTTAGAGATGTCCATGGAGGGACTAGAGGTTTCGTGCGTATCGGCTGTGCCACGAACACGGTAAATGCCGGTTCTGAAAAACTCGTCCAAGACGTCGTTTTCGTTGGTGGCCACAACCAATTGGTCAATGGGCAGTCCCATCATGCGTGCGACATGACCAGCACACACATTGCCAAAGTTGCCACTTGGAACGCTGAAGCTGACTTTTTGAGAATTGGTTTGAGTGGCTTGGAAGTAACCCGCAAAGTAGTACACCACCTGCGCCAACAATCGCGCCCAATTGATGGAATTGACCGTGCCAATTTTGTATTTGCGCTTGAACTCTAAATCGTTGCTGACGGCTTTGACAATGTCTTGGCAATCGTCAAACACCCCTTCAATGGCAATGTTGTGAATGTTTTCGTCCAGCAAGCTGAACATTTGTGCCTGCTGAAAAGGGCTCATGCGACCCAGCGGGCTGGTCATGAAAACACGCACCCCTTTTTTGCCGCGCATGGCGTACTCGGCTGCGCTGCCTGTGTCGCCAGAGGTAGCGCCGAAGATGTTCAACTCTGCATTGCGTCTTGCCAATTCGTATTCAAACAAATTACCGAGCAACTGCATGGCCATGTCTTTGAAGGCCAAAGTGGGTCCATTGGACAGCGCCTCCAAACTGACCTGAGCACCAGCAAGCGCTTGGGTCTTGAGGGTCTTGAGGGGCACAATTTGGGGAGTGCCAAAAGTGGCTTCTGTGTAAGTCTTTTGGCACAAGGCGCGAAGGTCATCGGCTGGAATGTCGTCGATGTACAAAGACAACACTTCAAAGGCCAATGCTGCATAGCCCTGGGTCTGCCAAACTTGTCGCAAGTTTGTGAGGGCCTCTGGCGTAATTTGCGGATAGCTTTCTGGCAAATACAGACCGCCATCGGGCGCCAAGCCTTCTAGCAAGATTTCACAAAAACGTTTGCGATCGGCATGACCGCGAGTTGACAAGTAGCGCATCAGTTCAACTCTTCCTTGCGAATTTTTGTAATGGGCGCCATCACAGTGGGCAATGCTTGCATTTGCGCCAACACGGCATTCATCTTGCCTTCCACGGTATCGTGCGTGAGGATGATGACGTCCGTTTGATTCTCACCCGCTTGGCTCACTTGATCGGCTTCACGTTGCAGTACTGCGTCGATGCTGATGTTGGCTTCGGCCAACAAGCCTGTGAGCTTGGCCAATACGCCTGCCTCATCGGCCACGCGCAAGCGCAGGTAGTAACTGGTGACAACTTCAGACATGGGCAATATCTTCAAATTGCTCATGGCATTGGGCTGGAAGGCCAAATGCGGCACGCGGTTGAGCGGATCTGCCGTGTGCAAACGCGTGATGTCAACCAGGTCGGCAATGACGGCGCTGGCCGTAGGCTCTGAGCCCGCGCCTTTGCCGTAATAAAGTGTGGTGCCCACAGCATCGCCCTGCACCATCACGGCATTCATGGCGCCTTCAACGTTGGCAATTAAACGCGACGTAGGAACCAAGCTGGGGTGCACGCGCAGTTCAATGCCAGCATCCGTGCGCTTGGTAATGCCCAACAACTTGATGCGATAACCCAATTGTTCGGCGTACTTGATGTCGGCCGCGCCCAATTTGGTAATGCCCTCTGTGTAGGCTTTGTCAAACTGAACAGGAATGCCAAAAGCCAAAGCACTCATGAGTGTGGCTTTGTGCGCAGCGTCTACACCTTCGATGTCGAATGTAGGGTCTGCTTCTGCATAGCCCAAACGTTGTGCCTCTTTGAGCACCACCTCAAAGTCCAAACCTTTTTCACGCATCTCAGACAAGATGAAATTGGTAGTGCCATTGATGATGCCCGCCACCCACTGAATGCTGTTGGCTGTGAGGCCTTCGCGCAATGCTTTGATGATGGGAATGCCCCCCGCCACAGCGGCTTCAAACGCCACCATCACACCTTTGGCATGTGCTGCTGCAAAAATTTCGGTACCGTGTACCGCCAACAAAGCTTTGTTGGCTGTGACAACGTGCTTACCCGCGGCAATGGCCTCTAGCACCAGTGCTTTGGCAATGCCATAACCACCGATGAGTTCGACCACGATGTCGATGTCGGGGTTGGCAATGACCTGCCGTGCATCGTTCACAACTTTGACTGAATCGCCACACAAGGCTTGCGCTTTGGCAACATCTAAATCTGCCACCATGGCGATTTCAATGCCGCGTCCTGCACGACGTTTGATTTCTTCTTGATTGCGCCTCAACACATTGAATGTGCCGCTGCCCACTGTGCCCATGCCCAAAAGGCCAACTTGAATCGGTTTCATTTTTTCTCTCTCAGACCGCTGTACCAAAACGCTGACGCGCTTTTTCTAAAAACTTTGCCATGCGTTCGATGGCTTCACGCAAATCATCGACATGTGGCAAGAACACAATTCGGAAATGGTCGGGCGATGGCCAGTTGAAACCGGTTCCTTGCACCAACATCACTTTGGTTTCTTGCAACATTTCCAAGAAGAATTGTTGGTCGTCTTGGATGGGATAAATTTGGGGATCGAGCTTGGGGAACATGTAAAGCGCAGCAGTAGGCTTGACGCAAGACACACCCGGTATGGCATTGATCAACTCGTAAGCCAAGTCTCTTTGCTTGCGCAAACGGCCGCCTGGATTGACCAACTCATTGATGCTTTGGTGTCCGCCCAATGCCGTTTGAATGGCCCATTGCCCTGGCACGTTGGCACACAGGCGCATGTTGGACAACATGTTCAAACCTTCAATGTAATCTTTGGCAGGACGCTTGTCGCCTGTGATAAACATCCAACCAGCGCGGTAGCCACACGACCGATAGCTTTTGGACAAAGAATTGAAAGTGATGGTGAGTACATCTTGACTAAGGCTGGCAATGGGCGTGTGCTTCACACCATCGTACAAAACTTTGTCGTACACCTCATCGGCAAAAATCACCAAGCCATGCTCGCGGGCAATGTCCACAATGCTCTGCAGCGTTGCATCGGAGTACAAAGCACCCGTAGGATTGTTGGGGTTGATGACCACAATGCCTTTGGTCTTGGGGGTGATCTTGGCGCGGATATCGTCGATGTCGGGCATCCATCCCTTGGCCTCATCGCACATGTAGTGAACAGGTGTGCCGCCCGACAAACTGGCAGCAGCAGTCCACAGCGGATAGTCGGGGGCTGGCAATAACAGCTCATCGCCGTTGTCGAGCAAGGCATTGGTGGCCATCACAATCAACTCGCTGGCACCGTTGCCCAGATAAATGTCATCGAGCGTGACGCCTTTGATGCCCTGCTTTTGGGTTTCGTGCATGACCGCTTTGCGCGCGCCAAAAATACCTTTGCTATCCGAATAACCCGCCGAATTGGGCAGGTTGCGAATCATGTCTTGCTGGATTTCTTCAGGCGCATCAAAACCAAACACGGCCAAGTTGCCAATGTTCAGCTTGATGATCTTGTGGCCCTCTTCTTCCATTTGTCGGGCGCGGTCCATGATGGGTCCGCGAATGTCATAACAAACGTTGGCAAGCTTGGCTGATTTCTGGATAGTTTTCAAAATCCCTCCGAGGGGTGTTGTCGCTGGGGAAAACCTATAATTTGACCACAGAACTGGCCCTTTTTAAGAAACAATTCCACATGAAACTCCATCCCGACGCTAGCAACGCGTATTCCATCCAGCGCTACAGCGAAGAGGGTGTGGTGGTCAACGGCAAACTGCAGACGGGCCCCATGATCTTGTGCGCCATCAAAGGACCCCAAGCTTGGTCGGCATCGCGCTTCAGTGAATTGTCTCAAGCCTGTTTTGATGAAATTTTGAACTTCAAACCTGAATTGGTCATTTTTGGGAGTGGTCAACGCCTGCGTTTCCCTGCGCCCCGGGTGTTACAAGGCTTGATCAAACAAGGAATTGGCGTAGAAACCATGGACAGC
>Ga0209550_10007219_pt1 | contig 10300 bp, 5 predicted proteins | sample LauGreSuBDMM15SN_2_FD_187567 | JGI IMG/M metagenome (GOLD analysis project Ga0209550, IMG submission 187567) | Freshwater lake microbial communities from Lake Michigan, USA - Su13.BD.MM15.SN (SPAdes) (version 5) | ecosystem: Environmental > Aquatic > Freshwater > Lake | place: Lake Michigan, USA... | reverse complement strand
GGCTTCGGCGCGCCGGGGCTGGTCATCGCTCTCCTCATGCCGCTCGCGCATGCATGGTGCTGCCGAGCGTGTTCCAAGTGCATGTGCTCGATCTATGGCTCGTGCCCAGCAACGAAAGCCGTCCCGCTCCTCGACGTGCCTCTTCGACAACTTTCCACTGCAGGCGTGGCAGCCTTCGTGGATTCGCTTCGGCCTGGTGGCACGCGCGACACCTGCCCACCAGGCTGCAAGCTCACTCCGCTGCTCAATGGCAGCATCTTTGCGGAACGTGAGCTAACTGGCGCTCGTCTGATCGATATTGTAAGGCAGCACGAAGAGGGCCTGCCATCCTCGGCAGTGCACAATAGCACAATACGGGCACGACACGTCGAATGGCTCGCTTCATTACGACTTGTGCCAGCGCATGCTTTGCCGGCGAAAGAACGAGAGGAGAGGCTCCTCGGGTTGCTAAATCGTCTGAGGGAAGCCGTACACCTACAGCAACAGCTTACAACGAATTTATCCGTCAAACGGTCCTTGAGGGCGCTTCGCCAAGGTCCAAGTAAAAGGTATTCATAAGGCGTCAAGAGCCGAAGCATAGAGTCGTAAACTTGGCGTTGGTTGATTGGCGGTTCATCAAACTACACAAACGGCAGCCTGACTGGTGAGCGTGACATCACATCCCGGTTGCGGTTCCCTGCTAAAGCTAGACCAGGCAATCGAGACCAGGCTCTGAATCGCGGTGGGTGGGCGGGGACACATAACACTCTCGGAACTGATACGCATCGATATTCGAAAGTCGCCGTCGGCAATGCTAAGAATAGAGCAATATCAGCACGCGCGCGGGCTGCATACGAACCCCATAACAGGTTTCCCCCAAACGGCGGAGAGACCCCCCATTGGGTTCTCCCGCATCCCCCCTGTCTGGTTCCATGATGGATACCGTCCTGTAATCTGGCCCTTCACGTTGGGTTCACAGCCGAGTAACTTTGCGCGTCAACACACGGCAGGTCGTTTGGGGGGCGAATCGGGCAAAAGCGAATGCTCTTGAATTTGCTGACCTATTTTCCTGTGGAAAGCCCAGCGGGGGTCGAAACGGCGTCCCGACGATTCAAATTCACGAGGCAATTTCACACGATGGAGGAGCAACAACTTTTGCCCTCCGGGTCCCCAGCAAGCGTCGTCGAAGGTGCGGTACTGCTGCATCGATTTCGGCTAACGTGCCTGCTCTTCTCTGTTTACGCTGGTCGTGTGGCGCTCCCTCATGCGTGGAGCTCAAGCGTATACTATCCAGTGCTCTCTCCACTGTACCGGCAGCAAGAGCATTGGAGCGCCGACCCAAACGCCCGTTTGGCCATCGTGGCGCACGTGGGCTGCGGCATTGTGGCGATGCTTGCCATCGTGCTGCAGCTCAGCCCAACCCTGCGCATTGCTCGGCCGGGTGTGCACCGCTGGATCGGCCGAGTGTACGTGATGGCAGGAGGATGCACTGTGTTATCGCTCCGCTGGCTACGCGCGGATTCTGGTGCAGGGTCTGCAGCGCACGGTGACCCGATGATGCCTGCCGTGATCGATGCCACCTCGGCAGCGTGGGTGGCCGCCACCATGGGCGGCCTCGTGGCTAGGTGGCGTGGAGACACGCGTTGGCACCGACGGCTCATGCTGTTCTCCGCCTTGCTTGCTGCCTCTCCGATCCTCCAGCGGCTCCTGAACGCGCTACTCCTCTGCCCGGCCGCAATGGCCACCCGGTGCGTGCTGTGCCTTGTAAACTGGCAGGAGCCTCCATGGCAAGCCCGTTGGGGAACACCCGGCTCCGCACACTCGCTGCTTGTCGTCCAGTCCTCAAGGCTGCCCTCGTCGCCCCAACCGAGCGACCCGCGGGCGAGCCCCAAGGTCCTGATGAGTCTCGATGGCTACGGTGAGGCGGAGCAGGCCGCGTTCGGGCTGAGCGCGCTGCTCGCCTTAGTCGTCGTTTTGGGCTTGGGCTTGCGCTATGTGACGGCTCCAGATGAGTGGCGACGAGCGGCGCTCGGCGACGACGACGCGGCGCTCTCGACGCCCTGTGAGCTCGAGCCTTGGAAACGCCTCGCCCGCGCGCCCTTTGAGATCGCACGAAGGGTGGCAGGGCGGCTAGCGGGCTGCGCAAGCAGGTGCGTTGGCTCTCGGCAGCTGACTCGCGCACTCGCGGCGCTCATCTGGCTCACGCTTGTGGCCGCGTTCATGATGCTATTGGCGGGTTTCATCGCCATGGCAGGCGTGGCAGTCTGTGCCTTTTGCTTCTTGCTTGCCATGGGCACTTCGTTTGTGGTCACGCTCCCACTGTGCCTGGTCGTAGGCGGGTGGTCAACGGCGGCCGGTCAGGGTTGACGGGTTTTATACAAAGCTTACTGTCGTGTTCACGTTCACACTCTCGCGACGAACATGTCGAGCACGTTCCTGATACACGCGGAATCACTCGAGGAGGACCTGACGACATCAACGGGACCGCGCTACGCACCGCACGCGGAGCTGTGCCACTTCCTTGGATGCGAGGAGCCGGCTACACCCCTCACCCGTGATGCTCTACTCGCCCTGCTATTGAGCGCTGGCGTGATCGACGAAATCGCGCCCAAGGCGCCGCAGTCGCTCGCTGTGCGGCGATGGCAGCGAGGCGGGCACTCGGCGGCCGCCCTGCGCAAGAAGCACTCCGGGGATGTCTGGGCGCAGTACGAGATCCACAAGCGGCCCACGGAGCTTGCCATCCGCTGGGACTATGACGTTGTGGAGGACAAGTGGCGCTCGACGGAGACGCTCATCAAGATGGAGGCCACGCCGTTTGCTCACGGCGCGATGCGCGAGTGTTATCGAATGAAAAAGATGTCGCAAGTCAACGCGTCTTACTTTTACAGGATGAACTGGGAAGACTGCAACAATTACGTGGCCAAGCGCTACCTTGCCAAGGATGTGATCGACGATGTGTACTGGACCGACATCAAGATGCAGATGGTTTCGAAGCGCTACGCGCGGCAGTACAATATGCGCATTCCGCCACCGCCCAAGAAGGTCGACTTTCTGCAAGCTTTCGTGATCGAGGTGCAGCGCGTCGTCGATGGCGTGACCACGAGGATGCTCTTCTGCGTGGAGGTCCACGTCGACGGCGATTACACGAAGCACAGCAATAACTCGGGCTTCGTGCAGCTCGGAAGCTATGAGTCCGCTGCCGAGAGCTCCGAGGAGAGTTGCCAGACGCCTGAACTGCCCCGGCGGGAACCCACTGGAGCTCCATCGGGCGGCGATATCAGTTCGACGCTCGTGCACCACCACTACCGCTCGACTCCGCACGCCTTCAGTCGGTTTACCTTCGAGGCGTCGCAAGGGAAGCTGATGATCGTCGACATCCAGGGCGTGGGCGATATCTACACGGACCCGCAGATCCACTCAGTCGATAGCGCCGCTTTCGGCGAGGGCAATCTGAGCGTCGGTGGCATGGCTCTCTTCTTCTCGACGGCACATTACGACAATCTGTGTAAGCAGCTGCGCCTGCCCGACTTTGCGCTGTCCGCCGACGAAAAGAAGCGCATCGAGGGCCAGCGGTTTGAGAGGAAATCAGGGACTACGACGGATCTCCTCTCTGGCGCTTCGACGGCGGTGCGGGATCTCATCAAAGCCTCGGCTGACAAACTTGCAGCAAGACGACTCTCCGTCAAATCAGCTTCGTCAAGTTCTCCTTCCAATCAGGCGCCGTCCGGGTCGCGAGGTTCCGATCACATTGAGCTCGATGTCAAGCTGCTGCTCGAGAGTGGTGCACTCAAGCTGCTCGACGACGACGACGACGGGCAAGCGGCGCGCCGCCAGTCTGGCCTACCTGAGGCGCCGCCGCTCATGGTTGCGCCCGCGGGCGGCGTACCAGCGCCATCGCCGGTCGGACTCGTCCATGCGAAGCTCGTCGAATTCAACCTGACTGGCGCGCTGCCGCTGCTCGAAGGACAGCGCGATGTTCTCTCAGCGGGCTTCCACCTCGTGTGCGCCGCCGCCGCCAACGAGCCGCGCGCCCTTCGCGCCTTGCGTTCGCTCCTCCGTGGTCTGAGTGCCGACGAGCTCATGCCGGGAGTCTCTCTCAGTGGAGAGAATCTCGAGAAGCTCGGAGCTCAATATCTCCCGAGGCTCAACGCGCGCCTAGCCGCCGCCGGCGATGCGTGTGCGATGCTCGAGCTTGCCAACCAGCTCGCGGCCCACGAGGCGGACGAGGCCGCAGCTGCGCGTAGGGCCCTCGGATGGATCGACGCGGCTCTGACGGTGGTGAAGGCGACGAGCGACGAGGAGAAGGCGGACCTCGCCATGGGTCGCTGTGCGCTCTATCAGCTCTACGAGCGCCAGGCGGAGCTCTGCCGGCAAGCGGGTGACGATAGAGCCGCCTCCGAGAGCTATGCCTCCGCGTCCGAGGCGGCGCTCGAGGCTGGCAAAACGAAGATTGCCATGACTCTCCAGGCCAAGAGCGAGGAGTGCGCGCCTCAAGATGAAGATTGCGTGTGATACGGTTCGCTCCACGGTTGGAGGGAAGCGTGTGCGTGTGGGTGTCGGGTGCGTCTCTCGACTCTCTCTCCCCCGGTCCGCAGCATCGTCATCGCGGTAGACTCCGACACGTCTCGTTGCCGCCGAGACGCTCGCAGGCGGAGCTTTCACACGTTTCAGCAAAGAGGGCGCTGACGTTGAATCGAGACGTTGAAGCGGAATCGATACAAAGACGTGTGGCAGCCAGCACACGCAGGGCCTGGTCTAGTATTGCCACGCAACATCGGGGATGCATCGCCGCCTCGCCACGCACCGCGCGCGGCCGGCGGTCGCGGTGGGCGCTTGGGCCTGGCGGCGGCGGCTGCGCGCGAGGGCGGAGCCTCCCCGCGGACGGGCGTCGGGCCGGGCGCCGCGCGGGCTCGTGTCTCGTGTGTTCACTGTTATTAGACGTTCCGCCGCGCGGCGCGTCGTCATTTTATTTTAGCTTACTTACGTGGCTTACCGCGCGGGCCGGCGCCGGGGGGATGCTGAGAAAAAATGTATCGACCTATATCGGCGTGCCAAGGCGGGGGCCGGGGCAAGGCCAAGGGAACACACACACCGGTGTCCCACGGGGGCGACGGTCTATACGGAAAGATGTAAGATGACCCTGACGGCACGCCGCCCTCAGTCTGAGTCTCCACACAGCGCAGGTCATCAGGTCACAACACATGCAACTCAGCTGTGCACCGACTAAGACGTCATTTTCTCACCGGTCCATATCATTGGTAGCGCCAAGGGAATGGCGGCGAATCGTGCGGCAGTAGAGGAGTGCACGGCGCCCACACCAGCCACAGACTTGCCGAACGAAGGCCATCCTCCAAGACGTAAGCCTCGGCTCGGGACCGCTTGTCCCTCCACGTAAAGAAGACTCTGCTGGCGGCGGCGACCGCACATGCATGCAAGACGCTCCCTTGTCCACTCGTCACACCAACCATCTGCCCTTACAGTAGCCGGTCCCCGTTTCGGACCGCGGGCCGGAAATGGTGCTCACGGACCGTCTGCGGGCAATGCCCGCGCGCGTGCGCTGTCGCTCGCTCGCCGTGCGGCGGTCGCCATCATAGATGGCTCCTCACCGCGCGGCGGCGGCTGGGACTGGCTGCTGCTGCTGCGGCTGCGTGTTCTGCGCGACGAGCGACGACTGCACTTGCCGGCCAGAGATAACAACCAGAGTGAAGACGCCTTGCCCTTTTCGTAGCATCTCGACCACCTGGAAATTGGACAGCCCGGAGACGCCGTTGACGCTCAGCACTATGTCACCCGGCACGAGCCCCGCCATCTCAGCCATCGAGCCCGGGTCAACCTTCTTGATGATAGGCTGCACAGACGAGCCCTCGACGTTGAAGAAGCTCTTGTCGAAGGCATCGTCGAGCCGATGAAAGACGGCGCCGATCTTGGTCTCCTCGCTCTCCTTGACCAGCTTGACCTCGCGCAGCGCGGGCATCGCAGCCCTGGGCTTCTGGCGCGCCAGCTGACTAGACGACTGGCCCGCGATGGCTTGGTCTACTGCCGCCTGCGCCGCCGCCTGCGCCGCCTTCTTCTTCTTGGCTTTGCTTTGCCCAAAGAGCTGCTCCTTCTTGCTCTTGGTGCCTGAGGCGGGCACGTTGGCCGCTCGTAGCCGCGCGATGCGCAGCTTGATTGACGGGTTCGGGCTGACCACCTCCACAAACTTGCGGAAGTTGAGCAGCTCGCCGTCGACGGCGATGATCTTGTCACCTACCTGCAACTTGGATGCGACCGGCCCGTTCGGGTCCACCTCGACGACCGTGTTCATCTGGTCGATGCCGAAGCCGAGCCGGTTGCTCGACGCCTCGCGCGTGATCACCACGTCGAGCTCCTCGATGCGGCGTGGCGCCGAGCCGGGGTCGAGCTCGATGCGCTTCGAGCGCACGCGGCGCGGGCTCGTCGGCTGGGTCGAGACGCGCGTGTACCGCACCACGAGCTGGTGCATCTTGCGCGGAACGATCACATCCTTCAGCATGCGTCCCTGCAGCGGGATGCCGTCCACCTGCACAATCTGGTCGCCGTAGCGCAGGTCGCCTTGCGCGGCGACCGAGCCGCCTGGCTCCACCTCGACAATGATGTTGTCGAGCGTCAGCCCGATGCCAAGGCCGTCCTGCTGTCGCAAAAGGTCGACGGTCAGCTGGAACATCTCCTCCGTCGGCCCTGGCGGCTTCTTGCTGCCGCCTAAGCCTAACAATCCAAACATGCTCTTCTTCTTCTTCGGCGTAGTATCGGGGCTCGACTCCGGCGCCGCCTCTGGCGCCGCCTCCGGCGGCGGACTAATCGGCAACGCCGTTGCGGCCGCCATCTGCTGGTTCTTGCCCTTATTGGACTGGTACATTGCGTCGTACTGCGCCTTCATCTGCATATAAAACTGCTGGTAGTGGTGATCGAGCGGGTGCTGGTTGAGTGACATGCCCGTGGTTGGGTGGTAGTAGTAGACGCCCCCCTTGGGGTCAAGCCGCTGCTCCCAGCCCTGTGGCTCGGGCGCCTGCAGCGCCTCATCGGCGATCCAGAGCAAGTGCGCATCCTCCTTGATGTCCATTCCCAGGTACTCCGCGTACTCGAGCACATCCGAGACAGCGCACTTGAAGTCGTACTGCGCCCACACGTCTTCGCTCGAAGGCTCTTGCCCGGTCTTCCAGCCGATGTCGGAGACCACAGCCACATTCATCATATCGCTGTCGGCCACCGTGCCGTCGGCCACGTCCTGCTGGAAGTTCTGCAGCTTGCCCGCGAAGGTGTCGCCCGACATCGCGATCAACCCAACGTCGCTCTCGAGCGACGATCTGCGCTCCTCGAGCGTCACGTTCTCAAGCGACGCCGTGCGTGCCGCCGAGGGCGCGCTCACGGGCGCGCTCGGGGCGGCAGCTGCAGCAGCGGCAGCAGCGGCAGCAGCGGCGGCCTCTTCGTCAGCCTTCTTCTTCTCGGCCTCCTCACGCTTCTTCTTGGCCGTCTTGCGCTCAAAGGAGAGCTGGCGCGCACGCCGGAAACGCTCCTGCTTCTCCTTCTCCTCCGCCTCCTTGGCCTTGGCCTCAGCCTCTGCCCTCTTGCGCTCCTCCTCCTCGCGCAGCTTGCGCTCCTCCTCCTCCTTGCGCAGGCGCTCCTCCTCCTCACGTCGCTTACGCTCCTCCTCTATTTGTTTCTTCCGCAAAGCCTCCTGTTTCAGCTTCTGCAACTTGCCCTTGGCAATGTACGAGCGCGCAAGCAGCTGCATCGACGTGCACTTCAGCGCGAGGAATTCCATGCGTTTGGACTCGAGCAGGTCGAGCACACCCACCCCGAGGAACACCTTGGTCTTACCTAGCCGATACTTGACGTCGGGCACCTTGGCCTTCTCGAGCATCGACGTTACCGCCGGCTTCGCGCGCTCCTGCACGCCGGCGACAGCACGCTTCAGCTCCTGCTCATCGCTCGGAGAGATGCTTCCTTTGTCCGCCTTCATGCGCAGCTCTGCGAGCCGCTGCCGCTGCGCCTCGCTGCCAAAGCACCGAACGAGCGCATCCTTGTCGACGATGAGCGCGAAGCGGCCGACGAGCTCGTCAAAGAGCAAGTGGTCGGGGAAGCCCTGGCGCGTCGCGCGAACGGCTTGCACCACGCCAGAAGTGTACAGCTGACGTTTCATCACGTCGTCGACGAACAAGTTGGGCTGCTTCTTCTCGTTCGGCTTGACGCAGCGGATGAAGTGAGTCTTCGTCTGCTTGAGCGTCGAGACGAGATCGTTGAGGCTCTTGCGGAATGAGTCGATGACGCCCGTGAACTTGGCTGACTTGAAGATCATCTTGCCGCCCGGTCCGGGCTTATCGGCAAAGAGACCCGCGACGAATTCATCATCCGAGTACTGCATGAGGACCTTTACGTCCTGGCTGAGCGGGTCCTTGTTCTTCTCGAGGAAGCCGATCGCATCGTACGTCACCTTGCCGGGATAGTGGATGACAGTGAAGGACGTCTTGGACTCCTTGACGTTGCCATCGAAGTTGGGGTGAGGCTTCTTGACGTTGCCATGCGCCTGCTTGATCTTGAGAAGCCAGCCCTCGTCCGAGCCGTTGGGGAAGAAGCACTCCTCGGAGAGAAGGGTGAGGAGCCCCGACGGCGAGTCCTCGACGAGCTTCACGACCTCCGTGTTGTCTTCGAAGGTGATGTCGCGCACGTCGATGCCCTCCCGCTTGTACTCAGCGATGACGGACTCGAACACAGTTTCGGTGAACATGCGCTGCAGCTTCTCGTTGGCGAAGTTGATGCAGAGCTGCTCAAGCGAGTTGCGCGGAAAGCATTCGAAGCCAAAGATGTCGACGGCGCCGATGAAGTAGCGGCTCTCTCCGCCGAAAATGAGGGACTCGTTGATGCGCTCGACGAGCCTATCGAAGACGCGCGAGTACAGCGCTTTGGCAAGCGCGTCCTTCGACGACTGCGAATAGCGGGTCGTGTTCGGCTTCGCGATCCAATCGAGCCCGGCCTTGATGTTCAGCGTGCAAATGGCCTTGGTCAGCTGGTCGGTTACGCAGCCAAGCAGCTTCGCCGCGTGTGCTATGGCGCCGCCGTCGACAAAGATGGCATCGTCGTCACCGGTGCCTTTGAACTTGGCGTTGCCCAGATGGAGGATCGCCGCAATCACCTTCCACACGCCATCCGTGTGCTGCGTGACCGTCGGGATCGTATTCATCGCCGCCTGCAGCTGGTCCCATGTGCTTGGGAACTGGTCCCACTCGACGCGCCGCTTGTCGCGCACGTTGAGATACGCAAACGTCTCCCACGAGTCCATGCCGTACTCGCGCCGCTTCGCCTCAGGCAGGTTCGCCGCCACCAAATACATGACGTGATAGTTCTGTTCGTCAGGTAGCTGAGAGGTGATGCGCGACTTCTCGAGCAGGTACGTGTCCATCTTGGCGCCCTGCATGCGGCCGCTCACTGAGAACTGCAGCGTGAGGAACTTGCCAAATCGCGACGAGTTGTTGTTCCACACGGTGCGTGCGTTGCCGAAGTTCTCCATGATCGGGTTGGTCTGCAGCACACGCTCGTGCAGGTCGCCGCCGCCCGACGACGAGACAGCAGCCAGATACATGAGCAGGATCTTGGCCGTCTCCGTCTTGCCCGCGCCCGACTCGCCCGAGATGATCACCGACTGTGCATACGAGATTCCAGGGTCGGGCAAGGTGCGTGAGAATTGTGGTGGTATCTCCCCACCCCTCCGTGTTCAGTGTGGCGTCTCTCAGGCTGGCAGCGCATGCGCGGCTGCTGAGAGCAGGCGCACCTGGCTCTGCATGTCCTGCATCATACCCAGATGCGCGGAGGAAGCCACGGCAAACACATGGGGTGGCAGCTCTATCTGCGGCTGGAGCGAGTGCTTGTACAGCTCGAGAACCTCTGGCGTGTACAGGGGTAAAGCCCGGTACGGGTTGACAGCCAGGAGCAGGCGGCCAGAGCGCGTGTAAATGTGGCCTGACTCGTAGCGGTCGCGCGTGTTGGCGAGGATGGCAGCATCTTCCACAGATTTGAGCGAGGTGAGCTCCGAGGCGCCCGGCCCCGCTGTAATTGGTGATGGCTTTTCGAGTCGCGGTGTATTCGGCTCTGTCGAGCCCTCTGTCGCCATATGTCGGCGCTCCTCTCAGGCGCTGGCAGCACACCTGGCCGGCCGAGAGAAAACGATGCAGGCCCGCGTTTGCTGCGCCGGCAGAGGATCACTTCGTCGGGCAGGTTGAGCGCAGTTCACACGAAGAAATGGTGTCCATGGGCGGACTGAGTCCGTGATGACCGTTCAAATTTCATGAAGCGGTCTTATCCCAAGTAC
>Ga0209550_10007218_pt1 | contig 10300 bp, 6 predicted proteins | sample LauGreSuBDMM15SN_2_FD_187567 | JGI IMG/M metagenome (GOLD analysis project Ga0209550, IMG submission 187567) | Freshwater lake microbial communities from Lake Michigan, USA - Su13.BD.MM15.SN (SPAdes) (version 5) | ecosystem: Environmental > Aquatic > Freshwater > Lake | place: Lake Michigan, USA... | reverse complement strand
GAGATTGATGTCCTTATGATGCCCTATCATGAGATCTCGCTGGATCCTTTGGAACGGTGGCTGAACGCCTTGTGGTTAGGTTACATGTGCTACGGTGGACTAACGGTGGTCGCGGAGACCGGACGCCGAATCGGGGTACGAATCGCTCCGTACAGTCACGTACGGTAGAAAGTAGTACGTTCGTCATAAGCCAAGACTGACCTGTCGCTGTCCACACCCGTCACGTTCCACATTCGCCGTCCGTGTATCCTGCGCCGCGAACAGGCCGGTTGCCAACAGGAGACGAGTTACCTATCTCCCGCGCCGGGCGGCATACTTAGTAAGATTGTAGTTCATCTGTCAGAACTTAACTTACAACTTTCATGGTCGGGCTGCACCCCGGCCAGACGAGAGTCGAGACACCCGCACTGTCACACCCGCGCGAACATCCGCCTGTCAAACGATTTAATCTATGGGTTCCTATTTCTGCATGCAAAAGAACTATTTAGACGGCCTGATAAAGACGGCCTGATAAGTGTTTCTACTTTCTATCGGAACGTCGTGTCCGCATCTTGCTTGTCCTTGCTCATGCGTCTGCGATTGTGGCGAGTGTGGGTACTCTTGGCGAGCAGCAGCAGCAGCAGCAGTGCTGCGCCTGCTTCTATTGCTGCTCCAGCAGTACCTTTGAGTGCCATTCCTGACATGGCCATTACCATACCCGCCGCGTCTGACAGTGCCGCCTCAGCCGCTCATGCTACCGTCGACGAGCAGACCTCATCCATAGCATCGGAGGAAAGGCTGCTGGAGGCGTTGGGGCGCTGCCCTGTGGGCACCACGGTCGACCTCACCCGTCGCCCCGGCGTCAGTGCGCGCGCTTCCAGCGAGGAAACCGTAAAGACGCCTGCGAGCTTCGCCATCGACGGCCTCCTGGAGACGCGCTGGGCCTCCGCGTTTAGCGACAAGCAGTTCCTCGAGATAGAGCTGGGAGGTCGGTACGAGGTATGCGTGAGTGTGCAGAGGATGTTGATGCATGCACGCGCGATATGCAAACGCGAGGCCACACGCTGCTGATGAGTAGCTGATGAGTGATGTGATGCACGCACATTCATGCGATGCACCAGGCCGCTGATGGCTAGCTGATGGCATGGCCTGGGCATGGCCACACGCTGTGCTGTGCCTGAACAGGTGCGCGCCGTCCTGATCAAGTGGGAGGCGGGGCTACCCACCCACTACGAGATCCGCACGCGAGAGGGCCCCGGCTATGCTGAGCACTTCACTTTGGCGCTGGCAGAACCAGTCAAACCGGTTCATCCCGGCTGGAAGGCCTCTATCCTCCCCGATCGGCCTCGCGCGAGCGCAATGCGCTTCGTCTTTCCTGAGCGAGCGACCGTGTATGGCATCTCTCTTTGGGAGCTGTATGTGTGTGGAGAGGCCGCGGGCCAGCCACAGTCGCCACCGCCACCCGCGACGCCCTTGCCGCCCGCGATCCCGCCGACGCCCAAGCTGCCGCTGCCGCCGCTGCTGCCACCGCAACCGAGTCCGTGGTGGATGCTAGTCCCCAGCCCACCGAGCTTGCCGCCGCCCTTGCCGCCGCCCTTGCCGCCGCTGCTGCCGCACGACACAGCTGATGCACCGGCGCCGCCCGAGCCTCGGCCCCCGCCTTTCCTACCGCCGCCGCCGCCACCGCCGAGATTAGATCAAGGTGTGCCCGCATCGCCCCCGCCAGCACCTCCGGATGTCCCTACGTCCGTCGCAGGTCTGAGCGATGGACGCCTTGGCGACGATGCGGATAGCACGGATATGGCGCGGATGGACGACGAGGAGGGCGAGGGCGAGGATCCGGGCTCGATGGTGCCGAGCGTGCAGGCCGCCATGGCCGGGCTGGTGGCCGGGCTGGTGGCGTGCTCAGTGGGGCTGGTGCGCAGCATGCTCCGAGCGCGCACGGGCAAGGCCAATGTACTTGAGGGCGGTGCCGACGACGATGAGGATGATGTGCTACTCGACGATCAGGAAGAAGCCACCGTCCGGACGGGGAATCGACGGATGGGGACCAAGCGACATACCATGTACACCATGGACGATGAGGATGATGGGCTACTCGCTCAGGAAGAAGCCACCGTCAGGAAGGGGAATCGAAGGATGGAAACCAAGCGACATACCATGTACACCATGGACGAGGACGACGACGCGCTGATCTGTGAGCATGCTGCTGGGGTCGTTGCGAAAGAGAGCAGGCCGTCTGAATCGGGCATGAAGGTACTCGAGCCCGATGCCCTCAGTGTCGAGCTCAGTGTCGAGCTCGCACAGCCGCCGACAGCGAGCACTCAGAAGATGACTGAGTCTGTCGTGGTGCCTTCGGCGGGGGCACCCTCAGCGTGCTCAGCGTCAGACGATCGGCCGCCTGGTCAATCGAAGTCCACGCCGTCGGTGACGTGCAAGTTCATTTGGCAAGGGCGGCGGTGCGAGGTGCAGCTGCCGGTACACCTGGGCCATCCGGCGTCTGTGCAGGCGTTCTTCGCGGACTTGAGCAAGCAAGGTTCCGCTCTCATGGACTGCACGCTCCAGCCGTCGACGATGCGCGCCGAGTACAAGGTGCTGGACCGTTTGACAGGCACAAAGCGGCGCGTGCTCCTCACGCCCACCTCAAGCCTGAGTGAGCTCTTCCTCGCCGAGAGCTTTCTTGTGGTGTTCGTCGATTTTTCCCGAAGGTAACTCTTGACCAGTGCCACACCCCTATGCCACCCCCCCCGGGTGCGGACTCTGAGTGAGACTACTGAACCGCGAGCGTCAGTGCGTCGGTTTCGTGCGTCGCGTTGCGCCTGACCTCCTTGGGACTGTGATCTTCCTGTTTGCATTTCGCGACCGTGTTGGGACAGTTGAGCGTCCGCCCCGGCGCTCCTCTAGACCTTTCAACGCTACTATACCGTACCGACGTCGCGAGCCGGCCCGGCGCGGAGTGGGGACGGGAGTGGCTCCTGGGCGTCCGCGCATGTTTCGCGACCATTCGCATTCCCGGCTCGCGAAGCTTGGAGGTGTAGTTGAACGTATCTATAGGAACTATACAGTTCCGCCCGCCCACGTACCGAGATCCGAGTCGCGAGTTCGTTTTGAGAAAGGCTCCCTCTCCAGTAATGCGCGTACGGCCGTACCTCGGAAAGAACCCGCGCCGGCCGCCGGGTCACGAACGTGCGAACATCGCATACGATTATGAACGGAATTAATGAACATGCGCATCCTCCACACGTGAATGTCCTCCGCTTTCTAATTCTATCGTCGTCGCCTGTCGGGCATCGACGCGACGACTGCCACGCTGTGCCTGCCTGCCTGCCCAGGCGTCCTTCGGCCACCGGTAGGTTCACAACTCTCGAGGCTCACTCCACATTCACAGGCGCGAGCGGCACTCGCGCCTCCGCGGCATCCGTCTTCGTTGTCTCGGCGCTGGGCGCTTCTGCCGATGGCGCTGTCGCGGCGACCGTTGAGAGACGCCTCGAGCTCGCCTCGAGCCGATCGCGAGATTTGGAGCTCGCCTCGAGCTGTTCGCGAGATTTGGAGCTCGCCTCGAGCTGGTCGCGGCATTGGCGGTGCTTCGCGCGCTCGGCATGGAGCTGCTTCTCCAAATCTCGTCGCTCCTCGCCGTGCTTCTCCCGCAATGAGAAGATCTCCTTGGCGAGCGCACGCCGAGAGGTTTCCTCGGCGTCCTTGAGATTGGCCAATTCTGATCGGAGCTTCTCCGTCGCCGCGTGCGCCTGCTCCTTGTCTGCTGCCGCTCGCTCGAGCGCGGCACGCAGCTGCTCGTGCTCGTGGCTGAGCGCCTCGAGCCTCGACTCGAGCGCCCGGACTGTCCCTTCGATCGCCCTCGCCTCCACCTCGGCGACACGCGCCTCGGCGGCGGCGGCACGCGCCTCGGCGGCGGCGGCACGCGCCTCGGCCTCAGCCGCCCGCGCCGCCGCAGCCTCCGCCTGCGCGCTCGCCTCCCCCCGCTGCGCCTCCGCCTCCTCGGCAGCGATGGTGCTCTGCTCGCGCGCGTTCGCCTCGAGCGCCTTCTCAAGCGCCGTCTCGAGCTCTGCGGCGTGCTGCCCTTCAGCCTGTGCCTTCGCCGTCGCGAGATCGACGAGATCGACGAGCTCGCGCACCCGGAGCTCCAGGGCTCGAGCGCCGTCTCGAGCGCTCGCGGCCGCCGCCTCCGCCCTGGCCTCCTGCGCCTCCGCCCTTGCCGCCTCATCCGGCCCGTGGACGGGCACCTCCTTGATGACCTCCTTGATGACCTCCTTGATGACTTCGATCTCCTTGATGACTTCGATCTCCTTGATCACCTCCTTGATCACCTCGAAGGGCACCTCCTTGATCACCTCCACCTCCTTGATCACCTCCACCTCCCTCACCCCGCTTGCTGTTTGAGCCTCCAGCTGAGACTCGAGAGCTGTTTTCGCCTGCGTCAGCTCCCTGACCTTCCTCGTGTGCCACCTTGCCTGGGTCTCATGCTCCTTTTGCAACGCGGCCAGCTGCGAGGCCAACGCCGCCGCTGCTGCCACCGCCTCCGCCGCCTCGGCTCCTCCTGTGTCGGCTACTGCTGCCTGCCGACTCTGCTGCTGCTGCTGCTGCTGCTCCCTAGCCTCGCCACCCATATTAGGGAGCTGCTCCCTAGCCTGTTTCTCCCGCTCTGTTAAGGCCACCGTCTCCGCCTCCAGACGTTGCACTTCCATCCGCAACGCGGCCACCTCGCGCATCGCTGCGTCCGTCTGCTCCATCGCTTGCGCGAGCGCCACGCGTGCTGAAGTGCGCTCCTCCTCGCTTTTTTTTGCGGATCGCTCGGCCTCGGCCATCGCGGTCCGCAGCCTCTCTTGCAACAGCCGTACGTCCTCCGCCGTGCAACCACCTATCTTCTCTTGCTGCTCGAGCAAGGCGGAAGTCGCCGCTAGGGTTGCCTTGAGGCGTGCAACTTCCTCCTGTAGAAGGCGGACAAGCTCGCCTCCCATGCCGCCGGCGCCGCCGTCATCGTCGCTCACGTGCTCGTCGGACTCGCACTCGGCGCCACCGTCTACGCACGCCTCGTCGGCCACCGGCTGCGGCGGCTCGACTACTGATGGATGAGGCGGCAGGGGCGTTGGTGGCGATGCCGGAGTGCCATGGGCGATCGCACCCCTTGGCGGTGTCGATACCGTGCGAATCAGGTCCGCGATGGCCTCAGGATCATCATCCACATCCGGTGGCGTAGGGGATGACCGCCTACTGCCGTTGGACAACCGCGCAGTCAGTTCCTCATGCGACTTGAGCAGCCTGGCATGCAGAGAGGCGAGCCTTTTGAGAGCAGCGTCCTTCTCATTGAGCATGTCAGTCAGCGAGACGAGCGACGCGCTCAGCCGCCGCTCCGCCGTCGCCGCCAGGGCGGGGTCGCGCCCGGTCTTTTGGCGGAATTTCGAGGGCGTCGGGACCTTCAGAGCCTTCATGTGGACGGCGGCGTTCCTCAAATCGTATTCATATTTGTCTCGACGCGTTCACTTTGTGTGGGACGACCTGGCTGTTCACAAGATAAGAAAGGTTCACACGTGTCAACCGGCTCACCTCGGTGTCATTTTTTCCTGCCGTTTACAGCTTCGCAACCCGCAGTCATCCCACAGTCACAACAAACTTCATGAGCGGCTTGCCCGACGAGTGCGTCGCACTCATAGAGGCCGAGAGCCCCGGCCCGCGCCTATCTTGGTGTTATCCCTCCATCGGCGACGCGGCGGACGCGGTCTCCGTGCTCGCGGCGCGAGCGCAGCTTCTCGGCGGGCCGCTCACAAAGCCGACCTTCGTCTGGTTCAGATGGAAGAGCAAGTTCTATTACGCGCTCGCGAAGGAGCGACACAAGAATGACATCCTTCTTAGTGATGAAGTCAAGCGCTACGCCGTGCTCGTCGGCTCGCCAGTTTTCGATCCCGAGCGCTACCAAGCGATGCTGCAGGTGCTCATGCGTGCGTACTGTGCCGAGTGGTCACCCATCGCCTTGCTGCAGCGCGTGCTCACCCTCGCGACCAAGGGCGTTGCGTCGGCTCCCGGCGGCGCCGACTTCCATCGCAAGAGCTACAGTGCTGAGACCGCCAAGACCGCATGCCCCTTGGGCGCGATGATCAAGCGAATCGGCGCGGAGGGCATCGCCACTCTATGGGCAGCCATTCTGCTCCGCGCACGTGTCGCCGTGGTGGCAGAGGAGCCCACGGCGCAGCTCGACGTGCTGCGCTGCCTGCCGCTGCTCGCCACGCAGCGGAGCGCGTGGGAGAGCCTGCAGCCGCTCTGCGCGCTCGAGCCGCCGCAGCTCGAGGAGCTCCAGCGCGCGGGAGGTTACGTGGCAGGGTTCGTCACCTTCGTGCCAGTGGAGCTGTATGACGTGCTGCTCGACGCACGCTCTGGAGAGGTCAAGTGTAGCGTCTCGGGCGCACACCTCTCGCTCCCGCCCTCGCTAGTGGGAGCGGTCAAGGAGGCGCTCAAGAAAGGTTCTGCTTCGATGGAGGGAGGCGAGAAGGCGCTTGCTGACGCGCTCGCAGCCAAGACAGTCGAGATACTCGCCCATAAGGGCAACGCGCCGGCTGAGTGGAAGGATTTCCTCGACCGGCTGCAGAAGGCGGAGGCCATCGGCGCCGCCGCGTGAGAACTCCGCGTGCGCACGCCCGACACGCGAGCGCACAAGATATGCGCGCGCGTGCAAAGAACACAAGACTGGTAACGATAGACCGGGCATGCTACCACTTGCCGGCAACGTCCCGGCGGGCTCTGCCTCTCGGATGCCGTGCGTACAGCTTTAGCTGTCGTGTGGCTAGTTCGCATCGAGTCACGAGTAGCGGCTATACATGCTATGAGAAGTTAAAAATCGAGTCTATTCGGTATCTATTCGGTACCGGTCCGCCGTAGAGCGTGGTTCTCGCCGCCCGGTCTCGACGGAGTGTGTCTCGCGGCGGGGCAGTCTCGACGCACGGACGGCGCAGGCGCAGCGCCCGCCACTCACGCGGCGCCAGCCCCACACGCACGCGAGAGTTCGGGGCGAATCTCGACCGAATCTCGACCACCCTCCACCGAGGCACCGTCGCGTGCACCGCCACTTCACGCCTGGCTGACGCATGGCCACACACGGAGCACGCGGTATCACGTGTCGGTACTTCCGACGCGCGCGGTCCTCGCCGCCTAGCGCCTCCTAGAGCGAGGTGCGCCCTGCCATATTAGAGAGGCATGCCATATTAGGCGCAGTCCTCGCCGCCTTTACGGCATGGGGGCATAAGGCCGCCGCCGGCATGCGCATGTGGGAATGGGCCTTCGCATGGCATGATGGGTAACGCAATTACACTGCACGCGGCGATGCAACGTAGGACGGCTGTGTGCTGGTTGCTTCAGTGCTCGCCACAGACAATGAGCTCGCCTCATTCCACTCTGAAAATCCCCTTGCCCACGATGCGATGGAACTCTTCGTAGTCGGCATCCAGCTGCTCCTTGCTCTGGTTGACAAGGTTGAAGTTGCCGCACGACGTGAGAAGGTCTATCGTCTTCTCGATGCGCTCGCCCACCGTCACCGCTAGGAACCCATCCCTGTAGCTACTCAGAGCCTTGATCTTGGCCAAAGCCTCCGGGTCGACCTCTTTGAGGATGCCAGATACGTTCGACTGCATGTCCGCCTCGGTCGCAAAGGCCTTGAAGTTGTCCGGATAAGCCGGGATCGCGGCGAAGGCGGGCGGGTCGAGATACGCGTCGATCATGGCCGAGACCTGTGAATAGCCCAAACATGTTTCAACCATCGGCGTCCACGTGCCCTCGCCGCCGTGCAGCCGGCAGTTGGCCTCGATGAGGACGGGCCCGCGCTCCTCAGTCTTGAGCTCCGAGTGCACGGAGCCGTTCCGGATGCCAAGCGCGTCGAGCACCTTGAAGGTATACTCGACCATGGCGCGCAGCTGCGGCTCGTCATCCACGCTCATCAGCCGGATCCCAAAATAGACTACCGGTGAGCCGTTGAACATGCGCTTGTCGTACTTCCAGATCGCCACGCACTTGTGCACGCCCGAGCGCGACACGGTGTCCACCACGTACTCATCGCCACGCAGGTACTCTTGCAACAGCACCGAGTAGTTGGTGAGGCCGAGCACGTTCTTCGTCCCCTCGAGCGTCCTGAAGCCTGTTCGCACCGCCTCGGGCGAGTCGCAGATGAAGACGCCGTCGGAGCCCGCGCCCTCCACGGGCTTGACCACCGCCTTGAACGGAGTCGTCTTCGGCCGCTCGCGCAGAAACTGCTCGACATCCTCCATCGAGTTTGCAAGCATCTGACCGCACGCGTTCAGGCCTGCAGTGCGCAGGGCCTCTGTTTGGTAGAACTTGTTGCGCCGCTCGCGTGACCTGGCGGTGCCGTTGCCGCGCAGGCTGAGCGTCTCGCTGAGCAGGTCGCCGAGCAGCACGCCCGTCTCGCATCCCACCATCACCTCGCGCACCTCGACGTCGAGCGCGAGCAGCTCTGCGGCCGTCACCGCGACTGCTCCCGTGCTGTGCATCACGGTGGCGGCGAACTTGATGGTCGCCCGCGGGTCGACGAAGGTCTTGAGCTCCTCGGGGACCACGTCCGACCACACCCGAACGATAGCGTACCCGAGGTCGTACAGGCGCTTGGCCAGCACTGCACCAGTTGAGATCGGGTCGATGATAGCAATGGCCGGAGGGCGCGAGTCGGCTGCACCCGAAGCGCTGCCTAGAATGAACACCTCATAGGTCTGATCAGCGGGTAGCGATGAGGACACGGCGACGGCCGCATTCGAGCTATCGAGCATCAGGTACTGCTGCAAGGGCGCGATGCCACAGACTGCTCGCAGCATACTGTCGATCGCTGCTGGCTCGCACGGCGCATACCACGAAACCTTGCGTGCTTTCGGGAAGTGACTGACACGGACCAGGATGCTTCTACGCCCCGACGGCTGCTGCGGCGGCGACTGTGGCCATTCCTGAGCCATCATGCGTCGAAGCCGCAATCGGCGACGATACCCACGAGAGACCAAGTCTTCAGTCCACGAGGATAGGTTACAGGCCGCTCAGCCGTTTCAGTTTCGCGTGAGCATCCCGCAATTCATCGAAAAGTGGGCCTCATACATGTACGGTACCACTCTCAGGTACAGTACCACACAATCCCACCCAATCTCGATTCTTTTCCACCCCTCCATGTTTGTCAGCCGGCGTTAGCATGGAGACCACAGCGCTCACAGCCTCGAATCCGCCCGCGCCGCGCCAGCGGCTCGTCGACTGGCTCTGGAACGTGTCGAAAACCGACCAGCTCGATCCGCAGGCCAAGCTCACACCACTGCTCTACTCCTTGCCGCCGCCAGAGGCGCGGCCGCTAGGCGAGCTGCCGCACATCAGCGTGACGGCACTCGCTGCCTTCGAGCTGCAGCCTGTGAAACCGGAGCGGCCGTCAGGAGCGGCCACGCTGGTCACCACCGGCGCTCCTTCTGCTGCTGCTGCGCCGGAAGCCGCTCCAAAAAGCCTGCTGCTGATCATTTGGGAGCTGGCGCACCGCGTGCACGACCACTTTACCAGCGATTGGCCAAACACGTGGCCTCGGCCGCAATTCGCCAACGACCCGAGCAATCCTAAGCCGAGCGAGTGGAAGGACTATGCCGATCAGCTGTCCAAGGCGCATGGGTGCAAGCTCAAGCTCGAGGAGTGGCAAAAGGCGCCCGAGACACCGCCGAGGACGCGCGAGGCGATTTCGGAGCTCATCAGTAGGCTTGGGCTCTTCGTGAGCAAACGGCGGAAGAAGATGGAGGAAGAGCGCGAGAGGAAGCGGCTGGAGGAGGAAGAGCGCGCCAGGCGGCAGGCGGCCAGCAGCTTCGAGGAGACGACGCAGCGCGACCTGGAGGCGTTGCAGCAGCGGTTCCAGCCGCAGCTGATGCATTTGGAGCGACAAGTCAAAGAGCTTCTCAGTCGGTGCGGCAAGAATCAGAAACCGGCGGACCCGATGAAGCTCAAGTTCAGTGATAAAATCGAGTACACTGGGTACCTGAACCAGATCTCCCAACTGCAGCTCGAGTTCGGTCAGCAGCAGACGCTGATCATGCGTCGCGTCCCTCCGCCGGGTGTTGTCGCAGCGGTGGGCGGCGAGGCCAGAGCTGCTGGACTGGGCATGGACCTTGGCGCGTCGGGGCCGGACGTAAAGCGCCCGAGAATGTGACTCAGAGTCAGAGATATTCACAGCCAATGTGGTTATAATTCGACACCCAAGGCCCCTTGCCAACGAAGGATCGAACACGCCCCGGGCCCGGCGGCGCGTCCCCGGACCGCGCGATACCGTACGGATGCGGTTACCGTTACCACTAGC
>Ga0209550_10007217_pt1 | contig 10300 bp, 10 predicted proteins | sample LauGreSuBDMM15SN_2_FD_187567 | JGI IMG/M metagenome (GOLD analysis project Ga0209550, IMG submission 187567) | Freshwater lake microbial communities from Lake Michigan, USA - Su13.BD.MM15.SN (SPAdes) (version 5) | ecosystem: Environmental > Aquatic > Freshwater > Lake | place: Lake Michigan... | reverse complement strand
CTTCGATCCTTGCTGGGTTCCTGTTTGCAGGCGATTTGTTGCTCTGGCACGTGGCGATCATGAACACGACAATCGCCAATGCGACCTTCTTCGGAACGACAACGCCGATCTGGACGGTTCTGGTCGCGGGCTTGATTTTCAAGGAGAAAATCGCGGCTTCCGCCTATTGGGGCATCGCGCTCTGCGTTGCCGGAGGCGCGGCACTGGTTGGTCAATCAATGGAGATCAATCCGGCCCATGTCATGGGCGATCTGCTCGGCATCGGTACGGCGTTCTTTTTTGGTCTGTATTTTTTCGCGGTCCGGGCTGCCCGTCTTCAAGCGGGTGCGGCGCGGGTTACCTTTGGTCTTTCGCTTGTAACGGCACCGATTCTAGGGGCGGCGGCGCTCCTGAACGGCGACCAGTTCCTGCCATCGGACGGAAAGGGCGTCGCAGCTCTTCTGGCAATGGCACTGGTGAGCCATGCTGGTGGGCAGGGGCTTCTCGCCATCGCGCTCGGCCGTTTGCCGACCGTTTTCACATCGCTCGTTATCTTCATAGAAGCCATCGGTGCGGCTTTGATTGCCTGGCTGGTGCTTGATGAGTCGCTTGGCTGGTTGCAGGCGCTCGGAGGAGTTCTTATTCTGGGCGGCATCTGGATCTCCCGGCCTCGGGAAAGGAAGGAGCGCACCTAATAATGCCGGATATTGACCGCCCTTTATTGCTTCACCGCATGTTCGAGGCAGCCGTTCGGGCTGCCCATCCTGATTTTTGTTTGGTGCCTCATTTGCCGCTACCGCCCGAAGGCGGGCGCATGATGATCCTCGCGGCGGGCAAAGCCGCAGGCAGCATGATGCGGGTGGCCGAAAAACACTATCGCGAGACGCACGGTCTCGGACCGGACCGCTTGGTCGGGCTTGGTGTCGCCCGCATCGGGTATGGCGCCGAAACACCCACCCTCAAAGTGCTTGAGGCCGGTCATCCCGTCCCCGATGCTGCCGGTATCGCGGCGACGCGACAGATGATGGAACTCGCCAGCACCGCCACTGCCAAGGATCAGGTCCTCGTCCTTCTGTCGGGTGGCGGGTCTGCCAACTGGATTGCGCCGGCGGGTGCTCTCACGCTGGCCGAGAAACAGGGCATCACGCGGGCGCTTCTGAAATCGGGCGCGACCATCTCGGAAATCAATACGGTTAGGAAGCACCTCTCTGCAATCAAAGGTGGCCGCTTGGTGCGCTTGGCGTCGCCCGCACCCGTTCTGACCTTGGCCATTTCCGATGTGCCCCATGATGACCCGTCGATCATCGCATCCGGCCCCACTGTGCCTGACCCGTCGACCCTTGGGGATGCGCGCGCAATCGTTGAAAAATACCGCATCGAATTGCCCGGGTCAGCGCGCGCTTTGTTGAATGATCCCGCTAATGAAACGCCCAAGCCCGGCGATCCCGTCTTTTCAAAGTCGGAATTCAGGCTGGTGGCACGCCCTGCCCAGTCTGTCGAAGCCGCGGCTGAAATCGCGCGTAATGCAGGGTATAAAGTGCAAAATCTCGGTGCCGACCTCGAGGGCGAGGCGCGGCACGTTGCTGCTCTGCATGCCAACCTCGCCCGCGACGCCGCAAAGTCTGGCCAGCGCCTTGTTTTGTTGTCGGGTGGCGAACTCACTGTCACCGTCAAGGGGCAGGGGCGCGGGGGCCCCAATCAGGAATATGCCCTCGCACTCGCGCTGGAGCTGGGCGGACATCCCGGCATTATTGCATTGGCCGGCGACACCGACGGAACGGATGGCGGCGGCGGGAATGCCGATGATCCGGCCGGCGCCCTGATTGACGAAACGACACTCGAACGTGCCGCAGCGTTGGGTTTGAATCCGGCGGCATTTCTTGCCAATAATGATGCGACGGGGTTCTTCGAGCATCTGGGCGATTTACTGACGCCCGGGCCGACAGGAACGAATGTAAATGATTTGCGCGCGATCATTATCGGCTAGGCTTGGCTCATGCGGGGGTGACAAGTGCTGACTCTCGTGAGATTAAAGCGAATGAGGAGCAATCTGCGCACGATCTTCTGCTGTTCTACATTCATTGCGCTTCTTTTTGGGAGCAGTTCGGCTGCATATGCGGACCTTCGTGTCTGCAATATGACATCAAGCCGGATTGGCATCGCGATTGGCTATCGGACAACAGAGGCGTGGCGCACCGAAGGATGGTGGAATCTGAAGCCGAATGCCTGTGAAAGTGTGATACCGGGAGATTTATCGTCACGATTTTATTACCTTTATGCGCAAGACTATGATCGGGGCGGGGAATGGAGCGGAACGTCGCCCATGTGCACGCGTGATCGCCAATTCACGATCGAGGGCATCGAGGATTGTCTCGCGCGCGGGTACGAACGGTCGAAATTTTTTGAGGTTGATACAGGTGAACAGAAAAGTTGGACAATTCAGTTGAATGACCCGACCCGTTTGCCGCAGAAAACACAGTAGGACATCGAATGAGACGGCTTAGACGCGTTAAGATCATCGCCACATTGGGGCCGGCTTCGGCAAACCCCGAAATGGTCAGCAAACTATTTCTCGCGGGCGTTGACGTTTTCCGGATCAATATGAGCCATGCCTCGCATGACGGCATGCGCGCGCAGATTGCCATGATCAGGGCAACGGAGAAGCAGTTTGGTCGGCCGATTGGCATTCTGGCCGATCTTCAGGGCCCGAAATTGCGCCTCGATACGTTCAAAGACGGCGCCGAGCACTTGGAGAAAGGCGCAACCTTCGTCCTCGACTCAAACACGACACCGGGAGACCGGACGCGCGTTCACCTGCCACATCCTGAAATTCTGGCGTCGCTTCAGGAAGGACATGTGATCCTCATTGATGACGGCAAGGTCAAGCTGCGCGTAACACACGCAACCAAGACGAAAGCGACGACCATTGTCGAAGTGCCCGGCAAGGTATCCAACCGCAAAGGTGTCAGCCTGCCCGACACCACCATTCCCGTCTCGGCCATGACTGAGAAGGACCGGTCGGATCTCGAAGCCGCGCTGGAAGCGGGGATCGACTGGATTGCCCTGTCTTTCGTCCAGCGCCCCGAGGACGTGGCCGAAGTCCGCAAAGTCGCACGCGGTCGTGCACTCATCATGTCGAAGATCGAAAAGCCGCAGGCGATTGCCCGCCTTGACGAGATTATGGAGATTTCGGACGCCTTAATGGTGGCTCGAGGCGATCTCGGCGTTGAAATGCCGCTCGAAAAGGTTCCCGGCCTGCAAAAGCGGATCACGCGAAATGCGCGCCGTCTCGGAAAACCCGTTGTTGTTGCAACACAGATGCTCGAATCGATGATCACATCGCCGGTGCCGACGCGCGCCGAGGTGTCGGACGTCGCAACAGCTGTGTTTGACGGGGCAGACGCAGTTATGCTTTCCGCTGAATCAGCCGCCGGCGACTTCCCGATCGAGGCCGTTTCAACGATGAACCGGATTGCGGAGGAAGTTGAGAACGATCCGCTCTATCGCAGCATCATCGCCAATCAACGCGCTTCCGCAGAAGCGACAGGCGCTGATGCCATTGCAATGGCAACGCGGGACGTTGCTGAAACGCTGGATCTGAAGGCTATCGTTGCTTGGACAGCTTCGGGTGCAACCGGCTTACGGATTTCGCGCGAGCGCCCGGAACCGCCAATTCTCGCACTGACGCCTATCGTCAACACGGCGCGACGCCTTGCGCTCGCCTGGGGCGTTCACGCCATCGTGACGGAAGATGCCCGCGATGTAGATGATATGGCGACCCGCGCCTGCCAGCTCGCCGCCGCAGAAGGATTTGCCCATACGTCGCAGCGCATCATTGTTGTGGCAGGCGTCCCGTTCGGAACGCCCGGCGCAACGAATATGATCCGGATTGCTTTCGTGCAGTAAAACCCACGTATTTTCAGGCAGCGCCGATCCGGAGCAGATCGAGCACATGGAGCAGGCCGACAGGCTTGCCTTCCTGCACGACGATCAGCGAATTAAGTTTGCGGCTGTCCACCATTTCCAGTGCCTCCGCGACAAGCGCGTCCGGTGCGATGGTTTTCGGCTTTTTCGTCATGATCTCTTCCGCAGTCATGCTGAGAAGCGAAGCCGACATGTGCCGGCGCAAATCGCCGTCCGTCACAAGACCACACAGGCGGCCATCGGCATCGATAACAATCGCGCAACCGAGTCCCTTTGAGCTGATGGTCAAAATGGCTTCCGACATCGGCGTTTGCGGATGAATAAACGGCAACCGGTCCCCTGAATGCATGACAGCGCGCACCTGCTTGAGCTGCACGCCGAGCTTGCCGCCCGGATGGAAGCGCCCGAAATCATTCGGCGTGAAACTCCGGCTTTCGAGCAACGCAATCGCCAGCGCGTCGCCCAGCGCGAGCTGCATCGTCGTCGAGGTTGTCGGCGCGAGCCCGTTCGGGCAGGCTTCACGCGCACTCGGAAGCGTGAGGCAGATATCGGCCTCGCGACCGAGAGCACTGTCCGATTTCGAGGTAAACGCGATGAGATTGACCCGGAACCGCTTGGCATAAGCAACAAGATCAGCCAGTTCCGCGGTTTCGCCCGACCATGACATGGCAATGATCACATCATCAGGCTGGATCATGCCGAGATCGCCATGGCTTGCCTCACCCGGATGGACAAAATAGGCGGGCGTGCCCGTGGATGCGAGCGTCGCGGCCATTTTGCGTCCGATATGCCCGGATTTCCCCATTCCCGAAATAATGACACGGCCTGTTGATGCGAGGATCATATTGACGGCGGCGCTAAAGAGCGGCCCGAGGTCCGATTTGAGCGCAGTGGCGAGTGACTCCAGTCCCGTGATCTCGGTTGCGAGCGAGCGAAGGCCTGATTCAACGGCCGCGTCGCGCTCTGTTATCTCTGTTTTCTGCATCGCCTTCATGTGTTTTGCCTTCTGGCTAAAAGTTTTTCGATTTCGCTGCGCGCGAGCGATCCGAACTCCGGACGTGCCAGCGCATAAGCGACATTTGCAGTGAGGAAACCAATTTTCGTGCCAGTATCGAAAACCTCGCCATCAAAGACATGGGCAAGGAACTTTTCGGTCTCGAGCAAGGTCAGCATGGCATCGGTCAACTGGATCTCGCCGCCTGCGCCCTTCTGCTGGCGGCCAAGAATATCGAAGATTTTCGGCGAGAGAACATAGCGCCCCGAAATGGCAAGATTCGAGGGTGCAGTGCCCGCCGCAGGCTTTTCCACCATGTTCCGGATTTGTTGCGATCCGTCAGCGAGCGGCACGGCATCGATGATCCCGTAGGAGGGCGTCTGCTCCATCGGAACGGCGTATACACTCACGCTATTGGCCCCGGTTTTTGCGTGTTGCTCGATCATCCCCTTCAGGCAGGGCTCGATTCCGTGATGCAGCATATCGGGAAGGAGAACCGCGAACGGCTCGTCACCGACAAGCTCCCGCGCGCACCACACCGCATGGCCCAAGCCGAGGGGGGCCTGTTGCCGGGTGAAACTCGTCTGGCCCGCGCCGGGCAAGTCGTCCGCAAGCAGGGCAAGGTCCGCATGGCGGTTACGGCTCGCCAGCGTATGGTCGAGCTCGAAGGCGATATCGAAATGGTCTTCGATGGTGCCTTTGTTGCGACCGGTGACAAAAATGAAATGTTCGATGCCGGCAGCTCGCGCCTCGTCAACAACATGCTGGATAACCGGACGATCGACGACTGGCAGCATTTCCTTCGGGATTGCCTTTGTTGCCGGTAGAAATCTGGTTCCCAGCCCTGCGACGGGAAAAACGGCCTTCCGAATGCGCATGGAATAGGTCTCCGGCTTCGAGGTCTGCAACGGGAACATCTAGGGTCCTGTAACGAACCTTCTCCTCATACGTCAAAAAAGCCGGCACGAAAATGATTTTTCATCTCTGTTCGATCATCATCGGGAATCGTCAATACAATCCTAACCATCCCGCGCCATATTCATGCCTGCTTCTTCAACGAGATTTTGACGCATGACACTTCTCCTTCGCAGCTTTGTTTTTGCCCTGCTTGTTCTGATGTTGAACGCAGCCCCCGCGGATGCTGCTTCGTCAAAGACAAAAAAGGCAGCAACCAAGAGAACATCGTTCGAGACCTTTGTCGTGCAGCTCTGGCCCGCAGCATCGGCGCGCGGCGTTTCACGCGCCACCTTCGATCTCGCGTTCAAAGGCGTGACACCCGATCCGTCAATTGTGGAACTGACACGCAAACAATCCGAATTCGTCAAACCGGTCTGGGATTATCTCTCCAGCGCAACCGCACCCGTCCGTGTTCAGCGCGGCATTACCGCCCATGATGCGTGGGGCGATACCTTGTCAGTCATTGAGCAGCGCTATGGCGTAGACCGCTCGGTTTTGTTGGGCGTCTGGGGAATGGAAACCAGTTTTGGCGGCTTCACCGGCGGCAAGGACGTGATCCGTTCGCTCGCGACCCTCGCCGCGATCAAATATCGCGGAACCTATTTCCGGACCGAATTGCTGACAGCACTGGAGATTTTGCAGCAAGGCCATGTTGAGCGCTCGGCCATGCGCGGCTCATGGGCAGGTGCCATGGGACAGACCCAGTTCATGCCCACATCTTTCAGGACATTTGCCGTCGATTTCGATGGCGACGGACATAAAAACATCTGGACATCCGTGCCCGATGCATTGGCTTCCAGCGCCGAATTTCTGCGCCAAAAAGGCTGGCAACAGGGCCTGCCATGGGGCTTTGAAGTCATCCTTCCGAGCCAGTTCGACTTTCGCACCGGTGCCCATCCCTTCTCGGACTGGCGCGCCTCGGGCATCGCCCGTGCCGATGGTCGGGCAATGCCGGACCAAGGCGAAGCACGGCTTTTCCTGCCCGCAGGTGCCGCCGGACCTGCCTTCCTCGTGACCGCCAATTTCGATGTGATCAAGCGCTATAACGCTTCGGATGCCTATGCGCTGGGCGTGGCGCATCTGGGCGATTTGCTCATGGGCGGCGAGGCATTCCGTGCCGCATGGCCGGAGCACGAGAAACCATTGACCCAAGCACAACGCATTGAAATTCAAAAGACTTTGACCCGTCTCGGCTATTCTGTCGGCAAGCCTGATGGCAGAATGGGATCACGAACCCGCGAGGCGATCCGTGATTTTCAACGCCGCCGGGGAATTATCCCCGACGGCTATCCGAATGAACGGATGTTGGAAGCACTGCGGAATAGCGCGTCGCTCTGAGATTAGACGTAACGATTATTCGGACTTCTGGTCGCTGCCTGCGCCTTTATGCATCATGCGATGCGAGCCACGTTCGCCTTTGCCATGACCATTGCCGAACATTGGCATTTTAGCGATTTCAGCCTGCTGCTTGGCATCGAGCTTTGCATAAAGTGCATCGAACGCGGGGCGCACAGTCTGGAGGCCGTTCAGCATCCCCGCCATATGTGTTTCAATCGCTGCAAGGCGACCGGGAGGCGTTGTATCGACAACTTTGCCATCTTTCGGACAGCTGGCCTTCAATCCCTCCTGCGCTTTTGTGAGGGCCGTTTTGAAAGCTTCGAATTCCGGCTTCTGGGTATCGGTCGGCTTGATCTCCGATTCCATGCGCCCAATCATCCGTGTGGCCATCTCATCTGAATTATTGCAAAAATGCTGGGCCATGCCGCCCATTCCGCCGCGGTGACCCGCGACCTTCGCCACAACGGCGCCAACGCCCGCGAGCGAGATAAGCGCGATTGTTCCGCCAATAATCAGTGTTTTCCGTTTTAACATGTAATGTCTCCAAAAGTTTCAGGACGTGATGGCTCATATAGCCTGAAGACACCTCTCCGCCCGATGGCGGAAATATTACAAATCGGAAAGCTTGCTACTTACGGGCCCGGCTTTTCGCCGGCCTTGAGTTCCGCAACACCGAGCGCATCCGCCAATCTTTTGCTGGCTGAGCCGGGCTTCAGCGGCTTTTGCTGGGAAGGATCCGGGGCCCATCCTGACAGCCAGAGTGTTTCAAACGTCGCCCTGATGCGTCCGTCCGGATCGGAAAACCGCTCGGAATACAGCTCGATGGCACGTAACAAGGTGGCACGTCGCATCGGTGATCTTCGTCGGGCAATCAACGGATTGGTCGCGCCCATCGCCCTGAGATCGTGCATCAGAGCCAGCGGATGCGCATACCGGACAGTCACCGTTTCACTATCCGTGACAGGCAGTGCAAATCCGGCGCGTTGCAACAATCCACCCATGTCGCGAAGATCGGCAAACGGCGCAACATGCGGGCTTGCCCCACCCTCGATGAGGGCTTCCGCCTCGGCCATGCACTGGCGCAATTCGTGAAGCGTCGCCCCGCCAAGCATGCACCCGATAAACAGGCCGTCAGGTTTCAGAGCCCGACGCGCCTGAATGAGCGCTCCCGGCAAATCATCAACCGTTTGCAGGGCGTAGAGCGAGACGGCAGCATTGAAAGTAGCATCGGCGAGCGGCAGGAAGGATATATCTGCAATGATTTCCTGAAACAGATCGGATTGGAGGCAATCCTGTATCGGTGATGCCCGAAGCACGGATTTTACCCGGCCGGTTCCGAGCAGTGATCGTGCCGCAATCGGCAATGGCGTGCCAAGATCGAGAACCTGATCAAACGTCCTCAAAACCGCCGAAAGCCTATCTTCCAGATCCACCACTGCCCGCACGAGCAGAAAATCGGCAGGCTGCCCGCTCAAAGCGCGTTTGAGACGGCTGCGGATGAGGTTCTGGTCAAAAAGGGCAGGTGCTACGGACATTGGCGTTCTATGCCGCGTCTTGCGTTCAGCGTCAAAGACAATGCATCCGGACAAGGAGGTTGTTCGGTAGCCGGAAACAGATAGATTGTGCTGATTCGTTTTCTGGATCAGATTTACCCCGATGTCCCGTCTCCTTCTTGTCGTTGCGTGCGCCCTGCTTGATCAGGACGGCCGCGTGCTCATCGCCCAACGCCCCGAAGGAAAAGCGCTCGCCGGCTTGTGGGAGTTTCCGGGTGGCAAGGTCGAGATGGGCGAGGCGCCCGAAGCCACGCTGATCCGCGAATTGCAGGAAGAGCTCGGCATCACCGTCAAAGAGCCATGCTTGGCCCCTTTGACATTTGCGAGCTTCGCCTATCCCGATTTTCATCTGCTCATGCCGCTTTATGTCTGCCGTAGATGGGAGGGCGTGGTCATTGCGCGCGAACATCAGGCACTTAAATGGGTGCGCCCGAATGAATTGCGGAACTTTCCGATGCCGCCGGCAGATGAACCTCTGATTCCCGCCCTGATTGATCTCGTCGGGGAGCGTCCGTTCCGATGATCCAACCCTTATCGCCACTGGCCTTTACAACCCGATTATTCTTTTGCGCGCTCATGTGGTCGAGCGGGTTTCTCTTCATGAAATCCATGGCCGGAACCATTGATCCCATGGCGATGGCCTCTGTCCGCGGCGTGATTGCGGCTACGGTGCTGAGCGGCTGGTTTCTCGTCCGCAGGCTTTCGCCTTTGCCGACAAGGAACGAACTCGTGCCGTGGCTTGTTCTTGGCACGTTCAACGGGTGGTTACCGAATATCCTCACCGCCTTCGCGCTGATCCATATCGCCGTATCGCTCGGTTCGATGATTCAGGCCTCCGGCCCTTTATTGGTCGCCGTCATGTCCCATTTCGCTTTTGCCGAGGAAACTCTGACACCGCGGAAGATCGGCGGCATTCTCGTCGGCTTTTTCGGCATGGCCGTTCTGATCGGCCCCGCGGCATTGATGGAAGCGGAGGGAGCGGCCATCGGGGTCGCGGCCATGGTCTGCGTGTCCGTCAGTTATGCGCTGGGCAATGTCTATGCGCGGCAGGTCCGCCATGTCGAGCCGTCGCGCATGGCGTTGGGCCAGCAGGCGGTTTCGGGTCTTGTTGCAACGCTTCTGACGCTCGCCTTTTCCGGCAGCGCCGCCTATCTGCCGACCCTTGAACACGCGCCGGAGATGATCGCTCTCGGCATTATCGCAACCGCTCTGCCTATTACGCTCTATATGGGCCTGATCCGCAGTAACGGCCCGACAAAGGCGGCCATGATCGGGTATTTGCTGCCGGTATTCGCAACAGGCCTGGCCGTTCTCTTGTTGGGTGAACACGTCGGACTGCGTGATCTCCTTGGGGGCGCCATCATCCTTGCGGGGGTCTACACGGTTTCTACCGCCCCTTCGATGATACGCGGCTAAAGCATTATTTTCGTCACGGGAAACAACAATTATTGACATGAATCCAATAGTGCGGTCAGATGTCGCATCATCAGCCGGATAGCTGATAAAAACTCACCGGAAAAATCCGGGAGTGACAAAGGGAGGAACACATGACCGA
>Ga0209550_10007216_pt1 | contig 10301 bp, 17 predicted proteins | sample LauGreSuBDMM15SN_2_FD_187567 | JGI IMG/M metagenome (GOLD analysis project Ga0209550, IMG submission 187567) | Freshwater lake microbial communities from Lake Michigan, USA - Su13.BD.MM15.SN (SPAdes) (version 5) | ecosystem: Environmental > Aquatic > Freshwater > Lake | place: Lake Michigan... | reverse complement strand
ACTTAATGAACGCATTATAACCCTATAACTTTGTTGCTTAAAGGGTAGTTATACAATCTTCTTCAGGTCTTGTAAAATTGCGTCGGGTGGTAAGGTATATCGGTGACCCGAGGTTCAAAGGTGGTGATCGCCTGTTGGCACAGTTGACAAATGCGACCCCACTGACTGGAATTTGACGCATCAAACGACTGAAAATCTTGAAAGCCAAACAAAGAAGGCAGGCCAAAATTTAAGGGGTCTTGGCTAAGGTCTTCATAGTCTTCGTTTTTAGCCGTTAAGCGGGTGTTAAGAACCGCCGAAATTTCCCGTTGAATCGATTCAATCAATTGTTTAGACGTCAGTAATAATTTATGGGAAGGATCAACTTTTTCTTCCGGATTATCATCCATTAATCGATCAAACAAAGGGGGCTTAGCACCAATTTGATTTTTGGGTTCGTTGTAAATTTTCTTCAGCGCGCGCATTTCATTTCGTCGCAATTTATATGTCTTGCCTTTAGTGTATCGCAATCAAAATAAAAATGTCGACTTTATACCCAACGATGGAAGAGTCTATGGTGTAAAAATTGATATAGTGCCTATAACTCGGCAGGTGCTAACGAAATGATCACTTTGTTATTAAAATGAGGATTATAAGAATGGATATATTGGTAAAGAACCGTGTACATAAATGCTTTTCAGATATAGAAAACTATCATAGTTTTACAGACCTTAATAAAAACATTAAGGATTACCCTATCGACTTAGAAGAAGGGGAGAATCCTTTGGGTGTTTATGAAAATGTTCCTGATCAGATAGAAGAAAGTATTATCATTACCGATCAAGCCCTTTACTATTGTGATGACAATAACCATTCTAGAAAAACGCGTTATCAAGATATAATAGAAGCTATAACACCTGATGATAAGTTCACAGATAACATCTTGAAAGTAAGAATGAAAGATGGGAAACATTTTTTGTTACCTATCAGACGCTTATATGAAGGCGCAAGAATGAGTAACATATTTACGTTTATAAGCTTTATAAACAGGATAGTATGGTATTTAACAGACCGGGAGATTGCTTCTCGGCCGCCAGAAATTTTAAAAGAAGAAGCCGATAAGATTCTCAAGGATCCTTCCGTTTACTCGGACGACTATATAGCTAAAATGATTTTGGTCTTAAGTAGGAAAGAGATTAACTTTGAATCAGCAGAAAAGATGTGTAGAGCCTTTATTGATGATTCCAGAATAGACATTAGAACACCTGCAATATATTCAGTTAGCCGTATTGCTTATGCGTATAAAAAGCTGGTTTCCGATGATATTTTAAACGTATTGAAAGAAATTTATAAGAATAAAACTCATAAATACTGGGGGGTCGTAGATGAGGTATATGGTGACTTAGAAGCATTTCTAAAAATCCCTAAACCTAAAAATCGACCTTCAAGGAGAAGGAAATGACTTGTCCATGACCCGAAGCCCTCTACACCTGACCCTTTGAGAAATACAAATAAGTTTGATGCTTAAATTCTTTCTCCTCCTCCTTTTTTCCTTTTGCGCCACGGTACACGCCGATTGGGCTAAGGATGACCTTTGTGATCCTGTCGTAGCAAACCAAAATACCAGGAGGCAGATCAGGCGCGGCTGGGGGGCTCCTAAGCCATGCCTAAAACTCAGTCTATTTTTTAATATGCCATTGACTTACGTAGGTCAGTGACCTATATTTATATATGGGTATACGAACCAATGAATGGCTGACGATTGTTGAAACAGCGACCTTTATGAAGCACGCTGAGAGGGTTTTGCAATCAGAAGAGCTGGATGATCTAAAACAAATCCTAGCGAGCACCCCTGACGTTGGAAATGTTATTCCTCATTCCGGCGGCATAAGGAAAGTTAGGATGTCTGCACAACAAAAAGGTAAGTCTGGAGGAGCTCGCGTTATCTATTATTATCACAATAATAAGTCGCCTCTCTTTTTGTTAGATGTATACGCAAAGTCTGAGAAAATAGACTTATGCAAATCAGAACTATCGATTCTTCGCGCACTAACCGAACAGTTTTGCAAGATTTATGGAGGTTAATATGGAAACGACAAAAGGGCAAAGGCTTGCTCACTCTCTTCAAGAGGCCTTAGAATATGCCAAAGGTAATTCCAAAACGGCCAGGGCGTCCCATGTTGAAAGGCTTAAGAAAGTAGAAATTCCTGACTTTCTTAATACCAAAGAAATAAGGGAACAGTTAAAGATGTCTCAAGCCGAATTTGCTGCACGGTTTGGAATTAATCTTAATACGTTAAGAAACTGGGAACATGGGCGTCGTGTTCCTGATTTGGCAACAAAATCCTACCTCTATGCTATTTCCCGCAATGCAGAGTTGGTGGAAAAGGCCCTACACTCTTAGGGGTTTGCGGATAAATCTCGCTTACTCCCCTACCTTTGAATATATAAAAATGGGTTTAAATGACCCATTAAGTGTGCTATTAAAGGTATTATGTAACGAATAAAAGGAGTGATTAAAGTGGCTAACCTTATCCTGACAAACCTGTCAGCGAGTATCACAGAACTCAAAAGACAGCCTATGGCAACTTTCAAATCGGCAGAAGGGGAACCCATCGCTATTCTAAATAGGAATGAACCTGTCTTCTACTGTGTGCCTGCTAAGACATTTGAGAGTATGATGAACGCTTTAGATGATTTACATCTCGCAAAAATTGCCCAAGAAAGAGAAGGGGAAGAAGAAATCGAGGTGAAAGTCGATGAGTTATAAACTCACTTTTTTGAAATCAGCCAAAAAAGAATGGGACAAACTTGATTCCTCCATCAAAGAGCAACTGAAGGGCAAACTTGTAGAAAGACTTACTGATCCCTGTGTTTTAAAAGATAAACTCTGTGGAGCAGCGGATTTGTACAAAATCAAATTAAGATCATCTGGGTATAGGCTTGTTTATCGCGTTTACGACAAAACAGTTGTGATACAGGTCATTGCCGTTGGAAAAAGAGAGAGAGATCAGAGGTATACCGCACAGCCCTTAGCAGAATGAAACAATCAAGCTGATAATCCTTCTCATAAAACTTTAACCCCTGGCTAACCAAGGATTTTAATGTTGTGGCCTATCCCTTTAAGAAATACAAATAAGTTTGATGATTAAATTTTTTTTCCTCCTCCTTTTTTCCTTTTGTGCCACGGTACACGCCGATTGGGCCAAGGATGACCTTTGTGATCCTGCCGTAGCAAACCAAAATATGGTGAGGCTGTTTGATGTCAATAGAGCAACAGGCACAAATGGTCCATCCTTTATTACCAGAATGGGCCAAGGAGGGGGATCAGGTCCAACCAGACTCACTGGTGGTCATGCATCAGGTACAGGCCCAGCCAGCAGTAGTGCTTCTGCACCGTTGGGAAAAGCCTCTGCTGCTGCAAGGGCTGCTCCGAAGAAACAGGTCAGCTTTGGCGATGATGTGGGGGATGGTGCGGCTCCGGCAAATCCTCTTCCAAAGGGTTTAAAATCTTATGTTCGTGAGGTAGAATCTAAGTCAGGAATGAGTGTACATCCGAAGCAAAGGGAAATGCTGGCAGAAGACCTAAGGAAAAATAGGTATGAAAAATTAACAACTCAACAAAAGGCTGAACATTCCAAACCATATACTCCAGCCAAGAGAGACGAATTGATTTCTCAGTGGGAGGAAAATACGGGACAGCAATGGCCTACTTACATGGCTCCAAATCCTAGAACTGGAGCTATGGAGCCTAAAAGATTCCAAGCTCACCATATTAATCCTCAAAAGTTGCAAGGTAAGCACGAATGGTGGAATATGCATCCTGTTCATCCAGATGTGCATCAGGGGGGAATTCATGGGTCCGGTGCTCAATTAACGCAGATTTTGAGAGAGATGAAATAAAATGATCGGTAAATATGATTTTTTAAAACCATACTGTCATCAAAAAGGAATCTTAGAGTTTCCGTATAATAGTTTCGGTTCACTCTATCCAGGAGAATTGGAGGAAGCTGAAAAAGTATTAGGTTTTGGATTTCCAAGTCAGCTAAGAGCGTTTTACCAAGAAATAGGGGTTGGGTGTCTCTTAAGACCGCATGTGGTGCCAGAAAATTACGTTTTCTATAGCTCTAATGAGATACTACCCCCCTTAGTTGTTGCTAATTTTTCAAAGGGAATTTTGCAATGGGAAGGACAATCGGAGCACTGGATGTCGGAGGATATGGCCTATGATCTTTTAGAACCTGGTGACCTTCCTTTTTTCGAAATGTATGATTCAACACATTTTCTGGTTATGAAAACGCACTCAGATAATCCCAATGCCGTTTGGGCATTGGGCAACATAAAGATAGAGGATTCTTTCGAAAAATTTATATGGAGGCTTTATTATGAAAGTCCTGGATATTACGGTGATGTAATTGAATCTTACTGTAAACCCAAATGAAGGAATTGTAGGACGATGAATGGTTTTTTCGGTGTCTTTTGAAGGATGAATTAATGCCATTCTTTTCTTTCGTTAAAATTCTGTTCCTCTTTCTTTTTTCCTTTTGCACCTCTCAGTCTGATTGGATTGAAAAAGATCTCTGCGAACCTGCCGTAGAAAACCAAAATACCGCACTACTATCTGGTGTCCGAAATGGCACAACTGGTTTATCCCTGACAAGAATGGGTGGAAAATCAGATATTCCAACAAGATTAACTGGTGGGGTTGGTCGTGTGGAAGGTTTAGGAGCACCTAGTGCCAGTGGTGCGGGATTAAGAAGGGACGTTCCGGGACCTAAGCCAATCTTAAAACAACCAGCCTCTGCTGCTGCAAGGGCTGCTCCGAAGAAACAGGTCAGCTTTGGCGATGATGTGGGGGATGGTGCGGCGAGAGCACCTGCTCTGCAACCAAGACTAGGAGGAGCTATTCGTGAAGATGCTATACCAGCAGGGTCAAAGCTTGAATATCTTGCCCCTGGCCGTGTGCGCTACGATGGGGTAGAATTCAGAGCTGTGAGAGATTTGGGGCATTTGAGTGAGGCGGAGTTAAGAGAAATGGCTTTAAAAGGAAACGCTTTCAAGGATTTTAGAGATGTTCCCATGCACGGTCATCATCATCAACAGCTTCCACATCGTCACCCTGAAGGATTTGTAGCAGAAATTCCAAGAGATAAACACAGCTATGCTAACAAGATTCAACATCCTAAACCAATTGGAGAAGGTTTACCTGCAGAAGTACGTGCTGAATGGGATGCTTTAAGAAAAGATTATTACAAAGAAAGAGCTCGTACTGAGCTCCTTAGAAGGGGAGTACAGTAGAGTGAAGCCAGAATTTTTACAGAAACTTCACGAAAATCTAAATGAATTTGAAGGACTTTATGGAGGAGCCTGCACTCTGCAGGAAGTACAAAATGCCGAGCAAGAGTTAAGGGTTAACTTTTGTAACCATTATAAACAATTTGTCCTTTTGTACGGAGGAGCTAACCTTGAAGGAAATTTTATTTACGGATTAAAAAAACAAAGGTCAATGGGTAAAGATTTTTGGTCAGTTATTCAAAACACCAAATTCTATAAAGACACACAAAAATGGCCAGGGATTGAAGATTGGTATGTGGTATCTGATGATGGTCGTGGCAACCCTATTGGTATTGATCCAGAAGGAAAAGTCTGGTTATCCGATCATGATGCAGGATTTGAAAAGGTTAAGTTGGCTGACAATTTTGAAGAGTTTTTGCATAAGTTGTTGACTGATACGCTGTATGATTAGGTCCTTAAAGGGCTAGGCCAACGGGCGGTTTTCTTTAAGGATATAGCAAAGCCTCCCGTCTTCGCAGCCGGGGACCTAACCGCAGGGAAAGGCCAAATTTTAAGGGCAATAGCCAATCAGAATAGAAATCCCATAGGGGTCCTAGCACAGCGGATGCAGCGCCCAGGCGAATCGGAACCTTGCTGAGGTCTTAAAACAACCAGCCTCTGCTGCTGCAACAGGTGTTCCGAAGAAACCGGTGAAGTTTGCGGATGATGTGGGAGATGCTGCGGCGAATAAAGCCCCTTACCACCCTAGAAGCATGGACGGGTTGCTTAAGAAAAAGTATGGTTCTGACGCCGTTTCTTCGTCGACTTTGCCAGCAACTTCGATGCCAAATGTTAAGCTTGCTGGGCAAGAACTTTGCCTTCTTACACCAGACGGAACAGGATTTAAGGTTGTATTTGACACAAAAGGGTTTCCAATTCTTGATTCTTATGCCGTTTTTGATACAAAAATAGCGGCAGATATTGTTTCAAAAGGCAACCGCTCTTTCGACTTCAAAGCAGCTACAGCAAGTTTGAAAGTATCAATAAGTAATGGTTCTGTTAATTCAAATGTGTTCAACGCTGAGCAATTGGCTGCTATTATGAAAAATTCAGCTAGAGTTCCAGGATATACCTGGCATCACCACCAGGACCTTGGAAGATTACGGCTTGTTCCTTCTAAAATTCACAATCACCCACTCATGCGCCACGTAGGTGGTTTCTCTTTGAGCCAATAAATGATGGAGAAAAAAATGCCCCTGGACACTAAAAATTTAGAAAATGCTTTTGGAATAAGATTAGATAGAGAGTATGTGATATTTCTGGAAGATAATATTCTGGAAAAATATACAGAAAAAGAAATAGATTACTTTGATCCATTAAAAAATAAGAATTTAAAAACATCAATCTCTACTTTTTTTAGACCAATAATTTCTAATTCTGGAGGAATGTTGCTCGAAGACGAATTTTATGCTCCGAAGGAACTTACTGAGAACAAGATTATTCCTTTTGGAATGGATGCTGGCGGCTATTTATTCTGCTTTGATCACAGAAAAAGCCAAACGCCATCTATTGTCTTGTGGATAAGAGATAACCCAGAAGGAAAAGAAACAGCAGATATAGCAATAAACTTTGAGGAGTTTTTAAAGAAACTAGAACCAGAAGAAGAATAGAGATAGTAAGAAACTTCTAATGGTAAGACTGATTCTCCTCCTCCTTTTTTCCTTTTGCGCCACGGTATACGCCGATTGGGCCAAGGATGACCTTTGTGATCCTGCCATAGAAAACCAAAGTATGGTGAGGCTGTTTGATGTCAATAGAGCAACAGGCACAACTGGTTTGCCCCTGATAAGAATGAGTGGAGGAGGGGGATCAGGGAATCCAACCAGACTCACTCCTGGTCATACCTCAGGCACAGGCCCAGCCAGCAGTAGCGCTGCCCCGTTGGGAAGACCCTCTGCTGTAGCGCCTAAGTCAGCCATGAAGCAACCAGAGTTCAAGAAAAGTGATTTCAAACCTGGTGATCATATGGATATGTCTCGCTTCTCTAATCGAGTTAAACAATTAAACGATTCTTCCAAACGTGTGGACCCGAAAAATGGGGAGTATATTGTAAAAGATACAGCTGGCCATGGTGGAAGTTATTGGAAATTGTGTAATAAATCTGGTAAAAGAGTTGCTAGCTTTACCAAAGAAGGTAAATTTCTAAAACCATAGGGTGGTTAGGTCGTGAAGATTGTAGACAAAAAAACGAAAGCTTTTTTAAAAGAGAAATTTCCAAAGATTTCTTCTGACGAATTATTTCCTGAGGAAGATGAATGGTTTCATCCCTTCTATAGCCTTTTTTTCTTATCCGTTTTTGACCATTGGTTAACCGTGGAAGAAGCCGAGTCTGAAGTTTTTCATTACGGCCAAATAGAAAAACAATTATCTCAAAAAGATAATCAGGCGGCTCAAATTTACTTTGAAAGAGAGAAAAGGTTATTAACATTTTATCAAAACCTTTATGGCTTGTACTCGTTATACGAACATAGAGGTTCTGAACCGAATAAAGATAAATTTTATACATTTGAAACCACTGAAGAATACGCAGAAAGATGTCTAAAATCTATTAGAGAAAAAGATTTTATAAGATTATGTGTTCCTGAATTGGAGGTAGTATTAAATGGGGGGTTTGATCTTACGCATAAAATCTTTTTAGATAAAAGTTGTTCTATTGGTAAAATCAAAGAGTTAGCGACTTCATGTGGGTTATTTATTTTGTAGTAGCTTTAAGAAATATAAATAAGATTGATGCTTAAATTTTTTCTCCTCCTCCTTTTTTCCTTTTGCGCCACGGTACACGCCGATTGGGCTGAGGATGCCCTTTGTGATCCTGCCGTAGCAAACCAAAACATGGTGCCAATTTTTGACATAAGGGCAAACGGCACAAATCCTTTTACCATAATAAGCAAGGGATCCGCAGGCGAACGTGGCAATGCCTCCGAAACCTTAAACCGCGTCCTCTACTCAGCGGTATTTTTGGCGTAATCGACGCTGCTGACCATTTGACCTTTATTGCTGCCATTCACATCATAAACAAAAACGGTATTTGTTTTGCCAGTAATGCTAAGGCATACCACCAGGCGGTCAAGCTGTTGCTGAAACGATTGAATGCGACAAAGGGTGTAATCAATCACCTGCAATTTAACCTTGGTGCTTTTGACGTTACCCAAACGAACGACTTGCACCACTTTTAAAGGAATGCCCAGGTTCATTTTTGTTTCCAGCTGCCCCCCATACCCACCGTTTGGAATAATAATGACCAGGTCAGAATGCTTTAACGTGGCCGATGTGAATAACTGATTGCTAATGTCACCCGTTGTGAGGCGACTTGATTCACCATACCAGCCAAACAATTCACAATAATCGTTAAAGTTTTCCACCTCTGACTGCAACATGTCATCGATTTTAATCATCCATTCGGGTGATTTAACGCCGCCATCCTCTGGCGTTGTGGTGTCGGTTGTGGCAACACGCAGCTTCGTCTTTCCCGGAATTTCAGTAATGGTATAATTTTGTGGCATGATCGCTTTTCCTTAAACGGTTACTTAGCAGGCGGTGGTAAAGTTGCCACCAAACGAATAGAGGCTGTTAATTCCTCCATCTGAAAGTGGGGGCGTAAATAAACAACAGCGCGATAAGAACCAGGCTTGCCAGGAACATCGAAAACATCAATGCGGGCTTCGCGCAAAGGGTACTTGGCTTTTACACTTTGTGGGGCGTCATCGTTTAATAAAATATAACTCGCAATCCAGGTATTTAAATACAAGGCGACGTTATCTTTGGTCATAAAGCTGCCGATCTTGTCGCGCATAATCACCTTGATGTAATGGGCAAAACGGGAAGCCGCTAATACATAAGGTAACCGCGCCGACAACGACGCATTCGCGTTGGCATCATCTAAGTTGTACACCTTTGGCTTTTGGCTGGTTTGGCCACCAAAAAAGGCTGCGTAGTCTGTTCCCTTGCAATGACACAAAGAAATAAACCCAAGGTCACTTAGTTCTTTTTCACGACGGTCGGTTATGGCCGTCTCGGTTGGGCACTTCAACGCAATATCACCATCGGTTGTTTTAAAGGTATAGGATGGCAAATCTTCAACAATACCACCGCCCTCAACGCCCCGGATGGCCGCTGTCCAACCATATAAGGAAAAGGCATTGGTGATACGCTGTCCTAAAATATACGCCGCATTCCCCCAACAGAAATGACTGCTGTTTGAACCGGTGACGTCTTCTTCGAAATTTAACCCATCCACTGGCACGGTATTAGAACCATAGGGAAGCCGCATCAAAACATGGGGCAATACCAACGCAACATAGCGTGAATCTTCGCTGCCACGGAAAGACGTCCATTTAATCAATTCCAGACTTTCAAAGATTTTGCTTAAATCGCGCGGCACACCCAGGTGTTCAAAGCTGTCTAAATCGAAAAGCTTAGCGTGAGCTGCGGCTATTAACGGGGTGTGGGCCGCTGCAGCAACGCCAGAGATTCTTTCCAACAATTCCAAATCTTGCGGGTGACGGGTGAATTCATAATCACCAACCAGGCATGAATAAGGGTGACCACCAAAGGTGCCGTATTCTTCTTCATAAATCTTTTTAAACAGCTGGCTTTGGTCGAATTCAATGGCTTTTTCCAAATCTTGCAGCAATTCTTTTTTGGTAATATTCAGCAACCTTAGTTTTAAATGGGTGCTGGTTTCTGTATTCATCACCAAGTAATTCAGGCCACGCCATGAACCTTCTAACTTTTGAAAGTCAGGGTGGTGCATAACTTCATTCAATTGAGCGCCAATCAATTCATCAATTTGCTGAATACGCTGGCTCATAAAGGCAACAACATTGTTGGTAACAACAGCCGGTGGATTGGCCAATTGTGTGATAAATTCCCCAAGCATTTGATGCGCAAAGGCTTACCACCCGACGCATTTTTTGAACGTCCAAAGAATAGGGATATGTTCTAGGGAAAGTGCGGCATTTAGAATGAAACGTAAGCCGCGTTTGAAT
>Ga0209550_10007214_pt1 | contig 10304 bp, 8 predicted proteins | sample LauGreSuBDMM15SN_2_FD_187567 | JGI IMG/M metagenome (GOLD analysis project Ga0209550, IMG submission 187567) | Freshwater lake microbial communities from Lake Michigan, USA - Su13.BD.MM15.SN (SPAdes) (version 5) | ecosystem: Environmental > Aquatic > Freshwater > Lake | place: Lake Michigan, USA... | reverse complement strand
TGAAGGGCTCAATAACAAGGGCTACTTTGCAAGTAATGAGTGGGGCTACAATGAGAACTTTAATGGCTTTCTGCGTAGTATGAGACTAAAAAGAGATCGATGAATACGGGTAATAAGGAAGAAATTAAAATGATCAAAAATAGATTGAATTAAATAGCGAGGTAAATACTTGGATTCAAATCACCTTCAAAATTATTCCATCAATCTTTAAAATGTCTTGCGCTTCGAACTTAAATTCTAAATATAATTCAAACGTTTCATTACTTCAAAACGCCAACATAACACTTAGCCTTAATCGTTAATGGATAGTATTCCTGACGAATAATGAGAAAAGTAAAAAATTAATAACTTGCATTCGGCTTTTCCATGGTAGATTTTAATATGCAGTTTTTTTAAGGCTAAATATAAGTGTATTTTTCGAATGATTAAAAAAAACTACTTTAATCTTTTAATAATTCAAAATTTACAAGAACTTTTGCGACAAGTACGTGAGGGCGGCTGGAATATATTTTTTCGAAAGAGTAGGAAACTCTTTATACGAATTTCAAACTTCTTATTAGTGCTAGCTGCCGCACCCATAGTGCTGATAATCGTTGTAGCGAGACCTGTGGTATATCTGCGTTTTGGAGCGATAGTTAGTGATCGTATCGGCCATTTTATATTGGACGTAGAGGCTTATCGTATTTCGCGTAAAAGAGAGTTTACTGGTCGCAGAACTGTTGATATAATCGGGTGTCCAGAACCTGTTTGTAATATCCAAATACGTTCGATGTGGGAGAGAACAATTTGTATCACGACTGGAGTAAGACTTTGGCGATTTTTCGATAAGGCTTGTCGTTTTTGGACTCGAAGTGAAAGTCATCATATAAAGCTTTATGACCGGAGTAAAGAGTACAAACTATTTTCATATTCAAAAACTGCTTTAAAATTTACCGAAAAGGAAGTCTTGCATGGGCAAAACCTACTTCGTAATTTAGGTGTGCCTTCGGGGGCATCGTGGATTTGCATTCACAATAGGGATCCAGTATATCTTGACCGATTATTTTCTGGTCGATCTGCCTATCACGATTATCGAAATTTTAGTATTAAACACATGTTGGAAGCCCTCGATGAATTAACACGGCGTGGGTATTATGTTTTGCGTATGGGTTCAATAGTCGAACAAGAACTCAACTCTACAAATCCAATGGTAATCGATTACGCGTCAAGTGATCTCCAAAGTGATTTTGCTGATATTTATATTCTCGCTGGATGTACAGCTTATATAGGCAGTGATTCGGGGATTTGGGGGGTGCCATTTGTATTTCGTAGACCGGTATCTTTTATAAATTTCAGTAGTACACTGATTTATCTATTAGTAGATCAGGGGGTTAATTATCCTTTTATCATTAAACGTCTGTGGCATAAAGATAAGCAGCAGTTTCTAACCCTTCGAGAAATCTTCGAAGCTGGTTTGGCTGGGGCTGCCGAATCTTACCGTTTTGAATTGGCTGGCGTGGAACCAGTTTCTAACACCTCAGACGATATTCATGATTTAGCTATCGAAATTGATGAGCGTTTAAATGATCGTTGGCAGTCTCAATTAGTCGACGAGGAATTGCAGCGTAGATTCTGGGAGATCTTCTGTCAATATTGCCCAAGCTATCGTGCACAAGAAATCAGTGCAAGAATCGGGGCAGCTTTCTTGCGAAATCATTCTGATCTTCTGAATTAATATAGTCAATGGACATATGCGAAAATAATCTTGGATGAACTTTTAAATTATATAAGCGTAGAAACCCATATTTGTAAGCGTAATTGATGTTCTTGAGAACACTGACATCTTACAATCTCAGATAAGAATAAGGAGATTGGCTCTCCCCCAATTCAGTAATTAAATGTTATTGTCAAAATTTGAATGGGAGAAATGCAAATGCAAAAAGCCAAATACACAGCTGATTTTAAAGAATAGGCCGTTCTCCAAGTTATCGACAGGGGCCACTCTGTCATCGATGTAGCAAAGCGATTAGGAATTGGGGATGGCTTGCTTTACACCTGGGTCAAGAAGTTCAAGGCCGCCAATGAGCCAGTTGCCATTGATGACATGAAGTCTATGCAAGCGGAGCTCAACCGCCTATATGCCTAACTCAGGCGCACCACAGAGGAGCTTGATATCCTAAATAAGGCCGCCGCGTACTTGGATCAAGGCCATCACTAACACAATTCATTTTGATATTAGAAGCAAACGCTGTTTGAAAAAGCTGTAATTTAAACAAGCCGGCTGTAACCTATTATCGGGTCATGAACACAAATATTCCCGCTTATTCACTAACTCTAAACAACTATTAAGGCCTTTTCCATTGGTTAATTTTTTATCCGTAATGTTGATTTTTCGAGAATTTTTCTCTCGCTATCCTAAGGAGTTTGCTTTATTATTTTTACTTTTGGTTTTTGAAGGTGCATCGGCTGCTATGGCAGTTCTTGCTATTGTGCCTATGGCAGATTTTTTGTTGGATCCCACTTTAAATTCCCCAAGCCGGATCACAAAATTCGTAATTACAATCTTTTACGAGTTTAAAGTGATGCCGAGTTTCTGGCTGTTTGGTTTTCTTTTTGTTGGAATGACCGCTGTTAAATGCCTAATGGAAGTTTTAATTCGCTATGCAATTCTCAAAATTAAATATTCCGTTTTAGGCGGGTTAATTGGTGATGCATTGCGCACCTTCTTTAAAGCTCGGTGGACGTTCTTTAGCGGATCAGATCAAGGACGTTTGTTAAATACCCTCAACAAGGAAGTGCCTAATATTGGAGATACGCTCGGAGCATTGACCACGCTCATAGCACAAGTGGTTCAGCTTGCAATTTATCTTGCCTTGCCGATGTGGATTAATCCTGTCATGACATCTACTGCTGTCGGCCTCGCTTTGCTGTTTGGTATGCCATTTTTGTTGTTGAATCGCTTAAGTTACCGGCTTGGGGAAAACAATATCAAGACGGCTAATATTTACACAACCGCCTTGAACGAAATTTTAGGAGCAGCACGAATAATACTAGGCTTCGGACGTCAGACTCAAGCCCTTGATCGTGCAATGGCTGGCTATCACGGACATGTACACGCTACGCTCAAATCTCAAACGCTTGTAGCAGCTATAAGTAAGTTCTACAACCCGCTAGCCATGCTCGCAGCTGTAACTGCAATGGGATTTGCGGTTCAAGGGAATTCCCAAATATCTGAACTTGCTGCAGTAATGTGGAGTTTGTTAGCCGCAATGCCTATTCTCGCAGCATTGCTCCAAGGCAATATTTCAATCAGCAATTTTTTGCCTAGTTTCGAACAACTTGCCTCCCTTCGTCAAAGTGCTGCTCAGGTTGAAGAAGTTGAAGGGTTGCGTTTATTCAGTTATTTGCAAGATGGTATTAAACTAAAAGATATAGATTTCACTTATAAAGGCCGAGTAAAGACATTAACGAATATCAATTTAAGCATTCGCAAGGGCCAGATGGTGGCTCTGATTGGCGAGTCCGGCTCCGGAAAGTCCACAGTAACTGATTTGATCTTGGGGTTGCAAGTACCTGATAGCGGTTTAGTGCTACTTGATGGTGTTCCTTTGGGGCAATGGAAGCAAAACAGTTTCAGGGAACGAATAGGTTATGTGCCACAGGATCCCTTGCTATTTCACACTTCAATTCGAAATAACCTCCTATGGTCATATGAGCAGGGGTCTGAGAAAGAACTTTGGGAAGCTTTACGCCTGGCCAATGCTGCAGGTTTTGTAAATGAATTGCCCGAAGGCATTGACACCTTTGTTGGTGATCGAGGTGTACGTTTGTCGGGCGGTCAACGCCAACGAATTGCTCTTGCCCGAGCATTGCTGCGTAAACCAGATTTGCTAATTCTTGATGAAGCCACTAGCGCCTTGGATTCGGAGTCTGAGCAACTAATTCAGAATTCGATTGAACAAGTAGCCCAACATACAACGATCCTTGTTGTTGCGCATCGAATGTCAACCGTCGCAAAAGCCGATCATGTTTATGTATTGCGGCAGGGAAGTATTGTCGAAGAAGGCCCATTCGCTGCACTTAGTACTAAGACTGGTGGTGTTTTGAATGCTATGCTCAAGGCTGACTCTGAATTGAAATCTTAACCATTTAAAAGGTGACGTATTTAAGTTCGAAGCACAATGCGGCTTAAAGATTGATTAAGTGCTGCTGAAGGTATATTGAGTCCAAATATTTTCTCTGGTCGGTTATTCAATGTGTTTTAATCACTGTAATTTCAATTTATATAAAAGTCATATATTTAATATTGAGATACTAATTAGAGTCAGAATTACTGCATAAAAGATAGTCAAAATGAATTGCAATAATCTATTAAATTCTTCAACAATTCTCATCACTGGCGGCACCGGTTCATTTGGTCAAACATTTGTACCAATGACTTTAGCTAAATACAATCCCAAAAAACTCATTATTTATTCGCGAGACGAAATGAAGCAGTGGGAAATGGCCAAACTATTTGAGGGAGATGAACGTGTTCGCTTCTTTATTGGCGACGTTCGTGACAAAGATAGACTGTATCGCGCACTTGACGGTGTTGACCACGTAGTGCACGCCGCGGCCACTAAAATCGTACCCACAGCCGAGTACAACCCTTTTGAATGTGTAAAAACAAACATTAACGGAGCTATGAACCTGATCGATGCTTGCATTGACAAGGGCATCAAACGTGTAGTGGCTTTGTCCACCGACAAAGCTAGCAGCCCAATCAATCTTTATGGCGCTACCAAACTGGCTTCTGACAAACTGTTTGTAGCCGGTAATTCGTATTCGGGAGGGCATGGAACCCGATTTGCTGTGGTGCGCTATGGCAACGTCATGGGATCGCGTGGGTCAGTTATTCCGTTCTTTATGTCCGTTCGAGATGAAGGCGTGTTGCCCATTACCGACGAGCGCATGACACGCTTCATGATTTCGCTGGAGCAGGGCGTCGACCTAGTGTGGCACGCATTTGAAGACATGGTAGGTGGCGAGATTTACGTCAAAAAAATCCCATCAATGAAGGTGACCGACCTAGCTCGAGTTTTAGCCCCCGAATGCCAGCAGAAGGTTGTGGGCATCCGCCCCGGTGAAAAGTTACACGAACAAATGATTGGTGCCGAAGATGCTCACTATACATACGACTACCCCGAGCATTACAAAATTTTGCCCGCCATACATAATTGGGATCAAGACGCCATGCGCGTGAAGGACGGGCAAAAAGTGCCCGAGGGGTTTGTTTACGCCAGTGACAACAACACTGATTGGATGACGGACACCCAGCTAAGGGCTTGGATTGACGCAAATCGCGCAAAAATCGGAGCCATTTAGCAATGATTCCTTACGGCCGACAAGACATCACACAATCGGATATCGACGCTGTGGTAGCTGTGCTCCAGTCAGACTATTTAACTCAAGGTCCGCAGGTACCCCGATTTGAAGAGGTTGTGGCGCAGCACGTAGGTGCTCGGCACGCATTGGCGGTAAATAGTGCCACTTCGGCGTTGCACGTTGCTTGTATTGCCCTTGGATTAGGACAGGGTGACTGGCTCTGGACGAGCCCTATCACTTTTGTGGCTTCGGCTAATTGCGCTTTGTATTGCGGAGCTAAGGTTGACTTCGTGGACATAGACGCGCGCACCTACAACCTTTGTCCTCAAGCATTATCGCGCAAATTAAAGTTAGCAAAGAAGCAGGGTAAATTACCAAAGGTGGTTGTACCAGTGCACTTCGCTGGTCAGCCGTGCGACATGTCGGCCATTCATGCCTTGAGTCAAGAATACGATTTCAAGATCATTGAAGATGCATCACACGCAATCGGTGGGCGATACCAAAATGAACTCATAGGCAGCGGCCGTTTCAGCGACATTACGGTTTTCAGCTTTCACCCAGTGAAAATAATAACCACCGCCGAAGGTGGTATGGCGTTGACAAACAACCAAGACTTGGCGCACAGAATGTCTCTTCTCCGCAGCCATGGCATTACTCGCGACCCCAATCATATGACGGTCGAGCCCGATGGTCCTTGGTATTACCAGCAAATCGACTTAGGCTACAACTACCGTATGACGGAGCTCCAGGCCGCCTTGGGCTTGAGTCAGATGACGCGCTTAAACGACTATGTGGCCCGAAGGAACTTATTAGCAATTCGCTATGAGGCCTTGCTTGCCAAATTACCAATAAAGTTGCCTTGGCAGAGAGAATACAGTTACTCGGCGCAGCACCTGTATGTTGTACGCTTGCAATTGGAAAAATTGACGAAAACTCATCGTCAGGTGTTCGAGGAACTGCGAGAACAACGCATTGGTGTGAACCTACATTACATTCCTGTCTACTCTCAGCCCCATTACCAGCTCATGGGATTTAACCCAAACGAATTTCCCGAGGCGCAAAACTACTACGCCGAAGCAATAAGCTTACCAATGTACCAAACCCTTACTGAAGAGCAACAAAACCATGTGGTTGCTGCACTTGAACAGGTATTGCAAGTATGAAACTGGCAATCATTCCAGCACGAGGTGGAAGCAAGCGCATTCCTCGCAAAAACATCAAACTATTTTGTGGAAAGCCTATGATTGCTTGGCCCATAGAAGCTGCTCAAGCTTCGGGGTGCTTTGATCGCATCATCGTCAGCACTGATGACGCAGAAATCGCCGAGGTGGCTCGGGTCCATGGGGCTGAGGTGCCGTTCATACGGCCATCCGAATTGTCAGACGACTACACTGGCACCATCCCTGTGGTGGCTCACGCTGTGGGCTGGATGGCTGAGCAGTTTGGTCCCGTGGAATTCGCTTGCTGCTTGTACGCTACAGCCCCCTTTGTTAGGGCACAAGACCTACTGCATGGCCTGGATCTATTACAGCGCTCTGACGCTCAATACGCATTCACGGTGACCAATTTTGCTGCGCCCGTCCAACGATCATTTCGTATCACAGAACAGCGGCGCATTGAAATGTTCAACCCGGAGCAATTTAACACCCGATCACAAGACCTTGAAGAGATCTACCATGATGCTGGTCAGTTCTATTGGGGGCTGGCACAAGCTTGGTTGACGTCAAGGCCCCTGTACTCTGAATGCGCCACACCGCTTGTCTTGCCAAGGTACAGGGTCCAAGATGTGGATACCCAAGATGATTGGATACGCGCAGAGTTGATGTTTGAAATTCTTAATCAATCCACACAAAGAAAATCATGAGCTTCAAAACCGATCAAGAAGCCTTCTGGGCGGGTCAATTTGGGACCGAATACATACAACGAAACCAAGGCGATGCTTTGTTGGCTTCGAACTTGGCTTTTTTCGCCAAGGCTTTACATCAAACCAAAGGATTCAAGTCTTGTATTGAGTTTGGTGCGAACATCGGTATGAACCTCAAAGCTTTGAATCTGTTGTATCCAGGACTTGATGCCCACGCTATTGAAATTAATGCGAATGCTGCAGAGGAATTATGTAAAGTCATTCCGGCCAATAAAGTTCAAAATCAGTCCATCTTGGACTTCGTTCCATCTCGGCAATGGGATCTGACTTTGATTAAAGGAGTCTTGATTCACTTGAATCCAGAAGTATTGCCGCTGGTGTACGATAAATTGTTCGCTGCATGTAGTCGGTACTTGTTGGTGGCTGAGTATTACAACCCAGCACCAGTTGCAATCCCCTATAGAGGCCACAGCGACCGCCTTTTCAAAAGAGATTTTGCTGGTGAAATGATGGATAGACATCCGCAGCTCAAATTAATTGACTATGGCTTTGTTTATAGACGTGACCCCAATTTCCCCCAAGATGACATCACTTGGTTTTTGATTGAAAAAATATAATCTTTAGAGTTCCTGAAATGCTAACTTATTGCAAGTCATGTGTCATGCCTGACACTAAGCCGGACCTTCACTTAGATGAACACGGAATTTGTAACGCGTGCCGAAGCTTTGAGAAGCGTAAAGAAGTTGATTGGGATGCTCGCTACCAAGAACTTTTAAAACTGCTCGATAAATATAGGCAGAAAAATGGTTCCAATTGGGACTGCATTGTTCCTGTCAGCGGCGGTAAGGACAGTACATACCAAGTGGTGCGTATGCTTCAGTTAGGTTTGAATCCACTCTGCGTGACATCTACTACTTGTGATCTTTCAGCATTAGGTAGAAAAAATATCGAGAACCTTAAGTGTTTGGGAGTTGATTACATCGAATTTTCGCCTAATCCCTTAGTGCGTGCCAAGCTTAACCGTGTGGGGTTGACGCAAGTTGGAGATATTTCATGGCCAGAGCATGTTGGTATTTTCACCATACCGGTCCGTGCGGCGGTTCAATTCAATGTACCTTTAATTGTTTGGGGTGAAAACTCTCAAAACGAATACGGTGGACCCGCTGCTGCAGCTGAAAATAATATTCTCACCAGACGTTGGCTTGAGGAGTTTGGTGGAATGTTGGGCCTGCGCGTTTCAGACCTGATCGGTCAAGAAGGTATTGAAGCTAAGCACCTTATTCCGTACACTTACCCCACGGATGTTGAGCTGCAAAGGGTGGGGGTGACGGGTTTATTTTTGGGTCACTACATTCCCTGGGATGGCCTGTCCAATACGTTGATTGCCCAAGCCAACGGATTTCAGACCTACCATAAGGTGGTAGAGGGATCTATGGTGAATTATGAAAATTTGGATAACCACCACACAGGCATTCATGATTATTTTAAATTTTTGAAATTTGGTTTCGGTCGTGCAACAGACTTGGCTTGTTTACACATTAGACGCGGTCGTTTGAGTCGACAAGACGGTATTGAGGCAGTGCGACGCTTAGATGGATTGTTTCCATGGGAATATTTGGGCAAACCTTTAGAGGAAATATTACTGCCTTTAAATATGACTATTGAAGAGTTTGTTCTTTTATGTGATCAATTCACCAACAAGAAAATTTTCAAGCGAGATGTCGGTGGAGCCCTTGTGAAAGATCGCCACGGTAACCTCACCAAAATTAACTATGACAATATCTGACCTTTGAGCTATGAAAGTCGGTGTCATCGATTACGGTGTTGGCAACTTGGGATCGGTTTTGAGAGCGTTGGAGGTCCTACGTGTCACGCCATTACTTATCAACCGACCAGTTGACATGCACACTGCTGATTGCCTGATATTACCTGGCGTTGGAAATTTTGCTGACTGCGTGGGAAAACTAGAGTCTGGGCATTGGGTCACTGCTCTTAAAGAGTTGGTCTTGGGTTACAAAAGGCCGCTTCTTGGGGTGTGTGTGGGTATGCAGTTGTTGGCCGATAGCAGTACAGAGGGTTCATTTGACGGAGAGCCAGTGATGGGCTTGGGTTTTGTGCCAGGGCAAGTTCAACATTTGGGGGCAATGGGATGTCAACTTCGAGTGCCGCATGTTGGTTGGAATGCCGTGACGAGTACTGGTACCCAAGACCAGTTGTTCCAAGAAATACCCTCTGAGACAGATTTTTACTTTGTGCATAGCTACGCCTTCGAAGTGCAAAATGCCAACGACGTGATTGCCACCACAGTCTATGGCAAAACTATCACTGCAGCTGTGCGACGCGGACAAGTGTGGGGTACGCAGTTCCATCCTGAAAAAAGCTCTAAAGCGGGCTTTAAGATACTTAAAAATTTTATTGCAGGTACCTCATGTTGAAGGTGCGGGTCATTCCAACCCTTTTATGGAAACAGTTTGGTTTGGTCAAAGGCGTAGCCTTTGACAGTTGGCGTCGTGTAGGTCCAGTGTTACCCGCTGTCAAGGTTTACAACCAGCGCGAAGTGGATGAACTGGTTCTATTGGATATAGCTGCGCACTTATCTTTCGACGGTCCAGACTTTCAATCTATCCTCGAATTCGGCCAAGATTGTTTCGTACCTCTAACTGTCGGTGGAGGTATTGCAGACATTGATCAAGTACAGCAACTCCTTCGTGCTGGGGCTGATAAGGTCGCTGTGAATACTGCCGCCTACGCTCACCCAAGTTTCGTGAACGAAATTGCAAAGCGACATGGCACGCAGTGCTTAGTTGCCAGCGTGGACGTTCGATTTGGACAGGGTAAATGGATGTGTTACAGCCATGCTGGTCAGCAACTCACAGAGAAAGACGCTCTTGATTGGGTTCGTGAACTAGAGGATCGTGGAGCGGGTGAAATCCTCATCACATCTATCGACCGTGACGGAACTATGCAAGGTTATGACCTTCGCCTAATTGAGGCGGTTGTTAAATCGGTCAAAGTACCAGTGATCGCATCTGGGGGCGCAGGCAATTACCAACACATGGTGCAAGCTGTGAAAGAAGCCGGTGCATCGGCGGTT
>Ga0209550_10007212_pt1 | contig 10305 bp, 7 predicted proteins | sample LauGreSuBDMM15SN_2_FD_187567 | JGI IMG/M metagenome (GOLD analysis project Ga0209550, IMG submission 187567) | Freshwater lake microbial communities from Lake Michigan, USA - Su13.BD.MM15.SN (SPAdes) (version 5) | ecosystem: Environmental > Aquatic > Freshwater > Lake | place: Lake Michigan, USA... | reverse complement strand
CGCACCAGATCCCGTCCGGAAGCCCTCGCAACGACCGACGTCGCGTCCTTTGCTCTCGGAGACAAGAAGAAGCGGAATTGTGTATTCGACTTTCGAGGCCGCGGTGACCGACGCAACGACTGTGGCGTGGCGCGCTTGCCTCTGCCTCTGGTTACCACGGCCTCGAGCCCTGCGCACGACGACGCGTCACACCTCGGTCGCGCTCACGACGACGCGTCACACCTTCCTACCACGGCCTCGAGCCCTGCGCACGACGGCGCGTCGCCGCTGCAGCGGCATCGGAGATCTGGTCGGGCCGCATCTCCGACTGAATAGCAGACTCGCTTGGGGGCCTCTGCGACGTGCCGCCGCCGCTGCCGCCCAGGTACACTGGAGGTGGCGCGACAGCGGCGGGGGAGTGTCGGACCGCCGCAAGCGCCACCGGTGCGCTGGCAGGGAGGCGACCGCGCTCATGGCTCAGCACAGGTTGGCGAGCCACAAAGCCGATCGCGATCGCCGCGGCGTCGCGATCGTAGCGTGTGGGGGGGAGCTGCGCGGGTGGCATGGGTGGCATGGGCGACATGTACTGTGCGGCCGGCGGCATCGTGTACTGCGCACCTGGCGCGGGCGGCATCGCGGCTTCGGACGTAAGCCAAATTGGTCGCGCAATCGTCCCGTTCGCTGCGTGGGTCGGGAGGCGTGGGTCGGGTGGCAGCGGCGCTCCGGGGAGCAGCCTTGGGCGGTTGCGCGCCTCTGCATCGTACCGGTCGAAGAGCTCGAGCATCCCATCCATTTGCATGTGGGATCGCTCCTGTTTTGGTGCGGCGAGGTCGCGTGCGGTCTTCTCGTCCTTGGTGAGCATGTCGGTGCGCGCGCCGCGCCGGAGCAGCAGCTCCACGAGGTGCGGCAGGTTGAACTTGGCCGCCAGGTGCAGCGGCGTGTAGCCCTGCTCACCGGGCTGGTTCAGGTCGCACCCGCACTCATCCAGTAAGTATTCAACGATGGGTCGACGGTTATACATGACGGCGTGGTGCAAGCACGTGGAGCCACGCCCACGGACGCCGCCGTGCGGGCGCCAGGCGGTGTTGCGCCGCGACTCCACGTCCGCGCCGTGTGCGACCAGCAGCTTGAAGATATTGAGGTCGCCGGCCCACGCTGCGTGGTGCAGAAGGGAGCGGCCCACGCTACCGTCCTTGGGCCGGCACTCGTCCTTGACCCAGCCATCGGGACAGATCATATTCGGGTTGGCGCCCTGGCGCAGCAGCCGCTGCACCTCCGCCAGGTCGCGCGAGCCCACGGCGTTCCAGAGCGCGTCATCGGTCGTGGACATTGTCGAGCGGCCGCTCCCAACGCCCAGTTGCTTGCGGCTCGGTTGCTGAGTGGCAGCCGGTTGCACGGGAGCGTAGGTTTGCGGCTGGCGGTCTGCCTGCTGATCGGCAGCCGCTCGCGCCGCCGCCTCGTTATCGTACTCTTGCCGGCTTCCATCGTACACAGCGTGTCCCTGAAAGACGCCCTCCTTGCGATCCACGTCCCATCGCAAGTTGTCGGTGCCCAGGATGGACTTGACGGCGTTGCCCGACTCATACTGCCGAAAGTAGCGGGATTGGCGCACCGACGAGCGATCGCCGAGAACGTTGCCGCGCTCAATTGACCCGTAAGTCTTGTCATGAAAGGCTGAGGCCGGCATGATGCGACGCCAATGCGCAGGGCTTGGGCAAGGTCCGTCTCGCTCGGCGCGCGAGTTCCTGCACGCGAGTTCTGCGAGTTCGCGCGCACCCCCAAGCTCCCTGTAGAGAATCCGAATGAACCTGAACACGACGCGACAACCGTGCTCCGGCACTGATGGTTCTCGCAATCGAGGGCCGCCTCGGCGGTTAGCCGGTGGAGTCGGCTCTCACCCGCTCGCCCGACGGATGCCGCTAGCCGATGCCGATGAGGAGAGCGACGGTCTCGAGGTGACGCTCACGTACTCGGGTGGCCTCGAGGACGGCTCGATGCACGGTCAGGGCAAGGCCACGTTCGCCGGTGACAAAATCTATGAGGGTCAGTTCAACTACGGCAAGAGGCAGGGCCACGGCGTGCTCGCATATCCGGATGGCCGACGCCACGAGGGCGAGTGGGTCAATGACCTCGCGCACGGCCGCGGGACCTTTTTTTACCGCAGCGGGAACCGCTACGAAGGGCAGTGGCACGACGGAAAGATCACCGGCCAAGGTACGCTGATCTACGCAGGCGGTGACCGGTATGAGGGCGAGTGGCGCTCTGGCAAGATGCATGGGTACGGTGTGTACACGTACGCCGACGGCGATACGTACGAGGGCGAGTGGCAGGACGACCGGCGCAACGGCAAGGGAAAGCTCACCTTTGCGCCGTCATCGACGCTGGCTAGCAAGGGCGGTGCCAGAGCCGCACCGATGCCGGCGGCGGCGGCCGGGGTCGCTCCGGCGCCCGAATCGGCGCCGGCGGCAGCGCCCGCACCGGCCGCCCCTTCGCCGCTGGTCGCGCGCAGCTTCGATGCGCAAGATATGTATGTGCCGGCACTGCTTGGCCCATGGCGGCTGCGCTGGCCAGACGCGACAGGCCGCGCAACGGAGATCATTGATGTGCGCGATCCGGACGGCTTTGGCGAGATGCTCTCATTCTCGATGCTCGACGGCGTGCGGTGCGTGCTCGCACCCGCGCCAGGCGGCGCCGACGCCCCCCTCGCCGTCGAGTGGGCCGACGGCACCGTGCAGACGCTCGAGACGTTCGAGAGTCCCTTGCCGCCATCTGAGGGCGACTTGGCCGCCGCCGCCGCCGCCGCGGGCGCTGTGCTCCGCTGGAGCGTGCGAGCGCCGGAGGAGGCCGCGGTGGCCGCGGAGAAGGAGGCTGAGGTGGCGGCGAAGGCGGAGGAGCACGGTGAGGCCGCGACCGCGGCCAAGGGCGACGCTCAGGACGACGCTGCCGACGATGCTCAGGACGACGCTCAGGCCGCAACGGGCCCTCCGCATGCAGAGCGCTCAGGACGACGCCCCACCGCTGAAGCAACCGCCGCAGCCGGCGGGCGCGCCAACCGTCGGCGCGGCTTTCAAGCGGTGCGCGCGTCCGTCGGCTTGCTCGCCGCAGCACGCATTCGGCGAGCCGCCGCCTCGGGCAAGGGCCTCGTCCTTGTGTGGGAGCGACCGGGCGCCGAGCCGGGCGCCGAGGGCGCCACCGCTGCCTCCGACGCCGCGGCCGCCTCCGCCGCCGTGCCTGTCACGGCGCCTGGCGTCGAGCAGTACGATGGCCAGTGGTTGCAGGGAAAGATGCACGGGTTCGGCCGGTACGCCTACCCGGACGGCGCGCTCGAACTCGTGGGCGCTGCTTGCATGCAAGTGCTCCTCACGGCGCCCTCACCCGCATGCAAGTGCTCCTCACGGCGCCCTCACCCGCATGCAAGTGCTCCTCACGGCGCCCTCACCTCCCCACAGGTACGTCTACCCGGACGGCTCGTCCTTCGAGGGCGAGTTCATCGAGGGGCGCATGCACGGTCGCGGCTCGTATACCGACGGTCAGATCCGATACGATGGAGAGTTCGTCGACAATCTCAAGGAGGGACGCGGCGTGCTGCTCCGGCTCTCCACCGGCGAGCGGCTCGAGGCCACATGGGTGGCCGACCAGGTGCATGGCCTGGGCACACTCACCTCGCCCAGCGGGGACAAGTACGTCGGCGCATTTGTAGGCGGCAAGAAGCACGGCATCGGCGAGCTGCATTATGCGAATGGCGACATGTTCCGTGGCCAATGGACCGATGATAGGGCAGAGGGGCAGGGCGTCCTGCTGTACGCGAACAACAGCAGGTACGAGGGCTCGTGGCGCGACAACCAGCGCCACGGCATGGGTACGTTCCATCTGACGGATGGTTCCAAGTATGAGGGCCTGTGGGTACACGGCCGCAAGGAAGGCAAAGGGGCGCTGCTGCTACCGAGTGGGGCCACATTCACCTCCATGTGGACCCAGGGCGGCATCAGCGGCCAGGGGCTGCTCGAACTGCCTGAGCAGAGCCCCTGGCTGGACCCCGAGATGTGAGAGCGCGCGAGACGCCCATGTGTGCTACAGTGTGATGTGTGAAAAGAGGTCGGCGTGCGCGGTTTCAGACCTATAAAGGAGCCCGAGCGAGCGAATACTTACTTAGTGCTTGTGTTGACCGAGGGGAGTGGAGCTGACTGAATTCCGCTGAGATGCAGTGTAATGTTGTTGTCCAATTTTCGAATGTTCAACCCGATGGGTCAACTCCCGCTCAACTCCCGAAATTTCTCTTCGCGAGCACTCGAGACCGTGCGCGAGTGTAGCTTGCCGACTCCTTGTGCAAAATGGCATCGACTTCCGAGCGCTCAAAGTTCACCTCGAAGTCGACGATGCGCACCGTCACGCTACACAAGGAGTCTCGTCACGTCAAGCTCGGGATCCAATTCTTCTCGAAGTGGGATGTCGATCGCCGCGCGAAGAAGCTCACTTCCGATGAACAGCAGATCCTCGAGCAGAGCGCGATTATTCAAGAACCCCCCACCAACGGGCCGGCGGCAGGCCTCTTCTACCCGGGTGAACGGATCGTGCTCATCAACAACTTTCTGGTCCAGGACCCGCACGATGCCGCACGCCAGCTGGGAAGCGCCAGCGGTGACGTTGTGATCCAAGTGCTCCCTGCCTTTGAGGGCTTCGACCTGTCGAAGCCCTTTGATGAGTTGCCCAACGCGTCATTGGCCGGTTCCTCGGGCCTATCCAAGGCGACAAAGGAGGCGCTGCGCGTGCTCCTGCACGGCCTTGCGCCGCCAACGACGGTGTCGCAGGACAAGGCGACGATGCCGGCGCTCAACTGCATGGGCTCGCCGCCGCTCTCGCCGCCGCTCTCGCCGCAGCTCTCGCCCCCACCGGGCAAGATCCTCGCGAGTGCGCGGAAGCACCGAGATGCGCAGCGTGAGGCGCAGCAGGCTATGCAGTTCGTGCGCACACACAAGCTCAACCACTCCGAACTCTCCAATGCCAAGGCTGTCCCCAAGAAGGAGAAGGAGTCGACCTTGTTCAAGTCCTTCATTGACAAGGTGTCCAAAGGGCAGCTCTTTGGCAAGGCGGCGAAGACGCGATCGAAGGCATCCGCCACGCCCATCGTCGCGTCACCACCCGTCTCGAACCGCCCGGATAGCGCCGTGTCGAGCGCGGTACCGAGCGCCGTGCCAAGCGCCCAGTCCAGCGCGCGCGGGCGCATGCACTCGCTGATCTCCGTCATGCTCGAAGATGCGGATCATGTTGACGACGAGCTTGAGGAGAAGGAGGAGGAGACGTCCATGGTGGAGACCCAGGCTGCCCAGCACCTTACGGGCGATCCAAAGGAGACTCCTCCTGCCCACCCTTTCGGCACCGCCCAGGCCACAGCCCTCTGGGCCTCAGTCGCTTCCCTTTGGTCCTGGCCGCAATCGTCGCTCTCTGTGCAGCCCTCTGCGCCTCAGCCGCTCCGGCGGCCGCCGGCTGTTCAGGTGGAGGAGGAGGAGGACGACGACGACGACGAGGAGGATGCGGTGGCGGCGGAGGCAGCCATGCTGGCTGCGCTGGTCGCGAGGAAGGCTCCCGTGCCTCAGACTGCCGCGTTTGTGCAGGTGATTTGATCAGGCGTCATCACGTGACCACTTGCCCGCGCGTACATGTACAACCCGTGTCCGCGGGTCGCAAGCGGACCACTGTAGAGATGTAGTGCTGCGGTGCGCGGTGGGACTGTAGTCTCTTCCAATATGACCGCAGGGATGGGTTAGGGATGGGTTCAAGATGAGGGAGCGAGTATATGTTTCGCAAGCATGTAATGGCGGTCGCCGCGTCGTCGTGGCAATCGTTACGCGAGCCTTTCGGGTCCGAGGGAGTCGACGAGGGTGTGAGCGGAGACTCTCCACACTCGTGGCAGCCACGCCACCGCCATCCGCGCCGCTTCTGCTTCTCGCCACCATGTCTGCTGCAGACTTGCAGCGGCCAGCCTCTCGCGTGCGCGCCATCTTCTCCGACCTTGACGGCACCATCGTGCATTTTCCGGCGTGGTTTGAGGAGCACGGGATCAAGATTGTGAGTCGTGATGCGCAGGCGAAGCGCGCAGTCGTGGAGTCGCCCACGGGCGAGCAGCGTGTGTGCCGGCTGCTGCCATCGTCCACCATGGGCGATGGCCTCGTGAGCGAGCGCACCGTCGAGCTGATCGCTGAGCTGCGCGCGCGGGGTGTCATCTTCGTCATCGTCACAGCCGCACGAAAGAGCACACTCTTCGAGCGGGAGCCTCTGCTGCCACCCTCGGACGCGTACGTTTGCGAGACAGGATCGCGCATCTACCGCGGCGGCCTGGATGCGCTCGATGAGGCGTGGGCCAAGGGCTTCGAGGAGGTGAGCGGCCCGCTTGAGCGCGAGCTCGATGTGAGCGAGCGTCCGGAGCCGCTGTGGCAGCTCTTCCGGAGGTTTCAGGCGGAGGTGCCCGGGCTGAAGTGCGACGCGCGCTCCTATTATGGCTGCTTCCGCGTCGACACACAGGGCAATACGGCCGTCGAGGCCGCGCTGCGCGCGTGCATCGAGGCGCACCTGCCGCACGGCATCACCTGGGCGATGAACCTTGGCAAGTATGACTTCTTCCCGTCCGCTTCGGGCAAGGGCAACGCGGTCGCGTACCTGCAGGCCGTGTACGGCGTCCGCGCCGACGAGTCCTGCTGCCTCTTCGACGATGATAACGACCTGCCGATGGCGGAGCGGTGCGCGGTGCACTACCTGCCAGGGCTGACGTCCCAATCGGTGTCGCGTGCGGCGGCGGAGCACCCTGAGTGGCACGTGGCAAGCAAGGCGGGCCAAGGTGTCTTCGCGATCGAGGAGTGCCTCGAGCAGCTCCTCGAGCGCGTGGTGCGCGAGCAGGAGGGCGGCACCGTTGATGTTGGTGGTGGCGGCGGGAGCGGCGTTGCGGCACCGACGGCGAGCAAAGGGCCAGCAGCACTAACTTTTTCGTCGTAAAGCCATCGACACGACAGAGCAGCTGTTACAATTTGTACGATAGTCAATACCTGAACTGCATAAACCTCGAAGCCCAGGTCGGCTCCGCTCCTCAGACCTCGAGACAAAACGCACCACCGGACGCGTACGGACGGTGCACATTCTCCGACCGGTCCTCTCCGACCCGCGCGCATCGGCGCCGCGCACGTCCGGCCGCGCGCGCCGTAGGGACACACTAGGGTTACCGTACCGACGCCGGCGGCACGATCCTCCCCAGCGTCTGCACGCGCGCGTACCGTACGGTAGCACGGCTGAGTGAGTTCTGACATCTGAGTACGTCTTACACTTACGTCCGGGGCCGGGAGCGCGGACGGTAGGTCGACCATGAGGTCGACGCGTGAACCGTGATTATTTCGTGATTAGAGTAACGCCTGCTCGCCGATACGCAACTCGCCGCGGGTCGCGACGGATCCGCGATCGTATCACAACCGACCGCCGCGGACGCCCGCGAAGACGACCGAGTGCGTTCGAGTGCGAGAGCGTAACGGAACGGAGCACAGCCCGAGCCCGCCGCAGGCGCCGGCAGCACCCGACCGGACCGCAGCCACCGCCACGGACCACTGGATCCGGATACAAAGACCGAACACGACTGTCGCAAAACAGCCGGCAACCGCCGCGCGCGGACCGCCCGACCCCGCGCCAACGAGCAACATGCAACGACTACATCACTCCGAACGCGCATCTGAACGCTACCATGCTCACAGCATCTCCGTGTCCTTGTTCGCAGTGAACGAGGCCAGTAGTGCCCCCTTTTCGGCCACGAGCCTGCGAAGCAGCGCGGGGTCTCGTCGTTTGGGGTCCTTTTCGGAGATGAGGTTCCTAATCATCATCTCGAGCGCCTCTAGGCGCGACGCGTTCGTTGCTGAGTGCCCCGCGTCCATCGCCGCCTGCACTGAGATTGCGGAGGCACGCGCCTTGGCGGCCGCAGCGCCCGTGGTCGCCGCAGAGCCACCCACGACAAGCTTGGCGCCCCCCGACGGCGTGGTGTGACCTCTGGACGGTGTACGCGGGCCAAGGCCTTGCAAAGCTCTCACTCGATCGGCGGCGGCCTTTTCTTCGTCGATGGCGTCCTCGTCATCGTCCACGGGCACCTGCTTTGCTGCTGCCTCGGACCACTGATCAGCCTGATGAGGGAGGCAATCGGACGCCATCAGCGGCAATCGTGAAGGCAATCGTGATGGAACAATCGTCGTCGCCAGTGATTACCTTCTACTCGATACATACGGAGAAGTCGGTGGTAATTAGCGGCAATCGGAGGCAATGAGCGGCAATCGGAGGTAATTAGCGGCAATCGGAGGCAATGAGCGGCAGTCGGAGGCAGTTAGCGGCAGTCGGAGGTAATTAGCGGCAATCGGAGGTAATTCGAGGCACTCAAGAAGGTAATCACCTTGTAGTCGATACACACGGCGAAGTCGCGACCTGCTAAGATCGTGAAGATCAAGCTGAAGATGATAAGGATCGTGTTTACCCATTCCGGCCGCGGCGGCGGCTCGTAAAAAGGAGCATGGGGCGGGTGCATGGGCCGTGGCGGATGCGGCGGCCTGGGCGGCGAGGGCGGCGGATGAGGCGGCCTGGGCGGCGAGGGCGGCTCCGGCGGCGGCGCGGGCGGCTCCGGCGGCGGCGCGGGCGGCTCGTGAGCGCACTCGACTGTCACTTCGGCGAGCGCCACGTCCGCCCGTCCCACGCTCCGCTCGTACTCAAACTGCACTGCACGGGCCTGCACCTCCAACCGAACGTGGTGCCACTCGTCGCCCTGACTGCCCATGCGTGAGAAGAGCAGGTGCCGGTCGTCGTCATGGCTACCCTCTCGCTGCCCTCCGACGGCGAACACGCGGAAATGCCCCGTCACCCGCGGCATGAAGCTCGCCGTGAGCGACTTGCCGGTCGCCACCCACATGTGGTAGTAGAATGACACGTGGCCGATGATGCCCGACCCCCCCTCTGTGTGGCACTCATTCCCCATGTACTCTAGGATGTACTTGGCGTCAGCGCGGGTTTGATGGCCAAGTAGATCGAAATCCCTCTCCCCTCGCCCACCCGCATAGTACCAATAACTGCCCGTGGCCGTCTCGCTGGGAGCGGGGCCGCCTGGGCCCGTCTTGCGATTGCCGTCACCGTGCAACGACGTCACCGCTCGACGCCATAGGTGCGTGCCGACGTTGCGCCAGCCAATGGGCTCCTTCAGGTGCAGCGCAATCGGGTCGTCGAAGTGGAAGGTGACCACCGGCAATTGGGGCGGCGCTGGCGGCGCTGGCGCCGGGGGCGGCGAGGGCGGCGGGGGGCTGCACGCGTACGACCACACGCCCCGCCCACAATATGGCGGGATGGCGGGCGGCGGCATCGAAGGAGGCGGCGGAGAGGGCGACGGAGGCGAAGGAGAGGGCGAGGGCGGCGGGAACGGAGGCGGCGGCGTGGGTGGCGGCGGGCTCGGAGCCCGTGGAGGCAGCGGCGGGCTTGGAGCCGGTGGAGGAGACGGCACCAGCGGCTCAGCTTCAAAACTTTCAGCGGCATGGACGGCAGCAGCGGCACGGTCGGCAGCTTCGGCTTCGGCGACTTCGGCGGCTGCGGCGGCTGCGGCGGCTGCTGCGTCGGCGTCGGCGGTTTCGGCGTCGGCGGCGGCGGCGGCGTCGACCAGCGGGATGGTTAGCGATAGATCGAGTAACCGCCGGCTGCTCAGGTCGAGATTAACATCTATGCCGATCAAGGAAGTCAAGTTTAGCAGCGCGAGCTGCGCGTAGAGGGTCAGTACCAGCATGTTGCCTGCAAGCTAAAGGCGTCCTGAATCGACCCAGTTTGCCGCGATCTGTGGCGATCGACGAACGCGCCGCGTCGCACACAGCGGTCACCTCACGACAAGTCAAGTCAAGTCAAGTCAAGCAAGTCAAGTCAAGTCAAGTCAAGTCAAGTCAAGCAAGTCAAGTCAAGTCAAGTCAAGTCAAGTCAAGCAAGTCAAGTCAAGTCACGTCAAGTCAAGTCAAGTCTCGTTACATGTCGTTAACTCCACTGCTAGCCTCGAGAGCGCATTCGATAGGCTTCCTTTCGGTTGTCTGTTGTTTATGTAGTTAGTGCCTTGAGCCCTTGACTTGCTTGATTTGTCTCTTTACAGCACAATCTTGTGTACCCGGTACCCGGTACCGGTAGACTTGCACACAATAACACAAATGCGCGATTTGGCATTTGCGCGTGCACAACACCAGTGTTCCGGTACCGGGTACTTGTGCGCGCCCGCGTGTCCCGTGTGTGTCGACCCGTGAGCGTCCGGGCTCCCGACGCCCCGGTGTCTTTTTACCGGTACAGTAC
>Ga0209550_10007209_pt1 | contig 10306 bp, 8 predicted proteins | sample LauGreSuBDMM15SN_2_FD_187567 | JGI IMG/M metagenome (GOLD analysis project Ga0209550, IMG submission 187567) | Freshwater lake microbial communities from Lake Michigan, USA - Su13.BD.MM15.SN (SPAdes) (version 5) | ecosystem: Environmental > Aquatic > Freshwater > Lake | place: Lake Michigan, USA... | reverse complement strand
GCGTCGGCGTCGGCATGTCACGCCTTGGAACAAGCCAGGCTGTCGCCATCGGCGCCTACGCCTTCGCCCTGCAGAAGCTTGGACCCGGTTAGCGCCACTCGCAATCGACACCGCAGTGCGTGGGGCGATCGCTCTACTTCGCCGGCGCCACCGTAGTCATCGATGACTCCGCACGCTGCAAGACTATCTCCAACTGCTCGGGCTGAAACGCAAGTGCGCTCGCAAACGGGCCTCCATTGCAGCAGTAAACACCACCGCGAGTGGATCGAACAAGGCTTAGTGTGGTACTGCGCCAAAGCCGCGCAGATATTCGGCAAGCGGATTCGCGAGCAACCAGGGCGCCATACCAATCAGCACCAGCAGTCCCAAAGTTGCAATCACCACATATCGCTCTGGTTGGCGCAGATCGCCAGCCAGGGACGTGGCGGGTGGACCAAGAAAAATCTTTGCGAATGCGGCGAGCGATGCAACCGCAAGCAGTGCCGCCGCCACGATCATGATGAGTGAACCCACCACGCTTTCTTCCCAAAGCGCATGAAGCAAGAGATCGTCTGCAATGAAACCTGCCGTGCCTGGCATTCCAACACCAGAGGCCGCAAATAAGAGAAATGCAGCTGCTAAACGTGGCATGCCCCAGATTCTTCCGCCTTGATCTTTCAGTAAAACGCGCCCGCAGCGATCTTCGACCGCCGCCACCATGGCGCCGAGTCCTCCCATGGCTAACGCAAGCGTGACAGTCACTAGAAGGGCGGCCGCACTGTGTCCATGTCCCGCCGCGCCGAGTGCGGCGATCAACATTCCGCCGTGCATGGCAACTACGCATCGGTAAAATCCTCGTAGGTTCACCTGTACAAGCGCGGTGATGGCGGGCAATAAAGCAAGCACTGCACCAAGTCGTACCAAGGTAGAGGCGGCATCAAAGGCAAACTCCGTCGGCGCCACAAACCGAAGATAGGCAAACGTTGCCACTATGCATGTTGAGATTTGCTCAGCCATGGCAAGGGGTGATCGATCAATCACTCGAGCCGCAAGCCAATGCAAAGGCCATGCGCCCGAAAGCGTCGCCAACAGCAATACCGCGGCAATCAAATTCAGTACGTGCCATTCGCCAGTCAAAGCAGCCGCCACCGCGAACAGGGTGGACACTATGCACGGCAGCTTTGGCAAGTCCGTTCCCTGGTTTGCAAACAGTCCGCGCAGCACCAAGAGAATCGCAATAAGTCCAAAGGCAAATGGGCCGGTGCTGCAAAATATGGAGGCAGTTGATAGTGCAAGCGCAACTGCTGCAAGAATGATTCGGAGCAAGCCAACGGGTCGAGATGAAACAATGACTGGAGCAAAAATTCCACCGGCGGCAAGTGTGGCCACAATGTATGGAACACTTTCAGGCGTCATGAATCAACGTCCTTTCCGCCGCCAAAGAGTGTGCGCATACGTTGGTCAAATCTATCAAGCGCGCGTGCAAGCACCATGAACGGATCAAGTATTGAGTCGATCCGATCATCAAGTCGAAGTCGATGAAGTGCCGCGGCATAAACGCGCCGCTCAAGAACTGATTGGGGTTGCGCATCCTCTACAGGCACCGCATGCACGCCGATGCGGTGAGCATCATGAATGGCGTTGGGTGCGCGCAGATATTGCCAAACACGCAACAGCGCGTGCCCACTGATGTGAACAAGCGCGAGCGTGGTAAATCCAAGTGAGATCTCCGCAAGAATGAGACCGACCTGGCAAAGCGTTGCATGTGCCAGCGCACCCTTTGCGTCCGGATCGGTACGCGCCACCGCTGCCGCATAGATAGCCGTACTGATCCCAACGACTGCGCCAACCACTTGAACGACTGGTGAAGCGCTGATGATTGGCGATATGCGCAACATCAAAAACAGCCCGGCGTGAAGGGAAATGCCTCCATAAAACAGCGCACTTGTTGGAGTCGGTCCCTCCATTGCCCTGGGCAACCAACCAGAAAATGGCAACTGCGCGGACTTACCCATCACTGAAAGTAAGAACAGCAGCCCGATGGTGGTGGATTCCCACAGTGGTAAATCGATGGAGCCATCCAGCGCATTGATAGTTGTAGAGCCGAGAACTTCATGGACACACACCATTGCCATGAGGAATCCAGCGTCGCAGAGTCGGTATGTGGCGAATGCGCGCAGTGATGAGCGCACCGGCTCGGCTCGTTCGTGAAAGAAGCCAATGAACAGCGCGGAGCCAATACCAATCAATTCCCAACCCGCAAAGAAGATGTCAAGCGCGCCTGCCAGTGCGACCAATTGTGCGCCGGTGGCAAATCCACCAAGAACAATGAAGAATCGGAAGTAACCGGCCTCTCGATGCATATAGGTGCGTGAGAATCGAGCTACCAATAGCGTGAGAAACGCGCACAACAGTGAGAAGACAATTCCCTTCGAGTCGGCCAGAAGCACCGCTGGAATGCGGTATGTCCCAATCTCTAAGAGCGCTCCGTAATCAACAAGTGCTGAAGGCGCGGTGCCAAATACTCCCGTGGCGCCTATCGCAACGAGCGCACTGAGTACAAGTGAGATTGTCAACGCAATTTCCAGTATGCGCGTTGCTGTGCGTTCGCTGGGATAGCGGGAACTCGCCATGATGAGAAGACCCACCACAACAGAGGCCGCTATTGGCAAGAGAATCAACACGGGTAACGCGATGCGCTGTATGGCATCAAGATCAGTATGCGTCATGCCGTTGCCTTGGCGAGTGGTCGGAGATCGAGTCCGTCAAGAACCAATGCTGGCGAAACATATTCACGCGATGATCCATGCCATTCGACTGAGCGGTTAACAGATTGCAGCGGTGTGTTGTCGATGCGGCAGTCGTGGAATGCGCCGTTATGGAAACGCTGCATATGCCCAGTGGTGGGGTCAAGAGACACCAATTGAACCCATTCGTTTACAACCAATTCCCGAACTTCTGCTTGGCGGCCTGCAATTTCCAACAAAGCCGCGGGTGTGGCTTCGACCACAAGCAACAGCCGCATTGGCTCATGGATTTCCACCATTTGCAATGGAAGTCCGGTGCGCAAGTCACCGCGGTGGCCGTTGCTGACTCCAAGTAATCCAGTGACATTGTGGGGCAGCTTGGTGCCGCAACCAAATCGGTCAAGATCTACGGAGGAAAAGTAATACTCCAAGCTGATACCTGCACCAACCGGACCAACTGCCGCAAGAATGCGTTCAAGAATGGTATTGGTTGGATCAGTGGTTGGGTCGTAACTCACCAAGAAGGCACGGCGATCAAGGTGTAGACCGCGCGTGATGGAACGCCGTCCGACAAATGCGCAAGCGTTCGTACAGTGGCCATACTCCGGACGTGGTTGTGCAAGATGGGCGGCGCGTTCTTCTACATGACGGAGCGCGTCGTCTGGCGAAAGTCCAAGTGGCGCGCTTTCAAATCGACGGACTCGTTCAAGGGCGCTGTGACGTCGAGCGATTTCAAGGGCTCGCCATGCGTCAGCAAAGGGGGCCGCGCTGGCCGATGGCAACTCTTCTAAATCAAAGCACTGCACTGCATCATTTGCTGTGTCGTGAAGCGCGCCAACAAACCACGTGTCAGAGGGAATGTCAATTCCAATTGCCCGCAGCGATTCACGTACATCGTTTCGATTTGCCAGATCGGCAAAGAGCCGTGCATTTGCCCCACCGCGTCGACCACCACAGGCGCCGCAGTCGTGAGCAGACTCATGCGGATTATTTAGGCTGGTGGAGCCATGCCCAAGCACCAGAATAATTTTCGAAAAGTTTCCAACAATCCCAATAGATCGCAACATGCCAGCAACTCGATCAGTGGCCTCTTGCAGTGAGAAGCCCATGGGCTTTCCTGCTCGGGAAAGTGGTGCCGACGGCTCTTGTCGTATTCCACCAAGGCGGGTGTCTGGCCGAGGTGCCAAGCGTGTTTCAATTCGATCGCGAATATCAAGCGACGTGCGAGGCGCCAACACTCGTAGAACAGCCGCGATACCAGCAATCGGACCAAGTAATAGTGAAAGACCAGCTCCACCCGTCAGCGTTCGTGACCAAGACGCCGCCGCACGTTCGATCCCATGCCACTGATCACGCAGAACAGCGCGGCGCTCATGCCAACTGAGTTGCGTAAGGACCGGTTGCTCGTGAACTTCGTGCGCGGGTACGACAACGACGGGACAATGCGCCGCTGGCTCATGATCGTACAGACCGACATAATCAATGGCCATGCCAAAGAATCCCGCTGCGCCGAAAGTGACAAACGCAGAATCTTGTTCCTCAAGCGCACGGCGAATAGATTCTTCGCGCTCATCAATACAGAAAATAAATTGAGCGCGTGCGCGTTGCGCATGCGTCGGCAACTCCATGCGGCGTCTATTCGCAACTGCTCCAAGAATGGCGCGGCGGTATCGACTTTCGTATGCCTCAAGCCACACCTGACCGCGCGCTCCATGATGAAAGATGGATGTCTCGTGCCAAAGCGTGGCAAGCGATTCATCGTTCATTTCACGCACTTGCTCTGGTTTCGCTCCGGCGACACGCGCCAGATTCCATAGTAAAAATGCACTTGAAGCAGTGGCAATTGGTTCAGGTAGCGGAATCTGCTTGGGCAATAATTTCCAAGAAGTTGGCAGCAGCGCTTCACATGCCGATCGCTCCGCCGCATGGCGATCAAAGACCATTCGTACGGCGATGAATTCAGCTAAAGAGATCGGGCAGTGTGCACGATTCTCGGCTGGATTCCGCTCAAGGCGAGAGAACATTCCCGCCCATCCAGGTAGGGCGAGCGCGGTGGCAATCACATACTCCTTGCGTTCATCTTCGGGAACACCAAGCGCGTCAAGTGCGGCGGCAATGACGATCTTGGCAGGTGTTCGTTCAATGGCGATTCGGCGGAAGTCATCCTCCGCACCACGGCAAAGACGAGGAACGGAAGCGCCCGAAGCAAAGAGCAGCGACACCGCCATCAAGAAACCTTCAGAGCGATTGGGGAGTGCGATACCGGCTTGCCCTTGATCTAAAAAACTTGAACAGAGCGCGGTGAGCTCATGCGTCACTGCAATGTCCGGATCGCGCGCACCGCAAGCGATCAATGCGTCACGATGCCGAAGCGGTGGGGACGCGATCTTGGTTGTCGGAAGCGGCCCGCGTCCCACGCGTTCCAAAGCGGCCTCCCACAGCGGCATATCAGCCGCTACCGGAGACGGACCGTTGCGAATTCGCCACAGCAATCCCGCAGCATCTTGATCATCGATGTGTTCCACCAGTAGTGCGCGGCGAAGTTGACGGCGCGAAAGACCAAGTGGAAGCTGCAGCGTTTCATCCGCACTCGGTAAATCATCAAGTGCTTCGTCAAGATCGATCTCTTCAATCCGCCCGCTTTTCCATGCGGCATGGAAGCGTTCTAGTGCCATGTAGGCGTGTGCACCAAGACGGGCGGCGCCCTCTTGAATGGCGCGATGAAAGGGAAGATGTTGGTAGGAGTGAAGCGTGTTGTGATGAATGAATACGCCAATCGGCCCTTGATCTGGCAGGATCCCGTACGCCCGGGTTATGGCTGCGTCAATGGCGTCTTCATCAATAGAGTTGGAATTGTGCATCAGGCTTTAGTGTCCGCCCCCAACAGTTGCGCCTGCGAGATCAACACCCACCAAACGCACGGTAATGCGTCGCGCATGCGCGCCACTAATAAAGGTTGTCAACAATTCCTTTACATCGTGGTCAAGGAATTCCCCGGTTGCAACGATCTCCAACGTCGAGTCATCCTGGATGCTTTCAAGCGCCGCGGAAATTTTCGGTTTGGAAAGGAAAGTACCGTCGCGCCGGAATTTCATTTGCACGACTCCGTTCTCGCCGCGCGTGATCACAATGACGCTCTTGGAGTTTTGGTGAAGCACAAACATGACACCCAGGATTGTTCCCACAATGACGCCCTTCAGTAGGTCAAGACCCAGCACCGCTGCAATGGTGATTGCAAACGGCAAGAATTGCATGGCGCCCAACTTTGCCTGCATGCGAAACAGCGATGGCTTTGCAAGGTTGAGTCCCACCTGAATCAGGACCGCGGCGAGGCAAGCGAGTGGTATGGCGTTGAGTACGGTGCCTGCAAAGACAACTGCAAACAACAGAAGCAATCCATGCACAAACGCGGAGAGGCGCTCGCGGCCTCCAGCAGAAACATTTGCGCCCGAGCGAACGATCACCGAGGTCACTGGCAGGCCGCCTAAAAATCCAGAAAGCGCATTCGCAATTCCTTGCGCTAACAGTTCACGATTTGGTGGACTGTGCCGCTGTAGGGGATCAAGTCGATCAATTGCCTGTAGTGAGAGAAGCGTTTCAATACTTGCCACGATGGCAATGGTGACTGCCACAATCCAAACATCTTTGTCCATGAACGCGCCAAACTCCGGGCGCGGAAGAGCGCTTGCAAGCGCTGAAAATCCACCGAGTGGCACATCTACAAATTGAGTTGGCGTGAGCGCCAGCGAAGGCACATTGCGGAACATCAGTGCAAGCAAGCTGGAGAGCACAACCAGTACAAGCGCGGGCGACAGTAGTGCAAACTTGGCAAGCGGTGTGCGCTTCCAACCGTACAGAATGATGAGCGAAATCGCCGTGATGATGGTCGGCCCCATGGCAAATCCGGCACTGATGTCGCCAAGACCACCCGTAACGCCAAGTGCCACTGGAAGCTGCTTGAGGATAATGGTGATGCCGATGGCGGCGAGCATGCCTTTGATCACCGATGATGGAACAAGTGCGGCGTACTTTCCAGTGCGACAGACGCCAAAGAAAAACTGGATGGCGCCGGCCAAGATCACTGCGCTCAGGAAGCGTTCAATTGATCCAAGACGATCAATTTCCATCAGGACGATTGAAATGAGCCCCGCAGCTGGACCGGATACAGAGAGTGGCGAACGACTCACCAGCGGAACAATGATGCCGCCCACAATTCCAGCCACGAGTCCAGTGATCGGCGACACGCCGCTTGCGATGGCAATACCAAGACACAGCGGTAATGCCACAAGAAATACAACAATCCCCGCGACGACGTCTTGTCGGGGATAAGAAAAGAACGCCTTGATGTCCTGAGTTGTATTCATGCTGTTCATTTTGGAAGTTGAGTTAGCATGTAAAAAGTAACTCAGATTTATCTGGGTTTATCGTAACAGGGCGGTGGGTACGTGCGATTGCTTGGTTTATCCGCTTCGCGCGTGATTCCAAGCGGCGATGTGCGTGGTATGGTCAGTGATCGAAGAAAATTCGCTATGCCCGCCATCAGACGACACCTTCAAACAGTCAGCGCCGTTCTCCTATCCGTTCCATTGATCGGTTCCGCGGCCAACCATGTCTTCAAGTGGGCCAAGCCGCCGATGAGTGATGGCTCGCGTGGCGCACAGATGTGGGAACTGATCCGTGACGGCGGCCTGATGGACTGGCTTGCGGTGGGGCACTTGGTGCTTGGCATCCTGCTGCTCCTGCCACGCACACGTTTCGCGGCGGGCCTGATGCAATTGCCGATCACCATCGGAATCGTCGCGTTCAACGTGACGATGTTCCCGCGGGGCATCCCACTTGCAATTGGAATGCTCGTGTTGAATCTCGGTGTGGTGTTGAAGCCGCGCGACCTTCGCCGCCTGCTGGCGCCTTCCGCGGACTGAACGCAGCGGCGCGATCGCTGTTACAAGCGAGCAATCACCCAGATTGCACCGCTCATGGCCAGCATCAGCGTTGCCGGAATAAACTTCACCACGCCATCGCCCACCTTGTTGTGCATGACAACTGCACCGAACATGAGTACGACCACCACTGCCGCCGCTGGCAGCACGACTGGCTGATACCACAGTCCCACCAATAGCAGCACGCCGCAGATGATCTTCAGGCCGCCGACGATGTAGAACATCGATGCAGGGAGCCCATAGGTTGCAAACTCTTCTTTCAGGTTCTTCGCCTCGCCGCCGCGGTAGGCGGTGGTGCTCCCCCGACGCAGCAGCCATACATTTAAGAGACCGAGGCCGACGATGACTTGGAGAATGGATCCGATGAGGGGCAGCATTCCATCAGGATATACGGCGACCGGAGTTCTCGTTGGGCGTACGATGGTCCCTTCATCCCCCCGATGCAGACCGCCTTCGAAATCGCCCGCGCACTCTCCGCCATTGCGTTCCTCTTCTATGGGATCGTCTGCCTCTCCACATCGCACATGAAAGTGGAGTTTGAGCGCTATGGACTTGCTCGGTTTCGTATCTTGGTTGGCATATTGGAGTGCCTGGGGGCGCTCGGACTGCTAGTGGGCTATTTCAACCGCCCCGTGCTTGTTTTGGCCGCCGCTGGTCTCATGCTCACCATGCTGCTGGGTATTGCCACGCGCATCCGTATCGGAGACTCGCTGGTCCGGACCCTTCCTGCGATCGTACTATTGATCCTGAACGCATTTGTGCTTTGGGTCGCCATCGCGTAACCGGGTTGCGCTCCTTGCGCCGCATCATTACTGCGGCAATGCTTGTGAACGGAGCTTCCTCGCCGCCGCCGCGCGCGTCGGGCTGGGGGCCACGGAGCCAGGCCATTCGCGGTCGCCCGAGCGATTCATTTAATCCGGAATAATTGTCCCGTGTTAGTATTCATTTAATATGACATTTCAAAGAAAGTTCGCGCTCATTGGGGTTCTTGTGGTGCTTGGATTTGCCACGATGTTTTGGACTGACCAAAGCATTGTTGCCAAGGTCATGGTGAATGGCCCGATCTACAACTTGCTGGCGCGCGACAAGGATCTCATCAGCGAAATTCTTCCGCCGAATCTATTCATTGTTGAGCCATACCTGGTGGTGCGCCAAACCAATGGAGCAAAGTCACCGGACGTCGTAAAGGAGTATTTACGAGAGCTGAAAGATTTGGAATCGAAATACAGAGACAGCCACGCCATATGGAGTCAAAGACTTTCGGTCAATGCTCCTGGCGCAGAAGGCGCTCTTGCCCGTGCATTGCTGGAAAATGCGTTTGAGAGCGCTGAAAGTTTTTTCAAAATCGTTCATGGTGATTGGCGGACAGCCATTGATAACGAGGACTATGCGACTGCAATCAAAATCTCGAATGAGCAATTGAATCCGCTCTATCAAGCTCACCGAGAATCCATTCTGAAAGCGGTTGCGATTGCGCAAGAGCTGGTAGTAGTTCATGAAAAGCAATCGCAAGAAGCCGTGGAGCAGGGGAAGTCCACTGGGCTCTTGGTATCCGGTGCGGTTCTGGCCATTGTTGCAATCGTCGGCGCGTTCATGATGAGAGGCGTTTATCAGGTTGCATCCATGATGGATGGCGTAAAGCACGCCACTGATTCACTCGCTGGCACTGCAGTTGAAATGTATGCAACCAGCAAGCAACAAGAGACCACCATTCATCATTTCGGTGCTTCCACAGCCCAAATTGCAGCAGCGGTGCGCGAAATCACGGTGACGGGATCAGAATTGATGAACACCATGGGCGTGGCTGAAGGTGTGGCGCAGAGCTCAGCGGTAGTCGCTGCTGCCAGTCGAACTGGATTGGTGGAAATGAAAACCGTGATGCAGAATCTTGCAAATCAAAGCGTTTCCATTTCCGACAAGTTGGAACACATCAACGTCAAGACCCAGGACATCACCGGCGTGGTGCGGACCATTACCAAGGTTGCGGATCAAGCCAATTTGCTCAGTGTGAATGCGGCGCTTGAAGCTGAGAAGGCCGGTGAACATGGCCGTGGATTTCTGGTGGTTGCCCGCGAAATTCGACGTCTTGCTGATCAGACGGCGGCGGCTACTTTGGATATTCAGAACACTGTCAAGCACATGCAAAGCGCGGTATCAACTGGCGTGATGGAGATGGATAAATTCTCGTCGCAAGTGAACAACAGCGTTACGCAGGTTGAAACAATTGGGTCCACGCTGACCAACATCATTGAAAGTGTCGGAGTGATGAAGAGTCAATTTGGAACTGTTAGCCAAGGAATGAATAGCCAGAATTTGGGAGCGAAACAAATCAGTGAGGCCATGGCAAACTTGTCTGACAACGTGAGAGTCACCATTCAATCGCTTGGTGAGTTCTCTAACTCCGCCGACCAGATGAAGACCTCCATTGTCGCGTTGAACAAGGAACTGGGTCGATTCAATCTGTAATTTGCTGTATTGAGAGCATGTAGGAGCGCCGGTGCCGGGGGCGGTGCCGGGGGGCGGCCGTTGCGGAAACACAGACGCCCACTTCGGCAGCTCCGCCTCAAGCGTTGCGCGCTCGTTTGAGGCGGAGTTCAGTGGATGACTGAACATCCGCCTGTTACATTGACCGTAGGAAAC
>Ga0209550_10007208_pt1 | contig 10307 bp, 13 predicted proteins | sample LauGreSuBDMM15SN_2_FD_187567 | JGI IMG/M metagenome (GOLD analysis project Ga0209550, IMG submission 187567) | Freshwater lake microbial communities from Lake Michigan, USA - Su13.BD.MM15.SN (SPAdes) (version 5) | ecosystem: Environmental > Aquatic > Freshwater > Lake | place: Lake Michigan... | reverse complement strand
AGCGCTGGGCGAAACCTTGCGCTTCCTCGTCGGCAAGCCCGGCCTTGATGGTCACTCCAACGGCGCCGAACAGATCGCCACCCGCGCCCGCGCGGTGGGCATGGAGGTCTTTTATGATGGCATCCGCTCGACACCTGCCGAGATCGTACAAAGGGCCAAAGATACCCGCGCCCATGTGATCGGCCTATCGATCCTGTCGGGCTCGCATCTGGATCTGGTGCAAGAGGTTGTGCGCCTGATGCGGGTCGAGGGGATGGACCATGTGCCCGTCATCGTCGGCGGCATTATCCCACCGCAGGATGCCATGATGCTCAAGCAGATGGGCGTGCGGCGGGTCTATACGCCCAAGGACTTTAAGATCACGCCGATGATGGGCGACGTGGCCCGTACGGCTCTTGCGGCCGTTGAAGCACGCCTGACCCCTGACGCCTAAAGGCTCAGACTTGACCTGCTGCCAGCCTGTCGCCAAGCTGGTTACAACAACTGTTTAAAACCAAAATGCATTAGGGAACCGCCATGAACCTCTTCGATCTGACCGGTAAGGTCGCCATCATCACCGGCTCTTCGCGCGGCATTGGCCGAGCTGTGGCTGAACGTATGGCCGACCATGGGGCTAAGGTGGTTATTTCTTCGCGCAAGGCCGGACCGTGCGAAGAGGTGGCCGCCGAAATCAACGCCGCCCATCCCGGCGCCGCCATTGCCGTGCCCGCCAATATCTCGTCGAAAGAAGATCTTCAGCGCTTGGTCGATGAGACCCGTAAGGCCTTTGGCAAGATCGATATTCTGGTCTGTAACGCCGCTTCCAATCCCTATTATGGCCCGATGGCCGGGATTGCCGACGATCAGTTCCGCAAGATCTTGGAAAATAACGTTATCGCCAATCACTGGCTGATCCAGATGGTGATTCCGGAAATGACCGAGCGCAAGGATGGTTCGATTACGATCATCTCCTCCATCGGAGGGCTGCGCGGGTCGACCGTGATCGGGGCCTACAATATCTCTAAGGCAGCGGACTTCCAGCTTGCCCGCAATCTGGCCTGTGAGTATGGCCCCAGCAATATCCGGGTCAACTGTATCGCGCCGGGCCTGATCCGCACTGACTTTGCCAAGGCCCTGTGGGAAAATCCAGAGACCCTCAAGCGCGCCACCAGTGGCAGCCCGCTGCGCCGGATTGGGGAGCCCAATGAGATCGCCGGTGCCGCTGTGTTCTTAGCCTCACCCGCAGGGTCCTTCATGACCGGTCAGAACATCGTCGTTGATGGCGGTGTCACAATCGCCTGATGGGATAAGGCCTAGCTGCGCCTTGGCGCGGTTAGGCCGACACCGCATAGGCCTTGAGTACATCCAAGGTGACGATGGCCAAGGTCTCTTCGTGAGTGGCTTCGAGCACCACGCCGGGGGCAGCCCCAGTATCCAGCGCCTCTTTCCAACGCGGGGCGCACAGACACCAGCGGTCGCCGGGCTTAAGGCCGGGAAAATGCAAGTCAGGGCGGGGCGTTGATAGGTCATTGCCCGTGCGCCGACTGAAGGCCAGAAACTCAGCGGTCATGACCGCGCAGACCGTATGGAGCCCCAGATCATCGGGTCCGGTCTCGCAGCAGCCATTGCGGAAAAATCCGGTCAGGGGCGCGTTGGAGCAGGGCAAAAGCTCTTGCCCTAAAACGTTCAGTGCGGTCTCGTCATAACGGGTGGTCATGGCCCTATCTTAGAGGCTAAGAGGCGTCTGATAAAAGCCTGATAATGTCCCCATTCGATCTAAGGGAACCGATCCATGTCCAAGACCGTCAAGCCGCGCCGTAGCGCCCTCTATATGCCCGCCTCCAATGTTAAGGCTATCGACAAGGCCCGCAATCTGCCCTGCGATGTGGTGATCTTGGATCTCGAAGATGCGGTGGCCCCGGACTCTAAGGCTCTGGCCCGTGAGCAGGCCGTGGCAGCGGTTAAGGCGGGCGGTTTTGGTCGGCGCGAGCTGGTCATTCGCTGTAATGGCTTGGATACCCCTTGGGGTGCTGAAGATCTAGCCGCGGCAGCAGCGGCCGGTCCCGACGCCATTTTGGTTCCCAAGGTCAATGATGCCGCCGATGTCGCGGCCTATAATGCGGCCATCGCAGCGGCCCCGGCCTCAACCCAGCTTTGGGCCATGATCGAGACCTGCCGCTGCCTGTTCAACCTGCCGCAGATTGCTGAGGCCAGCACCTCTAGCCGCATGACCACCTGGGTCATGGGCACCAATGATCTGGCCAAGGAGATGCGCGCCCGTCAGACGCCTGATCGCGGCCCTTTCCATGCCGCCCTGTCCCTGTCGGTTGCCGCGGCCCGTCTCTATGGCCTGACCATCTTGGACGGGGTCTATAATGATATCGACAATGATGAGGGCCTGAGCGCCATCTGCGAACAGGGCGTTGATTTTGGCTTTGACGGCAAGACCCTGATCCATCCCAAGCAGGTCGAGATCTGCAACCGCGTCTTCTCGCCGTCCGAGGCTGAGGTCGCTTGGGCCAAGGCTGTCATCGCTGCCTTCGCCTTGCCGGAAAATCAGGGCAAGGGCGCGATCCGCGTCGAGGGCCGCATGGCTGAATTGCTACATCTGGCGCAGGCCAAGAGCCTTGTTGCCGTGGCAGCAGCGATCGCCGAAGCTGCGGCTGCCTAGCCATGGCCAGTCGGTGGGCGGTAACAGTCCTGACCGGTTTGGCCCTGCTGGCCATGCCTGCATCTCTGTACGCCCAGCCCATTGCGGCTGAACCCGATCCAGCACCTGTCACCATTGATCAGGTGGCCAAGACCCCCGGCGGACCCTTGACGCCTGAGGAAGAGGCTTTCGACCGCCAGCTGCGCCAGTCCTATTCTGTGGTGGATCAAATGCAGGGTCCGCTAGAGGGGGCTTGGCGGCTACTGGCGGCCGATGGCAAGTCCCTGTTCAGCTTCCAACTGGCGGACCTGCCCAAGGGCGGCGTTGAGGGGGCATGGCGCGATCTTCGCCGTCAATCGGCACTCGGCGGCTCTGGTTTCATCGCCGAGATCTATCGGGATGAGGATGGCTTGCGGCTGAATTTCTATGAGCGCGACGGTGAGGGGGCGACCGAGATCGTTCTGACGCCATCGGGTCCTGGCGAATGGACGGGCAATCTCTGGGACGATAGCCGTAAGATCCCGGTGACTATGAAGCGCTGAAAAAGCCAGCCCCTTCAAAGACGGCTAGGGCACCAGCGCGGGCCTTGGCGAGCAACTGAGGGTTATAGGGTGCGGCAGGGCTGTGGCCCCATACCGGACCGGGCCAGGCTGGATCATCGCTGCGGCGGCTGATAATATGGACATGAAGTTGGGCAGTGACATTGCCCAAGGCCCCGAAATTAAGCTTTTCGGTCGGCAGTCCGAGGGCATCGCTGATCGCGCGGACGGCTTGGCTGGCCAAAACAATCTCTTCCATCAAGACCAGACGCTCGGCCATCGACAGGTCTTCAAGCTCGCGCAGGTCCGCGCGGCGCGGAATCAGCACGATCCAGCCATAACGGCCATCCAGTTGCAGGCGCGCTTCGCACAGGGTCAAGTCGCACAAAAGGTTAGAGGTCTCGTCAAAGGCCGGATCAAGCACGAAGGTCATAAGAATCTCTCTTAAAGCGCTGCAAACCTATTTCGGATCGCAGCCGAGTTCGCAATCGCTTTAAGCCGAAATCTAGCCGTGCCTTGAGGAATTAGCGTTTGCGCGGCACTGCGGCCCAATAATCGAAATCCAAAATAACTTCAGAAGGATATTTCCCGTCGCTGTCCTTATCCGGGAAATCACTACAGGGCCGGTCCTTGGTCGCCACGAGACGTAGGCGCAGGGCCCCAATATCGCTGCGGCCTGGTATTTCGGCCCGGTCGAGTACTTCGCTCCAGGCAAAGACCGTGGCCCCCGCAAAATAGGGGTTCACGTGCCGTCCGCCATTGATACCGAGGATCAGACCGGCATTTTCCAGCCCATTGAAGGACAGGGCCTTGGCGGTCGAGATGACCACGCCGCCATAGACGAGGCGACGGCCCGTCGGGTCCTTGGCGCGCTCATATTGGTTGAAGTGGACCTTGGCCGTGTTCTGATAGAGCCGCGTGGCCATCTGATGCTCGGCCTCTTCGATGGCCATGCCGTCGACATGGTCGATCTTCTCGCCGATCGCATAATCTTCAAAGGCGTGGGCAGAACCGGCTAGAGCAAAATCATAATTGGCAAAGGACAGGCCCGCTGGGATCACCAGATCGGCAGCACCGACTGACGTGGGCAGGGCGGGGACCGCCTCTTGGGCAATGGCGACGGCCTCATCGCGCTTGCGAACCATCACCCAGCGCACATAGGTCAGCACTGCTGTACCATGCTGATTGACGCCGGTGGTGCGAACATAGACCACGCCGGTCTTGCGGTTGGAGTTCTCTTTTAAGCCAATGACCTCAGAGCTGGACGAGACCGTATCGCCCGCATGAACAGGGGCAAGGAACCGGCCATCCGCATAGCCCAGATTGGCCACCGCATTGAGCGATACATCCGGCACCGTCTTGCCGAACACCATGTGGAACACCACTAAGGGATCGACGGGGCTTTGGCTAAGGCCGCAGGTCTGGGCAAAGCTATCGGCGCTGAACAGGGCAAAGCGCGGGCCATAGAAGGCGGTATAGAGGGCGACATCCCCAGCCGTGATGGTGCGCGGCGTGGCGTGGGCCAGAACCTCACCCAGACGGAAGTCTTCGAAATAACGGCCGGGGTTGGTCTTGGACATGGTGCGCCTCGTAAATGTTCGGACATCTTTTAAGCGTCAGATCGTCAGGCGTCTATTCTGTTTGCTACCTTGATGGTCTTGCAGTGTCGTTCATCCGGGTCTATTCCGCGCGTGACCTTTTCATTTCCCCCTAGACCCTGGAGACACTTGATGGCTCGCGCGAAGATCGCCCTTATTGGCGCCGGTATGATCGGTGGCACCCTTGCTCACATCGCGGCCCGCGAAGAGCTGGGCGACATCATCCTGTTTGACATTGCCGAAGGCACGCCTCAGGGCAAGTCCTTGGACATTGCCGAAGCCTCTGCCGTGTTCGGAAAGGACAGCATCCTTAAGGGCGCCAACGACTATGCCGATATTGCTGGCGCCGATGTTTGCATCGTCACCGCCGGTGTGCCGCGCAAGGCGGGCATGAGCCGCGATGACCTTTTGGGCATCAACCTCAAGGTCATGAAGGCCGTCGGTGAGGGCATCAAGACCTATGCCCCCAACGCCTTTGTCATCTGTATCACCAATCCTCTGGACGCCATGGTCTGGGCCCTGCGCGAATTTTCGGGCCTGCCACATAATAAGGTGGTGGGTATGGCCGGTGTGCTCGACAGCGCCCGCTTTGCCTATTTCCTAGCCGAAAAGACTGGCATCTCGGTACAGGACATCAAGGCCTGGACCCTTGGCGGCCATGGCGATGATATGGTGCCGATGGTGCGTCACTCCACCGTCGGCGGCCTGCCCCTGCCCGATCTGGTTAAGCAGGGCTGGATGTCTCAGGCCGAGCTGGACGCCATTGTCGAACGGACTCGCAAGGGCGGCGGCGAGATTGTCGCCCTGCTCAAGACCGGTTCGGCCTTCTATGCCCCTGCTGAAAGCGCCATCGTAATGGCGACCTCGTATCTTAAGGACAAGAAGCGTGTCCTGCCCTGCGCCGCCTATCTGACCGGTCAATATGGTCTGGACGGGCTCTATGTCGGCGTGCCGGTAGTAATCGGCAAGGACGGCGCGGAGCGCATTGTCGAGTTTGAAACCAACGAGGCTGAAAAGGCTATGTTCGCCGCCTCGGTGGCTTCGGTCCAAGGCCTGATCGCAGCGTGTAAAGAGATCGAACCGTCCCTAGCCTAAGGGCCTGTGATCATCCTATGATAGTGGCCGCCAGAGCGATCTGGCGGCCTTTTTCTTTTTCGGAGCCTTGCGATGTTGAGCAGCGATCTTGGACCCACCATGGTGACCGAGCGCCTGATCCTTCGTCCCCCTGTAGCCGAGGATTTCGAACCCTATGCCCAACTTATGGCCGATGAGGCCACCGCCCGCTATATTGGCGGGGTGCAGCCGCGTTCTTTGGCTTGGCGCGGCTTTATGACCATCGCTGGGGCCTGGGCCATGAATGGCTGTTCCATCTTTACGGTGGTGGAACGGGCGACGGGTCAGTGGGTCGGACGTATTGGGCCGTGGCAGCCGGAGGGCTGGCCGGGGACAGAGGTTGGCTGGGGTTTGGGCGCGGGCTTTCAAGGCAAGGGCTATGCCGCCGAGGCAGCGAAAGCAGCCATCGACTGGGCCTTTGACCATCTGGGCTGGACCGAGGTGATCCACTGTATCGATCCAGCCAATCTCGCCTCTCAGGCCGTGGCGGCGCGTTTGGGTTCGACGATCCTACGGCAAGACCTGATGCCACCGCCGATCGGCATCCCCATCGACATCTGGGGCCAGAGCCGGGATCAGTGGCGGGCTAGGAGGGTCTAGGCCAAAAGCGCGATTTACCGGGGCTCTCGCCGCAATCGGTTTGACGTCACGACCCAGTCATAGATCATTGGCACAATAGTGCTGTTCGTTCCTAGAGGTGTTCCATGATCCGTGCCCTTGGCCTTGTGGCCCTTATGTCTCTGGCCCATCCCGCACAGGCGCAAGAGATCGTCAAACGCCCCGTGGCGGCCAAAATGTTGGGCTCTGATTCGGTCTTAACCCGCATCGCCTTTGGCTCCTGTATGAAGGAGACTTGGCCTGTTCCGGCTCTTCGCGGGGTGTTGGCCTCAAGGCCCGAACTGTTCTTGGCTTTGGGCGATAATCTCTATGGCGATGATCCTGCCGTTGATCCGAGCTTGCCGATCTTGACCAAGGCCTATCGCGATCTGGCGACCAATGCCGATTTTGCCGCCCTCAACAAAAGCGTGCCGATCTTGGCGACTTGGGACGATCATGATTATGGGGCCAATGATGCTGGGGTTAACTATGGCGGCAAGACCCGCGCTGAGGCCCTATTTGATGGTTTTTGGGGCGAAGGTGCCCTTGGCCAAGATCACCCTGGCATCTATGGCGCGCGCACCTTTGGGCCCAATGGCCAGAGGGTCCAGATCATCATGCTCGATAGCCGCTCATTCCGCAGCGACTTGAAAGATACAGATCAGCGCGGAGCCAAGGGCAAGGAGCGCTATGTGCCCGACGACGATGGCTCCAAGACCATGCTGGGCGATGCCCAATGGACTTGGCTGGCCGAGCAACTGAAACAGCCTGCCGACCTGCGCCTGATCGTCTCATCGGTTCAGGTGCTAGCCGATGGGCACGGCTATGAGGCGTGGCACACCTTGCCGCAGGAAAAGGCCCGGCTCTATCGCATCATCAATCAGACGGGGGCCAAGGGGGTGGTGATGCTGTCGGGTGACCGGCACATGGCTGCGCTCTATCGGCAGTCGGGGCTGGTGGACTATCCGCTGGTCGAGCTAACGGCCTCGGCGCTCAATCGCACTATTAGGCCGACCAATGACGAGATGAGCAGCCAGCAGATCGGCCCCGCCTATGCCCTCAACAATTCAGGCCTGATGGAGATCGATTGGGCCGGTAAGGCCTTGCGTCTATCGATTCGCAATGAAGAGGGGGCAGAGGTGCAAGGCCTTAGCGTTCCTTTCGCCCAGATCGGGCTCTAGCCAAGGGGCCGGTAGGGCACCATAGTCCCCCCTACGGTGCAGCAGGATGAGATCATGACAAAGCCCAGCAAGACCCGCCTAACCGACCTCAAGGGCAAGGACGCCAAACCCGCCGCCTTCCTTCCGCCAACGCCGAAGGTCAGCCGCCGCAAACCCGGCAAGGTCATGACCCCCGCCGAACGCGCGGCCTTCTTGGCTAGCCGTCCAGATTTGAAGTTGGATTAGGGGGGTAACCGCCTACCGCTACTTCGCCCCTAGCTCACCCAGAGGGTGAAGATCTTCGAACGGTAAATCTTCCCCTCTTGAGGAAGCTGGCGCGAAGCGGCAAAGGCTGCCTTGTTTTATCTGCGTCATTGCGAGCGCAGCGAAGAAACCCAGAAGACTGATGCGGAACTATGCGGATGTTCCCTTAGATTGCTTCGGCGCGATGCGCCTCGCAATGACGCGGGAAAATCTTAGGCCCTTCCTCATGCTGAGTCTGTCGAAGCACCAGGACGTCGCACTACCTCGGTAGGAACGGACCGGATCTATCGGAAATTCAGAAGAAAATGGTGGACGCGACAGGGATTGAACCTGTGACCCCCTCGATGTCAACGAGGTGCTCTCCCGCTGAGCTACGCGTCCGACCGGGCTCCGATGAGGAGCGGGAAGCGGGGATATACAGACCCGGCGCGCTCAAGGCAAGCGGCTCGGGTGGGGAAATGTGAAAGGTCACAAGCTGTCGGTCTTCAGGCCGCCATCAGCTTTTCAACTTCGGTGACGATCTCGCGAAGGTGGATCGGTTTGGCCAACACCTTGGAGCCCTGCGGGGTCTGGTTGGCCGAAGACAGGGCGACGGCTGCAAAGCCGGTAATGAACATGATGCGTATGTCGGGCTGGCGCGCGGCGGCCAGGCGTGCGACCTCGATCCCGTCCAAGCCGGGCATGACAATATCGGTCAACAAAAGGTCCCAGCGATCATCAAGTTCGGCCACCGCCTCTTCACCATCGGCGCAGGCCTTGACCTCAAATCCGGCGCGTTCGAGCGCCCGAGCCAGAAAGCCGCGCAGGGACTCATCATCTTCGGCCAAAAGGATTCGCATCATGTCATATCCATGGTCTGATGGCCTTGGTGCAGGCCCTCATCGTCGTGAGAGCGCGTAGCCTAGGCCACAAGGTGTAAATCCGAGATAAATCTCGTGCCCCTCGGTGGGTTGGATTGACCCCTTAGGCCAAGGTCGTGATGATGGGGTTAATGACCTCGTCCGACCCCATAATCTTCGCTGAGATTGACCCTGATCTTGCACCCCTCGTTTTGACGCGGGCGGCGCGGTCTTCGGCCCTAGTTTTTGCATCCCCCCATTCGGGCCGACATTATCCAGCATCCCTGATGGAGGCGACGCGGCTTGATGACCTTTCTATCCGTCAGTCTGAGGACGGCTATGTCGACCAACTGATCGCTGGGGGACCCGCCCAAGGGGCGAGCCTGATCGCGGCGACCTATGGACGGGCCTATCTGGATGTGAACCGATCCCCGCTAGAACTTGACCCGGCCATGTTTGACGGTGACCTTCCGCCAAATCAGGTGCGCCCCTCAGCGCGTGTGTCCGCAGGCCTTGGCGTCATCGCTAAGATCGTCGGAGAAGGCCAAGAGATCTATCGCCATCGGCTCGCACCCAGCGAAGCTCAGGCGCGACTTCAAAATGTCCACCAACCCTATCATGCGGCCCTATCTGAATTGCTGGTCCAAACACAGCAGGTCCATGGCCTGGTGGTCCTGATCGACTGGCACTCTATGCCCTCCGCGGCCTCTGGCGGGGTGTGGGGCCGGGCGGGCAGTGATTTCGTTCTGGGTGATCGCCATGGCACTTCATGCGGCTCTGGCCTGACGCGTCTGGTCGATGAAAGCCTGACGCGCATGGGCTATCAGGTGGCACGCAACAGTCCCTATGCCGGGGGCTATACGACCGAGCATTACGGCCGACCCTCTCAGGGCATCCATGCCCTTCAGATTGAAATCAATCGCCGGCTCTATCTGAACGAGGCCGATCTGACCCTCAGCCAAGGCTTTACCGGCTTGAAGCGGAATTTGGATCGATTGATCGCAATCTTGACCTCTAAGCCTTGGGCTGAACGCCTAACTTAGGGGAGCCAGATCTTTAGCTAAAAAAAAGCCGCGCCAATCAGGCGCGGCCAGTCATTAGGGAGGAAACGCCCAGGAAGGGCAGAGGCATCAGCGACGCCTCACCAGACTGACCTAATGTGCGATGCACAAAATAGCAAGCGAAAAGCAACGACTGAAATGTATTTTTATCGACTTTTTTGACAGTAGTCGGGATTTATAGTTATAAATCAGCACCCTAACGATTCCCGACGGAATTGCTGCGACGCAATATAATTCTATTGGATGAACAGCGTCTAGCCGTCTGTTAGGGTCAAGGCGACTGGACAGCCTCTCAGATGAGTGCTCGGTGGCGGCAAACAAGGTTAGACGTCTGATTTCATCTGGCGGCCTCTTGGGTCTAATGGCCAATAAATGGCGGCTGTTTTGCACCCATTATCGAGTTTCGAGCCGGTCGGGGTGGCTTTGTTGCTCACAGTCGCGTACAAGCCGCGCGCCTGTTTCCTTTCGCACCCGCACAAAATCGGTTCCCAAACCATGTCCACGACC
>Ga0209550_10007202_pt1 | contig 10312 bp, 4 predicted proteins | sample LauGreSuBDMM15SN_2_FD_187567 | JGI IMG/M metagenome (GOLD analysis project Ga0209550, IMG submission 187567) | Freshwater lake microbial communities from Lake Michigan, USA - Su13.BD.MM15.SN (SPAdes) (version 5) | ecosystem: Environmental > Aquatic > Freshwater > Lake | place: Lake Michigan, USA... | reverse complement strand
CTACACCGAGGCGGAGCGTCTCAAGCTGACAGCGGCGCACCCAGGGCTCGATGCGCCCGCCATTGCCGAGATGATCAAGGCGCAGTGGAAGGTGCTCGAGGAGGCCGATAAGGCGCCATATAAGGAGTTGGCCGCGGCCGATAAGCAGAGGTACGAGGCTGAATGCGCCGCGTCTGGCATCGACCCGGCCGCGAAGCGACGTAAGAGCAGCGAGGGCGGCACGGCAGAGAGTGCTGCGCCAGCACCAGCAGAAGCTGATGCGACCGCCGCCGCAGCTTTCGAAGTCGACGATGGCGTGCCCGAGTTGCTCCCGTTCGCGGAGGCTCCGAGCGCAGCGGGTGCCGCCGCCGCTGCTATGGCCGCCTCAGCCACTTCCATGAACTCTGGTAGCAGCGGTTACTCGGAGAGCGACACAGCAGCGCCGACGGCCGCTTCGGCAGCACCGCCCAAGAACCCCAAGGCCGCCGCCTCCAAAGCGGCGTCAGCTAAGGCGGTGCCAGCCTCGCAACCTGCCGGAGCCGCCGCCGAGCCCGATGCCGTCGCCACTCCACCTGATGATGCCGCGACTCCACCTGATGATGCCGCCGCCACTGCACCCGTCGTTGAATCCAAGTTGGCGCGCGGCGGCCGGCGCGAAGCCGCGGCGAGCAGCCGTGAGCATGCGAAAGCTCAAAGTTCGCCGCCTGCCGCAGATGTTGCAACGCTGCCCCGCTGTCACAACAAGGACACGACGGGCTGCTCCTTTTTTGGAGGTCCGACAGGATACTGCAGCCAGTGCGCATCGCTCAAGCCTCCCGTAGCGGCTCCGAAAGGCGCTTTGGCAGCCCCCTCTCCATCAGACACGGCCAATGCGGCCTCGGTGCACGTTGCGGTACCCGTGGCGGTAGCAGGCCTGCCGACGGGATGGGTGGCAATCAAAAGAGCCGGCAAGGCGCGCAGCTACAGCACTTATGTAGGGCCGCAGGGCGAGCGCGCCAAATCGATGACGCAGGCGTGGCGGATCCACAACGGCCGGTTCTCACCCGCCGCGCCTGCTCTGACCGCCTCCGCCTCCGCCGCCGCCGCCGCCGCCGCCGCCAACACGCCTTTGACTTTGCAGGTGCCGACGAGCGAGGCGGCGGGCAGGACAGAGATTACACCAACAGACGGAGAGGCGTGTGAGGCGGCGGCCAAGCCGGCGAAGAAGCCTGTTAGCAAGCTTGCGGCGCAGGCATCTGCCCGCGTGCGTCAGTCGGTCGCAAAGCAGTTGCAGAAGGCTATCGACAAGAGCGCACGTGCTGGGCGCAAGCTGAGCGCCACCGCCCGCAAGCGGCTCGAACGACAGTTGATGGCGGCGGCAATCAGCAAGGCGGAGAGGGCCAAGGTGGCGGCGTATGCAGCGCCCGCAGCAGCGCCCGCAGCAGCGCTCGAGGCAGCTTCAGGTAGCAGCAGTGGTGCGATCTCATCGTCATCGTCATCGGCACCGCCACCGCCGCTTACAGCGGACGCCAACGCCGGGGCAAGGCTTGCAGCTGCGGCCAAGGCGGCAGCAGCCATTCGGTACGCCCCGATGCGCTCACCGCTTATCGACGCAGCAGCGCAGGCTGCAGCGCCCCTGCTCACGTGTGGCACACTGCCAACCGTCGAGAACGCCGCTTCCCTCGCACGGCTGACCATCGAAGTATTGACACAGCCTGTGGTGATGGCGGCCGCAAAACAGGCGCCTGTGTCGGCTGTGGATGCCGAGAGCTTGTCGGCCGCAGGAGCCGCGCGGACTGCTCCTGCGCCCGCGGCGATGCACGTGCCGGCGCCTCTGCCCAAACCGATAGGCTCCTCGATCGCCGCCGCGGTTATCGCCGCTAATGCTGCCACCGAGGAGGCCGATCGCCGCCGCGGTTTGGCTGCTGCCCATGCTGCGGCAACAAAAGCGCGGGAGGAGCAGCCTGCAGCTGCGCCCGCTTCCGGTGCCGCCGATGCAGCAGCAGGTGTGGAGTCGATGGCGGTGGATGCGGAGGTAGCAGCGCTCACTGCGGCTGTGACGGCCAAAAGGCCCAGCGAAGCCGACGACGGGTTAGCGCCACCAGCCGGAGCGCCATCCCGAGCGCCACCGTCATCCCCATCGCCTGGGTTGGCCATCACAAATTCTACCCAAATTTGGGCAAGTTCTACCAGTGCTGGCAGCAGCTCTTGCGCGAGCCTGCCGCAAGTGCCGCTAGTGCCACGTCCGCTACCGCCCAGCCATCGCCGGTTGCGAGTGCTGCTCGTGGAGGAACTGCCCGGCCTCGCCGCCGCTGAGCCACGGGCTGAAACGGTCGAGGGCGCGGCCTGCACCACGGCCGAGTTCTCGCGCGACGCGAGCGCGCGAACTCTCAAGGAGCTCGGAAACTCTGCCTTTGGTGCTGGGTTCTTCAAGATGGCAGCTGACTTCTACTCCTTCGCTCTGCATGCGGCCACAAGTGGTTCGGGGCCCATGCTTCTGAGCACCATGCCGCTCGGTTTGCCGTGTCAGGGGGGCGAGGGGGGCGGTCAGAGCGGCATCGAGGAGGACGGCAGTCGCAATCAGTGGGATCACGCCGATGAGCCCTGGCGCCGGCTGATGCCCCGACGGCGGGAGCGCATCGATGTGGAGGTAGAGGAGGATGGCAAGCTCGAGTGGCGGCAGGCCATCGTCACCAAGCGGCTGCCGCCCACAACGTTTCGTCGCGCCTCATTCACGTGCGTAGTGTGCTTTCCGGACGGCACACCCGACCAGGATTTCATTGAAACGTATCGTCTCACCTCCATTGGGAAGGAGTGGCGGCGTCGCGAGGGTGGTTGCAAACTCGAGGACAAGATCACCTGTGACGTTCACAGTGCCGAGAGCGAGGGCGTCGAGGACGGAGGCGACGCGGACGAGGGCGAAGACAATGTGGCGCCTCCGGACCCGCGGCTACTCGTCACGCTGCTAACATCGCGTGCGGAGGCGCGCTTGCAGCTTGGCCGATACGCGGCCGCACTCGCCGACTGTGACGCCGCCCTCGCAATCGAGCCGACGCACGACAAGAGCCTTTCACGCCAACATCGGGCGCTGGCCGGTCTCGAGGCCGGTCAGCCGCCGCCGCCGCCGCCGCCGCAGCAGGCGGCAGGCATGGTTGGTGTTTGCACTGGGGAGGAAGACGTGGGCGAACGACGCCAGCGCACGGCAAGCGCCTTCTGCGGTGCCATTGCGGCAGCCCTCGTCGTCCGCTCGACGGCCGCCACCGCCGCCGACAGCTTAGTTCCCCTGACCGAGGTGAGCGTGCATTGGATGCCGACGGTGCTCTCAGAGAATTGCGAGGGGGCGTGGGGGCTGGCGCGCTTGCACGAAAGCCTCAATGCGGCAGCGGATTTTGTGCACGAGGCGCGGCGCCGTGGCGATGCGGTCCTCATCTGCTCAGCGGCAAATGCTACCGTTGCCGCCCACACGGCGACGGAGGCGGCGGCGGCTGCAGCCGATTGGGCCAAGAAAGCCACCCCGGCTGCGGCTGGCGCGGCTGCCACAGCCGGGGTGGCCACCAAAGCCAAGAAGCGCAAGGTGCCTCGGAGCGAGGGAGGGGGGTCTGGCGAGGTCGAGCCCAGAGAGGCGCCTCCAAAGAAGGCCAAGTCAGCAGCAGCTCCTGACGAGGTCGCGGCCGACGGCGGTAGCGCTGGTCGTAGCGCTGGTCGTAACGCTGGCGGTAGCGCTGGCAGTGGCGCTCATGGCGGCGATGGCGGTGGCGCTGATGGAGCTTCTGTAGCTAGCGCCGGCGACAGTACATTTACGGCGCGTGCCAAGCCGGGCTCAGCCTCGTCCTCTGAGCGTGCCGTGGCCTCTCAACCCGACAGTTGGGCACGGGCCATCGCCTTCGCGTTCGATGTGCGATGGCGCTCGGCCCTAGCGGCGGACGTGCTGCCGCGGAGCGGATTGCACAAGAGCCGTCTGCGGGAGGCGTGCGCAGGCTACGCGCCACTACTCTTTTCGATCTCGCTCTTCGAGACCGCGCCTGGCGCCAAGTCGTTCGCGCACTACGCCGCCGCAACCGTCGCGTTCATAAGCGACAAGCTTGTACACTTTGGCGGGTGTGAATTCCAGCTACATCTCAACGCAGGCGCCGCTGCACACACGAGCCTGCTGCGGCGGCTGCACGAGGCGAGCCGCGGCCGCATCCGCTTCGTGGAGTTCAATTTCGTGCCACGCCCGCGCATCGCGCCCTGGCTGCTGGCTGCCATGCGCCTCGCGCCGCTTCTGTCGGTGCGCAGCCGAACGGTGGTAACGGCCGACATCCACGACGACCTCGCACTCCAGAACGCGCAGATCCGCTCGCTGCTGACGCGGCTGCGGCGCGAGAGCCGCGAGCTCTGCCTCACCTGGTGGCTCGCTGAGGACGGCGCGGACGACTGCTTGCTTAACTGCGCTCTACCGGTGCCCAAGCTCAGACAGTACGTGACGGACCGTGCGTACCACGACCCGAATTGCTGTGGCGGCGTCGCGGTGCATGCGCACATGGACGCTGGGCTGATGATCGCAACAGGCGAGCGGCTTCGTGAGACCATCCTCGCTGGCCATAAGGGCGAGACCTTCGTCGAGTACCTGACAGAGATGGTGACCGGAGCGCCCACGATCCCGCACGGGATTGAGGAGATGGCTTGGGACCAATACCTCACCGACGTTGGTTGGCACAAGCTGACGCCCAGCGTGCTCTTCTCGGTGCATTGCTCGCTCCTCGCGCCGAGCCTCTGGGCATCTGCATGCATGCGCTCACGATGGCGCCCGCTCCCCTCTCCACACAGGTGCATCGCTCGCTCCTCGCGGGACGCGACTCCAAAGACCCCTTCAAGCACATCGTCACCGCCTCCCCGGCGCCCCACAAGCTTAAGCTGAGCCATGAGGAGGTGGACGTTGGCAAGGCCGAGTTTGCTTTCACGCTGCCCACCTGCCGCCACTCGCAAGCGCTCGATTGCGCAGAGGATAGCGCAGCATGGCTGAAGCGGGAGGCGCGCTCGTGACGATCGAACTCGAATAGGCCAAGCTCTCGCATTTCGGTGCCACTCCAAGATTTTTTAATGCGACCAGACTACAGGGCAAGACTGCAGCTACAGTAAGGTTGAGGAGCTGCTCCGACGCGAGGGTCCGAGCTCGCAGTCGGAGTCGCACACCAGACACGTATTAAATCAGCCCGTGTCGCGATCGATCGGATCAACACGGCGTGCCACACAAGTTCGGTTCGTACGGGTTATCGCGGACGTCGTACCCGTATCGATAGTCGTGTGTGAGTCTGCGGCCGGTCCCAATACACGCCCGAAAGCGCGGCGCGGTGGGTTGTGGGCGCGTCAGGGCGGCAGCGGTCAGCACAGCGGTTCGAACGCGATCGGCCGATGCGGTTACGTACGTACACGTTGTCGTGTGGACGTATCACATACTTCGAGGAGTATTATTATAAATTACGCCTGATGTATGAGCTACGAGCCTATGCCGCCGACTGCACGTGCATGGGAATGAGCAGAAATCTCTGACCATATCATACACTCAGAGCTAACGCCTCGGACGCGGCTGCACCCTGCAGCAAGAGCAGCCACGCCACGCACACGCCACACGAGGAAGCCACTTGCACGTGCTTCGAGGGTGGGATTACCCAATGCGAAGGCTCCGCGCAGCGCGCGCGTCTTGTGGGCCCCACTTCGTGTGCGCAGCCGCCTCACGCGTACGCGTATGCGTCGGATACACGGATACACAAACTCCGGATCATGTGTTGCGCTGTTGCAGTGTTCACATCACTCGGCATCCTTCTTGCCGCTTTCAGCGCGAGCCTTTTTCCACTCCAAGAGCTTAGCCGCTGCTTCGGCCTGTTTACTGGCGTCTGCGTTGCCGCCTCTAGCGTTGCCGCCGCTATTGCCGTCGTCGAACTGACTGCCGACCACATTGAGCACGAAGATTCGCGCATGACCCGCCCGGATGTCCGTCACGTACGCGCGTGTATCTTTGGCCGCGCCTGCGGCGTCCTTGCTCGTGTCGCCCACGTCCTTGCACACGCCCCACAGCTGGCCGGCTCCCGGTAATTCGACAATCTGCTGCACCTCGCCGTCCGTCGGCGACATCACCGTGACGCGCTTGGCCTCGGTGACGAGCAACCAACCCTTTACGAAGGCAAGACCGCGGGGTTGGTAGAACTGGCCCGGACCTTTGCCCTCGCTGCCGAGGCAGCGTTGGAACTCGCGAGTCTTATGGTTAAAGACGGAGATGCGGTGGTTGCCGAACTCCGCCACGTAGACCTCATCACCCTTGACGGCGATGCCACATGGGTACTCCAGTTGGCCCTCTTTCTTGCCACGTTCGCCGAAGGTGCGCAAGTGCTCCATGTTTGAGATGTCGTAAACGACTACGCGGCCATTGATGTAGTCAGCAACATATGCACTGCCTTTTGCGATCGTCACTCCATGCGGGCACCACAGCTCGCCATTATTCTTTGATCCATGTGATCCCGCCTTGCCTAATGGGGCGCCGTCTGCGAGCGCGAGCTTCTGCACGCGATGGTTTCCGCCCTCGACAACGAAGAGATGGCCACCCTCGCAGGCGACGCCGCAAGGTCCCCGGAGTTGCCCAGTCCCAGAGCCAGGCTCACCGATGCTGTACTGAAATACGCCTTCGGAGTTGACAATTTGCAGCCGCTGGTTGACCGAGTCGCTTATGCACAGATTGCCATCCGGCAGGGCGCAAATATGGCGAGGCAGACGGAACTGACCGGGACCCTTGCCAGACTCGCCGAAGCTACGCTCGTGGATCACGATCTGAGGGCTGGCCTTGTTCCAGCCCATCCCCGCCCGAATAGTCGAGCCGGAAGCTTTTTCGGGTCGCCAAAACTTGCACGATGACTCTCGTAATCCGGCCCCATCTCCGCGCTTCCGGAGTGCGGGCATACGAATTCACGAATTCGTCAGACTTCAACCCCAAACGCGATCAAAACGCTTTTTTGTGCGCTATGATGTGATGAAGTTGGCCATAAACAACCCCCCGCGGCCCCCGCCGGCCACAACCTGCCAGGCCGGGACCTGAGGTCCATTGCGCATTGGCATTGCCTGACGAGTCGACGTCGCCGACGGTGGACGGATCCGACCACAACCGAATCCGATCATCATCGTGCATCAATGGTATACACCCCATGACCTCGCCTCGAGAGTTCTCGTGGGAAAATCACTTCCAACGCGATCAATTGCATTGTGGTTAACTAACTCCTAACTACCTTCCGTCTATCCGTCACATGCCGAGGTGATGCAGTGCCTTGCGCAGCTCGAAGGCGCATCGATGTAGCCGTTACAGCGCCTGGAGCTGTTGGAAGGCATATTGAGAGAGCTTGACGGGATTGGCGACGTCTGGAACCACGGCCCGGATATTCCTACCAAATGCGAGCATGCTACCAACGATGTTGTTAATGCCTGCGGGCACTGCCCCTGGAAGGACAGCTGAGCTGTCGATGGAACTTCCAGCATTCATCTTCCGCTTCTGCTTCTCACGCCATGCCAGGTGAACCCGTGCTTCCCAGCTGGTCCCTTTCCAATCATCGTGCGATGCCCACCGAAACTCACTGTCGCGCAGGTCGGCCACAGTCGCACCCTCGCTGACTTCCTTGCCTTCCTTCACGCGAGAGCGGAGCTCTTCGTAAACCATCTCTGTGGTCAGTACACGCTGCGAATCGTCGCCGAAGTTGCCGCGCCGCGTCAGGTGCTTAAATTGTTTTGTGATGGCAGCTACTGCAGCAGGATCGACTAGGCCATAAGTCTTGAGCTGATCGACGAGGAACTCCGTCTCCGTGAGCACGGCATGGACACGGGGTAAATCGCCGCGAATGGCGTCTCGGAGCAGGCACTCGTCGGCGAGCTTGCCATAGTCGGTCTCGAAGATGGTGCGATTACGCTTGATCACGTGCACATCGGAGATGCTTTGAGAGAGCGCCAGCACACCCATAGGGACGAACATGCTCGTGACGGCCTTGGCGATGGGCGTCTTAGGGGTGATGTCACCGTAGCCAATGGTCGTCATCGTGACGACCGTCCAATAGAAGCTGTCCAGCAGCCCGAGCCAGTCGAAGAAGAACTGCTCTCGTTCAACCAAGCTTGCGCTGCTGTGCGTCTGCCGAATGAGCATGTAGTGTAACACGATGCCTACGATGAGCACGGCTCCTGATGGGAGAAGCGCCTTCACGTACCGCCGTGTGTAGTTGACCTTCAGATTTACCTCCTCCACCGACAACGTTGAGTCTTCCACCGAGACGGTCTTCTGATCATTGTCCACCAAGCCAAGGCAGTCAAGGATTCGATCGCGCCAGTAATCCGCCGTGAGGAAGGTGAATAAATGGTTGAAGTAGCTGAAGATCACTGCGATGCCGACGACGGAATAGAATGTGGTGAACAGCTTGCTCAACGCAGAATGTGGAAAAAAGTCGCCGTATCCGACAGTCGTCGCGGTGACCGTGATGAAGTAGAGGCTGTCTATCGGCTGCCAGCCTTCGAGCAGGTTGTAGGCTACCATCCCGACTAGGTAATACACGAACGGCTGCCAGCTCCTCTCAAGGAACGCCCTGATGCCAATATCCGCAAACCTCTGGCGCCATCGTTCCCATGCATTGTCATGGCCTTGTGCACTCTCCTCGAGCCGACCATAGGAGCCATCCTTAGGAGCATCTTCAATTGGAACGGCTTCTTTGCGCTTCACAAGACCACTCGACTCTCGCCATGCTCTCACCGCCTGCGTATTTCTCACGTCTGCTTGCCGTTGAAAGGCCACGGCTGGTGCGGCTGGTGAACGACGAGGCGTCGGGAGCCCACGCGGCGAAGGAAGCCCAAATGGCGACCCCTTTCGACGAGATGGCGAGCTCCTTGGCGTTCCGGCACACCGAATGCGCTCCTTCTCCTTGACCAGTAGCCTTTGCTCCGCCCTGAGTTGCACTTTAAGTTTCTCATACTCCCGTCCGCAATCGCCCACGATTGCTATTACCCCCAGCTGCTCGGTTGGCCAGGCTTGTGGCGTTCTGGCCACGTATGCATCCAACCTCTGTCGCTCACTCAAGTTTTCGGGAGTGTGGGGAGAGTAGGGAATTGGCTCATCTCTGTAGTCGCGGTCACTCACCGGTTCACGTAACTCGTGGCCGAGCAGCACGCGTGCTGCGGCAGCATAACGTGCTGCGGCGGCATACTCGGGAAGAGCTCCAGCGTTGCTACAATCAGCAGTCCTTGCAGTAGGCGTCGTCGCAACGGGTGATGGCGCAACAGGTGATTCTGTCGATCCATTTATGCGCTCCCTAAGGAGCGGCTCAGACGCAATGGGTGACCGAGCTCTCACGAACTCTTGCCAATCGGCCTCATGCTTGGCACGCCGAAGCTCATTTTCTGCGTACAATTTCGCTCGGCCGGCTCGCGGTGTTTCGACTGAGCCCATCGCGCGCGCTCCGCCCCGCGCGGTGGACAGCCTGCAAGCACCAATTGGCGCCGTTTGTCTTACGGTACCGGTACGGTACCGGTAAAAAAGACAGCGGGGGAGCCGGGACACTCACGGGACACTGTACCGGTAGGTAACCGGTAGGTCTCGAGTGGAACATTCGAGGTGTGTGCTGAACCCCGTGAGGTTGTTTTATTGAGCTGCCAGGTCGCTGAGATCCGGCTTAGGATCCGGGGATGGGCTATTCCGTGGATGTGCGTACAGGCTACAACGGGTCATCATTGGGCGACGGGGCTCGGGGGAGCACGCGGGAGGGCGGTCGAGCGTCGAGGTCCGCGAGCGCGCGGTGGCGTCGAATTGGCGCGACAACACCGAACCGGCGACGACAGCACACACACACAATCGCGCCACCCAGGAGACGCGCAGACCACGATCGGATGATGATCTCTTCACAACACTCATCGGCAATCGGATACCTTTCTCGCGATCTCCGGATCTGCCGCGCGAACGACCGTAGAACGAGCACCAGGATGCATGAACACACACCGCGACCAGACCGGGTTGTTTTGCAGTGTCGACGCGTCTCCAGCCGTCCGCGGACGTCCGGTCATGGATGACCGGGCGTCCGGTCATGGATGACGCGCACCTGCGCTTTGCGCCACGCGCGCTGCGGCTTTGGGCCGTGTGAGGCCAACGCCTCTCGCCGCTCAATCCTAAGGCGCTTGCTGAGGCGCTTCCTCAGGCTTGGCCTGCGATGGCGCGGCCGTGCCCTCAGCGTGAGCACCGCTCGCCGAGGGCGCGGGCTCAAGCAGCACCCAGTTGCCAAAGGCCGCCGTGGGGCCGCCGCCATAAAACTGGAGCTCCAGATTGTGCTGTGCCTTTTCGTCGTCGATGGCATAGTACACG
>Ga0209550_10007200_pt1 | contig 10313 bp, 11 predicted proteins | sample LauGreSuBDMM15SN_2_FD_187567 | JGI IMG/M metagenome (GOLD analysis project Ga0209550, IMG submission 187567) | Freshwater lake microbial communities from Lake Michigan, USA - Su13.BD.MM15.SN (SPAdes) (version 5) | ecosystem: Environmental > Aquatic > Freshwater > Lake | place: Lake Michigan... | reverse complement strand
CTTCAGTGTGGCAGAAAAGCGACCGTGGCTGCGAACCAGGGCTCGGAGCTAGCGGAACCACACCTTTTGATGTGATCGACTTTGGGTGTGTAACAGCAGTGCAATCAGGGCGATGTCGAATATTGCCGTAAGGAACGAAATAGCGAACAAGGATCGGTACACGATCAAGTTTGAAACAAAGGGCGTAAAAGCGGCGACAACGGCCAACTTGTATCCGATCTTGCGTTCATTGGCCATGAGTAATCCACCAAGGACATGCAGAGCAATGACGACAAGGCCATACACAAGACCAAAGGTATAAAAGCGACGGATATACCCAACTTCCATCCGGCTATCTACGAAATTGGATAAGGCGAAAAAACCGTTGATGTACAGCAACCATGTTGCAATTTGCAACGTTTGAGGCTGCATCTTGTCGAACCATTTCTTCCAATTGATGTTCTGCACCGTTTCATTCTTGCAGAACTAGCCTGTAGTTATGCGTTCAGGCTTTGTTTCACTTGTCGGGCGCCCAAATGTTGGTAAGTCAACATTGGTTAATGCGCTGTGTGGCACGAAGGTGAGCATCGTTTCGGATAAGCCGCAAACCACTCGCACGCGAATTCGTGGAGTCGTTACGAAAGATGACTACCAAATCATTTTCGTAGATACCCCTGGATTGCATAAGGCCGTCAGTGCGCTTGGGGAGCGCGTGAATGCCACTGCACTGGAGAGCACAAAAGACGTTGATGTGGTGTGTTTGGTCATTGACGTGACGCAAACGTTCGGATCTGGCGATCAATGGGTCGCCAGTCACATCGACATGTCGAAAGCAATCGTCATTTTGAACAAGATCGACCGAGCGTCACCTCAGCAAATTCTGAAGCAACTCACGAAACTCAGCGAACTCGGTGCCTCTGAGTATTTTCCGGTAAGCGCACAAACTGGAGCTGGCGTTACCGAACTCGCTCAGCACTTAGGAACCCTTCTTCCAGAAGGTGAGCAGTTGTATCCAACCGAGATGCTCACAGAAACATCACCAGGTGAATGGGTTGCAGAGTTGGTTCGTGAACAATTGTTGGCACTCACGTTTGACGAATTGCCGTACTCAATTGCAACGCGTGTGACCGAATGGGAAGACGACAAAGTTCGCTGCGAAATTGTTGTTGAGCGCGACAGTCAAAAAGGCATGGTCATTGGCAAGGGTGGATCGCTTCTGAAAGAAGTCGGAACCGCTGTGCGCAAACAGTTGCCCAAGGGAACATATTTAGAACTGGCCGTTGTTGTTGATAAAAATTGGCAGCAACGACCTGAGCGTGTTGAGCGACTTGGTTACTAGCTACTTCGCTATCAGCATTTTGTAATCGTCGAAAGTCACAGGAATACCAGCACCTGCAATATCGCCTCGTCCGCGAGGAACACCGATAGGTTTTCCGCCGACGCTAAATGTGACCTGACCGATACCCGGCTGACTTGTCAGCGTGAGCACAATTTGCGCTATTGCTAAGCGCTGTTCATTTGGCTTAATGGAATCTAAATAGCCAATCTTCGAGTTCACATTTGCGACTCCACCTTCTACGTCAATGTTGGCGGCAAACGCGGTGGGTAAAAGCGTTTTTGCTTTTGAAGGAGCGGGGCTAGGAAGCCCAGAAATCAATGCTGTGAATACACCTTGCAGGTTGGTCGGCGAAGGAATCTCAATTTGAACACGAATGAGTGACGCTGCCTCAACAAAGAATAAATCTGCCTTTTCATACGCCGTGCCCGCAACCGTGGTTTGGACGACGACGGTTGTTGTCGTAGATGGTGCTGAAGTCTCAGGAGAGTTCAATCCGAATGGAATGTCATTTGGGTTCACTTCATTCACTGAACCAGACTTTGGCACCGCGCATGATGCAAGCAATACGCATAGTGCACCGATCTTGAAAGGGCGGAGGTGATGCATCATGCCTGACCCTCGTTCTTTGGAAATGAAATGACAAAACTCGAACCACCTTCGAGTGATTGTTCGATATGGGCTGCACCTTGGAGTGCACGAGCATGTTCGCTCACAATGGCTAGGCCAAGACCGCTACCTTTGCTGTTTCGCGATGAAGTCCCGCGTGTGAAACGATCAAATATCTGCGTTCGTTCGCTTGCGGCCACTCCTGGTCCGGCGTCGTGGACAGCGAGTGTGAAGTTGTTTCCGTTGCTGTTCAGTGTGACCCTGGTTGCTCCATTGGCATGATCTCGCGCGTTCTCTAGGAGGTTCACAAGAATTCGCTCAACCCGACGACGGTCGAGTTTGGTTTCATCATCGGCTCGCGTCTCGCCGTCAGAAGATTGCACCGTACTGATGTACGGAACTTCTCCAAAGCCGTATCTGTGCATGATTCTGATGATGAGATCATTGAGTTGAACGTTCTCGGTTTCGTGGTCAGCAACATGGGCATCAAGTCGAGAAAGTTCCAATAGGTCAAGCACTGTTCTGTCGAAACGTTCAATTTGTTTTTGCATGATGTCGATTGCTTGTTGATTGCGCTCAGAAAATTCCGATCTTCGTGAAATAAGGACGTCTGCAGCAGCCGAAAGAGCGGTCACAGGGGAACGCAACTCATGACTGACATCACTCGCAAAACGTTGTTCGCGCTCAATTCGTTGTTGCACTGCATCTGCCATCTCGTTAAATGAAACAACTAGTCGTTCCAGATCGGAATCGTTCTCATGCGCTAATCGCGTGTCAAGACCACCCGTTGCAATCTTGTTGGCAGCAAGCGCAACCCGAGTAAGAGGTTGCAGAACGTTTTGACTCATTGAAAACCCGAGCACTCCTGCGGCAAGAGTGATCAAAATGACACCAATGAGCAGCGTGATCTGAATAGTCCGCAGAGTGTTTTCAACGTCTGTCACAGGAAAGGCTTCAAAATAGTGAAGTCCAATGGATGGGACTGCTACACCGATTGCCTCATACGGTCGATTTTCAAACTCAAATCGCTGACGACCTGTCTTGTCTTTCAATGTCAGTTCAACGAGCTCGGCTGGCAGGTTGGATTGGGTGAATCGCAATGGATCTTGGGCGTAGAACAGTGCAGCACGACCTGGTCGTTCATCAAGTTGGATGACTGCGTATCCGCCCTGTTCGGTTCGTATTTGAGTGATGAGGTCAGCGATGTTTGCGCTGTCGGTTTCGACGATATTGCGCATGAGCTGCGCATTGTTAAAGGCTTGCCGCTGAGCGACTTCTGAACGTTGGCCAAGCAAGTACGAGCGGGTGCTGGCATATGTGACCACGCTGAGAGCTATTGCTGCAGCCATTGCTGCGAGTCCAAAGAACAGCACCATTCGCTGTTTTAACCCAAACTTTGGAAGAAAGGTCAGCCGACTCATGTGTACAGCATGGCAGTAAAACGGCTTGACCGGAACCGGCGGGGTTCAAGGGGGAGCATGAACACCCGCCGGTTCGATAGCCAAATTCTGTCCCCTGAACATGACAAATGTTGATGATTTGTGTGCGTTTTCGGTAACAATTTGCTCACTTGGGGCAGACTGCATAGCGATGTTTACGCTGCTGTTCATTGAAGACGATGAAGCCATTCGAACTGCTCTGCGTCTTGTGCTGGAAGATGAAGGTTACGAAGTAGCGGTTGCAGATGATGGCGAAACTGGTATCAAAATGTTCGGACAAATTGATCCCGACCTCGTCCTGCTTGATCTACGACTACCAGATATTTCCGGGTTCGAAGTGTGTCGAGCAATCCGTCGAACAAGCATCACGCCCGTCATCATGGTGACTGCTCAAACCGACACTTCAGATTTGGTGAATGGATTCGACGCAGGGGCAGACGACTACGTAACTAAACCAGTAATTCCAAAGGAACTCGCAGCTCGCATTCGTGCAGCACTGCGCCGAACGCAAACAACTGAGCCGTCGCCTTCTAATGCGAAATCGCTTAACAAGATTGGCGATGTAGAAATTGATCGCAACATGAGCATTGTGCGAAAGAATGGTTTGGAAGTTGCACTTACCAAAACCGAATATCGCTTGTTGGTGGAATTTGCAGATCATCCAGGAATGGTGTTGTCGCGCGATCAGTTGCTTGAACGAGTGTGGGGGTACGAGTACCTAGGCGATTCACGTCTTGTCGACGCACACGTTCGACGGTTGCGGGTGAAAATTGAAACTCAACCAGATGAACCAACAATGATTGTGACTGTTCGCGGTATGGGCTACCGGTTATTAAAGTAGTCCGCTAGATGGACTTGAGAAATTGCGTAACCTCTGCGAATTCAATGGTTCGTTTCATTGGTGGAAGCGTGGAAACGAGTTTCTTGCCGTAGCCCTTGGTGGCAAGTCGTGGATCAAGGATGGCGACAACTCCTGTGTCTTTTCGCGAGCGAATCAATCTGCCAGCGGCTTGTGCGAGTTGTGTTGCAGCAAGTGGAATATCAATTTCGCTGAAAGAGGTTTTTCCTACTTCGTCGCGACGAGCGCTGAGGAGTGGGTCATCAGGTCGCGGAAAAGGAATTTTGTCAATGACGACGAGGCTCAGAGTCTGACCCGGAACATCTACACCTTGAAAGAATCCTGCGGTTGCAAAGAGGCACGACGAGTCTTCGGACGAAAATGCATCAATGAGAGCCATCTTCGGTAGATCATCCTGTCGCCAAACTTTGAATTCGAGTCGCTTTGTCATTTCGTCGGCGGCAGCGTGCATGGCGCGGTATGTGGTGAATAGTGCAAGAGTGCGACCGTGGGCTGCATTAATCAATTTCTCTAATTCATCGTGAACCGCATCATCTCTACCTGGGTCATTGGGCAATGGAAGATGCTTTGCGCAATACAAGAGTGCAGAGTTTTCGTAATCGAACGGACTTCCTACGTCGATTGCATCAACCGAGTCTTCTTCAAGCCCCACACGTGCAGGCATCGCAAGGGGAATGGTGGCGCTGGTGAGGATTGCAGTTCGCTTCGACCACACACCCCCGTGCAGCGAAGGGCCAACATGCAGCGGTGCAAGTTCCAGTACGGGCCGATCCTTGGTGCCACTGACGAAAGCGACGGTTCGCGATCCGGCAGTAAGTGACCCATCAATCACGTCAATCAAGCGATTGCTGAGCATTTGTCCTCTGAGTATTCGCTGCTTCGCCGATTCGTCGTTACTTGAAATCGCCTTCAGTCCAGTAACTGCTTCATCAATTTTCAGCCGCAACCGTGCAAGTACATCTTGAATGTCGTCTGGAAGGGGAAGTGGAACTCGCTTATCAACGTCACCTGATATGTAGCCACCAAATTCAGATGCCAATTGTTGTAGCGACCCTGTTAATGCGTCATCTCTCACGATTGAACGGAGCGCGCTAACGACATGCTGGATGCTCCCAGGACTAATTGCCTTGCTAACAGAAGCACTCATAACATCCTCTAGTTGATGCGCCTCGTCAAAAATGACCACATCATGTTCGGGAAGCAATGCACCATCGGTGGCGACATCCAGACCATAAATGTGCGTGTTCACAACAATGACATCGGCAACTGATGCAAAATCTCGAGCGCGCTCTGCGAAACATTTGTCGCCGGATGGGCACCTGCTTGCGCCGGGGCATTCGTCACTGCCAATACTGACGTGTCGCCATGCGGCATCACGCGGACTCCACGATAAATCTCCCGAGTCACCAGTTGATGTTGTTTCAGACCAGGCAACAAGTTTGTCGATATCGGATTTCACCTGCACGCTGAACTCTTGAAGGTCGAGTTTGTGTTGCTTTGGTTCGCGAATTTCTGTAATTCGCTGCGCGCAGAGATAGTTGTTGCGACCTTTCAGTACAGCCCACGAAATGTCTCGGCCAATAATTGGAGCTAGCGCAGAAGACAGCACCGGCAGATCATGTTTGGCGAGTTGATCTTGTAGAGCCTTTGTATACGTGGACACCACGATGCGCTTGCCGGATGCAATTGCAGGTACGAGGTAACCCAATGTTTTACCCGTACCAGTTCCTGCCTGAACAATTAAATGGCGTTCATTCTCAATCGCATCTGCAATTGCGGTTGCCATAGTTACTTGTCCTGAACGCGCTTCAACATTTGGGAGCGTGTTGACGACTGCCTGAAGAAGATCTGCGACGTCATGTTCGTTGCGCGGGTTAGCGGGCATGAAGCAACTTGAGAGCATTGTCTATTTCATGAGCATCGAAATCGGGCCATGTGCGTTCGGTGAAGTACACCTTGGCGCCCATGATTTGCCACAGGAGGAAATTGGAAATACGTGATTCGCCAGAGGTTCTGACAACAACATCTACTGGAGGAAGGTCTGGTGAATACAGGTTGCCTGAAACATCGTGCACCGAAATGCCATGTGCAGGTTGCTGGTTGACCCGAGCACGTTGTGCGGCACGAAGCAACTCTGCACGACTGCCATAGTCAAAAGCAACGGTAAGCACCATGCCTGTGTTGTGTGCGGTGTCTTCGATGGCTTGCACTATTGCTCGCTGGATAAATGCTGGAGTTTTGGAGCCGGGTTCGTCAAATGGGCGTCCAATCCATTGGATGCGCACATTGTTGGCATTGAGCTCTTCAATTCGACCAAAGAGACGCTTATGCAAAGAGAGGATGTGTTTCACCTCGGCGGGTGGGCGAACCCAGTTCTCAGTAGAGAACCCAAACACCGTTAGGTAACCAACGTTGCGGTTGGCGCAAACGCGTACAACTTCGGCCAAATTTTCCTCGCCGGCTGTATGGCCCTCAGTGCGAGGCAGTCCACGACGTTTCGCCCAACGACCATTTCCGTCCATGATGCAGGCGATATGGATGGGAGAGTCGTGATTCGCCTTGTCCATTCCAAATACCTTACTGATGAGGACTGCAATGGCGTGCGACAATAGTGGTGTGGCTGACGATTCATCATTGCGACATGTGCTCGTTGTCGGAGGATCGCTAGATCAATGGAAGTCGATGACCGCCTCCGATTGGTCGCAGTACATTTCGACGTTGCGCTCTTCTGCTGAGCAGGTCGGCGCACAGTGGCTCACCGTGTATCCGTATTCTGGTATCTCCTCCCTAAAAGATGACGGTGAACTCATTCGCAAAATATCTGAGTCATGTGGAGCAGTGCTTGCTGATCGAAAGCTGATCCTTCGCGGAGACACTTCAGTGGTGATTGATGTCTGCGCTGATGGTCAACAGCGCTTTGTTAGGGCAGTCAATGAACTGTCGACAGAAAAGATTTCTGAAAAGAATTTGGCGAGTGCAATTTTGCATCCTGCGTCGAGCGAGCCAGACCTTGTGGTGATTTTCGGAGACCCAACTCAGTTGCCTCCATCGCTGGTGTGGGAACTTGCATATAGCGAATTGGTGTATCTCAACACGCAATGGCCACATTGCAACATTGAAGACATTGAATTGGCAATTAACGATTTCCAACGCAGAGATCGACGTTTCGGTGGTGTTGATTCATGACGCTGTACCGAGATAAAGGAATTGTGCTCAGGAGCTACAAGCTCGGGGAATCTGATCGCATCGTTGTCATGATGACCGAACATCACGGCAAAGTTCGCGCAGTGGCCAAAGGCATCCGAAAAACAAAATCGAAGATCGGTGCTCGTCTCGAACCAATGAGCCACGTAGATGTGCAGCTTTACAAAGGCAGAGAGTTAGACACTGTGTCTCAAGTTGAGTTGATCGATTCGTCTGCGCGGCTGCATAACAATCTCGACAAGTTGACTCAAGGAATGTCCATGCTTGAAGCAGTTGATCAAATTGCAGAGGACAGAGAACCGTCGCCACATTTGTATCGAATGTTGCAGGGAGCATTGAACGCTCTCATGGAGCAGGAATCTCCCGTCATGCTCGCTTCCTTTTATTGGAAACTCTTGGCGGCAGAGGGAGTGAGCCCGCAGGTGCAATTGTGCGTTGGCTGTGGCGCTACGCAAGACCTTGTTGCATTCGATATCTTCCAAGGCGGTTTGCAATGTCGGTCGTGTCGCACGGGAATTAGCATTTCGGCTTCAGCAATTGACTTATTGCAACAAGTTCTCGGCGGCCAACTCAAAGTTGCGCTGGCGCAGCCTGAAACACCAGCAAGTTTTGAAGTATCTCAACTTGCAACACAGGCAATGGAACATCACATTGAACGGCGTTTGAGGTCGGTGGCAATGTTCAGTCCCCGTCACTAGTCGGGTTGTAGTCTGTAGCCATGCCAGCGAGCGATTTAGAGCAAATAGTCAACCTCTGCAAGCGCCGCGGCTTCGTGTATCCAAGCGCCGAAATTTACGGTGGCTTTCGTTCGTCATATGACTATGGTCCGCTCGGATCTTTGATGTTGCGCAATGTTAAGGATGCTTGGGTGCGCAGCATGGTTCAGCAGCGAGACGACGTCGTACTGATTGACGCAGCCATTCTTGGACCACCTCAAGTGTTTGAAGCAAGCGGCCACTTGGCAAATTTCAGCGACCCTCTGGTCGATTGCACCGTCTGTAACCGTCGATTCCGTGAGGATCAACTTGAGGCACGCGATTGCCCGCAGAAAATGAAGGGCTGCACCTTTACCGAAGCTCGTGCTTTTAACTTGATGTTTCAGACGCATGCTGGTCCTGTCGAGGGAGAGGGCGCAACTGTCTATATGCGTCCAGAAACTGCTCAGGGAATGTTCGTGAATTTTGCAAATGTCTTACAAACGTCACGCAAGAAGCCACCGTTCGGTATTGCCCAAGTTGGAAAATCATTCCGCAACGAGATCACGCCAGGCAACTTCATTTTCCGTACGCGTGAATTTGAACAAATGGAAATGGAATTCTTCGTTCCGCCAGCCGAGAGCGCTAAGTGGTACGAGTACTGGTGCGAGACCCGCATGCAGTGGTATGTCGATTTAGGTATTCCAGCAGACATGTTGCGCCTTCGCGCGCATGATGCAGATGAACTGTCGCATTATTCAAGTGGCACAAGCGACATTGAATTCAAGTTTCCGTGGGGTTGGGGTGAACTTGAAGGAATTGCGCAACGAACCAACTTCGACCTTAATCGCCATGCCGAATTTTCAAAGCAGAAGCTTGATTATTTCGATCAGGCAACGAATGAGCGGTACGTTCCATTTGTTGTTGAGCCTGCCGCTGGTGCCAATCGCACAATGGCGGCCTTCCTGCTAGCCGCCTACGACGAAGATGTTGTGAATGATGAGCCGCGAACGGTGTTGCGTTTACACCCGCGACTTGCTCCGTATCAAGTGGCAATCTTGCCGCTGTCGAAGAAAGATTCGCTCACGCCTTTAGCGGATCAAATTTTTTCTGTACTCAGCAAACGCTATTACTGCGACTACGACGAAACCCAGGCAATTGGCCGTCGCTACCGCCGTCAAGATGAAATCGGAACGCCATATTGCATTACCGTTGATTTCGATTCGCTCGAAGATGGCCAAGTCACCATTCGTGAGCGTGATACGACCAAGCAAGAACGAGTGTCAATCGATCAACTCGAACAAGTTCTCAGTGAAAAATTAGGGTTCTAATAGGAGGAATCATGAGCAAAGTAGCAGTAGCAGTAAAATTACGAATCAAGTCCGGTCAACGCGATGCCGCAACCGAAGTGATGAAGCCATTCTTGGCAACAGCAGATGGTGAAGCCGGAACTCTCACCTACATTTTGCATCACGACGCCCTTGATGCTGATGTTGTGTGGCTGTACGAGTTATATGCAGATCAAGCAGCATCCCAACTCCATATGGGCAGTGATGCCTTTAAGGCGTTTGCAAAGTCACTTGGTGATTTTGTTGAAGGTGCTCCTGAATTTAACTTCCTCACGCCGATTGGCGGCAAGGGACTCTAAACCTTGTACCTCGACAAGATCGTCCAGAGTCACCGCGAAACTGCTGCGCGTGAGCAAAGAAACTTGGATGATCTTGTTGGTCAAGCACGAGCAATTCCTGCAACGAGAGGTTTTGCCGAGCAACTCGTTGTTGGTTCGCGCGAACAACTCTGCGTGATTGCCGAGATCAAGCGTAAATCTCCGTCTAAAGGCGTATTGCACCCAGATTTGAACGCGGCAAACATATCTGCGTTGTACCAGCAGGGTGGAGCATCGTGTCTTTCGGTGTTGACAGATGAAGACTTCTTCGGAGGATCGGTAGAGGATCTACAGAATGCCAGGGCGAGCACTTCGTTGCCTGTCATTCGCAAGGATTTCACCGTTTCAGAATTCGATGTTGTCGATGCGCGTTTGATGGGCGCCGACTGCGTGTTGCTCATTGCGGCTGCTCTTTCTAACGACGAACTGTCACGCTTTTTTGACTTGGCAACGCATATCGGTCTTGACGTGCTCGTTGAAACGCATGATGAAAGCGAACTGGATCGCGCACTCAATGTTGGTGCGA
>Ga0209550_10007198_pt1 | contig 10315 bp, 11 predicted proteins | sample LauGreSuBDMM15SN_2_FD_187567 | JGI IMG/M metagenome (GOLD analysis project Ga0209550, IMG submission 187567) | Freshwater lake microbial communities from Lake Michigan, USA - Su13.BD.MM15.SN (SPAdes) (version 5) | ecosystem: Environmental > Aquatic > Freshwater > Lake | place: Lake Michigan... | reverse complement strand
ATTTTATATAATCCAAATTTTTCAATCTTTTTATTATATAAAATGCATATCAAATTATTAACCATATACCTATAAATTAAAACCATATATTTTACCCTTTTCTTATATTAAGCTCATTATTGAAAAATTATTAGCATACCGTGCCATATATATCTAACTTTTTATATTATATCATGATTCATATATTTAATTTATTTGTCTTATAAATTTATAATATGTAAATTTTAAATATTTTTCATATTTATTAGAATGAATGACATTAGTGAAATTTACATATTATTTATTGATGTTGTAAAATTTTATATTAATTGTAAAACTAAATATTATAATAATGTCGCAAAAACATATGATTATCCTGTTTGTAATGATATTAATGACTTTTTAAATGAAAAAATTTCAAATCAATATGATAGTAATCCAGATAATACCGACATATTTAATAATTTAATTGATGAATTAAATATATTAATTGAAAACGAAATTTTAAAAAATACGGATCATATAGATCCTATAGATCCATTATTAGCTAAAATAAATGACGACTTACGAAATAATAGTATAGAAATTAAACAATATTTAAGTAATGTTACATGGAAAGATTTTTTTGAAGATTATTATAAATGTATTTTTGATTTTAATTTAAATTTAGATAATATGTATTTTTTAGATGAAATTAAAGAAAACGATGCAATAATAATTAAATTATTAGATATAAATGACAAAATAAAAATACCAATTGGTGTTGACCCTACTAATATAAATAAAATTAATCCAAGTATGATTAAACATAAATATTCACCTTTATGGTTTGATAATATTAGTAAAGAAATAACTTATTATCCTGAATTATATGATGATATTAAAACACAATATAAATTTTATTCTACTATAAAATTAGAACCAAAATGTAAAAATGTATTTTGGAAATATTATTATTTAGCAGAAAAATCCTTAATAAGGAAATTAATATATTTCATAAAACAAGACATATTATTATCAAAAGAATTATATAACATAACTGGTAAAAATACAACTTATGTTATGAATGATATAATTGATACAATTGGAAAACATTCAAATCAAATAAAATTTAATAATACAATAAATTATATTAATTTTACTCAAAAAGTGAGACTGTCAAGTTTAAACTCTTTGGAATTCGTTAAAAATTCTGATCACGGATTTGATCCATTAAAAATATCAAGTATAAAATATTACGATATTAATTAATATCATAATATCAAACATTAAATATAAAAATATTAACCAACAACATCTAATGCTTTTTTTGCTTTTTTTGCCATTTTGTTTAATTTATTTATTTTTGCTGTATATTTTATTATCTTTCCACTAATTCTTGTAAATTTAGTAAATACTTTCATTATTGTACCTACTACATCACCAATTACTGGTATAAATCCAATTAAATTAGGTATAATATCTGACCATGTACCACGTAATATTGCATATAATATACTAAGAACATCTATTGGTGTACCAATTATAGGTATAGCAGATCCAATCATTAATAATAAATCTATAAATTCTAAAATACCTGTTAGTATTATAGATGCAGTTTGATCTTTTTGATTTTCGAAATGATCTTCTAACATTTTAATTAAAACACCACCTTCTTGTTCATTAATAACATTTTTATTAAGATAACTATCGATATCTGCTTCTAATTGTTGTTTTAATATTTCACTTGCTTTTTTTACAAAAAAATTATTATAATAAACATTATTTCCAATAAATTTCAACATTTTTTTTAATTCTAATATTTTTTCAGTTGTTAAATTAACACCAGCTCTATTAAAGTGTTTTTCTGCATTTTCGATAATATTATTAATACGTTCATCTACAGTTTTATTTCTGATAAATGATTCATATAATACAACATCAATATAATCAAGTTTTTGAATTCTAATTTTTTCATTATCTCTAGTAACTAGATAATATAAATTTGTATTATCATAAGTTAGATACAATATGTAAACATTATTGTTTTGTTTTGCAAATTTATATAAAAATTTTTCAACAGATTTTATATTAAATTTTTTATTAACATGTATGTCATTATTACAAACAATATCTGTTATTTTATTTAATATTATATAATTATTCATAACTATTATTTAGATAATTATTTAAAATTTATAATAGTATATTATCATTATCATTATTATTATTCACATCAATAATATAACTTATATTTGGTAATAGATTACCATTTAATTTATTATTGTAATATTTAATTATTAATTGTTCATTTTTTTGATCTATAGTAAATTTTCCAAAAGGTAATAATTTATGTTTATTTATTATTAATTGATCTGTTATGTCATATAAATTTAATGCAAATTGAGATCCTATATTTAATCCATTATTATCTTTTATACCTACCATACATATTGAATTTGCGGGTATAAATGATGGTAATGTTGAATCTACATATGTTAATGATCTATTATTATTATAATTTGATGAACCATTATTATTTAAATAATCTCCCGTAAATAATATACCATATTCTTTCTCATAGTTAAATACTTTATTCCCAAAATAACTCTTTGACATTAACATAAATTCATTTGTCATTTTATCATCTTTATAAAGTTCTAAATTAAAAATAATATTATGTTGTTTACCCATTAAATTAAATACCATAATCAAACTTAATTTTTTGTATACATTATTTAATAATTCTAAATATGAATTGCTAATTAGATCATTTGTTGTTTCAGAAAATAGATTTTCTTCTGAATAAAATACTCCTTTAGTTAAATCAACAGAAACGACAGATTCTTCAGTAGAAGTTATTCTTTTATTTGATAATTTATTATGTTGTATTTCTTTTTTTTCAGAATCATCTTCTATTTTTAAAATAGATTGATTATTTTTATTATTATTATTATCGTTATTATTGTTATTACTATAAAAAAAATTATCGGGAAAATAGAAAAAAAAGAAATATAACATTACTGTTAAAATACATAGAATTAATAACTTGTTCATATATATTAAAAATAATTAATAATAATAAAAATAAACAAAATTAAAATTAAAATATTATTCTTTTTATATCATATAATGTTTTTAATTTTTTATAGATCTGGTTGTATGTATTCTACAGATGCAATCAACTTATTAAAAATAAAAAAAATTAATTTCCAATCTGTTAGTACCCATCGCGGTAGTGATATTATGAGCTATATTTATAAAAAAAATAATCATAACACTTTTCCAGCAATATATTATATTAAAGATAATTTTACATATGATGAAAATAAACCAATTAGTTCACAATTAGATAACTTAAAAAATATAATATTTGTTGGAGGATATACTGAATTATCAAGTTATTCATCTAGTTTAAGTGAACTGAAAGGTGGAAGAAACAACTTTAAAAAAAGTAATGTTAAAGAAGTATTTAATAAATATAATGATCAATTATTAATAAATTATAAACAATATTTATTAATGACTATTGATTTAAAAAAGAGTTTAATGGCTTATTAGGTTTATTAATTATTTGTAGGGTTTTCACATTCTGGACAAACGAATGGAACTGGACCTAGTGCACATTTGATACTACCTGCTGTAGTATTAGTATCAATTAAATCATTATTATTTTTACATTTTAAACATTTACCTTCTTCACTTTCTGTAGTAGGTATACCATTAGCTTTTATACATCTAAATCCGTCTTCAATACAATTTTGTCCTTTACATGTTGCAGGGGCCGTACCCCATACAGATTCGGCACTTGCATCAAATCCTTCTACTTTTTGTTGGGGTTTATAAAATACTAACATTAAAACAACGGCTAATGTTATCATTAAAATCATGTTACTATCCATATTTATATATAATATTATCTATATATTTTATATTTTAAAAATATGGATAATACTTAAATATTTATTAATGTTTTGACCATATTAAAGTCAATTGTATTTTCTATATATTCTTCATCATCATTATTATCAAAATTATCATCTGATAAATTTTCAGTCAATGATGAAGAACCATAATTATTATTTTTTAAAGTAATTGTATGAGCAGTTAAACTATTAAGAGCATCTTGATAAATTTGTTCTATAGAAATAGAATCATAACTTTGATTATTTTCACAAATATCTTTAATAATACAATTAATATCAATTGGTCTTTTATAAAATTTATTAGATACTAACATTTTAATTTGCCCATATTCAGGTGCATCCTCTTTTACTTCATCTATTAAAAAGTTATTTTTATCTAGTATGCCATATATGCTACGTGTATCATATTCTGAATCTAAAAAATAACTTTTTAGTTTATTAATTTCTTTACATGTTAAATAATCATAAAAAATTACGAAATTATTATCTTTATAAATTGATATTTCTACCAATTTATTGTCACTACTTATAAAGATATCCATAATACTATAATTTTATATTTTTAATTAATCAAAAATTTTAATTAAATTATCAGGCATCTCTAAGTTTAATAGTTCATAAAATTCTGGAATATTTTTTAATGATCCTAAAACTCTAAATTTTGCTGGCGAATGCACATCTATTGCTATTTTTTGTTTTGTTCTTTGTTTTGTTTCCTTATATCTCCATGTTACTGCCAATGCTGATAATAATTCAAAAAGACATTCATTATACGTCTTATTATTTAATCTATTATTAACTTTATAATCATTAAAATATTTTTTAAATGCCATAATTGATATCGTTAAACCAAATAAATCTGCTATATTTTCACCTAATGTTAATTCACCATTTACTTTATATTGATCCCCATCTATTTCTAAATAATATTCATTAAATTGATCAACTAATTTTTTTGTTATCTCGTTATACTTATTTTTTACTTCATCCGACCACCATATTCTCATATTACCATTTGAATCAAATTTTGATCCTTGATCATCAAAACCATGTGATATTTCATGTCCAATAATTACACCAATTGAACCAAAATTACTAGCCATTGATATAGTTTTTAATGATTTAAATAAATTATTTTCTTCATTTGATAATCTTATATAATCCATTAATACATCACTATTTGTTATATCTAAGTTATCCTTGTAATTCATATAAAAAAAGAATGGATTTTGTAATATACCTGCAGGAAAAACAATCTCATTTTTTAATGGATGATAATATGCATTAACCATTACTGGACACATCTCCCATTCTGTATTATCTTTTTTATTTCTTTGTAATTTTTCAGCATCTATAATTATTGCCCATCTAGTCTTCAATAAATCTATCTCCAATAATGATAAATTCTCATATCTATATTTATTTAACATTTCAATTAACTTTTGATATTTATATTCATATGTATTTTCATCTGGATAACCAATCTTTTGATTTTCTAATTCCCTTAATTTAGTTATCTTTTTTATCGCTTCCTCTAATGACTTATTATCTTTGTCAATTATCCAATTACATTTATTAGTAAATGCATCTTCATATGCATCTAATAAATATTTAATTAATTCTCTCATTAAATTTACATGTGTTTTTGGAAAATAAATTTGACAAAATAATTTTCCGACTAATTCAGGTAATTCAGTAATTAAATAGCTAACAGTTCTTTCTTTAATTGGTTTTTCTTCATTTTGACCAGATAATTTTTTTCCATAAAAATCAAATTTAATTAATCTTAAATCTTCATTAACTAATCCAGAACATGCTGATATAATTTTCCATTTTATATAATTATCTATTAATCTTACATATAACTCATCATTTTCATCATATTTTTTAAATAATTTATTTATAAACATCCAATAATAATCACCATTATCTAAATCATTTTTAAATTTATTTGAAGCATTCAAATAATCTACTTCTAGTAGCTCAAATTCTTGCATTTTTAAAATATTATTACCAAATAATACATCTAAACCTTCTTTTTGTAAATTATATTCTCTTAAAAATTGATCATTAAACCAATCAATATTTCCCATTTTACTTTGTAATTCATCTATTGTATATTTATTTACACGTTCTTTTACATCTCTTTTTTTAACATTTGATAAAATATATGGTGCAATTAAAGTTTCGATTTGTTGTACATCATCTAATATATTTAAATTAAAATCAATATCTATATTCGACCTACTTAAATAACTAATGACTTGTCTTCTATATTCAAATAAATTATTTAAATCAGATTTATACTTTTCATTAAAATAATATTCTTTACTAAAACTTAAACCACCACCAACTAAACTTAAAATATATGGTTTATTTAGTTCAGTAATTGGATTTTCCATAACACCATGATTAATAAATAATGTTAATCCGTATTCATTTAACTTACATATTTTATCAATTAATGTTTTCTGTTTCATAACATCATTTAACATAGCTTTTAAAATACCAACATTATGAGTTGTTTTATTTTCATTTGCAAAATCTGATTTTTTGTTATATAATATTTTAATTAATTTATTGTAATTATCAGTAGTTTCGGTTTCATTTATATTTTCTATTAAATTAATTATTTTTTTTGTGTTTTCATTATTAATATCCATAAAATTACTAATTGAATTTTGATCATTTGGAATGCTTCTTTCTAAATAATCTCTATTTATTATTTCATAAAATTCATTAATCATTATATATATTCTAAGTATTATAAATTAATAATTTAAATCTTTATTTAAAATGATTTAATACTTAGAATATATTTTTAAATATGGATAAAGATATAATTAACCCTCACCAAAATGAATCGGTTAATACACTATTATCAAGTATTGATATACATAAAGATAATGATAATGACACGGGGGCTTCATGTAATAATGATACTAGTGATAAAATAACATTTACTTTAGATGATCTACATACAAATTTAGTATTAATATCAAAAATTTTGCCATATGATAAACTATTTATAAATAAAAATTTACTAAATATCGATAATAGATATTTACAATCAATTGTTAGATGGTATTTTATTGAGAGTAGAGTTAGAACTATAAATTTTATTAAAAATGTAGTAGATGAAACATTTAATATAATAGATGAAATATTAAAAGATAAAGAATATATGACAAATTCTTCAGAAAACAGAGATTTTATATTACAACGATTTACAGCTGAATTAAAAAACTGCATTATGGGATTAAATAATTTAAAAATAACATATGATTTAGATTTATTAATTAAATCACAATTAGAAGTTATAATTGAAAATTTAAATAATAAAATAAATACGAATCTTGCTTTATTTAAAGTTCAATAAAACTTTAACATCATTTAATATATCTTCTTTTGTCTCATTTTCTAAATAAACATTAAAATCGTTATAATTTTGATATTTATTTAAGACAAATTCTTTAAAATTTAAAATAGTTACAGTAATTAATTTAGGATCAATCCCTAGATTAATTAAGTCGTTACCATTAAATTTTTCTTTTAATTCTTTTCTTTTTTTAAATTCATTTAATTTGTTTTCTAATTCTTCCGTTTTATTAAAATATTCTATACATTGTTTTTGTAATTCTATTATAGATAATTCATTCTTTAATTCATTATCATCTATATTTAATCTTGAAATATATTCTAAAAATTTAATATACATTGGTCTATTAGTAGCTTTTTTACGATGTTCATAATTTAAATTTTTAAATAAAAATACTTTTTTATCAAAAAACCTACATTTAATAATCCAATCAATAATATCATCAACATTATTGAACCCATTTTGATATATAATATAATCTAAACCTAAAAAATCACATATTTCTTTTGGATCATATGTTAAGTGAATAGTTATATTTTCTTTCTCATATAAACTATAATTTAGCCATAAACCATTATGACCAAATTTTAAACCAAATGAAGAAGTTAATCTTCCAATAATATTACCTAAATCACCATACGAATAATAAAATTTAGAAGAATAAAAATTATTATAATTGCATTTTATAAAGTCGACTTGATAATAAATATTATTAAGTTCAAATGGTATAGATATTACATCTCCATTATTTACAATTTCTTTAAGATCCCCGCATATTTTATTTATAGTTAATAAATTATATAATGAATTATTAACATCACTTAAATATAATATATCTATATCACCATATGATTCTTTATTTGGCGTCTCTATAATATAATCAGTAATTATATCATTAAATTTTAAAATAGTTAAAATCATATTACGTATTCTTAAGTAATTATTAGATTGTATACGACTTATAACAACTTTCTTAATTGCATTACCACCCATTAAATTTTAATCTTCTTATTGTTCAAAATATTAATATCTAAATATTAATATTTTTCAACTTTTATAAATCAATAATATCAGATGGAGAACCATTTAATATTTGTGTATTTATTTCGATTGATGTTTCATTTTGTTTATCGTTACCAATAATTTTTTTATGTGTATTAATAACAATGTCTTTACCATTATATAACATAGAACGTAATTCTTTTACTAATTCTTCACGTTTATTTTTAAAATTATCATTACTTAAATCATCTAAATTTTCTACTAAATCTTTAACCTTAATCATCATACATTTTTTATAAGGAATATTATTCATTTCAAGATATTCCTCAATATTATTACGGTGATTATCAATTAGATCATTAATTAAAACAGTTAATTCTGTTAGTTCAAACTTATCTCCTGTATATTTTAAACCATATTTAAATTTTCTATCTGAAACATATATGTTATGATATTCTGGTAATCGTTTATTAAAATGTATTAATTTAACTGATTCTTGAAGTGCACAATATCCTTTATTAATAATTTTTGCAATTTCATCAGGTGTTAGTTTATTTACTGGATTTTCTTCCCCAAATTTTACAATAAAATTATTAGTTATAACATTGTTAGAATTTGTATTTATATTATTTGAATTTGTCATTGTATTTATTTTAAATTCTGATTTTAATATTACATCTTTTAATTTATTTATGTCTCCAACTAATGCATTAATTTGAAAGTTTTTTTCATTTTGTTGTTTCATCAATAATTCAATCATTTTATCTTTGTTTTCATTTTGTTGATTTATAAGCTTTCTTGTTTTACACATATTACTATTGATGTGACGATATAAACTATCAGTTCTTGCATATATTTTATTACAATATTTGCACTGTAATTTTTCTAAAGCATTATATTGCATATTGTGGAAAATTTGTGGAGAATTTTCTACTTTTTGTGTAATTATGTGGATTTCTTGTGGAATATTGTGGATTTTATTAATTATTTCTTCATTAATATTCTCGACTTTATTATTATCTATACAAGGAAATTTTCTATTTATATGTCTAGAATAATCTATTTTTTGCTTAAATATCTTGTTACATTTTTGGCATGTATAATTTGTCATTAATAAGCTTATATATTTTTTTTACTTGAATAATACTTATTTTTTTACTTAATTTTTACTTTTTACTTACACAATTTACTTTTTTACTTAAGAGAGCGCGCGCTAATTTTTTTTAAAAAACTTTTATAACTTTTTAATTTTTTCTTTCTTTGATTATTTGAATAATTATTATAATAGTATTTTATACTCTAATCATTAAAGATAAACTATTAATTATATAATTAATGTATATATATTGAAACGTTCTATATGCTCCTTGAAACATAACTATAATGTTATTTAATTTATTATCTACTCTACTATTAAATAGTAAAGTATTTTTATCTGTTTTCTCTAATATCATTACAATATTTGTATTATAATTTGCAATCTGATAATCTCTATAATTATCAGCATTGATATTATCTGTAATATTAATTATTCTGTAATTTTGAAATTTTTCTTGTAATTTACACATTACATTATGCATTATTTCACTATTTTTGTCTTGTCCTAATGAATATTTAGTTTCAATACATCCTGATTTCTTACCTCTATTAGTTTGTATATTCTTGATTTTATCTCTTAACTTTTGTTTTGTATCTAATAAAGATACAACAATAGGTTTAATTTCTATATTAAATTTAATTTCATTTTCTGTTCTTGAAACTAGTTTAATAGTATAATTTTCTTTTATGTATTTATCTGATAACTCATGTAAATCATATTCACTCAAAGATCCCTGATCATTGGTTTTAATAAAAGTTTTAAATTTATCAATTGATGTTTAGATACAAAACCTAATCTATAATCTTCTACACTTACTAATTCAGTTATATTATTTTATGATGATAAATGTTTAAATAATAAAATAATATTTTTTTAAACGTACATTGAAGCAATACTTTCTTTAATTGTATTTTTTTGTTCATTTTTTGCTAATTTAAATAGTTTAAATCC
>Ga0209550_10007195_pt1 | contig 10316 bp, 6 predicted proteins | sample LauGreSuBDMM15SN_2_FD_187567 | JGI IMG/M metagenome (GOLD analysis project Ga0209550, IMG submission 187567) | Freshwater lake microbial communities from Lake Michigan, USA - Su13.BD.MM15.SN (SPAdes) (version 5) | ecosystem: Environmental > Aquatic > Freshwater > Lake | place: Lake Michigan, USA... | reverse complement strand
AAACATTAGGGTCACTCTCGCCACTCAAAATAAAACTAACATATTCAACTTTATGATGAAAGCCATCACTTACTTCACTATAATTATTTCTTTCACGCCGCCGCTCTGGATAAACTAATTCTGGATCAATAAAGTCTTTTGTGAAATCATTTAATTGGGTAGTAAGTTGTTTCGACGTACGTTTTTGAAATACCTCCATTAAGTTAATTGTAATCGATGCATCACCTTGTATGGGTGCAACGACGCCCAACCCAATTCTAAGGCGCGCGGATAATTCATATTCAACATCAATTGTAAAATCAACGATACCATCCGTGGAAATCTCTGCCTCCGTAATAAACGTATCGTATAACTTGAGTTCTGAACCTAATATTGCACAGATGGCCCCAACGTCTCCGGTCCAATTGCTTACATCCAATCTAAATCTATAAGTAAAATTCGCTTTAAATATAAATTTTTTACTGAGATAAAATCTATTACCAGAAGACTTCAACACCACACAAGGCATATCGCCAGTCTGCGAAATTAAAACTTGTCCCGGACCAAATTCTGGCGCCCAATCACTAAAGTCAGGACAACTGGTAGATGAAAAAAATAAACTATTCTCGTTTGTTTTTTTATCTTTTTGAATAGTCTTAATATTTTTATTATTTTCAAATATGTTTATTTTTTTATTATCTTTATTACTAGTGCTACCATCTTGTATGCTGCTGTTTTTTGGAATAATTTTTTCAAGTAATTTAATTTTTTCATCTAAAATATCGGTGAGTTCAACATCCATCCTGATAATTTCAATTAATGTGTTGTAAGCCTCAACATATTTATCATTCGCAAACAATTTTTGGTAATCACTGATATATTTCATATGAAACAGTCCATCTTTATTGTGAGATCAAAAGCTATTTGAATACCGCTCGAATTTACTTGTTGGCACACACTCACTATTTACTTTACAACATTAGCGTGTGGTGTTTTTAAGTTCAGTACAAAATTTCATAAAGATTTCTTTATTTCGATTTTTAAATAACTTGGCCTGCGTAACCGCATTTTTTGACATGGTTAGCCAGATCTCTTCGTTTTCGTACAAAGATAAAACCTGCTTAGACCAGTCTGCAATAGTTGCATTTTTTTCTACAATAATTCCAGCATCAGCTACTGTCTCAATCAATCCACTTTCTGTCGAGGAAACACTCGGAATTCCCGATGCTTGAGCTTCCGTTAAAATCCTAGTGCTGGAGCCCCATTGATAAGGAGCAAGAATAAATTTAGTTTGAGCGTAAATATCCTTAATATCTTTAACTTCGGATAAGAATTTAATGTTGGGAATAGATTCACAAACACGGGCTAGACTTTTAGTGTCGGTGCTAGTATTAGTAGAGGACTCGCAAAACAGAAATGGTAAATGGGGCAGTGCTTTAGCGACCTCAACTGCAATATCTATTCCCTTTTTTTGAGATAAATTAACTACGCTTATATATTTTTTATTGGTTTCACATAGGTAATTTTCTAGCTGTATTGGAACGGGCAGCGCATGTACTTTAACTCCGACATCCAAAAGAACGTCTTGAATATACTTATGCTGCGTTAAAAATTTGAAATTATTTATATCCGGATATTTGAATAAATCTAACCTGTCAGCATCTCTAATGCAAATGTAACTGTTAGTTGGAAGCGTTTTTATCGTTGTCAGTATGTTTCCGCTGTGAACAAAAGCTAATACATGATGAATGGGATATTTTTGAATAAATTTTGATAGCCCAATCAAAGGGTCAAATGCAGAAAATAAAGGATATTCCTGTTTAAACTGATCATGTTCTGATAAAGCTAAACGTTTACTAAAAATCACTGGATTTAAATTTTTTTTTTGGAAACCAACGGCTAAATCATTTATGTTAGCTTCACGACCCCCGAAGCGCGATGGCAAATACTCTCGATCTGTAAAGATTAAAATGTTCATTTTGATATCTGTATCAGTTGCGAAATAAAAAAAGCTTCATGATTAATGTAATATGATATTTACTTTGTATAAAAAATAGTCTAAAAAGTTCACTAATTTTTGACATCTGTCGTAACAATTTAATTCTTACACATATGTATCGAAAACAATACAGTTTTATTTTTTTACTCCAGACTTAATTTGAAATTAAGTCATATAAAGCGCTAAAAGTCTGAACGCTTGCATTATCTTCGTTGTAAAATTTATTTAACGAGCTCGCTAACCCACCTTGGGTAATGATAATTTTTTTTGAATTTTTAATTGCGTATGCCAATTCACTAATTTTAGAACTTGCATAATGCAAATTGCAGGTATCAAACTCTTTTAAAAAGCTATTTTCAAATTTTAATATTGAACTAATAATATGATCGATCTCCATCGGATCGACAGTCGACCATCCGTGATATGTCTTTAGGGTTTTAATTGCGGATCCAACACCATCAGAGAAAATTTTATATTTGATCCCATCATTTTCAAAACGATTAATAATTTTTCTTAATTTTTCAAAACTCCATTGTATGTTGAATTCATTTATTATTTTTTGATCATACCCGCTGTAGACGTATTTCCAGGGGCAAACAAAACGATCATCGATCGAATATACGTAGCGATCACCCATACGAAGATGTATTACTACATCTAAGGAATCGTCTTGATTAACTTCGCTTTTAAAAAATTGTTTGAAAGGGAAGCTTGGATAGTCGGTAACCGTACGAGCGATTTTTCCAGCTAGGCCGTAGTCAAAATTTTTTATTATAAATAGACACTTGTCATATGATTTGAAATCAAACTCTTTAACAAATACATCAAGATTAATTTCAATCGTTTGTATAACTGATAAAGAATTATGGTGAAACCTATATTGATGCAGCCCAAATTCGATTAAATAATTATTGTTGTGAATTCCAGTCGCTAAATCGGGCATCGCAAATGTAAGTCCAAATTTATTTGAAATACGAGTCAACAGATCTATCCGATTTATTGCATCCGCAAACCCTAGGTCACCATGATTATGATAGGTTAAAAAATTCATTTATAACGCCTCTTTTACAAGCGTGCCCAAGGCAATGGACTGTAGATCGTGTTCAACTAAGGCGTTACTCGTGGGATATCGACTTGAGTTATTGTGAGGTACTGGTAGTTTTGTAAATAAATGTATTTGGTAACCAAATACTTTTAGATATTGGCAAATAATCGTAACGAGCTTGCTTGCGCCTATTTGAATAAATAGGCAACCGCCAAGCATATCCTCCCGAATCCACTTTAAAATTAGTTTCGTTAAAGCTTGATCGTTCTCAAACACTAATAGTTCGTAAGTTGGATAGAAGCATTCAACGTATGTATTTAAAGTCAATTCATGCTGATCTGAAAGCCTCAATAACAGTGTAGTGCGCGATAAGTCGGGGATACAAGGTCTTGCAATTGCAGGATCCCATTGAGTAGAGTCGTTATAAAAAGGTAATGAAAAAGCTTCGGTAGTTCGTAGATTGGTTAATCTAGCTGAAGTCGACACGTCCAACCCAAACTCATTACCCTCTGCAAAATTGTCATAGAACTCTGCCCGCGCAATTGGTGCTCGATTATTTCTTATTGATGTTAAGAAAATCGCGGTGCTCATCACTTTTTGATCTTGCGTATCAAGATGGAATGTGTCTAAGAGTTCGGAATCACGTGCAAGCCGTTTCATTACAAACAGCTCAACACTTGCTGGCATTTTCGCTAACACCCGTTTGAGAGGCTCGATTTCATCCCCAAAGGCGAGCACCCAAACCCTACCCTGCCCACTTAATAGTCGTAATAATGCCGCAGTGGCAGAGAACAAAGGATGATCTCTATCTAGAAGAAGCTCTGGGTAGTCAAGTAGAAAAGACTTACTCGTTTTCGCCAACACTTTCTCAAAATCGGCATTAGATTGCGTATAAGCCTCTGCGCTAGCCTTTCTCGACTCGTCAATTTTCGTTAAGAACTGATCGTATAAGGGCCGCGTTCCAGCAATCTCTACTAACCGGTCCGCCAACTGAGTCGCATTTTGTACAATTAAACTTTTATCAAGCGACACACCCGCCGCAGAATGCTCAGTAGCGATAACCGGAATGCCGAAGTCGATCGACTCGGCCACCTTTAACTTGAGACCACTGCCAAAATCTAAGGGAGTAAAAACAAAATCAACCGATTTATAAAACCTGGGAAGTGAGGGTACAAAGCCCAATTTCGTTGCAAACGGAAACTGATCCATCGAAATCTTGTCACAAACATTACCGGCAATCATCACTTCTAAGGCAACGGGATTGAGCAACAGTTTTCGTTCTAATGTTGATAAAAAACTATTCAGACCATGTACGTTAAACGGATGTGCACTTCCAACAAAGCCAAAGGTCACTTTGTCTGAATGCAAATAATCGACTTTATCTTTAAGTAATTTGGGCTCGGGTCTAGGCGTAATTGTGACCACTTCCGCAACAACACCAGAATTTTTAATCCACTCGGCATCAGCTTCTTTGATTGCAATGACAATATTTGCACGATTAAGACCAAAAATTTCATCTTGTTCTGAGCAAGTGAAGAAGTCTGGTTTAGCATCGATGCACTTAAATTGCTCGACGCGACCGCTAAATAAATCATGTGTCTCAATGACGCACACCGTTCTCATGTCTAGTAAATCAAACACCTTAGACAGCCATACATTATGAACAATAACAACGTCATAAAACGTATGTTTTAAATGATTGCGAAGATACAACAACAGTTCCTCTGAACACCATTCGTCTAACTGATGCAGTCCAGTTGAACTCTTCGGTGTCATGCCGACAACTTGCTCAACGTGTAACTCATGGTATCGAGTAATCCCGCAAAGAGAGAGCTCGGCATGATCGACTGCTTGTCTGCGCCAATACCAATCACCTTCAAAGGTCAAATGGAGCAAAGTCAACTCGTACCCGCAGTCACTCAAAAGCTGGCACGACTCGAATGTACGTTTTCTATGGCCTGCGTCGTCCGCCCTAGGCAAAAACGCAGAAATTACAAGGCAGCGTCGAGCCAATTGTTCGCTCCGGTTGCCAACGCAATCGTTTGTTTATAGATTTGACTTAATTGAAGGTCAAACTCATCTTGGAGTTCGCAGTCATAAAACAGGGCTTTAGGCGTTCTAAATTCGGCTGGCACCCTTAAGGTGTTTTGCACATACTGCTTGAAATGATATTTTGCCGTGTCCGCGGAGACTAAGCCAGCTAGTACATCTGAAATGGCTTGCCAGAAAATACGCCGTCGAAACCACTGATGATCAAGGCGTGAGATAGGTATTAGGTGGTCGACGACTGCTTGCCCACAGTAGTAGCGTGAAATTTTTGGAATCCGCTGGTTAAGCTCAATTTCTTCATTACTGAGTAGTGAGGACTCCCCCTTGCGACCTAGCGAGGTTTTAAAAAGCCCATACGTGTCAAAAACAATTCGCCGATAAGATAGATTTGCACCTGCGACCCACTGGCTATCGAGCATCATTCGAGTGACGGATCCCCAGTCTATACAAGATAACAATTGTTCACATTGCAGACTTAGCCAAAGTGGCTTGGGAGCTTCAGCATACTTTGCAACGACTTTTCCACCAAGCAGAAGAGCGGTTGGGTGATTGTCAAACGCAAAGGCAATTTGCTTAAGCCACTCAGGGCGAACCTCAGCGTCGTCATCTAGAAACGTTATCACCTGACCCTTCGATGCTTTTATGCCAGCATTACGAGCTGAGCTTAAACCTTCAACATTCTCTACGATCACTCGCGCATGCTTATATTTTTCAATCCACGATAAATCTTGGCGATCAATTGCGGGAGTGTTCTCTACTATTAAAATTTCATATTTCGTATTCTCAACTTCGGACAGCCGTGCTAAATGTTCAAGGCAGTTCTTGAGCAAGTCGTATCGTTTATAGGTGCAAACAATGATTGAAATATCGATCATTTAATAAGCAACCTAGAAAGTGCCAAACCAAGGGGTCGATTATCATCCGTGCCGCTCACTTCTCTGGGAGTGTAATTTTGAAGTACCACCAAGCAAATCTCTGTCAAACTAGGTCGCCCTTCCCTTTCAGTCAGTCTGACGAGGATACCTTCAGGCAATCGCACATAAGATGTTTTCTGTCCGTCAATCGATACAACCAGATCATCTAAAACATTTGATTGAATCGCCGAAAGAATCTCAATGGTTAGATTGCGCTCTTCGCTGCGATCGATCCAAACAAAAAATGTTGTTTCTTTATCTGGCCCGGTCCAACGATAAGGTATGTTCGAGGGCGTAAATTCACAAGGGTATAAATTACTTATATAGGGCGGTAGACCCGTCATTGTTACGGTGCACTCAATTGGCAAACAAACGTCTGGAGCAACACCGTTAACAATCTGCGACATGCAATCTGGAGTTTCAATCATCAACTGCAGTGCTTCAACTTTTGCGTGAAGCTGCATGAGCGACTTTTCAAGCGCGAGTACCTCAACCTCTATTAAACTTGAAAATTCTTCTAACGATTGATCAGCTGCTAATTTGTATTTACTAATCATTCATGAGCCTAAACATTTGAATAGGATTGAGGGCCAACAAGAAACTCTTTAAAGCATTCGGTACACTCTGACCAACTCGAATACACAAGATTGGACGACTTAGTATGGCGATCTTCAGCATATTTTTTTAGCCATAGATCAATTTCTTTACTGAGCTCTAGTCCATTATTTGCGCTAAAGTAATTGACGTGATTTTTTGCAATTTCTCTAAAAATTGGGATATCTCTAGCGAGCACTGGCAAACCGTGCTGGGCTGCCTCAATCACTGGTAAACCAAACCCTTCTGCCTCAGAGGCTGCTAATAGACAAGAGCAAGAGGTATAGATCTTTTCAAGAAATTCATCGCTAATGCCTTCAAACCAAAAAAGCCGATGATCGCGCTGGAGATGCTTATTAATTCGTTCAATCAGTTTAGTCACGTTCCAACCTGGTTTGCCAACGATCACCAATTGACAACACAAACCTGACGCCCAAAGATATTCAAAAGCATCCAGAGCTTGAGCGTGCCCCTTGCGAGGTTCAATCGTCCCCACCATCAAAAACGTTATCTCATTTTTTAACTGAATTAACTTTTCTTCAAAGGCAAACGGCAACCCTTTGGTCGGCTTAGACTGCGCGATGTCAGCACCAATGTGTGCGACACCAAAACTGAATGGCAGTTCTCTTTGACGCGGGAATTTTTTCATCCATTCTTTTAGCTCATCGGCTGTTGCCTTTGAAATGGAGAGCGCACCATCAAACTCCGTAATAGTCTTTAACCATTTTTCAAAGATCGGCTGTTCACTCGCTGGAAACCAATGAGCGTGAGTGATTGGTAGCAAGTCATAGACCACGACGTACAGCACTGCACCCCGCTGCTGCGCCTGTTCAAACCAGTACCGTTGTTCATACACATCACTTAAACAAAGATCGAGCCCCAGAAAAATGTCTTCCTGCAGCATTAATACGGGGTCGTCTGCCAAGATATCAATTTCGATTTGCAGAAACTTTTTGGTGAACTGCCTTGCATAAAAATATCCCTTCGCACCAAACGCGGTGTACACAGGCTCAACGCGATACCCTTGCGGCGGGCTTTCAAGCAGGCACTTTAAAACACTACGGGCAACACGTTGAATGCCCGTATGCAAGTCTGTGTGTGCCAAAGCGGTGATGTCAACTAATAGCTGGCGATCTGCTCGAATATTTGGTAACGACTGCTCAAGCGCCTCACTGACCGCAGTTAAATCCGGCAGCTTCGGCAACCGATCAGCTAACGACCTAATTAGTTGGCTTCGACTTTGCGTGGGCAGAGCGTAAAAGGCCTCGATACTGTCGCGGTAAAGTTCAGCACAATACCAGGGTGCAAAAGCCTGTTGAACTGCCTGCCTGGCCGCGTGACCGAGCTTTTGCCTTTTGGTTGGTTCACGCCATAGAACAGTCAGTGCCTCTGTGAGTTCAGCATTTTTGAAATTATCTTTCAAACGCCAAACACCTTCAGGTGGTAACTCGGCCATGCTGCCGTGGGCGTTGCAAATAGTGGGTAGCCCTAAGGCCATGCAATCTAAAACTGAGCCTGAGCTTTCGCCGCGCGATTCTTGACGCAATTGCACTGCAAGATCTGCAGCACTTAAGTAGGCTTTAAAGTTTGCATCATCGACCCAGCCTGTGATTTTGATGCGATCACTCAAGCCCGATTCGCTAATTTGCCTAACGAGCTTTGCGCCATACTCACCATTGCTGGCACCCACTAAAACTAATAGGCAATATTTATTTGCAGCCAAAGGCGAAGCAAGCCAGGCATCAATTAATTCGGCGTACATCTTGTTAGCTACGATGTGACCAAAGCTGCAAACCAAGAAAATATCTTGTTCTAAACCAAGCGCTGCTCGTGCAACCTGCTTATCGGCAAGTGGTAGCAACACCCGCAAATGTGGGATGACTGCAAACCGCTCAGAGAGTTGAGCGCTATAGCGTTGCCCGGCAAGCGTTTTAGCGTGTTCTGAATGTACGATCACGCCCATTGCCGCCTGAATTAAGCACAAGCTATACGGGTAGTTTTGTATGGCAGCCTGAATATCTTTTGAATGTGCATAAGTTGCTAACGCACCATAGCCGTGATCCGCATATAAACGCATCGGCAAACCTAGCAAAGGGCCTGTGCCGTGTTCGCTTCGGTAGTAGGTTGCGTCACCTAAAAAGATATCGTGCAACACGATGATACCCGGAAACCGTTCAAGCAGATCCCACATATGGGCATGAAACGGCGAATTACCAATTTGATACAAGATACGATCGTAACGATGACCATGCTTCGTAAACCAGGCAACGCTATAAACGCCAGCGTTGGCATTTACCCATGTGCTGTCGATCGCATCCTGATCAACAATGACGTCAATATCGTAGTATTTTGCAAGCTCGGGTAACAACTCTAGACTGTACGACGCAATACCAGTGTGCTCTGGCGGCAGGGGTGAAACATAGGCCAACCGCGGACGTCTTTGAATTGGTAACTGCGCGACGCTTTTTGCTTGACGACCCTGCTCTGCTAGCTTTGAAAGAGTCGCAACCGCTTCAGCATAAAAATCGGTCGTAGCGGGGTTTAGTGAATAAACCTTTGCAGGGGGTAGTGAAAAACGCTGCTCGCAGCTTAGGTCTGAAAGACCTTCAATTGACAGCCAAAAATGTGCACGTTTTGATTGCAACACTTTTTTTTGATACCAGACTTGGCAAGTTTGCGATTGACCACCCTGCTGGCCGTTTTGCAGCACCTCGGGCGAAGGCAAACAAACTGCGGTTGGGACACGATCACCCAGCAAGCCAATACTTGCAGCGCTTTGATCTTGCCAGCCGCACCAAAGATCAGTTACGACGACCAGATCTGGATTAACTTGGCTAAGCACCGCTTCGCGAATGTGCTCTGACACTGATCTAAGGGTTAAGTCGCTTGCGTCGCACACCGACTCAAGACCCTTAGGTACAGACCAATACAGTATCTGTTGCTTTGGAATTAACTCAGAAAAATGGTCTCTTATCCACAGGTTACTACTTTGCTCACAGACCTTAAGCAGAATATAGAGTTGATAACTGTTTGCACTCGAAGCTTGTGCGAGTGCTATTGCAAGTGCCAATGCAAAGCGCTCTGACAGCGCGATTGAATCTTTCGCCGAAAGGTTACTTAAGTCAACTACTAGTTTATTACGGTGCGTCAAAAGTGCCAGATGTTTACAACTAGTTAAAACCTAATAGGTATTCAATCACTTAGGGTAAGTGAGGTGATGAATCTTTTATGAAAGCAAAACCGGCAGCATTAATTTTTTAGTTTGCTTAGCACTTGGCTTACGAATCAAAAACAGGTTTGACACGCTGCCTGCAGTAAGTTCACTTTGCACCTCTTTGACCTCTAACAATTCACACTTGGCCTCAGCAATCAGCGAAAATATTGCATGCTGCGGCAGGCAGTGACTAGTCTCAACCAAGCTATCTTTGGATAAGAAGTGAGTAATCGAAAAAGAATAGTCAGGTATGAACGTAGGCACCTGAAACAAGGCAAGGCCATCGGCCTTAAGTGAACGCAAAGCATTGCGAATAAACTGGTGGATAATCGGTGGTGGGTAATGTTCAAAAGTATTTTTTGAATAGAAAAAATCAGTTTGTTCAAGGGCAGCAAAGGGGTTGCCCGAGCTTAAATGAAACTGACAATTATGTACGCCGGCATCGACAGAGGCTTTTTTTGCCAAAGTAATCTGGCTGTCTGATACATCATAGCTATGCAGTTGTTTAAATTTGCTAGCTAA
>Ga0209550_10007194_pt1 | contig 10316 bp, 6 predicted proteins | sample LauGreSuBDMM15SN_2_FD_187567 | JGI IMG/M metagenome (GOLD analysis project Ga0209550, IMG submission 187567) | Freshwater lake microbial communities from Lake Michigan, USA - Su13.BD.MM15.SN (SPAdes) (version 5) | ecosystem: Environmental > Aquatic > Freshwater > Lake | place: Lake Michigan, USA... | reverse complement strand
GGATATGAAATCACCAAAATCCGCGCCTTTGACCTTTTCCCCATGACACACCACATCGAAACTGTTGCGTTATTTGGTCGAGTTAAGGTATCTTGACGTCAAGATAATTTAGTTAAGGATGTATATGAGTAAGAATTCGTTAAGCGCCAAGAAGAATTTAAAAGTTGCAGGTAAAGATTTTGAAATTTTTGATATTTCCAATCTTGAAGGCGCAGCGAACTTACCGTTCTCACTCAAAGTACTTCTAGAAAACCTTTTGCGCACTGAAGACGGTGCGAACATCACCGCTGATCACATCAAATCCCTCGCACAATGGGATCCTTCTGCAGAACCTGACACTGAAATTCAATTCACGCCAGCACGCGTAGTCATGCAGGATTTCACTGGCGTGCCTTGTGTCGTTGACCTGGCAACAATGCGTGAGGCAATTGTTGAGCTCGGGGGAGATCCGGCCAAGGTGAATCCGCTTGCACCTGCAGAACTAGTTATTGATCACTCAGTTATCGCTGATTTTTTCGGCGCTAAAGATTCTTTCGAGAAAAATACTGATGTTGAATATGAGCGCAATCGCGAGCGTTATCGTTTCTTGCGTTGGGGACAAGGCGCATTTGATGAGTTTAAAGTTGTGCCACCAGGAACTGGAATCGTTCACCAAGTAAATATTGAATACCTGGCTCGCGTAGTGATGACTCGTTCTGTCAATGGAGTACTTCGAGCATATCCAGATACCGTTGTTGGTACCGATTCACATACAACAATGGTTAATGGTTTAGGCGTACTCGGATGGGGCGTCGGCGGAATTGAGGCCGAAGCTGCACTTTTGGGCCAGCCAGTGTCAATGTTGATCCCGCGTGTAGTTGGATTTAAATTGAGTGGTGCGCTTCCAGTCGGCACGACCGCAACTGATATGGCTCTAACAATCACCGAGATGCTTCGCAAGCATGGAGTTGTCGGAAAGTTTGTGGAATTTTATGGTCCAGGTGTTGTTTCTGTACCTATGGCTAACCGAACAACGATCGGCAATATGAGCCCTGAATACGGTTCTACTTGCGCGATATTCCCAATTGATGATGAGACTCTTCGTTACCTACGCCTAACCGGTCGCAGCGATGAACAAGTGGAGCTCGTCGAGCAATATGCAAAAGCACAAGGCATGTGGCATGACCCAGCAATTAGTCCGCGATTTTCTGAACATATCGAATTAGATCTTTCGACAGTTGTTCCATCTATTTCAGGTCCGAAGCGTCCACAAGATCGCATCTCGCTAAGTGGATCTAAGGATGCATTCGAGAAAATTCTTCCTACTTACATTACTGATAAAACTGGCACAGAGGCTTACCCAGTGAACGTTGGTGCTAAGCCCACAACAATTAAGAATGGTGATGTGGTTATCGCATCAATCACATCTTGCACCAACACTTCAAACCCTTCAGTAATGATTGGTGCCGCACTTCTTGCTAAGAAGGCGGTCGAGCGCGGCTTAACTTCCAAGCCTTGGGTAAAGACAACTCTGGCACCGGGATCAAAGGTAGTTACTGATTATTATGATCGTGCAGATCTAACTAAATATATGGAAGCCCTCGGCTTTAACCTAGTTGGCTATGGCTGCGTAACCTGTATCGGTAACTCTGGCCCGCTCCCAATTGAGATCAGCAAGTCAGTTAACGAACACGATTTAGCAGTTACGGCAGTACTTTCAGGAAACCGAAACTTTGAAGGACGAATTAGCCCAGATGTGAAAATGAACTATCTAGCATCGCCTCCGCTAGTAGTTGCTTATGCACTAGCCGGAACTATGAATCATGATTTTGAGAAGGATTCTCTCGGCAAGGATAAAGATGGCAAAGATGTTCTCTTAGCCGATATCTGGCCAAGTGCGAAAGAAATCCAGGATGTAATCGACTCATCAATATCTTCAGAGATGTTTAAGAAGGATTATGCAACGGTTTTCGATGGTGATCATCGCTGGAAGTCACTTGATACCCCAACCGGGAAAACATTTGAATGGGATGCGCAATCAACTTATGTCCGCAAACCTCCTTACTTCGATGGCATGCCAGCTAATCCAAAGCCAGTAACTGATATTGCAGGCGCACGAGTGTTGGCAATCTTGGGCGACTCCGTAACAACAGACCACATTTCACCCGCAGGAAATATCAAAGCCGACTCACCTGCTGGCAAGTATCTGGAAGCTCACGGAGTAGCACGCGCTGACTTCAACTCATATGGATCACGGCGTGGAAATCACGAAGTTATGATCCGCGGAACATTTGCCAATATTCGCTTGAAGAATATGTTGTTAGATGGAGTTGAAGGCGGCTTCACTCGTAACTTCTTAAACAAAGGCGAACAAGCGACTATCTACGATGCTTCAATTGCTTATCAAAGCGCTGGAGTACCTTTAGTGATCCTTGCAGGTAAAGAGTATGGATCTGGATCATCACGCGACTGGGCTGCCAAAGGCACAGCGTTGCTCGGTGTACGCGCGGTAATCGCGGAAAGTTTCGAACGAATTCACCGTTCTAATTTGATTGGAATGGGTGTACTTCCATTGCAATTCAAAGATGGCCAGACTGCGCAATCACTTGGGTTAACCGGCACTGAAACTTTTGCGATTTCAGGAATTACCGAATTAAATAGTGGTGGAATTCCAAAAGAGGTAAAGGTCACAGCGGGTGATAAATCATTTACCGCCAAGGTGCGTATCGATACGCCAGGTGAGGGTGATTACTATCGTCACGGGGGGATTATGCAGTACGTTTTGAGGTCTTTGCTGGCTTAAAGATCGCGGATTCACTTGCTCCAACCTAGAATAAAGCCATGATTGAGCAAATTAAATCGCCTGCAGATATCAAGGCGCTAGATCTTGCTCAGTTAAATTCACTCTGCGAAGAAATTCGCCAATTCTTAATCACCAAAGTTTCAAAGACTGGTGGTCACCTAGGTCCGAATCTGGGAGTTGTTGAGTTAACTCTGGCTATTCACCGCTCATTTGATTCACCGCGCGATGTAGTTCTCTTCGATACTGGTCATCAATCCTATGTTCATAAAATAGTTACAGGACGAGCGGACAGTTTTGATGGGCTTCGCCAACGCGGCGGCATTGCAGGTTATCCAAATCGCAGCGAGAGCGAACACGATGTTATCGAAAATTCACATGCATCGACCGCTCTCTCTTGGGGAGATGGAATCTCATTTGGTTTTGCACGGACAGGCCAAGTAGATCGACACGTAGTCGTGGTCGTTGGAGATGGTGCTTTAACTGGAGGGATGTCCTGGGAGGCGTTAAATAACATCGCCGCCGCTGAGGAACGGAATTTGGTAATAGTTGTAAACGATAACGAACGTTCTTACTCTCCAACTATCGGGGGATTGGCGACTTATCTTTCAACTTTACGGGTTACCAAAGGATACGAACGTTTCCTAGATTGGGGTAAGGAAGTACTTCATAAGACTCCAGTTGTAGGCGCGCCAATTTATGAAACCTTGCACGGCATGAAAAAAGGTATAAAAGATATCGTCGCCCCACAGGGAATGTTTGAAGATCTCGGCTTGAAATATATGGGCCCGATAGACGGTCACGACATAACCGCTCTTGAAAAAGCGCTGAGTAAAGCGAAAGAGTTTGGCGCACCTGTTCTAGTTCACGTGATTACTGAAAAAGGGCGCGGCCATAAACCCGCACTAGATGATGAGGCTGAAAAATTCCACGCTGTTGGCATTGTCGATCCTGAAACAGGAGCACCGCTTGCTAAGAGCGCCACAAGCTGGACCAAGATCTTCTCTAACGAATTAATTGAAATTGCACGAGAGCGTGAAGATATCGTTGCAATTACCGCCGCAATGATGGGCCCAACAGGACTTGCTGCCTTCGAAAGAGAATTTCCAGAGCGAACAATTGATGTCGGGATTGCAGAACAACACGCAGTTACTAGCGCGGCCGGTATGGCCTTTGCTGGGCTGCATCCAGTAGTTGCGGTCTATTCAACATTTTTAAATCGTGCCTTTGATCAGTTACTCCTTGATGTCGCACTGCATAAGGCCGGTGTCACCTTTGTTCTAGATCGCGCTGGTGTAACTGGAGATGATGGCCCGTCGCATCACGGAATTTGGGATTTAGCGCTAACCGGAATCGTTCCAACTATGCATGTTGCTGCCCCGCGTGATGCAACACGTCTTCGGGAGACTTTGCGCGAAGCGGTAGCAATTTCTAACGCACCCTCAATGTTGCGCTATCCAAAAGGCTCGGTTCAAAGTGATATTCCGGCATTTGAACGTCGCGATGGAATTGATGTCCTGTATCGCGGGGAAAGTGCGGATGTCTTATTAGTCAGTATCGGCGCAATGGCTGCGATCGCAGTTGAGGCTGCTGCTATGGCATATCGTGAAGGAGTTGGCGTCACGGTTATCGATCCACGTTGGGTCAAACCCTTGCCGACTTCTCTAGCCACGATGGCGCGTCGATATAAGAGCGTGGTGGTGTTGGAGGATGGAATTAAACACGGCGGAATAGCTAGTTCAATCTCTGAAATGTTCCGCGAAGCAGGGCTTAGTATTCCAATTCACTCAATCGGTGTTCCACTTGAGTTCATTGAGCATTCCAAGCGGAACGAAATTTTAAATGATCTAGGAATCACTGCACAAGGCATTGCGCGCAACATTGTTGAGTGGAATAGCCAAAACGGTTCCGCCAACTCAATTGAGATTATGGAAGAGATGCAATCCCCGGCGCGTGAAAACGCTGACCGCAAACCGATTCACTAATTCCTTCGCGATCTAAGTAAGGCAAAATTCCGCCCAAGTGCATCGGCCAGCCAGAGCCCATCAACATACAAAGATCAATTTCAGCGGGAGTTGAGACAACTCCTTCATCGAGCATCATGCGCGCCTCAACTGCTAACGCTTTAAGTGCGCGTTCGCGAACTTGTTCAGCAGTTGATGCCGTTGTTCCTTGCTTGATTAAGGCAAGCGCTTCTGGGTTTGGCGTTAACTTGCCGTCACTGCCTTTGATATAGAAGTTACGGACCTTAGCCGCAACCATGGCCTGCATTGTGGGGGAGATGCGATAGCGCTCACCGAGATTTGCATGCAAAGTCTCTGAGACGTGTAGAGCAACACCTGGACCTACCAAGTCAAGGAGTTCAAAGGGAGACATTGGAAAACCGATGCTGCGCATCGCGCTATCGGCAACCGCTGGTGAGGTTCCTTCATCTACGGCATCGGTAACTTCACCCATAAAGCGCGTAAGTAAACGGTTAACGACAAAACCAGGTGCATCTTTACAGATAATCATGGTCTTCTTTAATTCTTTACCTACCGCTACTGCAGTTGCCGTCGTTGCATCATCAGTTGTTGATGTACGTGCAATTTCAAGAAGTGGCATAACTGCAACTGGATTAAAGAAGTGGAAGCCAATAACACGTTCCGGATTAGCCAAGCCTTCGGTCATTTTCTCCACCGAAAGCGAAGAGGTATTTGTGGCTAGAACACATTCAGGGGAGATGATCTTCTCCAACTTTTTAAAGAGTTCTTGCTTAAGAGATAGCTCTTCGAAGATCGCTTCGATAATAAAGTCACAGCCGGTAAATGAGTTTTGATCTGCTGATCCGCTAATTAGTAGGGAGAGGCGACGAGCAGATTCTTCGCTCATACGCTTCTTCTCAACTAACTTTGCCAACTCATTTTTGACCCAGGCAACGCCTTTATCTGCGCGCTCTTGATCAATGTCGGTCATCACAACTGGACATTTCAAATTGCGGAGAAGAAGTAAAGCTAGTTGTGATGCCATCAGGCCGGCACCAACAACGCCAACCTTGGTCACCTTGCGAGCAAGCGCTGGTTTAGGAGCGCCTTCAACTTTTTTACGTTTCTTCTGGATTAAGTTAAAGGCGTAGAGAGACGCTCTTAGTGGATCAGACATAGTTAAATCAGCGAGTGCTTGATCTTCTGCGTCAAAGCCTGCGCCACGAGTGTTGGTGCGAGCGGCGGCAATTAATTCCAGAGCGCGCATTGGCGATGCAATTTCAGCGCCACCATACTTTTTAAGTGAAGCAGCTTTTCCAGTAGCCAGGGCGGAATCCCAAGCAGGATCTGTTGAGTAATCTTTCCGCTCAATTTTATTTTTACCAGATAATACGTTTGCGGCAAATGCAACAGATCGTTCTAGGAAATCTGCTGGCTCATAAACCGCATCGACAACGCCAAGTGCGAGTGCATCCTTTGCTTTCATCATCGTGTTGTTATTTAGTGCGTTCAGCATAATGACTTGTATTGCGCGTTCTGGACCAATTAACTTAGGTAAAATTGTGGCTCCGCCCCAACCTGGCACTAAACCAAGAAAGACTTCTGGCAGGCCAGTAAAGGCAGTCGATGCCAAGGTGCGATAGTTGCAATGTAGACCGACTTCAAGTCCGCCACCTAGAGCTAAGCCATTAATGAATGCAAATGTTGGGATTGCGCATTCGTCGAATCTACGAAATACATCGTGGCCGAGCTTTCCTATAGCCAAAGATTGTTCGCGCTGTGAAAGAAAAGAGAGCGCTGACAAGTCAGCACCGGCAGCGAAGATAAATGGCTTACCGGTGATTGCAATTGCGACAGGGGAGCGGCCAACGGCATCGGAGATTGCCGCATCTAGTGCAGCCAGTGATTGAGGACCAAAGGTATTGGGACGAGTGTGATCTAGGCCGTTATCTAAAGTGATTAGCGCAAGGTTGCCGTTGTGTCCGAAAGGAGCGAGATCAACATCGCGCACAAGTGCGTTAGTTACAACTTCTTCGGGAGCGCCTTCAGGTAGCTTAATTTCGGTTGTCATTACTTTGAACCTCCGGTGAAGTGAGGGTTCTCCCAAATAACGGTGCCGCCCATGCCAAGCCCAATACACATTGTGGTGAGGCCATAACGAACGTCAGGGTGCTCTTCAAATGAGCGCGCCAGATTTAACATTAAACGAATTCCAGAGGAAGCTAATGGATGGCCGACTGCAATTGCTCCGCCGTAAGGATTAACGCGGGGATCATCATCTGCAATTCCAAAGTGATCTAAGAATGCAATTACTTGTACGGCGAATGCCTCATTTACTTCAAAGGCTCCGATATCAGAAATCTTTAAACCTGCCTTAGATAACGCCTTGATCGTTGAAGGAACAGGCCCATATCCCATAACTTCTGGTTCGACGCCAGCAAATGCGTAGGAAACTAACTTGGCTTTAATAGTTAGTCCAAGTTCTTTCGCTTTATCTTCACTAGCAAGAAGAGCTGCGGTTGCGCCATCATTTAAGCCAGATGAGTTTCCAGGTGTTACACGACCTGCGGCGCGAAAAGGAGTCTTAAGTGTTGATAAGCCTTCCATTGTTGTTGTAGGGCGTGGTGGTTCATCAACAGTTGCAATTCCCCAACCCATTTCTGGAATACGCGCAGCAGTCGGAATTAAATCGCGTTGAATTTTTCCAGCAGCATATGCCGCCGCAGTTTTCATCTGCGAGTTATAGGCGTAGCGATCTGCGCGCTCTTTAGTTAATTGCGGAAAACGATCGTGTAAACGCTCTGCAGTCGCACCCATAGCGAGCGCATCTTGTTCCACAATTCGCTCAGCTAAAAATCTTGGATTTGGATCGATACCATCACCGATTGGATGATTTCCCATATGTTCAACGCCGCCGGCGATTGCGATATCAATTGAACCGATTGCGATTGCACCAGCGATAGAAGTAGTTGCGGTGAGCGCACCAGCGCACCAGCGATCAACAGAATATCCAGGTACTGTATTTGGAAGGCCAGCAAGCAGTGATGCGCTGCGACCTAAGTTCATGCCTTGATCACCAGTCTGCGTTGCAGCAGCGATCGCAACATCTTCAATATCTCCAGGATTTACCTTCGGATTGCGTTCGAGCAGACCTCGCATTGCGCGCACCATCAAATCATCAGCGCGGGTGCCGGAGTACATGCTTCCGGCCTTTCCAAATGGGGTACGAACAGCATCGACTAGAACAACGGTGCGAGACATTGGCGCTACTTTCTAACGAATGAAGAGTAGATAACTCCTAGGGATAGGTTACTCGTCAGTAGCGAAAAGCGGAACAAGCAGGGTTAGGCGCTGGCTCTCACGCGTGGTGCAGATGCGCTCTTCTTGGAAAGGTAGGGAATCAAGACAGCCGCTAGATAAATACCTGAGGCGAAGAACTGGAGAATTGAGGTAGTGGTGTCAAAGCCGATGGTTCCGCCTAGGAGCGCGGCAAGGAAAGACTCCTTGGCAATCCACGGAGTTACATCCCATAAGAATGTGTCAACGCCAGGGAGGTAACCCAATTCTTGGAACTCGTGTACGCCATATGAGAGAACTCCAGCAGCAACAACGATTAGTGCAACACCGGTCACAGTGAAAAATTTTGAGAGATTCAACTTCACTGCGCGGTTATAAATTAAATATCCAAGTGCGACGGCAAGTGCCAAACCAAGTACTAATCCAACTGTGGCAGATGATGCAGCGCCAACAGTTTTGAAGTTGGTGTAAATGAATAGCGCGGTTTCTAAACCCTCGCGCAAAACAGCGAAAAAAGCCACTAAAGCAAGGCTTAATGGGCCAGTCATTACTGCGCTATCAACTTTTCCTTGAAGTTCATCACGCAGGGTGCGAGCAGTGCGCTTCATCCAGAAGACCATCCAGGTGACAAGACCAACAGCAACAAATGATGTTATGCCAGCGAATAGCTCTTCACCGCGACTTGATAATTCAGCCGATGTGAATGAAAGGATTCCACCGAGCGCCAAACTTGCAGCGATCGCAATTATTACTCCGGTCCAGACTGGCTTTAGGAGATGGCGGCGATCGGTGCGAACGATGTAGGCGACCAAGATCCCCACGATAAGTGCGGCTTCTAGCCCTTCACGAAGGGCGATAATGAATGTACTGAGCATGAGTTAAATCTAGAACTGCACCCCGAATTACGCAACTTAAGTGTTGCGTAATTCCTCACATCTCGACTGGGGCTTCTTCGGATTCCGCGTTCTCAGGGGCGGCCAGCGGGATGGTCTCAAGCAGGGCTGACTCCAGAATTGGGGCAGCAATCTCGATCTGCCAGGAACGTGCACCCAAAGTAGCCAAAGCACGGGCCACCTCGCCTTTAGGGGCGTTCCAACAGATGCGGCGGATGTATTCCGGGGTAATCATATTTTCAAGGGGGATAGAGAGCTCTTCTGCCCTCTCCAATAAACGGGCTTTGGCATGGGTCAGCGGAGCATATTTCTCAGGAAAGCGCTCTCGCCAGATCTTTATCGGCGGCAGCGAATCAGTGTCAGTTCTAGTTTGTGGCCACTGATCTTCTGCAAGTGCCAGGGCATCAGAAATAGCGCTAATCCAAGAGGCGGCGTTCTCCATCCATCGCGCTCGCAGACCAAGCGGACGCAGCACTCGCTCCAAATCCTTCTTACTCTTAATCGTCTTTACATGCGCAACGCTGGCGATCTCCACGATTGCTGCATCGGAGAGAAGGCGACCTTGCGAGATGTCGGCTTCTTGAGCGATTTCATTTCGAACAGTCCAAAGCGCACGCACTATTGCTAACTGATTCCGCTTTTTAATCTTATGCATCCCTGAAGTTCGCCGCCAAGGGTCAACGCGAGGCGGTGGTGGGGGAGCATCGAGAATCGCTTGAAATTCTTCACTCGCCCATTTCCATTTATTGGCGCTCGCCAAAAGCCCATAAACCTTTTCACGTAGTTCAACTAATAACTCGACATCAAGTGCGGCGTAATTTAGCCACTCTTGCGGCAATGGTCGCTGTGACCAATCTGCTGCCGAGTGTTCTTTGGCGAGCGAGACTTCCATTAGAGATTCAAGAAGCGGACCTAAACCAACTCTTGGTAATCCAGCGATGCGGCCACCGAGTTCAGTATCAAATAATTTACTGGGATTAATTCCTAACTCGCGCAGACAAGGAAGGTCTTGCGTGCTGGCGTGCAGAATAACTTCATCGCTCTGTAAGAGTTGATTTAATTCAATGAATAAATGGTGATTTGGGCCAAATGGAATTGGATCAATTAGATGCAATCCACCTCCGTGGCGTTTAATCTGAATTAAATATGCCCGAGCGCTAAATTTAAAGCCAGATGCTCTTTCGGCATCAACTGCAAATGGGCCTGAACCTTCTGCTAATTCGCGTAACGCGCTTTCAAAGGCTGGCTCGTCGGCGATAACTTTTGGAACGCCCTCGGCAGGTGCCAAAAGTGGAATTGCCGTTATAACCGGTTCGTTATTGGGAGAATCTTCTTTAACATTTTCCATATATTAGAATTTTTAGCGCGTGGCTAAGCCTTGCG
>Ga0209550_10007192_pt1 | contig 10318 bp, 9 predicted proteins | sample LauGreSuBDMM15SN_2_FD_187567 | JGI IMG/M metagenome (GOLD analysis project Ga0209550, IMG submission 187567) | Freshwater lake microbial communities from Lake Michigan, USA - Su13.BD.MM15.SN (SPAdes) (version 5) | ecosystem: Environmental > Aquatic > Freshwater > Lake | place: Lake Michigan, USA... | reverse complement strand
CTGCCAAATCAATTTCATTTGGATTGATTGTTTTTGGAATTGAAATTCTTTTTGGTTTTTTTACCGCCGCTTTTTTAGTTTTTTTCTTTGAAGATTTTTTCGCATTTTCTTCCTCTTCTTTTTTTGGCTCATCTGCCACAACTTCGCTTCCCTGTAGCTCAAGATAAGGTCCGTATGGCCCAATTTTTACCATAACTTCAAAACCAGTTTTAGGATCAACTCCTAAATTTCGCGGTTCAAATTGTGGTCTTTTTTGCTCTTCTAAAGAATCTTCATCGCCAAAAATTTGCATCGTGTGCTTACATTCTGGATAGTTTGAGCAGCCAATAAAAGCACCAAATTTGCCAAGACGCAGACCTAATTTTCCAGTATTACAAGTTGGGCAAGTATCTTTTAAAGCGCCCTGCTCATCAACACCAAAAACATGACCGCCAATTTTTTTATTCAAAACTTCAAGCACATCGCCAAATGGCTTTTCCATTACATCGGAGGTGTTTTTATGAAAATCTTTCCAGAATTTTTTTAAGAAAGATTTCCATTCCATTTTGCCGTTAGAAATTGTGTCAAGCTCATCTTCTAAATCTGCGGTATAATCATATTCAACATATTTGGCAAAAAACTCTTTTAGAAAAGTTGTGACAATGCGTCCGCGTTGCTCTGGGAAGAAGCGCTTCTTTTCCAATTTCACATAACCGCGATCTTGCAAAACCGAAATAATTGCCGCGTAAGTTGATGGACGCCCAATTCCAAGCTCCTCCATTTTTTTAACCAAGCTAGCTTCAGAATATCTTGGCGGCGGCTCGGTGAAATGCTGCGCCGGCTTCACATCAATTAAATCAAGATCTTCTTTTTCTTTAAGTGGAGGCAGAGTTTGCTTGCCTTCATTATCTTCTTCATCATCAGCATCTTCGCGATAAACCTTATAAAAACCGTCAAAATTAATTGTCGATCCAACAGCGCGAGCCTTTGCGTATGAAGGAATTGTAGCAATTTCAACAAGCACTTGATCAAAAATTACATCAGCCATTTGCGAAGCCAAAGTTCTCTTCCAAATTAAATCATAAAGCTCAAATTGATCTTCACTTAAATAGCGCTTAACCTTATCTGGCGATAAAGAAAAATCGGTCGGGCGAATTGCCTCGTGTGCTTCTTGAGCGTTTTTTACCTTGCTTTTAAAAACATTTGGAATTTCTGGCAAATAATTTTTTCCATAAAGATTTTCAATTTTTTGACGAATTGCAACAACCGCTTCAGGCGTTATCACAATTGAGTCTGTTCTCATATAAGTAATTAAACCTTGCGCCACGCCGTCAATTTCAACGCCTTCATATAATTTTTGCGCCATCATCATGGTTTTGCTGGCAGAATTTCCAAGTTTTCTTGCTGCTTCTTGCTGCATTGAAGAAGTTGTGAAAGGCGCGCTAGCTCTGCGCTTAGCTTGCTTTTTAGTGACCGATAAAACTTGATATTTTTTCGATTGCAAAAGCGTTTTAATATTTCCCGCTTGAGTTTCGTTTATGATAGTAAATTTTTCTAATTTTTTGCCTTCAATTTCTGTCACCGTAGCTTCGAAGCTTTTTTTATTGGCAAGCTCAAGCTTAATGTCCCAATATTCTTGGCTTTTGAAATTTTCAATTTCATCTTCACGATCACAAATTAAGCGCAACGCTACAGACTGAACGCGTCCTGCTGATTTACTACCGGGCAATTTTCTCCATAAAACTGGCGATAAAGTAAAGCCAACTAGATAATCAAGTGCGCGGCGAGCCTGCTGGGCGTTGACCAAATCCATATCAATTTGACGCGGATTTTTAATTGCCTCTAAAACCGAACTTTTAGTAATGGCGTTAAACACAACGCGCTCAACCTTTGTTTTAGCATTAACCGCTTTTTTCTGTTTTAAAATTTCTAAAATATGCCAAGCAATTGACTCACCTTCGCGGTCTGGATCGGGCGCCAGCAAAAGCTTGTCGGCGTTTTTTGCTGCATCAACAATTTCTTTAACATGCTTAGTTGATTTTGGCGAAACCTGATAATGCATAGCAAAATCAGCATCTGGCTCAACCGAACCTTCTTTACTTGGCAAGTCGCGAATATGACCAAAAGATGCCATTACTTTATATCCCGCGCCCAAATATTTGCCAATTGTTTTGGCCTTTGCTGGAGATTCTACAATTAAAAGATTTGTCATTATTTTTTAAATTTAACAGTGCCACCAAATAGTAATGACACAGCTTAGATAGCGTGGTTAACTATCTATAATTAATGAATTAGTGTTTTGAAATTTATACAGTTCTTCTGACGATTCTTCCTTTTGAAAGGTCGTAAGTTGACATTTCAACTTCAACCTTATCGCCTTTTAGAACACGAATTTTATTTTTGCGAATTTTACCTGAAGCATGCGCTATAATGACATGTTTATTTTCAAGTTCGACCTTGAAAATTGTATTTGGCAAAACCTCAACGACAATGCCATTCATTGTTAATAAGTCTTCTTTTGACATGAGAAAAATTTGATTATTTATTTTAGGAATAAAATTGTTATGGCAGTTAATTATTATTTCTCAATGAAATATATTAACGAACTCCCAAAACATGGCAGATTGCCGAAGTAAGCTCGCAGCGATTTAGCGTATAAAAATGAAAATCATTCACGCCGCGATCATATAAAACTCGCGCAATTTCGCAAGCGACAATTCCCGCTACAATTTGGCGCGCTTCTTGCTTTTCGCCAAGATCTTCGAAAATTTTATCCATCCATTTTGGAATTGTCGCGCCGCACATTTTAGCAAAATGGCGCGTTTGTTTAACATTACTTACGGGCAAAATTCCGGGGATGATTGGCACTTTAATTCCGCGATCCAAGCATTTATCAACGAAGCGCAAAAAGGCGTCGGTATTGAAGAAAAACTGGGTGATTATGCGATTGGCGCCCGCGTCGATTTTGCGTTTTAGATTGTCGATATCTTCGTCTAAATTCAAAGCGTCGGGATGCTTTTCGGGGTAGCCGGCAACCGAAATTTCAAAATCCATTCCCGCAGTTTTGCGAATTGCGGCAACAAGTTCGCTGGCATATTTATAACCATCGGGATGAAGTTGATAATTAGGGCTGGAAGCGTTCATATCGCCGCGCAGCGCCACAATGTGGCGCACGCCAATTTGCCAATAATTTTCGATAACTTGCTGAATTTCATCCTTAGAAGCGGCGATGCAAGTAAGGTGCGCCGCAGGTTTTAAGCGAGTTTCGTCGATGATTTTTTTGATGGTGTGATGCGTGCGCTCGCGCGTAGAGCCGCCCGCGCCATAAGTCACCGAAACAAAATTTGGCGTGAGATTTTTTAACTCCAAAATTGCATTCCACAAACGAGCTTCCATTTCATCATTTTTTGGCGGAAAAAATTCAAAGGAAATGTTAGGGCGACGGCGGTCTAGCGCGATGTCGGAGATGCTGTTTTTAGTGCTTTTCATTGTTTAGTAAGTCTTGTTTATCAATTTTGCAATTATTAAAGAATCTATTTTAGATTTTTCGGCTGCATTTTTTTTATCTTCTAAGACAAAGTGTTGTAATATAGAGTTCTTGATTGCAACCGAAACAAATGTCGGAACAGCATTTCCAATTTGCAAATTTTTATCGCTTCTTGAGCCGTAAAAAATATAGTCATCAGGAAAGCATTGTATTCTTGCCCCTTCTCTTGTTGTAAGTGGCCTAGGAGCTTTTGGATGTATGCACCTAGAAGAAGATGGGGTGCTAAAATTTCTTGTTATTGTAGTACTTGGTCTATTCCACCACAGCTTGCAGTATGTGTTAGCAAAGCCGCTTTTTGGTCGTAAATGCTCTGGCAAATCTAATGGTGTTCCACCATCTGGCAAAGCCTCCATAATTTTAATTAAATTTTGGTTATTATTAGGAGCGCTATGATCCATTACTTTTTTTGAAGCTGAGGCTCTCATTAATTTTTGGAAGTCGTTTTCTGGCTCCCTAGAATAATCAAAAGCTTCCTCACCAGATTTAATAAATGGCAAATCACCAATCGCCTCCGACAGCGTTAAATATGGTTTTAAATTTTCATCAAACATGCAGTTATCTAACTTGTTTTTATGTGTTGGTTTTGGATAAAAAAAGCTACTATCTAAAAGCGTGCCAACTATAAAAACTCTTTCTCTTATTTGAGCAACTCCATAATCTGCAGAATTAATAACTTTGTAAGACACCTTATATCCCAAAGATTCAAAAAGAGAAATTATTGTTTTTATAAGTTCTCCATTTTGCATTGAGAGCAATCCTTTTACATTTTCAAAAACAAACATTTTTGGATTAACTTCTCTTAATACTCTATAATATTCTTGAAACAGCTTGCCTCTTGGATCATCTATCAATCTTTTTCCAACCGTTGAATAAGCCTGACATGGCGGTCCTCCAACCACTATATCAATATCTCCTTTTTGAATGTTAAAATCTCGTTTTAAATCAGAAATACCAAAATCTTTTATATCCTTACAATATACTTTAACGCTTGGGTGATTTAATTCATAAGCCTTGGCCATATTTGGCAATATTTCATTTGCAGCAATTATTTCGAAGTTTTTATCATGAGCAAATCCATAACTTAAACCTCCAACTCCAGCAAATAAGTCCAATACTTTTAAAGCGCCCTGGGTTTTTATCATAATATTTCACTAATTTTTGGAGGGAGTTCGGTTAATTTCCAAGCAAAATAATTTTGATCTATATTAAATACTGTCTGACCTTCCATTTGTTGCCTTGTAATCCAACTTATATCATCATCTTTTATTTCATCTATCTTAACAAACGCAACTTGTCCGTTGAATAAATCGAAATGCATTACCAAAGATGATAAACCGAGTTCTCTTTTTATTTTTCGAGCCTCCAAGACTTTATGTTGCTTTATATCATTAACGCCCTGAAAACCAGATTGCACTTCCACCCTTATCTTTTCATTATTAGTTAATTTTATTTCCAAATCAGCTTTTGGCGTTCTTTTGAATGTCTCAAGATTTTTAAAATCATCATCTCCAATTAAATTAACATCTAGCAAAGCAACGCCAAATATTTTGCTAATTGAGCTAAGAAAATATGATGATACTACAAAACCTCTCATCCAAGAAAAATAAACCTCTTCCGGTCTCCTTCCTTGATTATTAAGCTTTTGTATGATGTTGTTTTTCTTTAGCTCTTGAAAAACTCTTCTTATATTTTCATTAACAAAAGATTCTGTATTGGATATTTTTAATTCCTCATGAGCGATAGAATTTATTCTACCAATTATTTCGGATAATCTAGTGTTTAAGACTTCTATATAACCATAATCAACAGCAGGCAATATATCCTTGGCACCAAAAAACTTTTTAGCACTATCTTGATTATTAAAACCCAGCCTCTCTCTATATTCTTTAAAATATTTAGTATCAATCATTGAAATCAATTTTATTTTATAAACCTGCTCCCCGGCTTAATTGCGGGCACACTTAGCAACTCCTGCGGAACATTATTTTCATCAAAAGTTTTCACTTCAATTTTGGCAAGTGCGATGATTGGAACTTGCATTTTTTCTTCAAGTTTTTCATCGCCGCTGCGGTCAATTAAACAGGCTTCTGCCACTATTTTTGCGCCGAATTTTTTGATTAAATCGTAAGTTTCAAGCGAGGATTTTCCTGTGGTGATTACATCTTCCACCACCAATACTCTAGCGCCCGCAGCAAGTTCAAAACCGCGGCGCAGTTCAAAAACTCCGTTAACTCTTTCGCAAAAAATTGTTGGTAATTTTAGCTGGCGCGCTAATTCATATCCCACGACAACGCCGCCCATTGCTGGCGCCACAACGATATCAGCAAAATTTTCGCCAAGCCGCGCCACAATTTTTTCTGCCAAAGCTTTGCATAATTTTTCAGCTCGAGCTGTGTCCATCAACACTCTAGCGCATTGCATATAAGTATCAGAATGCAAGCCAGAAGATAAAATAAAATGACCTTTTAAAATGGCTTTTGCTTTGACAAATTCCTCTAAAACTTCTTGCTCTTTAAGACTCATATTTCGATAATTTGGGGGTTATTTTTCTAGAAAATCACGCGCAAAATCATCCGCCTACAACAAAAAATATGCAAGATAAAAAATATATAAATTCAGCAGTTGCAACCATTAAAACTGAAATTGAGGGCTTAAATTCTTTGCTGGAAATTTTTGATGAAAATTATGTCAAAGCGGTTGAATTAATTTTAAATTGCAAGGGTCGCACCATTATTAGCGGCATGGGAAAATCTGGTCACATTGCCAATAAAATTGCCGCAACCTTTGCCTCAACTGGCACGCCTAGTTTTTTTATTCACCCTGGAGAAGCCAGCCACGGCGATTTAGGCATGATTACTAGCGACGATGTTGTAATTCTTCTTTCCAATTCTGGCGAAACTAAGGAACTCAAAGACATTATCTATTATTGCAAAAGATTTGAAATTCCAATCATTGGAATTATCCGCCGCCGCGAATCAGAGCTAACCAAAGCCAGCAGCGTTGCCTTGGTTTTGCCCGCAATTGCCGAAGCCAATAATGTTAACGCGCCAACTACTTCTACAACTATGATGCTTGCAATTGGCGACGCTCTAGCGGTTAGCTTAATTGACGCGCGCGGCTTCAATTCTGATAAATTTGGCGTTTATCATCCCGGTGGAAAATTAGGCTCAAATTTCTTGAAAGTTTCAGATTTAATGCGAGTTGGTAGCGCGGTTCCAATTGTTAATTTAGCAACTCGAATGCCTAATGTTTTGGTTGAAATGACTTCAAAACATCTAGGTTGCACTGCGGTTTTAGATGGAAATAAATTAGCCGGAATTATCACCGACGGCGATTTGCGCCGCCATATTGATAAAAATTTTCTCGAACATAATGCACAGGAAATTATGACAAAAAATCCTAGCACAATTAGAGATTATACTTTGGCGGCGGAGGCGGTGGCGATAATGAATAAAAAATCCATCACCAGTTTATTTGTGCTTGATGACGCAGATTTATTGGTTGGAATTTTACATCTTCACGACTGCTTAAAAAGCGGCGTGGCTTAATTTAATTTTCAAAAAATGTCTTCTCTTTACACAATTTTATATTTAGTTGCGGCAGTTTTTTTTATTCTTTCGCTTTACGGACTTTCTTCGCCAAAAACCTCGCGCACCGGCAATTATCTAGGCATGGCAGGAATGGCGCTTGCAGTTATTACAACTTTATTTTTAGAGCAAGTTCGCAATATTGAATTAATTTTAGCAGCCATCGCAATTGGCGCATTTATCGGCTATTTTGTAGCTAAAAAAGTAAAGATGACCGCAATGCCGCAGCTTGTTGCGGGCTTTCACTCGCTAGTTGGTTTGGCTGCAGTTTTTATTGCCGCGGCAGCTTTATGGCTTCCTGCAGATTTTCATATTTTAGAAATTGATAGCGTAAAAATCAGAACTTCCAGCTTAATTGAAATGGGGCTTGGCGTGGTTATTGGCGCAATTACATTTACTGGCTCAATTGTCGCTTTTTTAAAGTTAAATGGCACGATGAATTCAAAATTTATCATCTTTAAAAGAAATCCAAAATTAGCCTCGCAAAGCCTTGCGCTTCTAATGATTGTGCTTTTGGTTTTATTTGTGCAATCAGGTTCAAAACCAATTTTCATCGCCCTCGCCTTAATTTCATTTTTTGTTGGATTTATTTTAGTGGCGCCAGTTGGTGGCGCAGACATGCCGGTTGTGGTTTCAATGCTAAATTCCTATTCTGGTTGGGCAGCTACGGGAATTGGTTTTACACTCGCTAATCCACTTTTAATTATAGCTGGAGCCTTAATTGGCGCATCTGGCGCGATTCTTAGCTATATCATGTGCAAGGCGATGAATCGCTCAATTTTAAATGTGATGTTTTCTGGATTTAGTAAGCAAGCACTTGCAGATAGCAGCGAAGCCAAAGAGCAACGCCCCGTAAAACAAGGCTCCGCAGAAGATTCCGCTTATATTATGAAAAGCGCGTCATCAGTAATCATCGTTCCCGGCTACGGAATGGCGGTTGCAGGCGCGCAACATGGCGTTGCAGAAATGATGCATTTGCTAGAAAAAGCTGGCGTTGATGTAAAATTTGCCATCCATCCAGTTGCAGGAAGAATGCCTGGACACATGAATGTATTGCTTGCCGAGGCTAATATCGATTATGAAAAAGTTTTCGAACTTGAAGAAATTAACGGCGAATTTAAATCTTGCGATGTGGCTTTTGTAATTGGCGCCAATGATGTGACGAATCCGTCCGCCAAAACCGACAAAACCAGTCCAATTTATGGCATGCCAATTTTGGAAGTTGCCAATGCAAAAACAGTTTTCTTCGTCAAACGCTCAATGGCTTCAGGCTATGCGGGCGTTGAAAATGAACTATTTTATAATGATAATACGATGATGATTTTTGGCGATGCTAAAAAAGTTGTCGAAGAAATTGTTAGAAATCTTTCTTAAATCTAAATCTTTAAAACCATGTCTAAAACAAACGCAAACTCACTTCGCGTGGGAAATATTATCGAATTTGAAAAACAACTTTGGAAACTCGTAAAGCGCGAGCATGTAAAGCCCGGCAAAGGTGGAGCCTACATTCAAGCTGAATTAAAAAATCTTTCAACTGGCAATAAAACCAATACCCGCTTCTCTTCAAGCGAAGATGTGGAAGTTGCTTTTGTTGAACAAAAAAATTATCAATTTCAATATTTTGACCAAAATAACTTAGTTGCCATGGACATGGAAAACTTTGATACTGTAGAGCTTTCAAAAGATTTAGTTGGCGATGCGCTGCCATTTTTGCAAGATAATATGAATATTCGCGTTGAATATTGTAATGGCAATCCGGTTGGAATTTATCTTCCCGAACAAGTTAATGCCATAATTTCACAAGCCGACGCCGTGGTAAAAGGACAAACTGCCGCCGCTTCTTACAAGCCAGCAATCTTAGAAAATGGCGCACGCGTAATGGTTCCGCCATTCATCGAAACTGGCGAAGAAATTATCGTTAGCACTAATGATTTTTCATATGTTAGCCGTGCAAAAAAATCTTAAATTTATTAAAGCAAACGGGCTGGGAAATGACTTTGTTATTTTTGATGCCCGCTTTGTTGAGGTAAATTTAACCGCAGCGCAAATTCAAAAAATTTCTAATCGCAAAAATATTGGCTGCGATCAGTTGATTATTATTAAAAAAGGTGGCGTCAATTTTGACTGCGAAATGATAATTTATAATTGCGACGGCTCAATTTCTGGCGCCTGCGGAAACGCCACACGCTGCGTTGCGGGAATTATTTTTGAAACTTGCGATAAGCCTGAAATTTTAATTAAAACCGCAGCCGGAATTTTATCTTGCAAAAAAGCTGGCGAGTTAATTTCGGTGAATATGGGAAAAATAAAATTTACTAAAAATATCGAACTTTTTGGTTTTGATTTTTATGTCGCCGATATTGGAAATCCGCACGCCGTGGCGTTTATTGAGCAAAATATTTCCGATGAAGATTTTTTTAAAATTGCGCCGCAAGTTGAAAATCATCCATATTTTCCAAATAAAACTAATACTGAATTTGCAAAAATTATTAATGACAATTTAATTGAAGTTAGAGTTTTTGAACGCGCCGCTGGCGAGACTTTAGCCTGCGGAAGCGGTGCCTGCGCGGTTGGCGCTGTTGCGATTAAAAATTCCTTGATAAAAAACAAGCAAACCACAATTCGCTTTAAAGGCGGCGATTTAAAAATTGAAAAGCTTGAAGATGACTGCGTGATTATGACCGGCGCTTATGAAAAAATTTTTGCCGGTGAGATTTATGATGAGTTTTTGAAATAACTTTAGCGCTGGGTTGGCGCTGAAGTAGCGCCTCGCTTGGTTTGCATGGGTGCCCACATGTTTGAGTTATGCTAAAAAACTCTATCATAAAATTTATACAAAACATTTCAGCGGGGTTACAAACCCCGCCGAGCTATAGGATTTTTTAAAATGCTAAAATTTTTTTTTATAATCCTCCTCTTCCTAACCACAACTTCCTACGCCCTTTCGCCCGAAGCTAGATTAGAAAACGAGCAGCTCGAAGCGCGAGCAATGACGCTGTTTCTCGAGGTAAAATGTTTAACTTGTAATGGACAAGTAATTGAAAATTCTGAAAGCGAATTTGCTTTCCAAATGCGCAATTTAATTCGCCAAAAAATTCTTGATGGAAAAAGTGATGATGAAATTAAAAGTGATTTAAAGGCAGAATTTGGTGATAATATTTTGACAAGCGGAAGTGATGATAAACTAATAATTGCCGCCTTAATA
>Ga0209550_10007191_pt1 | contig 10319 bp, 7 predicted proteins | sample LauGreSuBDMM15SN_2_FD_187567 | JGI IMG/M metagenome (GOLD analysis project Ga0209550, IMG submission 187567) | Freshwater lake microbial communities from Lake Michigan, USA - Su13.BD.MM15.SN (SPAdes) (version 5) | ecosystem: Environmental > Aquatic > Freshwater > Lake | place: Lake Michigan, USA... | reverse complement strand
AGTCAAGTCAAGTAAAACGTCAAGCGGGTGTTCACGTTCACGTTCACGTTTAATTGCCATCTCGGCAAGACGCACAGCCACAGTCGAGTGGGTGTGGAGAAAAGCTCGAGCGTGGTGACGAAAAGCGGCAGCGCTTCTTTTTTGTTTGTTCGCCCGCCCTGCGCTCCGAAGATGGGCGCGCCCCTGAAATAGGAGCGCTAGTATGATGGGCCACCCTACTAAATTGGGCCTCCATCGCATGCATCAGGGCTCTGCCTCGCACGTGCTCGCCTCGGCAGGGTGCGCCCACTGCTCGAACACGGCAATTAACGTGAGGATGGAGACAGCGCACCCGAGGAAGAGGACGCAGGTTGGCCACGCACGCTGAGTTAGCCACATGTAGAGGCGCCGCGGCCAGCGGTCAGCTGGGGCGGGTCTTCTGGCTCCACCGAGATCTTCCGGCAAGCACCAGAAAGAATAGATCGGGAAGACGTAGCCGATCGCGCAGACGCCCGTCGCGCCTGTCAGGGCAAAGATCTGCGCGCTCGCGTCGGGCAGCACGGCGGCGACACCGAAGGATGAGCCCACGAGCGCCGCGGTGAACGCGGCGTTCTGCAACGGTGGTAGCACGGCGGACCGTGACGACGGCAGCATAGCATCCTCGTGCGAGCGCGACGGGTTCAGCGCCCGGCTGACCGTCGGTTTCGTCAGCGAGGAGTCCATCGGTTTCGTCAGCGAGGAGTCCATCGGCTTCGTCACCGAGGAGTCCATCGGGCTCTCGTGATACAGCCTCACGAGCGTCTCACGTAGCGGCACGACATTCGGCGCGAAGCACAGCATCAGGTACAAGCAGAAGGCACCCGCAAGCGTGCCTCCCACACGCCCGTGGAAGCCCTGCAGTACGTCCTGTGGCACATGCCCCTCGCCAAAGAGGAAGAGCCCGCCCAGCCCGACACTCAGGTACGCCATCCCGGTGATGACGAAGGTGACGTGGAGCGCGGCCACGAGCGTTGCCGCGCCCTGCTCGCCCGGAGGCAGCGCGCGCAGCAGCGGCAAGGGATATGGCTGCACGTACCAGGCGAAGCCGAAGATGGAAGCTGCCTCAGTCAGCTTCATGCTACCCTGCGGCAAACTCAAGAGTACAGTGTCGGCGTCCGCGTCCGTGTCGCGCATGACGGCCGAGAAAACCAAGTACGCCGAGATGGCGACCATCAGCGCAACGCCGAGCAGCGAGACGAACATCATCTCGCCGAGCGAGGCCAGAGAGAGCGGGACTACAACGAAGACTGTGAGGATCACGAGGAGTGTGGTGCGCCCGAGAGGGTCTGAGGAGAGCCATTGCGGCACCCCGTAGCCTGTCTCGGTCGCCAGTTCTCCCATCGCCCGTGCACCCGTCTCTTGGATGGCGGCAAGGCTACCGCACATGGTGCCAAACAGCAGCACTATCAGTGCCACGCGACACCATTGCAAGGCCTGCCTGCCGCCCGCGGCGAGCACGACTTCCTCGTAGCCGCTCACTCCGAGCCGCGAGGCGGCACGCACCATGAGCACGCTCGTGTAATTATTCGCGATTCCGATGACCAGAATCACGACTGTGCCGATCGAAACGCCCGATAGTGAGAATGCGCATGCTAGCGGCGAAAGCCCGGAACCTGCGATCGAAAGGAGCAGAGGTGCGGCGGTGGCAGCGACCGAACTGAATTGGAGACGAAAGCGTTGCGAAGGCAGCAATGAGGCCTTCAACCCGACGCCCGAGTTGTAGTCCATTCAGGGTTGCCGCCCTGGTCGCAGCGGCGACACTCTTTACACGAGAGGAACAAAGTCCATGGCTTTCACGCGACAAAACACGAGAGGGTCTCAAACAAGTGAAAAATCGCCGAAGTTTGAATCGGATAGGGTGAACAAGTTTCCGGCAGAAGAATTCGCATGAGAGCTCCTGACATCACAAGCTCTGGTTCGCCACGAGCCCACGACAGGCCACGGACGAGCTTTTAATGCAGCCGCGCCGCCGCGGCGGCGCAACGCGCAACAGTGGTGCAGACCGCCCCCTCGCCAATTCTGAGTAAGCCGAGCTTTCTTAAACAACGAGCGCCACCGAATGGCTGGACTTGACATGTTTCGTCTATGAATATTCATACAGAATGTGATGAAAATTTGGAACGGGAGATAGGAGCTCCGATGCGTGCTCAAGTCCAGCAGCCTGTCGCGGCGTCGTCGTCCCGCAGTGCTGCTGCTGCCGCAACAGCGGCGGCTGTCACGGCCGCGCCACGATGGGCCGCGGCGGTCCTCGTCTCTGCGGCGCTCTCTCTGCAACCACCCTTGGCAGCGATCGCAGAGACGACTACCGCTGGGTTTGAGGAGTTTGCCGCCGCAGGTGGCAAGATGAAAGCCGATCCGAATTGCTTCTTCACCGATTGCAAGGAGCCTACGAAGGCGTGCTTCACCAATCCTGCGTGCCTCAAAGGCATCACGTGCCTCGGCAACTGCCGTGGCGAGCAGCTGTGCGCAACCCAGTGCTTCGCACGCTTCGGGTCAGAGAAGCTCAACTCATGGCTGAGCTGCACCCTCGAAGAGAAGGAGTGCGTGAGCACGGGCGTGAAGCAAGACACGTCTAAATTCTATGCGAATGCGCCGCCAGTGGCTCCCGCGTTCAAGCCGTCGGACCTCGAGGGAAAGTGGTACAAAGTGCTCGGCTACAGCCCCAAGTACGACATGTACCCATGCCAGACAAACACCTTCACTGCGCGCGCCGATGGTGGATTGGAAAACGACATCCTCTTCCGCGTCCCAAAGCCGGACGGCTCGGGCAGCTGGACGAACAACTTCAAGGAGACGATGGATAACAGCAAGGGGCCACGCGGCACCGCCTCGATGGTGGTTGAGGGGAAGATGTTCGGTCTCACCTTCCATGAGGACTGGTACGTGATCGGAGTGGGCAAAGGATACCGCGTCGTTGCGTACAAGGGTGACACGCAGCAGGGTCCGTACGAAGGTGCCTTCGTCTTCACGGAGACGAAAGATGCGCTGCAAGGCAGCGCTAGCGATGCGATGAGGCTGGCCATCGACGCAGGTTGGTCCGAATCCCCACAGCACCGAATCCCCACAACTAGCAGTTGATCCGTTTATCATGCACGACCCATGGACGCTCACCGTCCGTGTGCTGATGACCTCTGCTGATGACCTCTGATTGCTTCCTTCATCAGGCTCACCGTCCGTGTGCTGATCTCGCGCTCTGTGCTGTTCACAGACATTCGGCGCGGGGGGCTCGACCCCTCGCAGATGGCGCCCATCGACAACAGCTGCCCCGACGACACGATCGCCGCTGGAGTTTCGTCTACAGAAGCCTCCAAGGAGAAGCTCGAGTGGAAGGACGTCTTCGAACTGACGGAATGGTTCCGTCCGGGCACACTCAAGAAAGACACTTCGTTCGACCCCAACAAAATGTAGCAGAGCATTACCAGCACGCATTTTTGACGGCCAAATGCGTAAATTTCGGTCGCGGATACGAACAAGCGAGGGGGAACAAGCTCGAAATGCCGTTACGACCATCCGCGCCCCGCCAGAGGGCCGGACTCGGGCCGTGAGTGTTGATGATTTGTTTGATGATGACCTCATGAATGGTTGAAGCGCATTTGAACTCAACACCGAACTCCCACACTCACGGACGGGATCGGGAACACGCTCCCGTCCGCTACGGTCCCCCGGCGTCAACGGTGCACCGTCACCGGATGTCTATCTGCGCTGGTCTCAAAATCGAATACATGTATAATGTAAAGGTGAATATACTCAATCCGATCGTCTAAAAGTCAAAACGAAATCAAAATCACCCCCTCGCTCGGCTAGGGTAGCGTCGCGTGTAGGTATGTCGTTTCCTGGTGCGTGGTGCTGGCGTGGACCGTGGTCCACGGCCGCCGACCAGCGTGAGCGTCCCCGCGGTGCCGTTCTGCTGCGTTAAGCTCTTCACGTTCTCCTTCAGCGTTCAAACCCGCCGGCGTTCTCTGCACTCTTCTGCGCTGCCGTCACCAGTCTCTCCCCGCACCATGCACTCCTCTCTCTCTCTGGCCTCTCAATGCTCTCCTCCCCTGGGGCGCCTGCGCAATCGTGGCCCACATGCTCTCGACTCTCTCGCGTCGCCTCTCTCGTCACCTCACACTGTGCAGCCCACACGTGAATGTGAACGCACTCTAGTGCAGATTGCCCAGCCGCCCCCACGCATGACCTCCGCTCCGTTGCACGCCATGCTTCACCACATGGATTGCGCCAGGTGGCCTTTGCCGGAGAAAACGTCGAGCACGGACGGAGAGCTCTTCACATCGCACTCTCCGCTCCCGCCATCTCATTCTCCTTGGTCGTCGCTTTCACCTCCGCGATCAGTCGGCGCGTTGCCGCGCCCACGTCCTGGAGGAGAGCCGGCGCCGCCTCGCGCAGCTGCCCGAGGACCGAGCTCGCTCCCTTGGCCCTCTCGCTCGCCTCCCTCGCCAAGGTCTCAGAGGCGGCTCGCGCATGCTCGCCCGCGCCGCGCGCCCAGCTACCCACCACTGCACCCGTCGACCTGGCGGCGGAGACGAATGTACTGGCGACGCTACAGTCGTCGCTGGCCGCCTCGGCGGCTGCCTCGCACGCCTCCGCACGCGCCAACGCCTGGCGAAGGCTGCGCGCGAGCAACCCTTTCTCGTCCGCAGCCGAACGCTCGGCCACCCGAAGTGCGTCGTCCCGCTCCCTTAGCTCGCGCTCCCTTAGCTCTGCAAGGGCTTGCGCCTGAATGAGCTGCCCTCGCACCTCTGCCAGTGCGTTCTCGTAGCGCGCAGTCAGCATCGCCTTCTCATGCCCGAGCTTCCCCAACTGCTGCCGTGCGAGCTCCAGCTGCCGGCTGGCTGATAGGTCAGTGCCGGTGGCCCAGCGCACAGCGTGAGGCGCCATCGCGGCGCCCAGCGCGAGCAGGAGCACCAGCAACGTGCGCGCGGCGAGCTTGGGCGGCACACCGAGCGCTAGGCACACCTCCGCCGCCGTTGATCGCAAGCCTGCCGCCCGCCGTTGAATCCCGTGCACCCCGCGCGCGGCGCGCGAAACCACCGCTTTGGCAGCCAGCGCCGCTGCGGTCGTGGAGCGACGCGAGAGGGGCCGTGAAGCTCGCCAGATCTCATACCTATTGAGGGAGGCAATCAGATGCTATCAGAGGCAATTAGAGGCAATCAGGGCCGTGAGCTCGCCAGATCTCGTACTTGGAGCGCGCGGCCATTTTGAGGTCGTGCCACTGGCCCGACCACATGAGCAGGTTGCGCAGCGCGGGCAGGTCCGAGTGCGCCGGCTCTGAGGAGAGCGCGTCGCCCCATGGGTACTTGCGTAGGTAGACCTGATGCCCGGCGTCGAGAAATGCGTCGGTCGAGCCGATCACGGCCCACGGCTGCTGGTACTCACACTTATCCTGCGCCTCCATGGAGCGGATGACACCCTGGTCGAAGGCGTACGCCTCGATGCCCTCCCGCTGCAGCGTCTCGCGCAGCTGCTGCTTAAACTCCTCCTTCTCCTTGGTGGTCATCGTGTCGGACTTGGCGATGATCGGCACGATGTTCACCTTCTTGTGCAGCGCGCGCATGAAGGCGATGTCCATGTGCTTGAGACGATGCGGCGCGATGAAGTACAGGCACACGTGTACGAGCGGGTCCTGCAGCCGCAGTCGCTCTGCGTCGCGAGGCGACCACGAAGATTCCGCTCGCAGCTGGCGCTCGAAGAGGCCGTCAATGTACTGCTCGACGACGTCAAACGACTCCTGGGCGTCGAGCGACTCGCCGTAGCCGGGCGTGTCGACGAGGGTGACCTGCAGCTCGTGCTTGCCCACCGTGATCGAGAAGGGGTCGAAGGCCTTGATGCACACCGTCGCGCTCGTGAGCGCGCGCCGGCTTCGTCGACTGCGTCGCTCAATGGTGTCGTCGTCGTCGTCGGCGCCGTCGTCGTCGGCGCCACCCGGGCCGCCTGCCGGCTCGTCGGAGGCGCGGCGCATCTGCTTGAGTTGGATGTGCACCGCGTCGCACTCGCTCTGCAGGATGCTCGCCTCGAGCTGTCGCTCCGCCGCCGCCACGAAGTCGGCCTGGTCGGCCGCTCGCTTCATCTCGAGTCGCCTCCCGCGGCAGCACTCGCGAAGTAAGCGCAGCTCGTTGCGCTGGCGCTCGTCGGCGGCCGAGAGCTCCTTGAGCTTGGCGCCGAGCGCCGCCATCGACTGGCCCATCTGCTCGATCTCCGCCTGCTTGGCGCTCGCCCTTGTGTACTGCGCCTTCTCGACCGCCGCCTGCAGCTCGCGCTCGGCCGCGTTGCGCTGCGCGCCCGCCTCGGCGAGCTGGCGGCGCGTCTCGATCTCGATGGCCGTCTCCTTGCGCTCGAAGAGGGCAAAAGAGGCCTCGTCGTCTTTGAATGACTGGAAGAAGGATTCGAGCAGCGTCGTCTTGCCGAGGCCTGCCTCGCCCACCACCATCAGGTTGAAGGACTCCATCGCAGGCTCACGCAGCGTCTTGGGTTCGGTGATGCGACCATGGTACGGATCGTGGTGCGGCGTGCTGCCGCTGCGCGGGGAGGCGACGTTCGCCGAGTAAGCCGCCTTCATCGTGCGGTACTCGATGCCGATCGAGCCATCAGGCACCAGGTCGTCACCGCCCTGCCCAGTCTCACCGCCGCCGGTAGTGGTGGACGCCAAGTCCCATTCATGATCCGCTTCCCATGTCTCGAGCGGGAGTCCTGAGGCACCCGAGGCACCCGAGAGGTGGCGGAACGAGTCGGACAGCTGCTCGCTGCCGCTGGATTCCATGCTGAGCGTCACCGCTTTTCCCACGAGGCTGGACGGAGGAGACTCTGATTACTGCTGCTGAAGCGCGTGTGTTTCATTCACAACAACACGTAAAGGACTGTTTCACAGCAGCAGCATCTATCGCTATGGACGGAGGTGTGGCCGACACAACCTGGCTACACAGGCCATTAATCGGCAGAAGGTGGGGGCGAGGCAACCACCTCACCACCAAAGAGTAGTCTGATAGATCGGAACGGAGAAACTTGTTTGAACCCTTCGCATGGAGATGGACGGAGGTGTGACCGACGGGGCCGTCTCAACAGGGTCCACACAATCGGTGGCAGATATGGCGAGGCAACCACCTCACCCGTTAATTTCATATCAGTCAGAATTTGGAACATCGGATCTACAATGTTAGTGTGCGTCGTGTGGTTGGGACCTACTAGTTCTAATCTCCGCTACTCTGCAAGCAGATCCATCCCGTCGCTCGCGTTACCGCTGCGATTCCGGCGTCCGTGCGTCTCTGCGTCAGCGGCACCTCCAGCTCTCTAGTGGCGGCACCACCTCCATAGCCTGAGAGCACACCTTGGGGTTGGGTTTGGGGTTGGGCAGGCCCGGTGCCCTCTTGGGCTGGAGACCAGGCTGGACTTGGGGCTGGAGCGGTGCGTCGTCGTAAAAGTCGTCCTCGTTGCCGATGCGGCAGACCTCAAAGGCGACACGGACGTCCACGTCCTCGCTCGCGCGCTGGGCGACAGGCGCCGTCGACAATGCCCCGACACTGCCAGGGCTGCCTTGCCTGCCGGGGCTGCCTTGCCTGCCGGGGCTGCCTTGCCTGCCGGGGCTGCCTCGCAAGCTGCCTGGTCGGCCGGGGCTGTTCGGGCGCGAGTGCATAGTGGGCGTTAGTACCTGGGTTGGTACGTCGATCAGCTCGCGGTCGGGCAGCCCGCTATCGAGGCACACGTGGCGGAAAACGTTCGTGTAGTACGAGGTGACGAGACGAAGATCCGTCGAGATCGTGAAGCGCTTCGTAAAGCGCAGCGCAGCGGCGACACGCGGCGGGTGGAGCCGCTCGGGCATCTCGGCGAGCTTGGCGACACATTTCGCGGCCAGCTCGTCGTACGTCTTCAGTTTCGTCAACGGCAAGGGCATCTTTGCGAGATCGAGCCGATTGATACGAGGCTTGAGGAGCTCGCTCGCGCGCGCCTCCGTGTAGCACCAACCGCTCTGCTCGTACGTAGTCATCTCGGCGGGCGCGTCGGCCGGCAGTGCCGTATGCATCCAGATGAGCGTATGCGCGTGCCCGTACCACACCTTCGATGCCTCGAGCCCACGCAGGTAGAGAACCTTCTGTTTGGGCGAGCGCGCAGCGTGGCGTACTGGCTTGGGCTGGTAGAGCGACGGCCAATCCCAAAACAGGGCGAATTCCACCGCATCGAGGCCGAGGGGGGCGAAGATGAGCGCGCGCAGCCCGCTCGCAGAGCACTTGTTCTCCAGGTACAGTCGGCACGCCGCGCCTACTCGCTCCAGATGGAAGCAGTTCGGGTCGGGCTCGAACGTGGACAGCCAGCGGCAACTAACGGACACGAAGAGCTTACCGAAGCGGCGCGTCGCCTCTGGCGCACCGACGAGGGCCTTGAGCCCGTCGTAGATGCCCTGCAGCTCGCCCGCTGTCCAGAAGCGCTTATGCGGGATGTCCTGCCGGCACATGAGCTTCTGCCCATCGGCAGCGCACGCAGCGACATACGAGCCACGCACGGCGGCCACCGCGCCCGTCGACACCGATTCGATGAGCGCATCCACATCGAAATAGTCGCGATGGCGTAGCCGGGCGAAGATCTTCGATTGGTGGTAGAAGCGCTGCACAAGCGCCGCCGCCGATGACTGGGCACGAAAGAGCGCCTCTTCCTCGGCTACCCTCGCGCGCCGCTGCTCCTCGAGCTCCGCCCGTCGTTGCGCCGCTGACGCCGCCTCCGCTGCTGCTGCCGCCTCCGCTGCCGCAGCCTCTGCCGCCTCTGCCACCGCCGCCGCTGCGGACGCCGCTGCCGCCGCTGCCGCCTCCGCTGCTGCCGCCTCTGCCGCCTCTGCCGCCTCTGCCACCGCCGCTGCTGCCTCTGCTGCCGTCAGATGAGGCTGATGTCGCCTCTGGTGCCCAAGCTCACGCCGCCGTCTGGGCGACACGCGCCCGGGAGAGAGAGGCCATCCCATCGTCTCGTCCAAGTTGGGCGGGCGCGCCGTCGGCAGGCACAGCTCGTAAGCACGCTCCAGCTTCGCCTTCTTCTGCTTCTCCAGCTCCATCGCCTTGCGCTGCGCCTCCTTGCTGCTGCGTGAGGAGGCGGACCTAGTGGACCGAGGTTGGCGCGAGCTGGTGGACGGCGAGGAGATGAAGTTGCGCGTCGGTGTCCTGCAGGGCCTCGAGTTAGGCTTCTTGGGCGCCGCGGCCACGGCCATCGACTGCCACATCGACAGTCCGTCCACACTTTTGTCGCTCAAAAAGTGCAATTTTTTTTCTGAAACATAGCTTCACTTTTGCATGCGCTCGCAAGCAAGTCAGTTCAACGTACAAGCATCACAAAGCTGTTAACGCCAGCTTCTTGGTTGCTTGACCACTCCGCCAAAGCGTCGTGTCGATGCCCCCGAAGACGATGCGCGACGGGAAGACGCCGCGCCGGACGCGTCGTCCTGGGAGCTCGAGCTGCTGCGATGAGAACTCTGCACGCCCCCATGCACGCCTTCATCGATGGCGTTCGTGCTCGGTGGTGCCCCCTTGGTGCCTTGCCTGATTTGGATGCCTTGATCGGGGGGGTCGAGACTGGCTTCGGGGTTTGGATATTTGAGCATCATGGATTCGGGCCTTGCCTGATTTGGATGTCTCGGAAGGAGCATTTGGGGTTCAGGCCTGGGAATGAGCGGCTTCGTCTTCATGAGGGCCACCTCCCTCTTCATCAGGCCGACACTGGCTTGCATCTCGGAGACCATCTTCGCGAGCGAGCCGAGCTCGTCGACCTTGCCAAGCAGCTTCTCAAGTTTCGTCATCGCCTCGGCCGAAATCACAGCTTGCGGCTCGTCGGAGGCTGCGGGCGCCGTCGCGGGCGGCGCGGGAGACGGCGCGGTGGTCATTGCGGCCGCGGACAGCGCGGTCGGCTCGTCGACCACATCGTCATCCTCATCCTCGCCGTCCCCTTTTCCGAAGCTGTCGAGCAGCACGGCCACCACCACGTTGAGCAGCACCACCTTCATCAAGATCCGGAAAGAATAGAAGTACGTGAGGACGATGGGGTCGTCGCCGCCGCCCGTCGAGGTGAGGCCAAAGATGAGCGGTCGCGCGACCGCCTCTGACCACGACTCGCCCGACTGCACTTGGAAGAGCGTGTACATGGCGCGCGAGAAGGTGCCGTAGTACTCAATCCCGTAGACGTATCCGCGCTTCGTCAAGCTCGTGATGACCAACGTGTCGTCCGTCACGTCATCATACGTTTCGTAGGAGCCGCCCGCGCCAAAGCCGCGGAAGAGCTCGACGGCGAGGATGGCGTAGATGGCGAAGAAGATGAACATCACCACGAAG
>Ga0209550_10007190_pt1 | contig 10319 bp, 12 predicted proteins | sample LauGreSuBDMM15SN_2_FD_187567 | JGI IMG/M metagenome (GOLD analysis project Ga0209550, IMG submission 187567) | Freshwater lake microbial communities from Lake Michigan, USA - Su13.BD.MM15.SN (SPAdes) (version 5) | ecosystem: Environmental > Aquatic > Freshwater > Lake | place: Lake Michigan... | reverse complement strand
CAATTCTGAAATGGAGGCTGGCTTTTGAACCACAATATTGATCAGCTCGGAATTATAACAAATCAAAAAATTGGAAACCTTAAGTTGATACGCTTTTTCGCTTCTCCATTGTTTCAAGTTTTTTAGAATTTCTAATTGTTCCAAATCCAAATCTGATTCTTGCAATTGCGACGCAACTTTTATTTCACTTTTTTGGACTGCTTTTTGTTGAATAACAGTTTCTTTTACCAAATTAATTTGGTGCTCTTTTTCTTCATAATAAACCAAAACGGACCAATAATTGGGTTCTGCTTCGATAAAATGAGTAGATGATTTTTTAAAGTCAATTGTGTCTAAAAAACCGTTCAATTGTTGTTGATCAAAATTTAAATATTCTGATTCGGGTCTGATGGAAAAAACTTTTACTTTCATGTTTTTAAAAATTTAAGATTAAAAAACACAATTACTGTTTTCAAAAACTTTACGTAATCAAAAACAGCAATTGCATTCTAAAAAGTTTTAGTTTTTACCAAACATTTGAATTCCAGAAACGATTACTTCGGTGATGTAACGCTTCTCTCCGTTTTTATCATCGTAACTTCTGTGGCTTAGTTTGCCTTCAATAGCTACTTCTTTGCCTTTGGTTACATACTTTTCGATAATTTCGGCCGTTTTTCCCCAAGCGGTAACACGGTGCCATTCGGTTTGTTCTACTTTTTCGCCTTTGTCGTTCGTGTAACTTTCGTTGGTAGCAATAGAAAGACTTGCTAATTTTTTTCCGCCCTCAAGGGTTTTGATTTCTGGATCGTTTCCTACGTTTCCAATTAACTGTACTCTGTTTTTTAATGTGTTCATGGCATGTAAATTTAAATTGTTTATAAAAATGTTTTTGTTAACGCCGATTGTTTGATTTCGACATGGCAAAGATGTGGCGGCTTCCAAACTTTAGTCGGTAGAAAAGTATTTAATTTCGTTTGTAGTTGTTTGTAACCGTTTGTAATTGGAAATAATTTAATATATTTGTTTGATTTTAAATATTTTATGGACAAAAATAATAATTTTTAAAAACTTAAATATCACAGTGAAATTTTTCAAAAACCCTACATTATTTCTGATGAATTGATCAACAATTGGAGAATAATACTAATCAGTTGGAATGAAAAAGAACTTGAAAGAAGTTATTTTCATCCAGCAACTCAAAAAAATTATAGTTTAAAAGAAGTTTTGAGTCTTTATGCCTGGCATTGCAATCACCATTTAGCGCATATCAATCAAGCTTTGAAGTTTGAAAATCAATTTTAATTCCTTTCAAAAATGAAAAACTGTTTAGAATGTAACGAAAAAATAATTGGTAGAGAAGACAAAAAATTTTGTAGCGATGGCTGTCGCAACGCCTATAACAACAAAATCAACAAAGACAGCAACAACTTTATGCGCAATGTCAACAACAAATTGCGTAAAAATTATCGCATTTTGTCAGATTTAAACACCGAAGGAAAAACAAAAACTACAAGAACGAAACTCATGAGCAAAGGTTTTGACTTTGAGTTTTTTACCAATATTTTACAAACCAAAACCGGCAATACTTATTTTTACGTCTACGACCAGGGCTATATGATTTTAGAAAACGATTATTATTTATTAGTAAAAAAAACATTTGAGTAAACCTTTTTTTTTTAAAAGGTAGCTACCGACCAAAACCAACCAAAATGAAAAAAAACTACTTCCCACCAATTGTTTTTTTATTTATAAGTGGCATAATTTTTTGGCTTTATTACGGCATGATGCCCAAAAATGCTGACAAACAAAATGTTGCGTTATCCCAATTTTCTACCCAAAGGGCTTTAGACCATGTCGCTGTTTTGTCTAAATCTCCTCATTATATAGGTTCAAAAAACCACGAAAATGTTGCTAATTATCTCGAAAATAAACTTCAAAAACTAGGGATTGAAACCAAAACTGAAGAAGGATTTACTTTAACCGAATGGGGAAATCTAACTAAATCGCGCAATATTTTAGGCAGAATAAAAGGCACAAATAATTCAAAAGCACTTTTGTTACTATCGCATTACGACAGTGCCCCACATTCTAAATCTAAAGGAGCAAGCGATGATGCCTCGGGAATTGCAACTATTCTCGAAGGTTTGCGGGCTTTTTTGCACAACAAGACGCCACATAAAAATGATATTATTTTGCTTTTTTCTGATGCCGAAGAATTAGGTTTAAACGGAGCAGCACTTTTTGTAACCCAAAACAAATGGGCAAATGAAGTTGGTTTAGCCCTCAATTTTGAAGCGCGAGGCACGAGTGGTCCTTCTTATATGTTGATGGAAGTAAACAAAGGAAATGCTGAAATGGTAAAAAGTTTTTCTGATGCCAAAGTGGATTTTGTAAATTCAAACTCTTTGATGTACAGTATTTATAAAATGTTGCCCAACGACACTGACTTGACCGTTTTTAGAGAACAAAAGCAAATTCAAGGATTTAATTTTGCATTCATTGACAATCATTTTAATTACCATACAGAGCAAGATGATTTGCAACATATGGACAAAAGTGCTTTGGCCCACCAAGGCAGTTATTTGATGCCTTTGTTGAATTATTATTCAAATAAGGACTTGAAAAACACGAATTCTGAAGAAGATAATATCTATTTTAATACTCCGTTTTGTTTTGTAAATTATCCATTTTCATGGATTTTTCCAATGCTCGGAATCGCAATTGTTTTGTTTTTGGGAATGTTGTTCGTTGGTTTTGGAAAACGGATTTTAGACCTAAAAACGGTCGGAAAAGGATTTTTACTTTTTTTTATTACCCTTTTGCCAATTGGTGCTTTTACGTTTTTTGCTTGGAAAATCATTTTGATGCTTTATCCTCAATACAGCGACATTCTTCAGGGCTTTACGTATAATGGGCATGCTTACATTTATGGTTTTATGGCTTTTACATTGTCGGTTTGTTTCTTTGTTTACAGAAAATTATCAACTGAAAATCAAAACATGAATTTTGTTGTTGCACCAATTTTCATTTGGATTTTGATTAATGCTGGCATTGCCATTTTCCTTAAAGGTGCCGGATTTTTTCTTATTCCAATTTTAGCCAGTTTGATTGGTTTTGGCTATTTTACCGTTACGCAAAAAATAAATAAAGTTTTGAATTTGATTTTAACCATTCCAAGTTTAATCATTTTTGTTCCATTTATTACCACGTTGCCGATTGGATTAGGATTGAAATTATTATTTGCTAGCTCCATTTTAGTAGTTTTGGTTTTCGGATTATTGATTCCAGTTTTTGGCGATTTTCAGAAAAAGGGAAATTGGTCACTCTTATTTTTCATCCTCGCAGCTGGCTTTTTTGTAAATGCACATGTCAACGCTGGTTACGAATTTGGCAAAGCAAAACCAAACAGTTTGGTTTATTATTTTGATGTGGATACAAAAAAAGCTTTTTGGACAACTTACGATAAAAACCTTGATGCTTGGACAAAACAATATTTAGGAGAAAACCCACAAGCCGCAAATGATTTAAACAGTTTGCCCATGTTTAGCAAGTATGATTCGAAATTCACATTCAAAAAAACAGCTGAAATTCAGAACATTGCAAAACCCAAAATTACCTTTTTGAAAGATTCAATAAGTGGTAATTTTCGAATGTTGAAAATAAAAATTGCTCCAAATCGAAAAGTAAATCGTTACGATATTTTTGCCAATCAAAAAATGGAAATTTATAATTTAACTGCAAATGGCGCAAAAAACATCAATCAAAAAACGAGCAAATTAATTAGAGAAAACCAAAGAATTTTGAGTTATTACGTGATAGATAATTTGCCTTTAGAATTGTCGTTTAGCATTCCAAAAGCAACATTTTTTGATTTGAAATTGATAGAATCTTCTTTTGATTTGCTAGAGCAAAAACAATTCAATGTTGCAAAAAGGCAAAACTGGATGATGCCAACGCCTTTTGTTTTAAATGACGCGGTATTGCTTAAAATGAATATTAATGAACAATTATAAAGCAAACTTTGTGGAATAAATACAAAAAAAAAATCTGTTGTGAAAACAACAGATTTTTAGTTTTTAAGCATTATGTTCTAAGAAATTTAACGTCCTAATCGCATCATTCCACCGTGACCTCCGCCACCGCCCTGCGATTTATACATTTCTCTCATTTCTTCCATCTTTTTGGTCACAATATCATCATATTCGGATTGGGTTACCACTTTGCCGTTTGTTGGCGCTTTAATTTCTTGCCTGTCTTTGTTGTTCATTACCACTTTCGAACATAAAATGGTGGTTTTGCCGTTATTGACTTCTAATATCAAACCTGGCAAACCCCAATAGTTTTCCGGACCTTGATTGATTGGAATTTCTGGCGTATACCATGCTGTAATAGTTACTTCTTTTGGCAATTCCATATTGTCCATAAAGTTAGTCGATTTTTCTTTTTCGTCTTTTTTATCTTTATTTTCGTCTTGGTTTTTTCGTCTAAAATTTCTGAAATCAGACTTGCTAACCGCTTGTTGTGCGGTTGCTTTGTAACAAGTATAATTACCTATTTTTTTAGTTTCCGTTTCCATTTTCCATTTTAGTTTCGCCAAGGTATCTTTTATTAAGAACTCTTTTCCCATCATTTCTTTGTCTACACAAAAAGTTTTTTCTTTTACGTTTTTGTAAAGTTTACCGCCACCACCGGTAAAACTAGCCATCATTCTCATACCGCCACCGCCTTGGGTTCCTGGCGCGTCTAATTTCTCTTGTTCTTCATAAATGGATGCGGTTTTGTCAAAATAAAGATTAAAAGTTTTTTCAGAAAATTTCTTCATTCTTTCTTCAATCATTTTTTGCATTTCGGGGGTAATTTCTTTGTTGTCGCCCATTTTAAAATCGCTCGTACTGGTTTTGGATTCATAAACCACTAAACCTTGAAAATCTTGTGCTTGAAGATCTAAAAAAGATACAATCGCTAAAGACAGTAATATGATAAATTTGTTCATTAGAATACTATTTGGTTTTACAAGAACAAATATGAATAATTCATTTTGAATTAAATACAAAATTTATGTTAAAAATAATTTTTGGCTTCCACCAAGAGTAAAAGGAAAGTCGTACATTTACTTTTATGAAAGCGGTAATCCTTTTTTTATTTGTAGTTGCATTCAACACCTCATTTTCTCAAGAAAAGAAGGTGCTTTTAAATGAGCTTTCAAGTGAAAAAATGGAGGCAAACCAAGTGCTTGGCGTTGACAAATTTGGATTTTTATACTATATAAAAGACAATGTTTTCACTAAAAAAAAAGCGACAAAAACTTTTGAATATAAAAACTTATCGCTGGGAAAAATCGAAAAAATAGATATTCAAAATCCGTTAAAAGTTATTTTGTTTTACAAAGATTTCAATACCATAATAACGTTAGACAGTCAATTGAATGAAATTCAGAAAGTAAATTTTGCCAATAATGAAAAGCAAATTGTGGCAGAAGCAACCGGAATCGCCTCGCAAAATCGGTTTTGGATTTTTAATAATTTGACTCAAAAAATCGGATTATACGATTATCTGAACAACGAATTTGTTGAGATAACGCAAGCTTTTCAAGGAAATCTCAAACATTATCAAACTACTTTTAATGATTTTCAATGGATTGATGAACAGCTAAATTGGTTTGATTGTTCTGTTTTTGGAAAGATTACGAAATTAGGTAAAGTGCCAGATTTTGATAAAATGCAAATAATAAGTCAAAACTATTTGTTGTTTTTGAAGGAAAACAACTTGTTTTTGAAGGATTTGAAAACGCAAGAAACCCAAATAATAAAAAAAGGCGACAAAACAATCGAAAGTTTTTTCTACAACGAAGAAAATTTAGTTATTTTTACCAACCAACAAATTACAATCTATAAAATCATTTTACCATAATGCACGTAGCAATAGCAGGAAACATTGGCGCAGGAAAAACCACTTTAACGCAACTTTTGGCAAAACATTTCAAATGGGAACCTCATTATGAAGACGTTGTTGACAACCCTTACCTCGACGATTTTTATCATCAAATGGAAAGATGGAGTTTTAATTTACAAATCTATTTTTTGAACAGTCGTTTTCGCCAGGTTTTACAAATTCGAGAAAGCGGAAAAAAGATCATTCAAGACCGAACGATTTATGAAGATGCACATATTTTTGCACCCAATCTTCATGCGATGGGATTGATGACAAACAGGGATTTTCAGAATTATACTTCGCTTTTTGAATTGATGGAAAGTTTGGTAAAAGCACCAGATTTACTGATTTACCTTCGTAGTTCCATTCCTAATTTGGTGGGGCAAATCCACAAACGTGGTCGCGATTATGAAAATTCGATTTCGATTGAATATTTGAGCCGCTTAAACGAAAGATACGAAGCTTGGATCCAAACTTACAACAAAGGAAAATTGTTGATTATCGATGTCGACAACATTGATTTTGTGAACAACCCTGAAGATTTAGGTACTATTTTAAACCGAATCGACGCAGAAATTAACGGTTTGTTCTAATTGCTACATTTACCTATAAAAAAAGCGTTTTGAAATTAATCAAAACGCTTTTTTAAGTCATTCTAGGTAACAAAAATAATCTATATATTTTAGTCTTCAAGAACTGCAACTTGTGCAGCAACTTTACCTTTTCTTCCTTCTTCTTCTTCGTAACTTACTCGGTCACCTTCTCTTAACTCTTCAGCTCTGATGCCTGAAGCGTGAACGAAAATGTCTTTTCCTGTTTCTTCGTCTGTAATGAATCCGTAACCTTTAGATTCATTGAAAAATTTTACTGTACCTGTGCGCATTGTAATTGTAATAAAAATTTATAATGTTGCAAATGTAATCTTTAATACAATACAAAATTTATTTTGTTAAAATATTTTTAAAATTTGTTGGTTTACAGATGGTTTGGTATTAAATTCTACTTTAAACTCAACTTAATATTCAACTCTTCCAATTGTTTTTCGTCGATGATAGCAGGTGCATCAATCATCACATCTCGACCTGAATTGTTTTTAGGAAAAGCAATAAAATCCCTGATGGTTTCTTGACCACCAAGAATGGCAACTAATCTGTCTAGTCCAAAAGCTAATCCGCCATGTGGTGGTGCGCCAAATTGAAAAGCATCCATCAAAAATCCGAATTGGTTTCGGGCATCTTCTTCGGTAAATCCTAGGTATTTAAACATTAAAGCTTGTGTGGCTTTGTCGTGAATTCTAATTGAACCTCCGCCAATTTCATTTCCATTCAAAACCATATCGTAAGCATTGGCGCGCACTGCTTTTGGGTTGATTTCTAATAACGCCATGTCTTCTGGTTTTGGCGAGGTAAACGGATGGTGCATGGCATGGTAACGCCCACTTTCTTCATCAAATTCTAACAAAGGAAAATCTACCACCCAAAGTGGCGCAAATTCAGCTGGATTTCTCAATCCTAATCGTGTTGCCAATTCCATTCTTAAAGCAGAAAGTTGCGTTCTTGTTTTGTCGGCTGGACCAGAAAGTACAAAAATCATATCGCCTGCTTTGGCATTTGTGATTTTTGCCCATTTTGCTAAATCTTCTAGGTCATAAAATTTATCGACAGATGATTTGAACGTGCCATCTTCTTCACATTTAACATAAACCATTCCTGAAGCGCCAATTTGTGGGCGTTTCATCCAGTCGATTAAAGCGTCGATTTCTTTTCTTGTGTACGAAGCACAATTCGGGGCTGCGATGGCTACTACTAATTCTGCAGCATTGAAAACGGCGAAATCTTTGTGTTGAGCAACTTCGTTTAACTCTCCAAACTTCATATCAAAACGAATGTCTGGCTTGTCGTTTCCGTAGGTTTTCATGGCATAGTCGTAGGTAATCCTTGGGAATTTTTCTACTTCGATGCCTTTGATTTCCTTCAGTAAATGGCGTGTAAGTCCTTCAAAAACATTCAGGATGTCTTCTTGTTCTACAAATGCCATTTCGCAATCGATTTGTGTAAATTCTGGTTGGCGATCGGCACGCAAATCTTCATCGCGGAAACACTTTACAATTTGAAAATACTTGTCCATTCCGCCCACCATCAACAATTGTTTGAAGGTTTGTGGCGATTGTGGTAAAGCATAGAATTGTCCGGGGTTCATGCGACTCGGCACCACAAAATCTCTTGCCCCTTCTGGTGTAGATTTGATTAAATAAGGTGTTTCTACTTCGCAAAAATCTAAATCGGATAAATATTTTCGCACTTCCATTGCTACTTTGTGACGGAAAAGCAAGCTGTTTTTGACTGGATTTCTACGAATGTCGAGGTAACGGTATTTCATTCTGATGTCTTCGCCGCCATCGGTTTCGTCTTCTATAGTGAACGGAGGCGTTAGCGAAGCATTTAGAATCGTCATTTCAGTAACTAATATTTCTATTTCGCCTGTTGCGATATTCGGATTTTTTGACTCTCTTTCGATAACCGTTCCTTTCACTTGAATTACAAATTCTCTTCCGAGGGTTTTGGCTAATTCAAAAACAGTTTTGTCGGAGCGGCTTTCGTCGAATAGCAATTGTGTAATGCCATAGCGATCGCGCAAATCTACCCAATTCATAAAACCTTTGTCGCGTGATTTTTGAACCCAACCGGCTAGCGTAACTTCTTTATTGATATGCGTGGCGTTAAGTTCGCCACAAGAATGACTTCTGTACATTTTAAAAATATTTTTGCAAAAATAGTTTAAATTGTGTGAAAATAAAGTGTTTTTTAGCAGAATAGAAAAGCTGTAAAATCTTCGCGCTTTAAAAATAAAAATGAGCGGAGTAGTTGCCCATTTTTGTGCATCCGATTTGTGATTTTTACTGAATTAGAAAATGAGCTTTGGTCATCTATAGTCTGAATTCGTTCAACTTGTCAATAAAACAAATGTAATTTTGATTGATTACGCCAACCGGCTTGGTTTTCGTATTTTACAAAAAAGATTTTAACGTCTGCTTGGTTTTCATAGTTCACAAAGAATATCTTTTTATCGGCTTGATTGGCATATTTAGTAAAAAACCATTTGCCGTCATTCTGACCAGTTTGGTTGGTATATTTTACTTTAAACACTTTCAAATCTGCCTGGTTTTCATATTTAACCACGAATACTTTTACATCTGCTTGGTTTTGATATTCTACAGCAAATACTTTTTGAGCTGTCATCGGAAGCGTTAACAAAAATAACGTGATGGCAATTAGGTAAACTTTTTTCATAATCATTGTTGTATTAGCTCAAGTTTTAAGTTTTGGTGTTGCATTTTCCAATTGTCATTGAATGGAAAAGGTATAAGTATTATTTAATTTATTGCTAGCGTTTTAACCTTTCGCACGCGCTTGACTAAAGAAGGATAGTGCATACACTCTTCATACTCTATCCATACACTATCCATACCGTATCTATACACTATCTATACACTATCCATATACAAGAGTTACTATAACCTTACTATAACCCCACTATTGAGAGCATTTATTTAAATAATATTTTTAGAATACTTGCCCCTATTTTTCGTTGCATTCCTGCTTTTGTGGTTGGTATTCCTGTTGTTCGTGCCAATTTTTGTTTTGCTTGGGCTATTCCTAATAATCTACTTAGCGAAAATGAAAATCCGTATTTGCTCATCATTTGTTTATTTAATCTCAAAATTACTATTTATTATTTCTTATTTAACATAAAACTGTTGCGTGTTGTTGTTTTGATTTAAAAAACACAATCTACCGTTGAATAAATGATTAATATTTACTTTAAAATTCTACCTGAAGACATAAAATTAAAAGAAAAATTATGTAAATTAGCAGAAATTTATCAACATAAATTAAGACATTTATTATGAAATTATTTATTTTAAAATGGTATCCTGTTATATTAGCATTTATTTGCATGCTTTATTCAATATCATTAGGTCTTCTTGGAAGACATGAAGAGGCGCTTTATTCTGCTCACTGGCCAGGGACAATTTTATTATTTGCTTTAGTAATCCGTCAAAGAAGAACAACATGAGTATTGGCTTTTTTATAGTTGGAGCAATAATTTTCGCCATTTATATGTTTTTTACTATTTGGAATATTATCTATTCTAGTAAAAAACAAAAAGAAGAAAATTATCCTAACATCGCAAAGAAAAAATAATCAGGGGTATTCAATTTTTTGCTCACAAAAATTGGAATTCTGAATTCATTAAAGCTTTTGGAATATGCTATTCCAAGATTTATTTTGATTGATTGAAAAGGAAATGTGGCATCAGCAGATGAATTGCAGCCATCAGACATAAAATTGATTAAAAAATTAGAACAATTGTTGAAATAATAATTGTTAAAATAGTATTTGGACACT
>Ga0209550_10007189_pt1 | contig 10319 bp, 4 predicted proteins | sample LauGreSuBDMM15SN_2_FD_187567 | JGI IMG/M metagenome (GOLD analysis project Ga0209550, IMG submission 187567) | Freshwater lake microbial communities from Lake Michigan, USA - Su13.BD.MM15.SN (SPAdes) (version 5) | ecosystem: Environmental > Aquatic > Freshwater > Lake | place: Lake Michigan, USA... | reverse complement strand
GGAATAATGAGAGCCCCACTGAAGGCGGCATAGTCCTTGAAAATGTCCATCAGCCCATTTACGCCACGCGGAATGGTCTGAATGACACCGACATAAAAAAGAATATCGTGCAGAGCTTGGAAGGCTACCAGTATCAGCAGGAATCCTGCAAGACCAGATAATGGGAAAAATGCATTGAACAGATACCGAGCCACTGCAAATCCGATTGCGATTGACATAACGTCTGCGAGGACAGCTAACAGGCCGTAGCGGTCATACCAGACATTCAGCGGATGACGGGGTACCAGATAGTACCGGCATACGAAGAGGACGAATACATCAACTACTACAATAGATAGCGTAAGAAGTGGCCAACCACCGGTTAATGAAGTGATCATTCTAGCTCCATCACATATTTTTTGACGGGGTAGTCTACGGACATAATTTAATGAAGCCAGAATAGAGGATGTCATTTGAGGCGAAACAAAAGAGCTATTATCTGCAAGAGATCAATCGGGCTCTCCCGACTAAAACTCCCCTTTCTGATGTAAAAACATTGAATGCCGCTCTTCAAATTACAGATCCGGTGATGCCACGTGCGGGTATACGGCAGCTCTCCGATGCCGAAAAATTAATGTCTAATTTCGGTCTCCAAACAGATGCTCAATCCAAAGATGCAAACTGCCGGTCCGTATTATATCCCGGTACTGCAATGCGGACAGCCGATGCACGCACTGGTTGTGGCTGGTGGTTTGTAGATGAACCTACAATTCCCTCCAGTGGTGCCTACGGATCTCGGCGAGGCCCTATGTCCCCGTCCCTTGATACACAAGTGGGTCCCGGGCGCTGGATCTGGGACACCGAAGATGCCTATAAACAAGAAAGTATGAAACAGGCGTCCAGTATTAATGCATGTCCCGATATCCAATTCAAACGCATTGATGCAATTGGCTGGTGCCCTTCCACGGGCCGAGCTGTTGTAACAGATGGTAATGGTAGACCGGCGTTTCCTAGCGCTAGAGGAGGCGACTGCCCTGGCGGTGGGATTATTATGAATGCAGGATCCTGTCCCCCTCCCCCTCCTCCTGAGGATATTGATGGTGGGGGTGGGGGTGAGGGGGCCAATGTTGCGCTCAATTCCAGTACCACCTATCTGTGCAAGCCCAAGGGTGATGGTTCTCTTGCTCCAGCCTGTATCCAAAATTTAGCTAACTATTATTGCAGTTCATCTGGTGCTCTTTCTAAGTCTCTGAGTGGTGGTAATTATGCAGGGAGCTCTGATGAATTCAATCAGGATAATTATTATTTGCAACAACGTAATTTTACAATTGATAAAGGTATCGTAAATGATGGAAAAACCTCTATTTGGAATGTCCTTTCAAGTTCATGGAATCTTCGCAGATTCGCAAATTCAGGTGACAATAGTCGGGCTTCGCAAGCTGCACGGCATTTATGCACCGGTGCACCTTTTAATCCCTGTGCGATTGCCGCCTATGAGAAGGCCCCCTTCAATCCCATGTGCATTACTCGGGCCTGTATTGCAGCAGGGTACTCAGCAGAAGGAGATTTATTGCCCGCAAAGATCGGAATGAATTACTGGAATGCTCTACATGGTCATACTTCTACATGGCAAGAAGTACTGGATAATATTAAATGGTATAAAGGTACAGCGGACCAAATACCTGGCTACAATACAAATCCTGAGTACCAAGTGGGTGCCATCAGAGCTGTATACGGTGCCAATGTGAAGATGCCGAAGAAAGGTTGCAACAACATTGGGATTGCCATGTTTCGTTATCTTGGATTGGATGGTGGAGGAGTAGGTGATTTGAGGGTTGGTCAAGATCTTACAGGTCACGATTTTAGGCAGGTGAATCCTCCGGGTGGCAGCAACCCCACCGTGTGTGGCGAAGAGTGTATAAAAGATGGCAGATGCGGCGGATTTACATCCGTGAATGGCGGTACATGCTATCTCAAAACGCCCGGCGCAACGTTTAAATCTCACCCCTTGGGCGCCAATATCACATCGGCCTATATCAATAGGGGTGGTGGCAACACTGCAGCTCTATTTCCCATAACCGGTTGCTCTACACATTTTCTTGGTCGCTACCTTTTCAAGACAGGTATACCCACTAAATGGACAGTCAACGCACTTGAGCAGACACCGGCCGGTGGATATGGCGTAGAGAATCAACGTCTCGTTACAAATTTTAGGCCCAAAGAGGGCGGCACATATCAATTTGTGTTGGTTCACATGTACACCTCAAGTATTCGCATGATATTTAATGGTACAACAACAACAGCCACTTCGCCAGAATCAGGAAAGCCAACAGCTATCACTACCCTCCAAGGACAGAAGGACTATCCTATGGTGATTGATCTTATTCGTGCATCGCCGAACTGGTCCCTTGCAATTTATATGTCAGTAAATGGCCGAGGGTGGGAACCGATCCCTGCTGACTTATTTTACCTACCAGAAGATCGCAGAAATCCTATGATTGAAATGGCTTTCAATAAGATGCCCGATGATGCTACTGGACTCGCAACGCACAAAAGAAGTAACCAAACGGATACATATGGTATTTTCAGCAATTTATTCCGTTGGAGCGCACCAATCGGTACCCTGAATGGTCGTCGGTGCATGTTGGTAGGACAAACTACATCTGGTGTTTTTAACTATAACCGTGTAAATCAAGGTATCCGCTTCTGCGCTATGAAGAGCTTTACCCTCATGTTTCAAATAGATTCTGTTACGTATGCAGGAGTTACTCCAACCCTCCTCAGTTTTTTTAATCCTGCAGGTACGAATCCTCTGGGTCCTCCTCATGGTCAGCAACCCAATATTGTAAATTCTGCTACTACACGACAAGATGATTTTGAGATAACGTTGAACCAAGAGATTATTTATCCCTGGACATTTAATCCTGGCTCCAAAGCATCTGCCTTTATGAACAATATAAATTCTGGAAACGTTGGAAAATATCAGAAAGGTCAGTGGACGCATTTAGCATGGGTCTGGAACGAGGACTTTGCTGGATACACAATGTATATTACAACAGGCACGAATAGTAATCCTTCAACAACAGTCGCATCCGGATTTTGTCCCGCCTATTCTCCCACGCTGATTATGGAAAATATTCGCATTGGCGGTGATAATCAACAGATTGATAAATGCCAGTGGACGGGTGGCATAGCGTGGTTCCGTGCCTTTGATTACCGTCTGAGCAAAGATCAGGCGTTGATAGATTTCAGAGATGACTGGGCCTTCGTCTAAATATGACAAGGGGGTTTCACTGCGTTGCTACTTGATAATGCGACGATTACACCCTACCCATCTCCCTATTTCTCCTCCTTCTCCTCCTACATCACATGCCAGAAAACGGCCTGCAAATTGGATGACAGAAGATGATGATCCAACACTTCATCATATTCCTGGATTGTATGGTGTCCCTGCCGATGATTTTAATTGGCCCTGGTACTGGAATAAAGTGCGAAAACAACAATTGTTTGATGCCCAGAAAAAAGAAAAAGATGAAAAACAAAAGCAATTCATTATGATATCAGGCCTAGTAGCAATGGTACTAGGCCTAATAATACTTTCATTTATTGTATGATAATTACTTATCACCTTCTCATTCTTCAGCGGCACTAGCGGCAGCAGCTGAAGCCCTAGGTGCGGCAGCCGTCGTCCGAACACCCGAGTTCTTGACATCCTTTTCCCAGTCAGGATGATATGCAAACATCGGCCGTGATCCCTCTGCAAATTTATAGCATTGTGTCACAGCACCATGTTCATGAAAATGAATTTCACAATCCGTCGCAGCGGTCTGTGCAATTTCATACAAGCCATCCGCCAACTTCTGTTTTTTTGTTGCGATATCATAAATAATCTGATCCGTTGACTTTCCTTTATCAGAACTCATGATCTTTTTGGGTCCCTCTGCTTTTTGTCTTGCCGTAAAGACTGACATATAGGTAAAAACATCCACCACACGATCCTCCCATGGTAAATTCATGTGACTGCAGAGACGGATCGCACGACCCACGACCTGTTGAAGACGCACGTTATTCCAATATGGTTCCATAATATTAACCTGGCGGGTATTGAAGAGAGAAATACCTTCTGCGCCCGATGAGCTGATCATAAAGACGCGACAGACACGACCATCGCGATTATCAGGTGCACCTGCCAGCATTATTTCACATTGTTCCCTGAGGCGTCTTGGCAGTGCTGCCAGATCAGCATTGTAGAGCTGGAGACAGAGACGACGTTTTTCGGGATCCTGTGCACCGGTGTACAGGATGTATCTTGGTCGTGCGAGTGCTTCAGGGGTCATGAGCACTGCAGGAATAGTCCATTCACCCTCTTCTTTAACAAGATCTAGTTGAAGGTATTTCTCTGGACCTGCACGCATAGCCGCGGCAAAAATACCTAGACCTTCAAGTGTAATAAATTGACTGTAGACTAGTGCGGGACCTGGACTATTGCGAATATTTTCAAGCATGGTTGCATACTTGGCGGAGAACTCAGGGAGACTGGCATTCAAATGAATATCAGCCCTGGCTTCAAGACCTGACATGAGGGAGGTAACCTCACTCACGATACTTTGATCAATTGGTTCTGGGATTGCGTCAGCATCCTCTTCATCAGGCATTACTGTACCTTCTGGAGCTTCAGTAGCAGCAGCTGGAGCAGTGGTCGCTGGAGCACCTGCCCCTCCAGCAGTCGCAGCAGTCACAGCTTTCGGAATTGTAGGTCGTTTTTTACCTGCAGCAGCTGCCCTAGGCTCCACGGCAGCATCTACCGACAAAACCCTATCCTTTTCAATTCCAAGGAGTTTTTCCTTCTTTTTAGGATCCACAATAGGTCGTGGTACATCTTCTGGAAAGACCCAGTTGCACGCTGCGCGTGATCCACACAAGAAGCCTGTATTTAGACTCTTGGTAGCCTGCTCATACAAATCTGCTTCTGCAGCAGTCATCCCCTTTTTCTTGGGCTTACCGGCTTCTTCCTCGGATTCCTCTTCAGGCGTTTCTTTGAGTTCTTCCAACCGAACTAATGAATATTGTTTAAACTGATAATCCGACATAGGTACAAGAACAATTTCATTCTTGCCAGTGCGCGGCATAAGTTCCTCAGAGCCACCACGGTAATACGAGATGAGACCAGAGGCACGGGCCTTGAGTACATTGGTATGTAAAATTGTAAGACTATCACGGTTCACAAAATTGGAAACAAATGTTTCAGGATCATCGGGCAACATGGGATATGTATGAAGTTTATAGGGATTCCGTGTACTTAGTGCAGGTGCAGAAGCCGCTGCAGCAGCGGCCTCTACCGAAACACCCTTTAAAATATTGATTGTCTCCAACTCAGCGACAAGACTGGCAGCCCATTTGTCCATGGTCCGCTCTCTGGAATTCTTAACACTACCCACTTTGATCGGTGGCAAACGAACAAATCCACGTGTCGCATAATCGCCCGTCACCACCTTGACGAATCCAAATGGCACCGGCGTTACATTTAAGACCGCGGACCGATCATTTCCCTCTTCCACACTATAAAAATCAATATCAGGTCTTTTGCGAGCCCAGGCTTCTAACTCCACCAGCGCCTTGGGATCCCGTGACATACTTTTCAGCGAAATCTCTACCATGCGCTGTTCACCCCCAATTAAATTGAGCAGGATCGCAAATTCTTGCGCATAGTTGATCATCGGTGTAGCGGACAGTGCAATAATCTTGGCACCGACTGCATTCTGAAGCAAGCGATAGAGGGTGTAGCCGCGAGGATACTTGTAGCCAGGTGTCTTTTGTGTCATAAAGGCAGACCACGTAGGTTCGCGCTGTTCCACTGTTTTAATAAATCTAGACATCGGAATATTACCAATCTGTGTGCCATTAATTGTACGTACCAAATTATGGATTTCGTCAATAACGACGACAGCGTCATCAAACATAGACTTTCCTTCAGCTACACCCTCTGCCGCACGCGCGGACAGTTCAAGCGGTGACACACCGTTATAGTGAATAAATTGAAACCGATGATTTAGATGGGCAATCTGTTGGGCTTTGATTGCATCTTTTACATCAGGTGATAAATCATTCCAATTTGTTGCCTTGTCTGGATTAGGGATCCACCCGCCACCCTGTGCGATTACATATTCGGGAGGGAGTCCGAGACCTTGGACGAGCCAGGCATAATTGGGATCCGCGGTCGCTTCGCGACCCTTTGCGAGAGGCAAAAATGCCCAGAAATTATTGGAACGCAGAGGATAATAGCCACACTTGCCGAGATCCTTGCGATAATTGTTGGAAAGTGTAGCCGGTGTTAATACATAAATCTTCTTTTGACCGCCCCAATACAATGCCTCTGCAGCGGCGATAGACGTACAGGTCTTACCAGAACCAAGACCATGGTAGACGAGGAGACCACGATAGGGGGAACCGTAACTCAGGTAGTCACGTACAAAACTTTGGTAGTAAAAGGTTTCTACTTTGTTGGGATCCCGTTTCTTACAGGCATCCTGATCAACTTCCTTGGGTTCAGCCGCAGCGGCTACACCGTCCCGTAAGACGCGCAGGAGATAAGGACTGTACTGGCTGTAGGTTTGTGTGATAAAGTCACTGAATGCAGCGGATGTAACAGGGCGATAGGGGAATACAGCTTGAGGTCCCTTTTTGGCATCTACAATAGCGGTAATCTCCGCTGGTTTGGCCTGAACGGGTTCGGGTCCTTTGAATCGTTTTTTTAATGCTTCATTGAAGTCTTCCTTGGCGAGGAGAGGCGCATCGGCAGGAAGAGGGATGGGTTTCAGTGTTACGACTTTTTTTACTATAACGGGGCCGACGCGGGATGCTGCGGGCGGTGCAGTGTAGGGGACAGGCAGGGATCCTGGCTGAGGTCCAGGTGCAAGTTCGCTTACGACAAGTGTTGGACCTTCAACTGCTGCACTATCTGGAGGAGGTGCTGATGGAAATGTCACTTCTGCCGCAAAAGGGACCGCTTCAGCAGCAGGCGCGGCTGCAGCTGGAAAGTTAAAATTACCTTGTACAGCAAATGCAGGTTCGGAAATTGGCACACCTGTTTGAAGAGGAGGAGCTTCAAGAGCTGCGCTAAAATTAAAATTGCTTGCTGCTGTTGCTGCTGTTACTGCTGTTGCTGCTGTTACTGCTGTTGCTGCTGGTGGTGAAATAGGGACTTCTGTTAGAAGAGGAGGAGCTTCTGGTGCTTTGGTTTCTGCTGGCGCACCAAAAAAATTAAAATTGCTTGCAGGGGGCGGAGGAGCCGCTACTGCCGCTTTCGGTATTTTTGCACGACTTGGTTTCTTCGCAGGTTCAGAAATTGGTACACCTGTTGGAAGTGGTGGTGCTTCAGGCGCTACTGGCGCAGCAACAGCTGAAAAATTAAAAAAATCTGCAGCAGCAGCCGGTGCTGCAGTCTGTTTTTTTACAACCTTTAGTGATTCGTTCCTTGCTGCTAACGCTGGAGCAGCTCTTGCAGATGCAGGAGCAGATGCAGAAGCGGCAGGTAGGCGCGAGCCAAACTTTTGCTCAGTTTTATTTTGAATTTGAACACCTGTTAGCGTCGGTGCTCTGACACCTAATCCAACACCCTCCTCGCTGCTACTATTGCTATCACCCATCCTCTACTGTGCTACGCAGAAATCTGTCCAAGCTGTACGAGCGCTAGCCGGGAAGCCTCCTGCTCAGCATCCTTTTTATTGCGTGCTGTCGCAGTTGTGAGTACCGTGCCATCCGGGAGCAAAACACCCATTACAAAGGTGCGATTATGAAGAGGGCCCTCGGTACTGACCTCCTTGTAGCGCGGCGGCTGATGATAAGTGGCCTGATAAAATCGCAACAACTGATCTTTATAATTCGTATTGGTCGCGATGAGTTCACCAAAATCCACATACGTCTCCAAAATACAAATCATCCATTGTTGAACATGCCAAAAGGCCGTTTTAGGGTCCGATGCCGCCCGATCGCGATACATGGCGGCAATCCAGGCCTCCAGCATGGACCCCAGCATGCGCCGATTCACACGGCCGCCACAGACTTCTTCCATATGACGGGACATGATAAGCCAGGGAGCCATACCGAGTTTAATCGCGAGTTCACCAAGGTGTTCGTTGTTGACAAGTTCCGACCGTAGACTCGTCCAAAATCCTTCGCCTTCACCGGGATACCGTCTCTCCAGATACTCCCCTACGATAGCATCCAAGATACCATCCCCCACGTATTCAAGATGTTCATTGTCAGCGGCTTTGAGGGCCATACAGTCATCGGGTTTCGGTGCAATCAGCTGGCCTTCATGTTGATCTCGTGCTACAAAAGATTTATGCACACACGCCTGGCGAAACAAGTCCACGCGTTTGGGCGAATATTGGGCGATTCGTGTAACTTCTGACATCGGAATATCACGATTACTGGGATTCCATGGATTATAAATTTTGACTTCGGATCCTGTTACTGCTGGTGCCGTCATATTCTACTATAGTGGCAAGTGTTTAGATCAGAAGCCAGAACCCAATTCCGATTATAAGAATAAATAACAAAGCAAGTCCAATAGAAGTCCAGAATGGGATCCATCGCTTAATCATGAAGCGACCTGCACCGGTGTCCAGTTGATAGCCAAACCTACTGTAATAGCCGCGTGTACCAATACCCGCAATGACAGCGGTTCCAGAGTAGCCATGGACCCAGGCCTGCCATTCGGCTGCCTCCAGCAGTCGCCGACCAAGACCCGTATGCTGAGCGACCGGTGCCCCGCCCTTACTAGCATCGTCCCCATCTCCCGTGGCCAACGTCCGCCCGTACACATGGAGTTCACGAATAAGAGCGAGGCCCTTAAGCTCTGGAAAAGGACCTACAGTAGCTTCTGCAGGTGGAAGTCGCAGACGACAGAAACCATACAAGGTTCTGCTATTTTCAGAGATCCAGGATAGGAACAATTCCTCACCGTCCGCTGCCTTGTAATGACGAACCACAAGTTGACCTGCCCCGACTTCTTCTGGAGCCGGTTGGCGACCGACTTCACGGCAACGAATGCAACGACAGATGAGGCCGCGCCTCTTCATCTCCTCCTGGTAAACGCAGCGTTCGCTGCTACTCGGCACCCCTGCCACAATATAATAGTTCGGAATATCACGAACAATACGGTTGTTACGAATCCAAGGATGCACCCGTGTCTTCCAATAGATCACAACCTCTTTGAGCTCCTCATTGCTGTAGGGTACATACGTGCCGGCCTTGTAGTCCTCCAGGATCTTGGTAAAGGGCGTAGTCTCACACGGATACACCTTGACCTGATCTGGCTGCAGCTCCGAGAGAACCACATCCATCATGGCACGATCCTTTTCAGGCGTAGAAGTCGGCAGATTCGGCATGATATGAATGTCTACTTTGAAGCAATTGTTGCGCAACATCGCCAAGGCCGCAACTGTATGCCGATGCAAGCAGCCGCGGTTCACAGCTCGGAGAATGGCATCATCGGTGTGTTGGACCCCGAGCTGGACACGGGTGACACCCCATCGTCTCAAATCTTTGAGCGTATCTGCTGTCACACAGTCGGGGCGAGTCTCCACCGTGAGACCGATGACCTTATGATCCCCTGCTGCATTCAGTTCCTGCTCTTCTTCCAGGGTTCCTGGGCTCCGTCGCTTGCCTTCACCCGCGACACTGCAGGTGTTGGCCCCATAATAAATATCCCGCATGAAGGTATCCAGGTAGTCCTGGGGATACGAATGCAGAGTGCCACCGAGCACGAGTACCTCAAACTTATCCGTGGGGTGACCGTTTACGCGATAAGCATCAATACGCACCCGCATCTGCTCCACGCAGTCAAAGCCGAGCTGATTCGCACGCAGCACTCCTGGCTCTCCAAAGAGATAAGAGCGCGGCTGACCCGGTTCATTGGGGCAATAATTACAATTCCATTTGCAACTGAACTTCTGTCCATTCGGATAAGGAGACAGAAATACAGTAATGACAGATACACCACTGAGGCCACGACAGGCCTTGGAAATCATAGAGGCCTCAAAGGCGGGACTCTTGGCCTGACCCGCCGCACGCAGCTTCTGATAAATGCGGTTGAAATGAGTTGGCTTAATGGACTTATGATACTTCTGCTGAATCTGTGTCTTGGCTTTCTCAGGTGACACACCCGCCTCCAGTCGTCCAATGTAGTCCAGCACCATGCGCTCTAGCACCTCTACCTCTGCCGCAGGAATGGAGAGATCCTTCCATGTATGCGTCTTGGGAAGATCACGACAGTAGTCTTCTATATCAGAGATTTGAGAAGCGTTCATCTTGTTGAACACCTTGTGGGGTTCTAC
>Ga0209550_10007187_pt1 | contig 10319 bp, 7 predicted proteins | sample LauGreSuBDMM15SN_2_FD_187567 | JGI IMG/M metagenome (GOLD analysis project Ga0209550, IMG submission 187567) | Freshwater lake microbial communities from Lake Michigan, USA - Su13.BD.MM15.SN (SPAdes) (version 5) | ecosystem: Environmental > Aquatic > Freshwater > Lake | place: Lake Michigan, USA... | reverse complement strand
GGCGCCCTGTGTAGCGTGCGACTGCGCGACACAGGGGGTAAGACTCAAATCAGACCGCTAAACATGTAGATCTGCCCGAAAAAGGCTTGCGGACGGGGGGTCAAATCCCCCCAGCTCCACCATACCGCATGACAAAGGCCGCTAACGACATACAGTTAGCGGCTTTTTTCATTGGTAAATCAATGACTTAGCTCGCATCGATGTACAAAGACGGACATTGACAGCCAAACCAAAACTGGGGAACATGGTTAGGAACATACTGGGATGAGCAGTTTTTTTGTTGCTTGTTCCCCGGTTTTACTGGAGAAGTCCCATGCTCACCGATGCCTGATGCAGGAGTGTCACATGCCCTGAAGAAAAGGGCCGTTTTCGGCTTACCGACGCGAATGGCCTTTGTCTTGAGTTTAGTCCGGCTGGTTCTAAACGCTGGTTTTGGAAAACCTATGCTGACGGCAAAGAGGGTCGGATAGCATTGGGTAGCTATCCAGACGTGTCGCTAATGGCAGCAAGAAAGGAGAGGGATGCAGCTAGGCTGCAAAAATCTAAGGGCCTCAACCCGGTGCAGGTGCGAAAGGTTGAAAGGCTAAAAAATACACTTACCGGCAACAGCCCAAGGCCGTGTACCCCAAGACAGCCGTACAGCTTTGCCTGGTGCACATGGTGCGCCACAGCCTGAACTATGTTAGCTGGAAACTGAGCAAGGAAGTTGCGGTAGGCCTGAAGGCCGTCTATGCCTCATCCACCGTGGACGCGATCCAAATCCGGCTGCAGGAGTTCGACGACAAGTGGGGCGCTGATTACCCAACAATCGCCAGGTCATGGCGTAGCAACTGGACACGCATCACGCCGTTCTTTGATTACCCGCCTGAGATACGTCGCATCAATTACACGACAAATGCGATTGAGTCGGTGAACATGAGCCTGCGCAAGATCACCAAGAATCGGGGGTCATTCCACAGTGATGATGCGTTGCTCAAACTGTTCTATTTGGCCTTGGCCAACATCAGCAAGAAATGGACAATGCTGCTGCGGGACTGGAAAGCTGCACTGACCCGGTTTACTATTCAATTCGAGGAGAGAATGCCAACAAATTAACATTCGCCCCTTTTACACAAAATTTGGGACACCGTCGGGTCCAATTCAATGGATTTTTTTGACCATACGGGTTGTCACCCGCCGGCGCATCCGGACAGTACCGCGGCGGACTGGCTCCCTAGCACGGCGATCAGCGCCTGGTAGCCTTCTGCGGTAATTTCTCGGCGCTCGTACATTTCCAGCGCGGCGATTCTGGCGCGGCGGTAGGCGCGGACCGTCTCGGGCAGCGTGCCGCCCCACATAGCTTCGAGGCGCCGCTGCGCGAGCGCTTCGGCCTCGGAGCGGCTCAACACTCCCGCGCTTACGATTGCTGAAAGATAGAGTTCCTCGACATGGAGTTGTGCCCCCGCCGCATCGAACGGCCCGTGCAAGACGAGCACATGCTCGAGGAATACGGCCGTGTACGGCCCGGTTGTTTCGGGGAGAAGGAATTCGACTGCATGATAGGACGATTCGCCCTGATGATAGGGTGGCACGAAGCGGCGCTCGGCGCGTACAGGCCCCGGAGATCTCTGCAGCGCGCTGGCGTAGTCCATTCCCTCGACGAATTGAGCGGCCCGATACGGAGCTTTGCAGGTTGTTGGGCTCGCTTCTCCAGCAAGTGATCTGCCCGGGCGTACTGCAAGAATCGCCAGTTGAGCAGGAGATGTCATCGGCATTGGTGGCGCATTGGTTGCCCGAGCGGACGGCGCAGGCCCGAGCCGCGGCGGCCCCTTAACTGCAGGCTGCGCAGCTGGCGTCTCTGGCACAAGCGCGGGCAAGAGACGAAACGCAAAACTGACCGTGCGCGCGGACAGGCGGTTTCTTTCCGGTGGTGTAAAAGACAGGGCGACAAGCAGATGCAAAGCGAGCGATAAGGCGAAAAACGGTGCCAACGCGCGCAATCGACTGCCCGAACCGATGGGATCCGCAGATGTCATGCGCACCGATTATCGCTCCAATCCGGATCGCGGCGACCTGCACCGATGCTCAGGCCGGCTCGACGTGCCCGCCCAGCAAAAGCTTGCCGATGCGCGGGTCGGCCAGCACATCGGTTGCCTTGACTGAGTCCGCCTCATCCTGCGCAAGTCCACCTGATTGATGTGACTTTCCGAATCTTTGCGCTATAACCGTGGGAAGTCCACTGAGCTATGAAAAGTGTCTAGTAAATTGGGGTAATACCACAGGGGATAAAGGCCGCTATTGACTGTTAGCCTAAAGCGGGAGTAAAAGGATGGGTTAGGCAGTGATTTTTATGAAGTTTTAGGTTTTAAGAATCTCCAAGCGAAGGGACTGCTTGTCGTACCCCCTCTTTCAATTGGTGTTGCACTCCCATGACGCCGTTTTTCATGCGTCGTAACGAAATCTGGCTGGCACTGAAATGAACACTACAACTTGTTTGCGCTGCATCTGCATAGCACTTCTGATAACTACCAGCGCCGTGTTGGGGCAGTCCGCTGCATATGCCGAGCGCTACAGCCAATTGCCGGTCAGCGCAGATGGCATTGGCAAAAGCTATATGGGGCGCGAGATCTCGGCGGTGATGGGCTGGCAGGGCGCAGCATGGCTTGAGCGCCAAGAACGTGATCGAGAAGAGCGTACCGACCTGTTGCTGGCTGCATTGATGTTGCAACCTGGCTTCGTTGTCGCCGATATCGGGGCCGGCACCGGGTATCTCTCTCGGCGTATGGCGCCAGCTGTGATGCCGGGAGGCAAGGTCTGGGCTGTTGATGTGCAGCCTGAAATGGTCAGCATGCTGCGGGCCGGGGCTAAGCGCAGCGGGCTGACGCAGATAGAAGCGCGGCTGGGTGCGGTTGACGACGTCAAGCTTCCAGTTTCCTCGGTGGACCTGGCGGTCATGGTCGACGTTTATCACGAGCTTGCCTTTCCATACGAGGTGATGGCTAGCGTGCTTAAGGCCCTAAAGCCCGGCGGCCGTGTCGTCTTTGTTGAGTACAAGGCTGAGGACCCGCTTGTTCCAATAAAACCGCTGCATAAGATGAGCGAGGCGCAGATAAAGCGAGAGGCTGCTGTTTTCGCACTGGACTGGGAGCGCACTGTGGCAACCCTGCCCTGGCAGCATGTGGTGGTGTTCCGCAAACGGAACTGATCAGATCAACTGCTTTCTCAGATTGCTACATTCAATGTCATCATGTACCTGCCCCTGCATTTGATTCCAATGAGAAGGCGCATGCTTGTGCGCTGATGCGCGAGCACGCTTTTGCCAGCTTGATCAGCACCGACGACTCTGGCCTGCACTATGTCAGCCACATTCCCTTGAAACTGCAGAAACGAGGTGAATAGCTTGTGTTGTTGGGCCATGTGGCCAAGCCCAATCCAGATTGATACTGGAGTGTGGGGCAAAAAGTCCGACGATTGTTGTGCTGGAAACCGCGCCGTACCTAACGCAGAGTTAAAATTCCCCGTGTCGAAAAAATCCAAAAGAAAACAGGGGTAGCAAAGTCAAAGCGGGGGTACAGAAGGGGGTACAAATGGCTTTAAAGCCTAACAAAACCTAACATTCATGAGAGCCCGCGCAGACCAAAGCTACATGCAGTTTCGGTAGCTTCCTATTTTTTGACTTTACGGGACAAGTCTAAAAACCCGCGACAGCGGAACACCCGCCTGAACTGTCGATCCAGCCGCGAATAACCCTATGCTCAGTGCTCGCGCAGGGCTTCGCCCAGTTGCATCGTAAAAGGCGAGAGCAGATATTCCAGCACGCTGCGTCGGCCAATAATGACCGCCGCCACTACCTGCACACCGGAAATCAGCCGGTATTCATCAAGAGGTCCGGCGCGAAACCGATCCTGCTCGGTGACGATGCGCAGCTTGTAGTGCGCCGCCTCTGTGCTGCTGCTCGGCGTACTGTCCGGACTGATGCGCTCCACCGTCCCAGCGATGATGCCAAAACGGCTGGCATCGGCGGAAGCGAGGCGAATCTGGGCCGTCTGTCCCTGACGGATGTAACCTACATCGCGTATGGGGAGCTTGACTTCGATCACCAGGCGATCTCCGGTGGGCACGACCTCAAGCACCACCTGCCCCGGCTGGATCACTCCCCCCAGCGTCGTGAAATGCACTGTCTTCACCTGCCCCGCCACCGGCGAGCGCAGCGTGGTGCGCTTCTTGCTGTCCGAAAATTTGGTGGCGCGCTCGGTCTTTTCGGCGTAATCGCGTCGCAGCTGGGCGAGCTGGTTGCTGACCTCCTGGTGGTAATTGCGCTGTATGCTGTCGAGTTGGGAGTTCGCTTCCCGTACCGATGCCTGCAAGCGGGCGAGTCCCGCAGTGTCTTCAGAGAGGCGGCTTTTTTGCCCCGTTTCCTCCCGCAGGACGCTCAGATGCTGCATGCGGCTGATGATTTCTTCCTTCAGCAGGTTTTCGCTGATGCCAACCTGCTCGGTCTGCAACTTGAGGGTTTTTATAGTGTTTTCGATCCTCGAGGATATTTCTTGGACGGATTTCTCGCGCTGCGTGGTCACCAGGCGTTGCGTAGCGAGATTGCTGTTCAGCGATTGCCGGCGTGCATTGAACAAGGCCTGCGTTTGGTTGGCGAGCAGCGGGTAATCGCGCACGATGTCGGCGGGTAATTCAAGCGACTGACGACCAGCGGACTCTGCCTGCAGGCGCATGATCTCGGCGCGCAGACCGACAAGATAAGTTTTGAATTCTCCCAGATCGGCATTGGTGGAAATGCCCTCCAACGTCACCAGCGCCTGATCGAGTGCCACCTGGTCGCCTTCGCGCACCAGAATCTCGGCAATGATGCCACCTTCCAGGTGCTGCACCTTCTTCACTAACGTCGACGTCACCACTTCACCAGGGGCGACCGACACGATATCCAGTGGACTCGCCCAGGCCCACAGCACAAAGGCGCCCACGCTCGCGGCACCCACCCAGACCATCCAGCGCGCGCCCGATTCTGTGGGCGAGCGAACCACAGTCACGCCGCTCGATGCCCGCACCGAATTGGGGTCAGAGGGGGGCTTGGGCATGGATAAGGTTCTGGTTAGCCGGGGATTCCTGGGCGGCGAATACGACCCGCGGCAGCGGCTTTGGGCCCAGATCGATCAGGATGGTCGCCACTTGCAGGATCAGCGGGTCATCGGTGACGATGATGAGCGTGGCACCGCGCGCGCGCAGCGCGTTGAGGGTCTCCAAATGGGTGGCACGTCCCGTCGCGTCCAGTCCGGCGAAGGGTTCATCGGCAATCACCAGACGCCCGCCGACAAGCAACGCACGGGCGAGCGAGAGCCGCTTGCGCACCCCCACCGCCAGACGCGCCCCGCCATCTAACACCGGCGTATCGAGCCCCTGCGGGCTTTGCGCCAGCCAGGGTGCCAGACCCGAGTCTTGCAGCGCGGCGGCAAGCTGCTCGGGGCTCGCATCTGGGCGAGCAAGCAGTATATTTTCCCGGAGGCTGCCATCGAGGAAGCTGGGTTCTTGGGCGAGATAAATCAATTGTTGGCGCCACCATGGCAACGCCAGCTGACTCAGGCCAATGCCATCGACGAGAATTTGACCCCGCAGCGGCTGGCGCAGCCCGGTGAGCAGCTGTGCCAGCGTAGTTTTACCCGAACCGTTCGGCCCCGCGATCACCACCAGACTGCCAGAGGGAATGGAAACCGACAGCCGCTCGAACAACGGCGTGTTGGCCCCCGGATAGAGAAAAGCGAGATCGCTCAGTTCAATGCGACCTGCGAACTGCTTGAGCGCAGTCGCCGGCGCAGCGTCGCGTGGTAAGCGCAGCAATTCTTCGATGCGCAAGCGTGACTGGTCGGCCTCGGTGAAGACCTCCATGGTTTGCAGTAATCTGAGCAAGGGGGCCAGCGCTCGCGCCGCCAACATATTGGCGCCCACTAGCGCGCCCACCGACAGGTTGCCAGCAAATGCGAGCACCGCCCCCACGCTGATGATGGCTACATTTTGCGCAGCAAGCAGCAACGCGCTGCCGCTTTGCAGCGACTCCTGACGGGCATAGAGTCGGTCGCGCAGATCGAGTACTCGCGACCACAGCGTCTGCCATTTCCCGAGCAAGGCGTCGGCTGCGCCGAAGGTGCGAATCGTTTCTTGCCCGACCATGGTGTTGGTGAAGGCTGCTCGCATGCGCACCTCTTCTTGCAGCAGCACCGTTTGCTCGCGCCTCAGACCTCCGCGAGCGCGCAGGGTCAGCACCGCCCCCACCAGCGCACCCAGTAGCGCGATCAATCCCAACCAGGGCGAAAGCAGGGCGAGCACGACAAGATAGGCCAGCGCAAAAGGCAGGTCGAGCAACGCGCCTAACGCCGCGGGCGAGGATGCTTTAGCGCCCGCGTCCAGTGAGCGCATCGACTCATGCCGCAGCGCCACAGGCAGTCGCTCGAGCAGGGCCAGATTGCCGTTGGTCAACCGCTCGAACACGGCAGCGCCGACTTCGCGGTTGAGGGCGAATGCAAGTCCCGCGCACAACTTGACCCGCGCTGTTCTAAACCCCCACTCCGCACAGGCCGCGATCAGTGCGCCCAGCGCAAGTGTGGCGAGCGTGGTGTCGATGCCGTAAGGCAGATAGTAGTTAAAGACAAGGATGACAAACACCGTACCAACTAGGGCGAGCAGGTGAATGAGCCCGGTGGCAAGCAGCAGCTCTAGCGCCCGCCGGGGTTCGTCACGGAGCAAGGCAAGGAGATGCTTCAAGGGGTCAAAACCCAATCGGCGCTTATCCGGCGCATGGCGCTATTTCGATGGCGAGACCGCCGCCTCTGACAGTTGCCCCACCGACTGCAACACTGCGTAGCCGGACAACAGCACATCGATTTCGGCTGAAATCGCATCGGACTGCGCATTGAGAAGGCTGGTCTCGCCGTTTAGCACATCGAGCAGGGTGCGTGAGCCCAAGGCGCGCTCCTTGCGTGCCAGTTCGAGAAAGCGGGCCAAGGCCGCAACCTGGTTTGCAAAAACGAGAGCTGTTTGGCGGGAAGAGACCAGCGTTTGCCAAGCAATGGCAACCTGCTCACGCGCATTTTTTTCCGCATCGATCTTGCGATACTCGGCCGCAGCCAACGAATGCTCGGCCGCCTTCACGGTATTCGTCCCCGCAAAGCCCAGGTTGAAGCTCCATGACATCTGCGCCTTGAGCAATTGCTCGTTCTTCAGGCCAGCGGAGCCGGATACATTGTTTTTGTCCTTGTAATCGTAAATGAGCTCGAATTTTGGGAAGTAACTCTCCGCGCGATCGCCCCGAATCGATTGACGCGCACTCTCACTCGAAAGCAAGGCATTCTTGATGGTCAGGTTGGATTCTTGCGCCTGTTTGAAAGCTCCCTCAATGGAAGTGGGCAAGCCGCCCGGGAACACCGGAGCTACCAGCGTGTCCATATTCATCACCGCCACGCCAAACAGGTTGAAGAACCGGCTATTCCCGTTTTGCACCTGCACCTGAGCGCGGTTGCGGCGCGCCTGTGCTCCCGCCAACTGCGCCTGCACCTGCAAGACATCGGTGGCGACCCCGCCGCCCGCATTCAGGCGCTGCTGTTCAAGCTGTAATTGATTGGTCAGATTCGCTTCTGATTGCACGGCGTACCTGAGCTGGATGCTCGCCCGGTAAAGATTGGCGTAGGCAGTAGCCGCATCGTTGATCAGGGTCTGCTTGATCGTCTGATAACCGACCTCGCCTTGTTGTGCAGCGATCCTCGCCTTCATGACTTTGGCATCGGTTTTGCCAAAGTCGGTAATCAGTTGGGTCAACGTGAGATCGGTCTCATTCGGCTTCAGGGAGGTATCAGCAGTGCCCGTAGGATTATCAATGCGCTCCTTGCCGCCACCCCAGGCAGTCACTTTCAGGGTGGGGAACCAGTCACCCAAGGCTGCTTTGGCGCGCTGGTTGCCGGCCTCTAGATCTTCGGTCGCTGCGGCAAGCCGACGGTCGGTTTTGAGCAGCGGTTCCAGGTACCTGGCTAAAGGGATGGGAGTGACGGTCGGCGCGGGCGCGGGATCCGCTGCGTCGGGTTTTGCAGCGACTTGGGCTGCGGGGGGCGGATCGGTCTGCGCGTAGACCTGCGGCAGGCCACCCAGCAGTCCAGCCACGACAACAGCTGTCAGGTGTTTAGCGAGCGTGGCGTTCAGCCGCTTGGTCACGTTATTTTTATTGTTCAATTTATTTTTCTCCCCGTATTTTATTTATCGGTATTAGCCATATGTCCTGCGCCAACTCTTTCGGTGTCTTAAACCGGGAGTGCCGCTGGTTTCACAGTCGCCGGATTCAGATAAGCAGTCAGATCGCCGGCATCGAGAAATTTCAGTGCGGAAGCAATATTTGTTTGGGTCTCGTTAAATGCGTTGGCAAATTGCGTCACCTGCACCCCGACCCCCGCCGCAACAGCCGCGGCAAGAGGAAGAAAAGAGTTAGGAATGACAATTGTTTTTTTCATTTTTTATCTTTACAAAATACTTATATTAGTGATTTTGAATCATCTGTATGCCCTCATGGCTCTGGGCAACTATCCGGTCACGGTTAGGCAGGGTGCAAAGGCTAGGGACCTTCTGTCTGGCACCCTGCCCCAATCGATTTCTCTGATAATACAAGCTCAAGCGATGCCGGTTTGGAAGGCCATTTGGATATCGTCGAAAGCGAGCGCGGAAGAGGTATTGAGTGTCGCCACATTTATCGCCGCATTAGCACCCGCTGCATCGGCGTCATAAAACAAATTGCCGGAATCGGTGTCGTATAGGAATATCTGGCCGCTGTTGCTACTGGCCTGGATGGCTGTACCACTAGTAAACTGGCCAGGATTGATCGCGCCGTTTGTTGTGAGACCGCCGGTATTAAATATCGACGATAGGAATACTAATTGATCATCGTTGTGACTGAAGTCGGTCACAGTGTCGGTGCCAGACAGGCTAGCAAACGTGAAATAATCGGCTCCGGCTCCTCCAGTTAAAGAGTCATTCCCCGCATATCCAACCAAGATGTTGCTGGACGAATTTCCGATGATAAGGTCGTTACCGCTGCCGCCGAGGGCATTTTCGATGATTGTTGCTAGGAAATTTCCTGCCGTAGAATTGATTGGCAGTATATAAGCCCCGCCCAGCAGGGTGTTCGATGTGGCATTGATGTTGGCCCCGTTGAACCAGGCCGCCGATGAACTTTGCGCCATCGGGGTCAGGTCAAGGATGACGGCCTCAGTAATAGCTGAGGCATCCAGCGTATCGGTACCACTCGGGTCCCATAGGGTTTGAAGGGTGGTGTCGGCCGTCAGCGTGTATGTCGTATTACCTGCGTGATAGGCCATATTGGCCCCATACACATAGCTCGCGGCCAGCATGTCAAAGGACATCGCTGTCGTGGGTTGACCAGTGTTGGTCGTCAAGGGGTACTGCGCGTTACTTCCCGCGTAATCCGGTGCCTGCCAGTAACCGCCATAGCCGGTCGGAACACTATTCCCAGGTGAAGTTACACCGACCTCAACCCCCGCCGTCCACAGCGCGGCGTTATACGACATATTGCTGTACAGCATACTGTTGGCGTCCGTAATAACCCCTGGGCCCAAACCTACCCAGCCATAGTTAATGGCAGTCGGAAGGGATAAACCTGGATGCGAAAAGCCAATCGCGTGGCCGAGCTCATGTACCAAAGTATTCCAGCCGTTTCCGCCGGGCAGGATAGCGGAGTTCCCAAAGTCCAGAGCTTGGTTGATTAGAAGATCGCCCTCGTTGGTTGTGACTCCCGCGCCGTAGTAAAGTCCCCCGTAATCGGGATGGGTAGTCGGGAAACCATTCACAGCGCCATAAGCGCCACTCAAGAAGGCACTTCCAGTCTGAAACATGGCGATATCGGCACCTGAATTGGTGTATGCGCCCGCAGAAGCTGTACTGATGTATTGGAAATTCACGCCGGTCACATTGCCCCATGCCTGCAAGGCATTACTGGCAGCTTGCTGCTGGACAGTAGTCCATACCCCAGCGCCCGCTCCACCGAGTCCACTGTCATAAAAGGTGTAGGTCAGCGTGTTGTTCACACCAGGCGCCCAGCCAGAAAACAAAATACCGTCCAGTGGTTTATTCATGGTGAAGTGAAAGATATTATCAGTAATAGTACCCCCGGAAACAAAGGACGACGCCCCCACAGCGTTCATGGCCGTGGTGTTGTCGATTTCGTTGTCGGTAATGGTTACCGTTGCGGAATTAACCGCAATCGCCACCCCCGAACTTGCACTGGACAGAGTTACAGTGAAAGTTTCGTTACCTTCATACAAGGTATCGTTGTAGAT
>Ga0209550_10007186_pt1 | contig 10319 bp, 16 predicted proteins | sample LauGreSuBDMM15SN_2_FD_187567 | JGI IMG/M metagenome (GOLD analysis project Ga0209550, IMG submission 187567) | Freshwater lake microbial communities from Lake Michigan, USA - Su13.BD.MM15.SN (SPAdes) (version 5) | ecosystem: Environmental > Aquatic > Freshwater > Lake | place: Lake Michigan... | reverse complement strand
CCCAGCGGCATGCGGTGCCAGAATGTGGACACTCTCGAAGAAGGTGCCATCGCTGCTGCCCGTCTGCTCACTGAGAAGTTGGGTGTTAAGGCATATGCCCAGTCGCGCTTAGATTAAAGGAAATATTATGCATAGTGATTACTTCTCTGTTGGATGTGAACAGGACTATATCAAGGGTCGGTCGCTCAACGCACTGCTCCCACTGAACACTCCAGAGAACACACGTGATGTGCCGTGTGAGGGTTGTGAGTATATGGAGCGTTGTGCTGTAAAGAAGACTGAGTGCGTGGCATTCCGTCAATGGACTGCAGATGGTGACTACCATGATAAGGACGTGATGCGGCTCCTTCGTGTCCCTCGTGGTGTCTGAGTGAGTTGCCGTGGTGTCTCCACACAAAAGTGAGCTATGAAAAGTTGATCGAGGTACCCCATCGGTGCAAGGGGTTAAGCGTCGACTTGCTTTCACATCGTCTTAACATCTTCACTACACACCGCCACACGCACCCTATATAAAACGTTGCTAAATTTTTTTGCGGCCAAAAACAGAGGTCTAAAAGGTTCATCATGTTAAAAGACGAAATCATTGAGAGACTAAAAGCAGTCTACGATCCAGAAATATCCATTAACATATATGACCTTGGTCTTATCTACGACATCGACATCACTCTCCTACCCAAAGTAACCATCACTCATACATTGACCAGTGCATTTTGCCCTGCAGGGGATGAGATTGTTGATGGGATACGAAGTGCAGCACTGGCAGTCGAGGGTGTGACTGAGTGTGATGTTATCACTACATTCATTCCAGAGTTTGGTCCAGAGATGATGAGCGATGATGCGAAACTTCAGTTGGGGTTCTACTAAAGTTGTTTATTCGACGTAATGATAAATACGCTATCATGGCAGTAACTCGTTGTGGTCATACCAACATGTATTATTACCATGGTCTAACACCATATGTAAATGATGAAACTGTTGGTTTACCAGACTGGAGAAAGCATCATAATCCTATCGTGGTTCTTCGGAATCCACTGGACCGTGTGAAGTCTGCGACTTACCTTGCTATAGGTAAATTTATCTATGATACATCTAAATACCTTTACGAAACTGAGAATGATGGTGAACCAAAGACATTTTTCCACGTTCAAAATTTACAGCGACATTGTCTAAAGGATGCACTCAGATCACTGTGTGAGCACTCTCTACCATATATGAATAATTTTTTGGTTGGGGTTAATTTTCGTATTATAGACTTTAATGATCTCGATCAATATATCCCCAGGAGAAATGACAGGATTCAGTCTTATCGCACGGATACTCGTGTTGAGGATACTGTAAAGGCAGAGGATGTGTATGTAGAGAACGGAGAATATTCTTTGAAAGAGTTGCAGCATGAGGTTAAACTCTACGAGAAATATATGATTTCCCAAGAAAGAGTGACACCTGAAGAATGGAAAGAAATGACAAAAGGAAGATTTAATGGTATGAGTTTGGACCCCGATTATCCTTTGGAGAAAATCGAAAATCCTACGCTATCGCGAGAAAAAGAAATTTCTAAAAGAAAGAATTTAAGGGCTTGACTTTTGCAGCATTATAGGGTATAGTGATCTATAATGATGAAGGATGTGAATATGAAAATTGTGATCACGGGAATGGCGGGTAAGCGGAAGCAGATGGAGGAACTCGATCGAGCAGCACGGTTCTTCGCTCGTCAGTTGATGGATCCTCGTATGGTTCGCAATCTAGAAATCGACCTTGAAGTCTGGAAGGGTCTGGATGTCGAGGGTGAGTGCGTCGATGAAGACGGCACCAAGAACCCACGGTATTTCACCATCGGTCTAAAGCGCCAGAATATGGAAGAGATGATCAAGACCCTTGGTCACGAGATGGTCCATGTCAAGCAGCACGCGAAGAACGAGTTGCAGGGTGGTGTGATGATTGCCGCTCGTGGTAAGATGAAAATGACAAGTCGCTGGATGGGTAAGGTTTGGAAACCCACTGGCAAGGAAGACCATTACTTCGATTCCCCTTGGGAAATTGAGGCATTCGGTCGTGAGGTAGGTCTCTATCAAAAGTGGTTGGCATCGGAAACAGCATAAGTTGAAAAAGACTTGACAAATCATACAGTTTATAGTACAATGGTTCTTTATTGTGGGGTGATTAAACCTGTCTATATACTAGGTAGGTTTTAATAGGAGAAATTATGGTTAAAGTTATTGTCGCTGATTCAAAACTAGATTGCGAGCATCTGCTCGGTCAGTATCTAGACGAGAGTCATTTCGACGTTGTGATCAATGAAGATACAGACTGCTATAAAGAGTCTGACTCTCTGTTGGATACAGAGTTGACTGAACGCAGGATTGCGTTTAAGTTTCGTAAGAACTTCTTCTCACAGGAAGAACAGGATCAGGCATATATCGGTCTACGAGAAGCAGCAACTGAATCACAAAACCGTGGTTTGGCAGCAGGTCCACGTGGTGAGATCCTAGGAGTCGAGGGTCGTGGTGGTCGTGACTGGGTAACTGACTACGAACTCGAGATTCTAGATTTCCTGATGACAGATAAGGGTAGACTTATCGACGAACTTAGCATAGACATCATTCGTGCTAAGCATGCAGGTGCACCGCGATCTAATGCTGATGAGACACGAGGTGCTGTCTGGTTGCGCAGTCAGGTATGTAAGGTTTATCCTGAATATTTTGGTTGGTTCGATAAGTGGGTTGACAGTCTAGAAGCAAAGAGCAAAGAAGATGTCGCCAAAGAAGCAAGAAATATCGCGGAGACTTGGATTTCGACTACTAACTATGCGAAGTCTGTTTTCTCAGGTGTTGCTGGATGGTATGACCGTTATCCTAGGATTCCTTTTGGTCGTGCTACTACCTATACTCGCGATAACTTTGATAAGTTTAAGTTGTCCTTTCCTTTTCTACAGTCTCTGGACCGTGGTTTCAAAGAACTTATCCCTTCGCGCTGGAGAAACCAAAAAAATGCAGTCGACACAATCGACTCTAAGTTCGTGGTTCCCGACACCGTATTCACCACCATCACTGTCAACAAGTCTTTCCGAACAGCAGCGCATCGCGACGCTGGTGATTTTGCTGATGGTCTCAGCAATCTTCTGGTCGTTGGTAGTGGTGACTATACTGGCGGTTATCTAATATTCCCTGAATATCGAATGGCAGTGAATGTGCGTCCAGGTGATCTGTTGCTCGTAAGCAATCATGAGATTATTCACGGTAACACTGAAATCAAACTGACTCGCCCAGATGCTGAACGTATTTCTTTGGTTTGTTATCTTCGTGAGAACATGTTAGATCTGGGTTCGTATGAATACGAAACAACTCGTGAGCAATATGTTATTGATCGCAGAACCAATAAAGAACATACGTATTATCGTCCACTCTGGAATGGTGTATCTCCAGGAATGTGGGATGAGAAAGAATGGTATGACTATCTAGAAACTAAACTGGGACGAGAAACAGTTTCTACATATCATCCGAAAGCATATCAAACAGCATCAACTCTTGGGGATTTATTTTAATGAATTATAGTATTGCCATTCCGTCTTATCATCGCGAACATACCGTTCAGAAGAAGACGTTGAAAGTTCTTGAGTCGTATAACATCGACCCTGCTAAAATCACAATCTTTGTTAATGATCAGGATGAAGGTGAATATGACCGTTATGCTAATGCGTTGAAGGAAAATCCTTACGCAAAAGATATTCAAATTATTCGTGGGGTTCCAACCATTGGTGCTCAGCGTAACTTCATTGAACGTTGGTATCCCGAGGGTACGCGACTGATGATGTTCGACGATGACATTGAAGAAGTGCAGGTTAAGATCAGTGAACAGAAGTTGGGACGTGTTGAAGATCTTGAGAAGGAAATTTTTCAACAGGGATTTGACGAGTGTGAAAAGGTAGGTGCTAAGACTTTCGGTATCTATGCTGCTGCGAATGCTTACTTTATGAAGGATCGTGTTTACAACGAACTCTGCTATATTATCGCATCAATGTTCGGTGTTATTGTTGAGCACGATAACTATCTTGCTCGTGTAACGAACCACGGTGAGGACTACGAATACTCTCTGCGCCAATACGTAAAGAATGGTGTCCTCACTCGTCTTGATAAGTATACTGTTAAGTCACGGTATTATAAGGAAGAAGGTGGTCTTCAAGATGTTCGCACTAAGGAATATGTCCATAGTAGCATTCAGATTATTGCTGATCTCTTTCCCGAACTATGTACCATGTATATCCGTGAGTCGACTGGGCATGCTGAATTGAAGTTACACGATCGAAACAAGAAGTATCGAAAGGTAGAATCTTCACTAGCAGATCTGTTTTAGTATTGACTTATCCGCAGAGATATAGTATAGTTACTTAATGATACTAGAACAATCTGACGCAGAATACATCGCAACTCGATTTGTTGATTATATGTCAAACTATAATCGTATCGATGATCACATGCGTATGAAAAAACTAGAACGGATTAAATCTCTACCCCTAACTCTTCCAGGATTTGAACATGAGAACAATATGTTCTCAGATTTCGATATGCACCCTGAAGATATGGATCTAGAGATTTATGAACCTTCTCCGAGCGAATTCACAACAATGGTGGAGATTACTTCTTCCTTTTGTAATGAGAATTCGTTCGGGAAGGAAATCAAGTTTATTGTAAGAGAAAAAAATACTGGTAAGCACGTCGGTTACTGCCGAGTTGCTAGTCCGCTTATCAATTCACGACCTCGTAATGAATGGTTCGGGCAGGTTCCCGATCTTCGGTCGTTCAACAAGCACGCAGTTATGGGATTCATCATCGTTCCTACTCAACCGTTCGGATTTAATTATCTTGGCGGTAAACTGCTTGCACTTCTTTGCGCTTCTCACGAATTTAGAGAAATGTTCAATAAGAAATATGATATGGACACTTGTTTGTTCGAAACCACCTCGTTGTATGGTAATATTAAGCAAGCATCTCAGTATGATGGTCTAAAACCATTCATTCGCTATACTGGCGACACAATTAGCAACTTTGTTCTCGCATTTTCCGATGAATTCTGGGTTGAGACGTTGCAATGGTTTGCAAGTAAAAATAATGGTCAACCTCTTTTCTCACGAGAAGGAATTGCGTCCTATAAGTTGAAAATGCAGAACAAAATGATGTCTGTAATCAAAAATTCGCTCAAATATCATAATTCTTCGCTCCTTGACCGCTTTTCAAACGCAGTTCAGGCGAACAAAGACGTTACAACCCAAAAAAGGTTCTATATTTCGACTTACGGATACGAAAATTCACGAGATTATATCCTCGGAAAGGATAAAACACTCGTAAAGAACGTTGAAAATTTTGATAAACACTATTCTGAGAATATTATTCGTTGGTGGAAGAAAAAAGCGACTTCTCGTTACGAAAATTTGCGTTCAGACGGTCGTTTGCGTCGCGAATTAGAGGTTTGGAACGAAAACTCAATAGAAAACATTGATATTATTCGTTAGGTTGTTTTAAACAACATTCACTATGTTTTGTAATGCATTGGCGGGAACTTTGTCTGTAACAACTATTCTACCAGCGGAGTCGCTCCTGCTTGGTGACTTAGAATAGATTTTAGGTATGTGTTGAGCGTCTGTTGCATCCGGATCAAACACCTGATCTTTTCTTCTTGCTCGTAAACGAAAGTAAAGATTGTGTGACTTAGCATATTTGATTGCTTCGTAAAAATTTCCATTTGTAAAAGATAATGTATTCGTGTTTTTATTGAAGGTAAATGTTGGGTTCATATTACCAATATACATGTAATCAATTGGTCCGCCCATATTTTTGTTACCAACAACAATTTTTACCTTGTGCTGATTACTAATTTTACCATAACAGTCAGGAACTTTGTCTCCCGACTTTATTTTTTTATTTAAATGCGTTAGCACTGCTTTCATAAATTTGTTTGCGAGACCAGGAACGGCTAAATTAATGCCTTTTAGTCCTCCGCCAGCTAAGGATGGCGCAGATTGTCCTTTCATAGAGATACCGACAGTGGTTTTACCATCAGCAAGATACAAATTAACGTCAATATATGGTTCAGATCCAGAAATTTGTCTTCCAGCAAATTTTTCTGCTTTTATAACTCCTGAAACTGTTACTAATCCTGCCTTTATATTAATTCCGGATGGATTATTCTTAACAGCAGCATTAATTGCTTTAATAAAACCATCTTCTTGTCTTTCTGCCGTTGTACCCGCCATTTTTATCTTCCTTCTTTAGATTTATTTATAAATAGTCGTATGACTTACGATGTAGTTTTTAATTTAATTGGGGATGTAGGATTCCCTATCGCAGCAGCGTTGCTCGCTGGGGTATTTGTGTATTTCGTCATCAACTATATCCTCGAGAGCGTCTTAAAGGCGATCAAAGGGATGCAGGGTATCATCATGGGGTTAGATAACCGAGTGAAGACCATGAACCATGATATTATTCGCGTTGATGCCGTTGTTAGTTCCGCTTTAGGTCTTAAACCAGATCTAGATAGAATCGCACGAGCAGACGGGAAAAACGATGCTCGGAGGGACTAGTGGATCCACAATTAATCGCTGGATTAGTTAAACAATACGGATTTCCTATGGTTGCCTCGGTTGGCATGGGTTATTTCGTTTGGTTTATTTACAGATTTGTTACTGATAGATTGATGCCATTGATCGGTGAGACGAATGTAATTTTAATAGCGTTGATTGATAGAATTCGAATGCTTGATAATGATATGATTAGATTGAACCAGAAGGTGAGTACCGTATTGCAAATAAAAGAGGATCACAATGACGATAAACCTAAAAATTGAGATTCTTAAAGTATTCTGTTTTGAGTTTAGTTTTTTTTCCGAGAAGAAAAAGGAAGAGAATGCTAAAGAAAGTACCGACCGATGAATACGGTCGGGTTTTCATTAATCCGAACTACCGATTTCAGTCAATCGAAATTGGCGAACCAATTCCTGATCAGACAGGTAAGATAGTGATTCTCGGCGTAACTGCCGCAGGAATTGCGAATCTTGTAGCGACTCTCTCAGGTGCCCAACATCCCCATCAGTTACAGGCCAATCTACTAGAAATTCTCCTGAGTGGTGATTCTGTGTCGATTCCGAATTTGTCAACAATTGTGGGTCTTGTTTCTTTTCTTGTTCTTGCTCTGGCATTTATCTTCCTCTCTCGATTTGATTCTCTGTAATTTTTACTATCTTCCAGTATATTTATTAACACACAACGACATTTTTAATGTTAAAAGATTTGGAGAAATTTAATGGAACCATCAAAATTAACTATGTTTGCTAAAATATCTGGTATCACTTATCAGGATCCAGATGTGGCTACACCGCTATTTAAAGAACTCGGATATAATGTTGTTAAGTTTTTCGATAAGAAGGGTGCACAGGCATACTTACTATCTAACGATGTTGAGCGTGTATTAAGTTTTCGCGGGACACAACCCAAAGAAAAATCAGATGTTATAGCTGATTTGGCAGTAGCAAAAAACAAAGCAGACTCTGGCGGCAAAGTTCATGTTGGGTTTAAGACCGAACTTGATAAAATTTGGAAAGATATAAAAAAAGAATTAGGAGTTAATCCTAATGGACCGTTGTTTGTAACTGGTCATAGTTTGGGTGCGGCAATGGCAACTATTGCTGTGAGTCGCATGCAAGCAGATGTAACAGGATTAGCAACATTTGGTAGCCCGCGAGTAGGGAATCAAAAGTTTGTTGATCATGTTGCTGTAGATCATCATCGAGTACAAAACAATTGTGATGATGTTCCTAAAGTACCACCAGAACTTCTGGGGTTTGTGCACCATGGCACAAACGTATACTTAAATTATTACGGTGAAATAAGAACACTTACAGGTTGGCAAAAATTTAAAGATCAACTAAGATCACGATGGAAGGCAATACGAAAGTTTAAAGCCTTCGTTGGTGTCTATGATCATAGTATTGATAGATACGTTTCTAAGTTAGAGAAATTATAGGAGAACCTCCTACTAACTTCGACGGGGTATATCGTGCAACGACCAAGTAAGTAAGAATGTGTTTGGATTTTTGAAATCATAATACACAGGATCTGCCTTCGGGTCTTCTAACGTGTAGAGTTCCTGTTCCACTTGAAAAAAGTGAGATCGAGGTACACACTCGTTTTTGTCTTGCTCCTGATCATGGATAGATGTACTCATTATGCTACTACCTTTTCATCAATCATGTCGCTCTTCAGCGACTGTTTCCAATCCAACTTACGACGAAGAAACTCTTCGAACGACTTATAACAGGGGATACCATTCGCCTCCAACTCAAGATTGGTTTCAAGAAAATCCTCAGCAATATATCCCCAACCATTCCATTCATAACCAAGAGTGTCCAACAGGGTTTCTGCTTCGTTCGAAATCTGAAATTCGCTCATATCAACCATTACAATCTCCACCTATTTATTATTACCACTATACCCTGTTTCTAAGAAAAAGTCAAGCCCTTATTTTGCCTTTCTTAAAAATAGTTCTAGTTCTTCTTCTGTTAAATGGGGAATATCTAGTTCTTCTTCTGCTAAATATATGAAAAGGTCGGTTTCAAAATAACTGATTTCTGCGTCGGTTGCTTCGTTTATATCTTGGGTCGGAAAATCGTACCCTTTGCTGATCGCTTCCTCTTTATGGTCTAAAATAAGTTTAATGCTTTTTTCGCGTTCGGTCATTTCGTTCTCCTATTATTCCACTATACCCTAAAAAATATAAAATGTCAAGCCTCTATTTTTCCCTTGACATTATTATCTGGATAGGGTATAAAGAGTATGTCGTCTTTGAAAAAGGAATTTTATTATGTCTATGCATCTTATGTCACCAGCGTTCACCACCACTAGCACTCGCAAGCGCAAAGGTGCGAACAAAGGTGTGACTGGTAGGTATGCACAGGATTTGGTCGAGCACAACAAACAGATGAAGCGCATCGGGGTCAAAACCAAAACGTTCGACGAATATGTTCTGTATCGTCAGGGTAAATATAAACCTGTTCTCCGTGGCACTCCCATGCCCGAACCTTATGTCTCGACACATCGCGAACTTTATAAATCAGGGGGAACTGGTGTTGGTGTTGGGTTAAAGAAGGAAGAAAATATGTATACTGGCACTCTGATCAAGGGTATCGCCACTATGCATAAGTCTAATGCTGTTCCTGTCATAGATCAAAAACAAATGGAAGAAATCTCAAGGATGCGTCGCGGTTGAATATAAAAGAAAAGTTAGATTCAGTAGGACATGGATTCTGTCCACAAAAGTGGAGATGGTTAGCACTATATCTCCACTCTGGGCATAAGCACAGTTGTCATCATCCGCCGCCAATGCATATTGCTCTCGATGAGATCTCAAAGGATCCTGCAGCACTTCATAACACAACACACGAGAAACAGCAGCGTAAGACGATGTTGGAGGGTGGCAGACCAGATGAGTGCTCTTACTGTTGGAGTATTGAAGATATAAACAAAGTCAGTGATCGGTTTATCAAAAATTCTGACGGTCCAAACAATCTATTCGATATTGATACTGAGATAGAGATTCTAAAAAATACTCCGTGGGATGAGAATGTCAATCCCTATAATATGGAAGTGAGTTTTAGTAATGCGTGTAACTTCAAGTGTGGTTACTGTTGCCCCTCATTCTCTTCTCTATGGGAAGATGAAATAAAACAACACGGTAATTATGATTTACAGTATGATCAATATGGATTACCAAATAAGATATATTCTGAGAAAGAATACAATCCATATGTTGAAGCATTTTGGAAATGGTGGCCAGATCTAAAAAACGATCTAAAAGTTTTTAGAATCACTGGCGGCGAACCATTAATGACTACTAATACGTTTAAGTTGCTTGATATGTTGAAAGAGGATGGTAACCCAGAGTTGTTGCTTCAGATCAACACTAATCTTGGGGTCACAAATCGCAAGGTTGTAGATTTTTGTTCACGAGCACAAGAATTGATTGAGAACAAACACATTAAAAACCTGAGAGTGTTTACGAGTATAGAATGCACAGGTAAACAAGCAGAATATATTCGTCGTGGTCTTAACTATAAACTATTCCTACAAAATATCAATACTGTGTTGGAAACTGTTCCCACTGCACATTTAAGTTTTATGACAACATATAATGTGTTGACTGTTCCATACTTTAAAGATTTCTTACGATTAATTGTAGAACTTCGTGTGAAATGGGGTGCACGAATACTAATTGACATTCCTCATCTTAAAGAACCACCGCACTGGACAATGAATATTCTTCCAAAAGAATTTG
>Ga0209550_10007184_pt1 | contig 10320 bp, 9 predicted proteins | sample LauGreSuBDMM15SN_2_FD_187567 | JGI IMG/M metagenome (GOLD analysis project Ga0209550, IMG submission 187567) | Freshwater lake microbial communities from Lake Michigan, USA - Su13.BD.MM15.SN (SPAdes) (version 5) | ecosystem: Environmental > Aquatic > Freshwater > Lake | place: Lake Michigan, USA... | reverse complement strand
GCACCCTTGATCCCGAGTGGATTGGTTGTTGACGGCACGTTCTTGGTCTCGAAATGGAAGTTCGGCAGATCATCCGCGCGCGGCAATGTATAATCCATCAGGCTGGCTGTGATCAGCTGGCCATCCTTGTCATACACCGTCCGCTCATGCAGCGCCTGGCCAATGCCTTGCGCAACACCGCCATGCACCTGACCGGCCAACAACATCGGATTGACCGCGACGCCGAAATCATCACAAATCGTGTAACGCACAACCGTCGTCACACCCGTATCCGGATCGACTTCAACCTCGGCGACGTGCGTCCCGTTCGGATAGGTCGCGTCCGGCGGCGTGAAGTCGCCATTGCCACGCACCATGTCCGGCGTCACCTTCGGCATTTTCGCAATATCGGCGAAAGTCATCTTCCGGTCTGTGCCCTTTACGATCACAGCGCCGTTCACGATCTCCAAATCGCCGACATTGGTCTCGAGCTTCTCGGACGCAATGATTTTCAGCTTCTCGGCAAGATCTTTTGACGCCGCGAACACTGAAACACCACCGACTGGGATCGAGCGCGAACCACCGGTTCCATGCCCCGTTGCGACACGCGCCGTATCACCTTGCACAACCTTGATCTTGTCGAGCGGCAGATCGAGATGCTGCGAGGCAAACTGCGCATAGGCCGTAGCATGGCCCTGCCCGTTCGATTGCGTGCCGGAGAAAACGGTCGCCGTGCCGTCAGCTTCGAGCTGAACCGCCACATCTTCGCCGTCACCCCATGCGGTACATTCAATATAGGTCGCAAGACCAATACCACGGAGCTTTCCGTTCTTCCGCGATACCTTCAAGCGATCCTTGAAACCGTTCCAATCAGCAGAAGCCATTGCCTGCGTCAGATGCTGGTCGAAATGCCCGGTATCATAGGTCCGGTCACCAACAGGCGTCTTGTACGGCATGGCCGACGGCAGAATGAAGTTCTTCCGGCGGATTGCTTCAGGCTTCATGCCCATTTCACGGGCGGCGAAATCGACCAGACGCTCAAGCGTGTACGCCGCCTCCGGGCGTCCCGCACCACGATACGCGTCAACCGGAATCGTATTGGTATAAGCGGTCCTGAGACGCACCGCGATATGCGGCGTCCGGTAAACACCCGTCACCATCGAAGCGCAGAGATAATGGATATAGGGTCCGAACTGCGAAGCATAAGCGCCGAGATTGCCCAGTACGTCAAAACGCATGGCGAGGAACTTGCCGCTCTTGTCCATTGCGGCTTCCGCAATCGTGATATTGTCACGACCATGCGCATCCCCGAGGAAGTGATCCGCACGATCGGCAATCCACTTCACCGGACGCTTCAGGCGACGCGCCGCCTCGAGCACCAACGGATATTCGCGATACATGAATGTCTTGGTGCCGAAACCGCCGCCGACATCCCCCGTCATCACATGAACCTGGGCAGGCTTCACCTTCATGATCTGCTCGGCAAGCACGTCGCGCAACCCATGCACGCCCTGGCTCGAAACCGTCAGCTTGAAGCTCTTCGTCTTGGCATCATATTCGCCAACCGCGCCGCGTGTTTCCATGTAATTGGTGATCAGACGGTTATTCTCGATCTCGAGCTTAACAACCTTGTCAGCCTTCGCAAAAATCCCGTCGACCTTGGCCTTGTCACCCAGATTCTGCTCGAACGCGATATTGTCCTTCTGCTCGGCCCAAACCGAAGGCGCACCCTTTTTCACGGCATCACGCAAATCGGAAACCTGAGGCAAAATCTTGAAGTCAATCTCGATGGCTTCGGCAGCTTCCTTCGCTGCGTTCATTGTTTCCGCGACAACGAATGCAACCGCATCGCCGACATGCTTCACAACGCCCTTCGCCAGCACCGGAATGTGCGCGACCAGATTCTGCGAGCCGTCATCATTGCCGAGCGGTGCAAGGCATGGCACGTCGCCCATTTCCTTCAGATCATCCGCTGTCAGGATCAGCTTGACCCCTTTGATCGCATGCGCGGCAGTAACATCAGTCACCTTGAAAGACGCATGCGCATGCGGACTGCGCAGAACAAACGCGACAAGTTCCTTTTCGGGACTATAATCCGCTGTGTAATTGCCGCCACCCGTTAGCAAACGCTGATCTTCCACGCGGCGCACCGGCTGTCCGATACCGAATTTCTTCACACTCATAGCGTCCCTCATCAGTTTGAATCATTGATCTCATATAAATCGATTAAGGACGATTGACGAGTGGTCAAAATGTCCTGCCTCAAACCCCGTTTCGTCTCCGTCTACTCCCCGGGCAAGCCCGTCGCGACCGGCTCGCCATGCGCAACCCAATCAATAAATCCGCCGGCATAATGCGCGTCAATCGAAATACCCTGTTCATGCGCCATACCCGCCGCGGTCAGAGACCTCCGACCTGATCGGCACGACAAAACAATCCGCCGCCCATCCGGTCGCGGCAAATCCGACGCGTCAAACGCGGAGAGCGGCAACAAAACACTGCCCGGAATATGCCCGGCCGCAAACTCGTTCGCCTCGCGCACATCGACAAGCACAATTGTTCCGGAAGCCAAACCGTTCCTGACGTCATCAATCGTCAAATCCGCAACCGTCTGATGTCCACTCAAAACCGATCCCCGATCTTTCAAAAGGAATTCTGCAACTCTTAAACCTAGCCTAATCCATATTCCGCTGCTTTGTGAAGCACTGATCAACCAGAATTATCCCTGATCCCAGCTTACTTGCATAAGGTATCTCATCCCGCGCGGCGATCTCGCACGCGCCTGACAAAATGCGACACAAGGCTCCGGATCGGCAAGAACCGGAGATAACCCCATTCCAGCCCTCTCAGAATAACGCGGTTGGATGCAATCCGCCCGAGCCAGCGCCACCCCGGCAAATGTCGCCAAAGCGTCACGAACCCCGCAGCACCGGAAACCAACGATCCATCAGGGTTGCGAACATGAAAACGCGCCAAAGCCACATCCCGCGCCAGATCATGTGGCGGCACAATCGCGGCATCGGCAATATCCACAAATTCAACCGCGCCACTCCCGCGACAGCGCCGGTAATGCCCGATCTCGATACTGCAAATCGGGCACTCCCCGTCATAATAAACGGTCATCTTGCCCTGATCAGCCTCTGAATATGCCGCCATTATCGTTTCCCTCGCCCCGTTCCGCACGGGGGATGCACAACCAGACAAAGTGACGGGCCGGCGTGACTATGCAGCCAAAAAGCACCTTGATCAATCAATGCCGGCCCCGCACCGATCCTCCGGATCCGCCTTCCTGCAAACGCCCGCTTGTCAAACTGCAAACATCGCCCTCTATCGGCAATCCTTCCTCCGCCCTATATACAACTCACAAATTGACGGCCTTTTACTGGAGTAGACTATGCAGCTTACCGGCATCCACCATCTCACCGCCGTCACCGCCGACGCCCGCGGCAACCATGATTTTTACACCAAATTCATGGGCATGCGCCTTGTAAAAAAAACCGTTAATCAGGACGACACCAGCGCCTATCATCTCTTTTTCGCCGACGGCCTCGCCTCCCCCGGCTCCGACCTCACCTTCTTCGACTGGCCCGTCCCCCGCGAGCAGCGCGGCACCAACAGCATCACCCGCACCGCCTTGCGCGTTGCTGGCGCCGACACAATCCACTGGTGGGAAAACCGAATCAAGGATGCAGGCCTTAAATATCGCCCCACCGAAATTCGCGACAGCCGCCTGACACTCGATTTTGAAGACCCCGAAGGCCAGCGCCTCTCCCTCATCGATGATGGCGGTATGGGCACCTCAAACCCCTGGCACAAGAGCACCGTTCCGTCAGAGCACCAGATCCGCGGCCTCGGCCCGATCACACTCACCGTCGCTGACCGTTCTCTCGCGGAAGTCGCCCTCGTCCAGATCCTCGGCATGACGGCCACACGCGATTATCTCCATCCTGAAAGCCTCGATCACCGCGTCCATGTCTATTCGATGGGTGATGGTGGCCCCGCCGCCGAGATCCACCTCGTCGAGCGCACCGACCTGCCGCAATCGCGCCAAGGCGCGGGCTCGGTTCACCACGTCGCCTTCCGCACGCCGGACATGGATACATACCACGCCTGGACAGCACGCCTCAAATCACTCCGCGTGCCCTTTTCCGGCGAGGTCAACCGCTTCTATTTCCATTCGCTCTATTTCCGCGAACCGAACGGCATTTTGTTTGAAATCGCCACCGACCTTCCGGGCTTCGACGCGGATGAGCCGATGGAAACGCTCGGCGAAAAGCTGGCGCTCCCCCCCTTCCTCGAACCGAAACGCGCCCAGATCGAAGCAGGCCTGAAACCGCTTTAATCCGCCCGTTCCACCCCCGCGCGATCAACCGCATCGGCAAGCTGGGCAAGTGTCCGGTCGCCGACGCGGTGGTCAGGCGCAAGCTCCGCCAGCGGAACCAGCACAAAAGCCCGCTCGGCAAAGCGCGGATGCGGCACCTCGACCATCTCCGTCTTGAGGGTCAGATCACCATAAAGAATAATATCGATATCGATCAGCCGCGGGCCCCATCTCAGCGAATTGGCCCGGTCGCGTCCCATGCCTGCCTCAATCGCAAGGCACCGCCGCATCAAGTCTTCCGGCTCGAGCGTCGTTTCCACACGCACCGCGCCATTGACAAAATCATCCTGCGCCACCGGCCCCACCGGCTTTGTGCGATAAAGCGCCGACACCGCCACCACCTTGATGCCAGGCTCAGCACCGAGACGGCGCACGGCTTCCGAAAGGTTCGCCGCACGATCTCCGATATTGCTGCCAAGGCTCAAGAAAACATCAGCCATTCCGGCGCACTTCCACCGTCACGGACACATCGTCGAATATCGCTGCCACCGGAGCCGATGGCTTGTGGACCGTAACTGTGAGTGTCTCGACCGTCGGAAACCGCACCATCACTGCGTCAGCCACCGCCTGCGCCGCACGTTCGATTGTTCTGTGTTTCACCGCGCAAAACGTCGCGGACACTTCATTAATCACGTGTTCATAGGAAATCGTATCATCGAGCGCATCCGTCCGCGTTGCCTTCACCGCGCCAACCCGCAGCGCCAGATCGACATAAAACCGCTGGCCGATCCGCTGCTCCTCGTCATTCACCCCGTGATAGGCGAACAGCGACAGCTTCGTGACCTTAATCAGGATCGTATCCATGACATTCCCTTGAGTTGATCGATCACGCGCGCCGCCTGCACGGCCTCCCGCACGTCATGCACCCGCAAAATCTCCGCGCCCTTCATTTGCGCCACACTATCAAGCGCAATCGTTCCCGGCAGGCGTTCATCCGTCGTCGATGGCACAATCTTCCCGATTAACGATTTCCGTGACACACCGATCAATACAGCGCAACCCAAACGTCCAATCACATCAACCGCATTCACCAGCGCCAGATTTTGCTCGAGCGTCTTGCCAAACCCGATCCCCGGATCAAGCGCAATGCGCTCTCTCGCAATCCCCGCTTGCGTCGCAATCTCGATCGACCGCTGCAAAAACGCGATCACCTCCGCCACCATATCCAATGACGGATCAATCGATGTGCGGTTATGCATCAGCACAACACCCACGCCATGTGAGGCACACACGCGGGCCATGTCGGGATCCTTCTGAAATCCCCAGACATCATTCACGACCCGCGCACCCGCCTTGATACACGCGTCAGCAACCGAAGCCTTATACGTATCCACCGAGATCGGACAATCCACCAGACCAGCCAGCGGTTCCAGAACGGGCAGCAACCGCGCCAATTCGTCCTCCGCAGTCACGGGCACCGAGCCCGGACGGGTCGATTCCGCGCCGATATCAAGAAAATCAGCTCCCTCCTCGACCATTCTCGCTCCATGGTCCAGCGCGATACGCGGATCAAAAAATCGCCCGCCATCCGAAAATGAATCCGGCGTCACATTGAGAATGCCCATCACCATAGCACGGCCATAGCCGCCCATTCGGCGCCCGTTGCGGTCAAAATCGGAGTTGGAAAGTCCCTTCATGCCGCCTCTATAGAACTAAGCACCCCGCTTGATAAGCTCTACCGGCGTCATGGAACGGCCTTTTCACGACATTCCCCGACATTGAATGTGAGCCAAAAGCTCCAAACAGGCGTAGTAAAGGCAGCAATGTGGGGCACTCCAGATCGGCTCAACTGAATTCTCTTGTGAAAGATACCATCCATGCACCTCATCAACCGTCGTCACCTGCTTGCAGGCCTCGGCTCGAGCCTCGCATTTCCGGCACACGCTGAAGAGCCCGCAATGAGTCTCGTTTCGGCCTATACCTTCTCCTTTCCCGCAATCAATGGCGGTACGATCCGCCTCTCCGACTTTCGTGGTAAACCGGTTTTGGTTGTCAATACGGCGTCGCAATGCGGATTCACCGGCCAATTCGCCGGATTGCAACGATTATGGACGCGATTTAACCCGCTCGGCCTTGCCATTATCGGCGTCCCCTCGAATGATTTCGGCGGTCAGGAACCTGGCGACGCCGAAGACATCATGGCGACCGCCGAGGGCGAATACCATATCGAATTTCCCATGGCGGCCAAAACCCGCGTGACGGGGCCCGATGCCCATCCCTTTTATCGCTGGACGGCGTCTCTGCGTCCGCGCGAAACGCCTAGATGGAATTTCCATAAATACCTGATCGATAGGAAAGGGGAATTGAGCGAAGTTTTCCCGACGTCGACAGATCCGTCCGACTCGCGGATAATAACTGCGCTGATCAATGTGATCGAGACCACTTAGGATCGCGCATCATTCAGCCGGTTGAGTTGCAAAAGTTGAGGGAGATCCCGACCATGGGCGAAACAGTCACACTCACGGCCAAAGATGGCGTGACCATCAGCGCTTATGTGGCAACCCCCAAGACCAAGCCGCGCGGTGGCATCGTGGTTCTTCAGGAGATTTTCGGGGTCAATCATCACATCCGTGCCGTCACCGATCATTATGCGTCGCATGGTTATCTCGCAATCGCGCCCGCACTCTATGATCGCGTCGAACCCGACTTCGAAGTGGGCTATCTCCCGCCGGACATCCAGCGCGGGTCGGAAATCGTTCAAAAGGTAAAACGCGAAAAGACCATGCTCGATATTGCGGCGGCCATTGCTTACGCCAAATCGGCAGGAAAAGTTGGCGTTGTCGGCTATTGCTGGGGTGGCACCATGGCCTACGCAGCCGCATGCCATTTGGCCGGATTATCGGCCGCCGTCGGCTATTATGGCGGCGGTATCGCGGCGATGAAAGCGGACACGCCGCAAGTGCCGACGATTTTGCATTTTGGCGAACTCGACAAGCACATTCCGATGGAAAATGTGAACGCCATCAAGACTGCCCAACCGCGCGTCGCCATTTATACCTATCACGCTGATCACGGCTTCAACTGTGACGAGCGCGGCAGCTACGACAAGCCAAGCGCCGAGACCGCCAGAACCAGAACACTCGAATTTTTTGCGGCCCATCTCTGAACCGGATGGCTTCGTCCCGGTCCCGGAAGGCGCTTATGGCAAAGCAGCTCGAACCCGAAGACCCGCGGACATGGGATATGTCCGAAGACGCGATCATGACCCCGAGCGGAGGGCTTCTCTGGCATTGGCGTGCCTTTCGCCGCCGAAAACAATGGCGCGACTTTCTTGCAAGTATCGAACTTTGGCTGAGTGAATGGCAGCCTCAATCAAACCATCTCCTCCTGATGGGGCCGAGTGCAGGCTGGTGCCTGCCCGATTCCTTTCTCATCCGCTTCAAGACAATCATTGCAGTCGATATTGATCCGCTGGCGCATTTCTTTTTCCGCCGCCTTCACGGGTCGGCACTTAACCAAAGCGGCACCAAACTCGTCTGGCGCAGAACAAACCTGTTTCGCGATCTCGAGAGCCTCCTGCGGGAATATCCCGATCATGCGGTCCTGTTTCCGAACGTTCTAGGCCAACATATCTTCCATGAACCCGATGAAACCCGCCTGCGCCAAGACATCAAAACCCTCGGCGAGCGTCTAAAAAATCGTAACTGGGCTTCCTTTCATGATCGCCTTTCAGGAGACTGGAACCCGGCCCTGCCAATGCCTGCAAGCTTCGAGGCAATCAGAGCCCTCACAGCCGCGGACTTGGCCGAAAAACTCGGCCTTTCAGGGGAGTGGCTCGACCATATGACAGACGCAGTCCTGCCGCCGGACACCGAACGAATGTTTGCCCCCTGGCCCATTATCCCCGATTGGATCCATTGGGTTGAATTCGGCAGTGTAGCGGGAATTGAACGCGGAAAGCGCGATGAACGTTAATCCCTCTCTACTGGCATTCCGCTGCGAGCCTCGCTATAAGCAAGTGCGCCGCAAAACGCGGCTTAAAAATTTCAACACACAGTTAAAGGACAGACGCCCATCATGGATATGAACGGATCACAGCGTATCGAAGCCAGCCGCGAAGTTGTTTACGCGGCCCTGAACGACATTGAAATCCTGCGCCAGTGCATTCCTGGGTGTGAAACCATCGAAAAAACGTCTGAGACCGAGATGACGGCGAAGGTCGTCCTCAAAATCGGCCCCGTGAAAGCCTCTTTTTCCGGCAAAGTCACCTTGTCCGATCTTGACCCGCCAAACGGCTACACCATCACCGGCGAAGGCTCGGGCGGCGCGGCAGGCTTCGCCAAGGGCGGCGCAGCAGTCAAACTGGAAGCTGATGGTGAGGCCACAATCCTGCACTACACCGTCAACGCCCAGATCGGCGGCAAACTCGCCCAGCTCGGTGGTCGCCTCATTGATGCAACGTCGAAAAAGCTCGCCGGTGATTTCTTCGAGAAATTCAGCTCCATCGTCGGTCCGGCGCCGGAAGGCGAAGAAGGCGAGAAGAAAAAGGGCTGGATTGGCAAGGTATTCGGCTGATATCCGTCATGATCCGGACGTGATTGGAACAATGACCAAGCCATTCCCCTGATAGGGATATGTCGTTCGACTCATTTGGACCGGAACATGCCCGTCACGTCACTCCTTTATCGGGAAATCGAGCCACAAAAGCCGGAGGAGATCGCCCTCCGGCTTGCGAACCACCCCCATCTGGCATTTCTCGATAGCGCGATGGGGCATTCCGCACTCGGTCGCTATTCCTATGTCGCGTCTGACCCCTTCGGCGTGCTCAGTGTCGTGCGCGGCAAAGCCTACTGGAATGAAGAGGCACTCCCGACTGATCCCTTCACCGCAATACGGGATATCCTGAAACGTTTTGCCGTTGAAAATCAGACCGGCCTGCCACCCTTCCAAACCGGCGGCATTGGCTATCTCTCCTACGAACTCGGGCGCCTGATCGAAGCCCCATCCAGCACCCCGCACCCGGAAGAGGACATGCCGGATCTCGTGCTGGCATTCTACGACGTCGTCTTCGCCCATGATCATGCGGAAAATCGCAGCTTCATCCTCTCATCCGGCTTTCCCGATACAGCATCAGCCGCCCGCGCCGCGAGAGCCGAAAACCGTCTCGATACCTTCATAGACTTGATCGAAACACCAGCCACACCGCCTGTCCCATCTCCCCCAGTCACAGGATGGACAAGCAATTTCACGCGCCAAACCTATCAAAATGCCGTCAGCGACGTAATCGAACGCATCCTCTCCGGCGACATTTTTCAAGCCAATATCGCCCAGCGCTTCGAAGCATCGCTCCCCCCCGGCTTCGACCCCTTCGCCTTCTATTGGCACTTGCGGAACGCCAGTCCCGCCACCTTCGCCGCCTATCTCAAATTCGGGCAAGTTGCCATCGCGTCCAATTCACCGGAACGTTTCATCACGCTCGCCAATGGCCGCATCGAAGCCCGCCCCATCAAGGGCACATCGAGGCGATCAGATGATCCGGAAGAGGATCAAAAACTCGCAAAAGACCTCATTCAATCTGTTAAAGATCGCGCAGAAAACACGATGATTGTTGATCTTTTACGGAATGACCTTTCAAGAATCGCCAAACCTTTCAGCGTCAAAGTCCCGACCCTCTGCGGCCTTGAAACCTACGCCAATGTCCATCACCTCGTCTCCGTCGTGGAAGCCCAGCTCGACGAAACTTTCGATGCCGTCGACCTGATCAAGGCAACCTTCCCCGGCGGCTCCATCACCGGCGCCCCGAAAATCAAGGCCATGGAAATCATCGGCGAGATCGAGCGCGTACCCCGCGGCGTCTATTGCGGCGCAATCGGCGCCTTCGGCTTCAACGGCACGGTTGACCTCAACATCGCAATCCGCACCGTCACCTTCCGCAACCATCACGCCCGCTTCCATGCCGGCGGCGGAATTACGGCACTTTCCGAACCCGAAGCCGAGTATGACGAGACGCTTACCAAAGC
>Ga0209550_10007183_pt1 | contig 10321 bp, 10 predicted proteins | sample LauGreSuBDMM15SN_2_FD_187567 | JGI IMG/M metagenome (GOLD analysis project Ga0209550, IMG submission 187567) | Freshwater lake microbial communities from Lake Michigan, USA - Su13.BD.MM15.SN (SPAdes) (version 5) | ecosystem: Environmental > Aquatic > Freshwater > Lake | place: Lake Michigan... | reverse complement strand
TAGAAAAGGCTATTAGGATGTTCCCGCAATTTAGAAATGTTGCCTTCATTTGATTAAATAGTCAAACAAAGACTAGCTGGTTATATAATACATTCTGGTATTTTTGAATGTATATTTGCTTTACACTGTTTATCCATATTAGGAAGCAAATATCTAATATGGCAGCCAACTGTTGGGCACAGGTAATCGAAATGCCCGACATAATTCTTAGCACGTTATAATTGGTTGCATACACGCGCACTTTGGCAGTTTTGGTACCTTCAACGGTAGCGTTGGAAAGAACTAGTTGAAGAGTAGCGTTATCAATTCTGGAGAAATTGCACGTGCCTGAAGGTTGGTGCTCTTCTGGGCGAAGGGCAAATGAGTAAACATTGATACCTTCATCTGGGCATCTGGTGTGGGCTTGGTATGGTTGGACCCAAGAGAAGTAAGATCCTTCACGCTCTGAGAAACGATCTTGTCCATTTAGTTGCAATTTGGCAGTAACAACAGGGTTCATTCCCCAACAATGCATATCAAGAGATGCTTCTGAAAGGACGAATGTTCCTGCATCAGAGACACCAGAGTTATCAAGGTGAGATCCAGATTCAGCAAGAGAAGCAAGGACAGAAGCAGAAAGTCCAGATGTGTTTAGAGGGACTTGAGGTCCTCCAAGATTGACTTCATTGTAAGGGTTGGAAGGTCCGTGCCAGTATCCAGTGAATCCAGCACCAGGAATGTAGTCAAGAGCTCCAGCATCTTGGAATAGACCACGGGCATCAATGTAAGCACGAGAGTCAGCAGCAACGGATTGAGGACCACCGAAAGCGTGGATAGCATTTGGTAGAGCATCAATAGCATCAGTGTAGTTAAATGGCTGAGCTCCTAGGACTTTGAAAAGAAGAGCATCACAAGTCAAAGAAGAACAATAATCGACGTTTTGATCAGGTTGGACAACCCAGATAAGTTCCTTAACAGGGTGATTGAAGTTAAGTTTGATTTTGTTACTGGAAGAACCAACGGATTCATCACCAGTGAATTGTAGTTGGCAGATCAAATATTCGTGAGGGTTCTGTGCCATTCTGCGTCTTTCATCAGTATCCAAGAAGACATAGTCAACATAAAGGGAAGCAGCAACCAAAGATTGATTGTATGCAATGGTAGCAGGAACTGGTCTTCCAACAGAGTATTGACTAGCAACAGCATTGGAAGAAGGATAAGGGTTTGTGTTACAGTTTAATGTAGTAACAGCCCATAGACATTCATCAATAGGACGGATATCAAGATTGATTTTAACTTCGTGATATTGAAGGGCAATCAAAGGAAGTGCCAAACCAGGATTGGTACAGAACCAAAATTGAAGAGGAACGTATAGAGTTGTTTCAGGAAGAGCGTTTCTAGGAGCACAAACTTGACGAGGAGCCAAGGAGTCACAAGGAGATTCAACATCAGAGAAAGAAGGATCAGTGATAAATGTTAGTTGAGTTGTGTTACCAATCATTTTGAAGTATCCACGTTGTTGTTCAGATGTCATTGTAAGTTGATTCCAGATGTGCATCCAGTCACCGTATTGTCTATCGATTCGTTGACCTCCAATTTCAATTTCAACTTGGGCAATGATTTGTTCACCAGGGTAATCTAGCCAACGAGCATAGACTCCTGTATTTTGTCCGGTTGTGTAATTTCCTAGACCCATCAGTTGATTGATTTCAGGAAGAGTGACCTGAAGATAAGTTCTGTAAGCAAGATCTCCGTTTCTGGAGATAACACATTGGACTCTTCGTCCAAAATCAGCTTGACCGTTGAATGTTTGTTCAATAGATTCGATTGCAAAGTTAGTATATCTACGATAAGTAACTTTCCAAAAAGTAATTTGCGGATTACCTGTAAGGTAAACATCTTGTGCGCCATAGGCAACTAGTTGCATTAAACCACCTCCCATTTTATACAATTGCTAAAGAAAAAAAAATCCAAAATTTTAATTTAATTCAATTTAAATATTAAAATTATATTTTTTACGAAAAAAATAATTTGATTATGAGAAAACTTTATTTAAATCCAAATTGGTCTTCATAAATTTTAAGAGATAAGAATCATCTAGTATCTCCTTTTTTCCTTCGTGATTTTTAGTAAAAATATAGGAGCTTTTTATTTTTTTTATGCTCCATCCTTGCTCTATCGAATTATATAATAATAACATTTTTTGAAATGTTATTGCATCAACTTTTAAATGATCATTCTCTAAATCTTTTAAAGAATTTAAATTTATTGTAATATCCATTCTTAATTTTTTACTAGAAAACAAAATATTTGTTTAAACTATTCACGAGTACTAATATTAATGATATTTAATTAATAATATACTAATAAAATAGTAATTAATTAATATATTTTTCTATATTATTAATTAAATAAATAATTTAATTAAATGTATATACTATTAAATGCCAAGTTTCAAACCAAAAACAAATAAAAAAATTAAATTCAATAAAAAAACAGCAATTACACTCGATATAAAGCACAAAGAATTTTTAAATGAATTTTCCAAAGATGAAAATAATATAATACCACAGTTAAAAAATGAAAAACAAACTCTCTTGAATCAGAAAAAAGATACATTGTTAACTATTGAACAGCGTTTAGATATAAATGATCAAATTGATAATATTACTGAAAAAATAAGAGAAATTAAAAATAAAAAAAAAGAATATTTTTTGGATAATTCTAAATTTATTTTTGAATATTTTGAAAATAAAAAAAATATTTCTACTGGTATCACAAGCGGAAATAAAGAGATATCTCAAAAAAATAAGATTCTTAACTCTTTTTTTAAAATTAAACCAGAGAATGAAGATACCGAAAATATACAAACAAATAATGTAGTTCAAAAATATCTTAGCAATATTGATGATACATTTTTAGATGTTAGTTCATTTATATTTCCAACCGATATTTGTACCATATGCCATAAAGGAGAATTAATACCATTAGAAGAAGAAGGTATTATGGTATGTAATTTATGTTCTAGAAGTATATCTTATTTAATAGAAAACGAAAAGCCTTCTTATAAGGAACCACCTAAAGAGGTTTGCTTTTATGCATATAAAAGAATTAATCATTTTAAAGAAATACTTGCGCAGTTTCAAGGGAAAGAAACAACACAAATACCACAAGAGGTAATTGATAATATTAAACTACAAATTAAAAAAGAGAGAATTGATTTATCTATTATTACCAACTGTAAAACAAAGGAAATATTAAAAAAATTAGGTTATAATAAGTATTATGAACACATACCATTTATTAAAGATAAATTAGGAATTAAACCACCTATTATGTCTCAGGAATTAGAAGAAACCTTATGTAATCTTTTTATTGAACTACAAGCACCATATTCTAAATATTGTCCCGATGATAGGGTTAATTTTTTAAATTATTATTATACTGCTTATAAATTATGCGAACTGCTAGGAGAAGATGCATATCTACCTTTTTTTCCAATGCTAAAAGATAAGGAAAAAAGAATAGAGCAGGATGTAATATGGAAACAAATATGTGAAGAATTAAATTGGGAATTTATTCATACAATTTAAATCTTTTCTTCATTGTTTGTAAATTCGCAATTTAATTTTTGCCTGAATGGTGTCATATTTATTTGTTTCTAACATTTCCATAATTACTTATTTGATAAGTATCCTCATAATCCATAATATCCTTATACTCTTCTACTATCTCACACATTTCTAATATAAATATATCAATTTTAATTAATAGGTTTATATGGAAATAACGTTAGCATATTACTGTTAAAAATATTAAAATTCGGATCATAATTATTTGCACCAACACCTCTACCATAACACTGTCCACCTTTTTTTGTTTTCTTATTTTTCTTATAACTATATTTTTTATATGATTTTTTATTTTTGTACTTCTTGATAGTGTTATTTTTTCTTTTTTTTCGTTTTTTACCTCCAACAGAATCAGAATCCATAGATGTATTTTGAGATGAAATATTACTAATATTTAGATCTGATTCATTTAATGGTTGCATCATTTGGGAGTTATCTAAATCAGAATTAAAACTCATATTCATAGATTCGTTCATTGTATTTGAATCATCTTCATCATCTTCATCATCTGTAATATTACTTGATATACCAGAAATATTATTTTCATTATTTTCTACTTCTTCATTTGCATCTCTAACACTTTGCATTATTTCTTCTGGTGTAAATGGATTTCCGGTGTCAGGATTTATTTGTTGTAAAGATAGTCTTATTAAATTAATATTAGGAGATACAATAGAGAGAAAATCGATATCTTCATTTGTAAAACCTAATGATAACAATTCATTTACATCAGAAGTATTGAATTCACCACCAAACATTGTTTTTTTATTTTTACGGGTTGACTTTCGTCTAATCTTTCTTGTATTTTTAAGCATAATATATTATGATAAGAATTTAAATATATTATGGTTTTAGAATCCACCTGGAAACTTAACCAAATTAGCACCAATACCGAAACCAGCACCAGATCTTGCTGTAACTCCCATACTTGGAACATATGTATCCAAAATACTAAAGGTGGCTGCTGCTGTTAAAGCAATCAACACAATCTCCTCAATATTTAAGGAGCGTTTAGGAATAGCATAAGCAGCAATGGCTACCATTAAACCTTCTACCAGGTATTTAATGATTCTTTTGACAAGTTCAGCGACATTAATCAAACCGTTCATTATATTAAATAAAAAGAAAAAAATATATATATTGCGATAAAAACTTAAAATTAATTAATAATATATTATTAAATGGATTATTCTAAAGATCAGAGTGTAAAAACAGATATTTTTGAAAGAAAACAAAAAAATGGTAAAAATAATCCTAAATATGTTGACTTGTTAGAAGAGGATAAACCTATTGCTGGACAAAAATTCGTATGTGTTTCTTTTGTATCACCTGAAAACATTATAAAACAAAAAAATGTTTTTTTGTTCGAGGAATTCCTAAAGAAGTGGGAATTTAATAAATCAATGGAAAAATTTTTACAATTCTTAAATTTTCTTTCTTTTAAATATAATATATCTTTTGATGATGTATCGAATGATTTAAAGGATTTCGTTAAGGAAGAAAAAGAGGCTCTATTGAAAATAAGTATGGAAGATGAATATAAAACTTTTCTAGATAATAATGAAGAAGAGTTGGAAAAGGAGTTTAGTAGAAAATATAATTTTCAAACGTGTACAAGAGGTTTAAAAATTCGAGGTTCTTATCCTACTATTGAAGAAGCAGAATTAAGATGTAAGATGTTAAGAGAAATTGATCCAAATCACGATATAATGGTTGGACCAGTTGGTTTATGGATGCCGTGGGATCCTGAAGCTTATAAAACAGGAAGAGTTGAATATATGGAAGAAGAACTGAATCAATTAATGCACGAGAAACAAAAAAATGAGACAAATGCTAAATCCGCATTTGAACAGCGTGTCAAGGAAACAAAACAAAAAGCAATTGAAGACAATATAAAAAATGCTGAAAAATCAGGAAATACACTAACACAATCAATAGACGAGAATGGTAATTTAATTGGTATAAATAATATTAATACACAAGAAGTTTCATTAAAAGATAAAGATGCTGATAAAATTTCAACTGCAGATATTTGTATGGAATTATTTGATGGAGATAATATAGTAGTTGGAAAAACAGATTATGGTCAAAGTAAATTAATTAGTGGTCCTTTTGCAAATAAAAATAAATCGGATTAAAAAAATCATATTTAGAATTAAATAATATAAAAATGTTTTTATATTATTAACAATAATAATGGCTCATAATATTGATAAAATTTTTTATATTAATTTGAATAAACGTCAAGATAGACGAACGTTGATTGAGAATGAATTAAAAGAATTTGGATTATTAAATTATGAACGTTTTGAAGCTATAGAAACACTAGGAATGGGTTTTATCGGATGTGCAAATTCTCATTTATCCGTTTTAAAAATTGCAAAAGAGAGAAATTTCAAAAATATTTTGATTCTTGAAGATGATTTTACTTTTATTATTAATAAAACCCAATTAGAATGTCAATTAAATAATTTCTTTGCATTAGAGATACCTTTTGATGTATGTATGCTATCTTATAATATGATACAATATGAACCAACACAATATTCAATTATTAATAAAGTAATAGATGCTCAATCCGCATCGGGGTATATTGTTAATAGTCATTATTACGACAAATTGATTCATTTATATGAAATTGCTATACCTTTATTAGAAAGTACAAGACAACACTGGATTTATGCAAACGATCAAATTTGGAAACAATTACAGAAAAACGATAATTGGTATTTTTTTATAGAGAGAATCGGTAAACAACGTGCTGGTTATAGTGATAATGCTGAATGTTATATGAATTATGATAGTTAATATAATTATTACCATTTGGTTGTTTTCTTAACACTTATTTTTGGACCAGCACCTCGTTTTTTAACAGCATTTGGATCATATTTTTCTTCTTCTTCATCATCATTCATTCCCTTCGATAATTCCCAAAATTCTTTAGATCCCAGACGAAAATCATTATGATTATCTGCTTTATACCAAAAAACCTGATCGTGCAATTTATTTGATTTAGAATTATTATTTATTACAAGACATTCGAAATTTTCCGTACACTGGTCCATAACTTGACAAAAAGATTCAAATGTTGGAAACATCCCAGCATAATTTTCATAAATTCTTTTTCTATTTGCAATATAATTCTCTCTAAGAATAAAAACATAATCTATATTTGTACGAAGCGTTGGAGGTATACCTAGAGGATATTGCATTGTTATAATTAACATTATCTTCCAATGACGTCCATTCATAAATAATAATCGCATCATTTTATCTCTTGTCCACGTATTATCATATAAACAGTCATCTAAAATAACAAAAGCACGTGGATCTATAGTACTACGTTTGTAAGTTTCCATCTCTTTTTTAATTTGTTTCAATACAGTACGTTGTCTTTTTAAAATATTTTCAATAATTGCTGTATTGTATTCATTGTGAACAAATAATTTTGGTACCATTTTCCCATAAAAACCATTTCCTTCTTCTGTACCAGCAATTACAGTACCAATAGGAATATTTTGTTGATAGTATAATAAATCTCGTACTAAAAAAGATTTACCAGTATCACGTTTTCCAATCAAAACTACTACAGGTCCTTTATTTTCATCAGGTTTAAAACTAATACTTCTCATATCGAATTTTTTTAATTCTAAAGTCATATTATTAAAATGATAAAATAAAAAAAATATTTTTAAACGAATTATAATGTATAATAAATATATAAATTATAAGTTAAAAACACATTAAATTTATATATTTATTAGCTAATGATAAATTTTGATTATCAAAAAAGGAAAAACACTGAACTTTTTGAAAGTTTAGAAAAACCTGATTCTTTGTTTCTCTCTAATACACAAAATTATATACCTATTTATAACCGTTTTTTTACATTAAATGACACAAATTATAATAATATAAATTTGAATAATAAATGGTATATCACTAAAATATCTGAACCAGTAAATCAAGAAAGCAAACAATTATATTTTTGCAATATTAGAAATATACAAAATAAAAAATCAAAATCGAAGGAGGTTTTTTTTAAACTTGCTCCACTATTAGATCCATACAAATTTTTAATTGGAAAATATTCAAATGATGATACCAATTTATTTCATTTACCAAGCATTAATTCCAATAATGAAAATACAAACCCAAAATTTTTGGATACAAACAATTCTGCTTACGTAGATGGTTTGTTTTTATTTCTAACTAGTAAATTAATACATACTGTCAATTTTATCAATGGTGTTGACTGCTATGGATCATTTCTAGCTGTTAAAAATGATTTTAAAATCAATATTTTTGATGATATTGATTATTTAAATAATTCTGAATTTTTTAATAAAAATAAAAATGTGTTATTTAATGTTGATGACTATGAACATTTATTAGATAACGAAAATCAAAAATTAAAACCTATTACTATACAGCACGACATTAGTATGAAATCCAATATTTCTATTAATTCTTTTAATAATGAAATGTTTGAGGATATATTCTGTGATACAATTCATATAGAAAATATGGATGAATTACCTGAATTAACAAATATGAATGAATATATTATAAACAAAGATGATATTACAAACAACGATGATAATAAGGTAACATTAAAATCAAATTCAACTTGTTCTTCTAGATCATCCTATACGGATAATGATAATACAGAAGATGACTGTAATGAGTGCGATGATTTTAATATATCCAATGAAGATGACAATGAATATAAAGAAATTACAGATGAAGATAATAGTGAAATAAACGATGATAGTAGTAGCACTACTGGTACAATGGAGTCATATGAAGAAGAAAAAATTGAAGCTACTATACCTAAATTTCCTGTACAAGTAATTTGTATGGAATATTGTGATAATACCTTTGATGATTTAATATTGCAAAATGATTTAAAAGAGGAAGAATGGTTTTCTGCATTTATGCAAATAATTATGATTTTAATTATTTATCAAGAGACTTTTGCATTTACACATAATGACTTACATACCAATAATGTGATGTACAATCATACAGATAAAAAATATATTTATTATTTATATAAAAAAAAATATTATAAGGTTCCTACCTATGGTAGAATTTTTAAAATAATTGATTTTGGTAGAAGCATTTTTAAATATAATGGTAATATATTTTGTAGCGATAGTTTCCAACAAGGCGGTGACGCTGCATCACAATATAATACTGAACCATATTTTAATGATAAAAAACCACGATTAGAACCAAATTATAGTTTTGATTTATGCAGATTAGCTTGTTCAATTTTTGATTATATTGTAGATGATTTTGATGAGATACGTGATTTAAGTAAATGTAAAAATCCAGTAACTAAATTAATAGTAGAATGGTGTCTAGATGATAAAGGTATTAATATGTTATATAAAAATAATGGTATTGATAGATATCCGGATTTTAAATTATATAAAATGATTGCCAGATGTGTTCATAAACATACTCCACAAGCTCAGTTAGAACGGCCTGAATTTAATAAATACTCTGAATTTAAAGGAGATATTCCAAATGCAAATGATGTAATTAATATTGATGAAATACCTTCTTGTATTTAGTTATTAAATATAATATTTAATCTAAAATTATTATATTTATTCGTTTAATTAAATTGTTATTTCTGAAACGTTTTTTAAATAAGCAAAAGTATTTGAATATAAATTATTATTACAAGCTAATACTTTTTTTGCTGCATCTACTGCTAATTCTAATTTATTATTTCGAATAGCATTTACAATAAAACACTGCACAATAATATCTATATTTTGTGTAGGTTCGTGATAGTTAATAAATACAGAACCATAGTCTCCATTATAAATATTAAAAATTTCTGGATATCTATCATAACAATATGTCATTACTGTTTCATCTGTATGACCAACGCTTTTGTATAATTTTTCATAAAAAATTGAAAACATGCTTGTATAATATTGCGACACATATTCCGATTCTATTGTATAAGCAGTTGAAATAACACCACACGGTCCTCCATCTTTCATATATTCACGCATATTACTTATTTCATTATGACCACGATAATGAACATAACAAACAGAAACTTTTGGAGTTGGGTTTTCTAACATAAGAGGTGCGTATTTAGCTAATTCTTTTACTATATGATTGCACCCTATATCTATCCACGCATAATGAGTTGTATTAAAAAAATTATGTATATTAGCATAATTAAAAGCGAACGGTTTAAACATACCCATTAATAAATATGATACTGTATTTCTTCTATCTAGTGGATTCCCGTTTTTAATACGATTATTATTTATAATGGGCCAACAACTTTTATAATATTCATAATTTTCTATATTGTTAATTACATATTCGGTTTTGTTATCTTTGACTTCACTATCTCTTATATTTTTTAAAAATTCATATGTGTCATTTTCACAAAAAATAACCATTGGATAATTCAATTTTAAAACGTGTGTGCAATTTTCTTTATAAAACTCAAAAGGTCTTGTTAATTCTGTACTATCTATTAATTTCTTCATATTAAAAAACATAGTCACTATTGTAGTAGTTTTAGACATTATATATTTTTTATTTAATAACGTTTATGTTATTTAATGAAAATATAATAATTATTAAAATATAATAATATTAATAATTATGAATTCTTATGGTTTTATTATAACGAGACACGTTAATTCAGAAAAAACAAATAAATATTGGAA
>Ga0209550_10007181_pt1 | contig 10321 bp, 7 predicted proteins | sample LauGreSuBDMM15SN_2_FD_187567 | JGI IMG/M metagenome (GOLD analysis project Ga0209550, IMG submission 187567) | Freshwater lake microbial communities from Lake Michigan, USA - Su13.BD.MM15.SN (SPAdes) (version 5) | ecosystem: Environmental > Aquatic > Freshwater > Lake | place: Lake Michigan, USA... | reverse complement strand
ATATAATTTTTGATGACCAACATAATACCAATAGTGACCAAATTGGAAATAAAGTTATACAAACTCAATCCCGCACCATAACTATTGAAGAAAATTAGCATCATCAATGGGGAAAGGTAAATCATGATTTTCATTATTTTACCCATATCCGGCATACCGTCTTGTGGAGGCGCCATTTGTTGATCGCCAGAAGTCATTTTCATGTAAAAGAAAATGGCGATAGCTGCTAATATTGGGAACAAACTAATATGACTTCCATACAAAGGAATGTTAAATGGTAATTTCATGATTTCATCAAATGAAGACAAATCATCAGCCCACAGGAAACTCTTTTGTCTTAATTCAAATGCCAATGGAAAAAACTGAAAGGAAGCGTACATAAAGGGCAACTGAATCAATGCAGGAATACATCCAGCCATTGGATTTACTCCAGCTTTGTTGTATAATTTCATGGTTTCTTGTTGCTTTTTTGCAGGCTCTTTTTTAAATTTTTCATTTAAATCAGCAATTTCAGGTCGAAGCACTTTCATTTTAGCCTGTGACAAAAATGACTTATAAGTAATTGGCGACATGGCAATTTTAATGATAATCGTAAAGATGATAATTGCAATTCCGTAGGCAATATAAGAGCTTAAAAAACCAAATAAAGGAATGAAAATAAACTTATTGATCCATCCAAAAATACCCCAGCCTAAAGGAATAATTTTCTCAATATTTTTATTGTAATCCTTTAATGTTTTATAATCTGATGGTCCAAAATACCAATTCATCTTATAGTTAACTTCTCCATTTGTAAAAGCTAATGGCATTTTAGAATTGAATTGTTTAATAAAAATAGTGTCTTTACTTTCGTCTAAAACTAATTTGTTTGACTTTAAAACTGCTTTTGTAAATGGTGTTTCAGTCATCAATATAGTAGCAAAGAAATGTTGCTTATAAGCAATGAATTTAACATTATCTAAAGTTTCTTCTTCATTTTCGCCATCGCTTACATTATTGAATTTCTCGTCACCGTATTCATAATTAAGTAAAGTATACCTGTTTTCAGAAGTAATACTCTTCTCAGTTCTGTAAGTTTTTAAATCCCATTCTAAATCAAGTGGTTTTGAAGTATTTAATACTTTGTTTAATCCTTGAGAACGCAAATTAAAACCAATCGTATAATCATTTGGTTTTAAATCATATTGGTATTCCAAAAACTCATTTGCCCCAGCTTTCAATCGCATGGTAAGAACTTGGTTGGCACCAACTTTAGTCAGTTTTGGTTCAAAAAATAAATTTTTGGTATTTAAAGTATGATTATCATTGGTAAATAATTGAATGTTTAATTGAGAATTATTGTCTTTAATTAATTCAACCAATTGACCGGAACCTTTTTTAAATTTTTCAAAATTCTTTAAAACTGCTTCGGTGATATAACCTCCTTTATTTGAAATTTCAATTCTAATAAATTCATTTTCAAGAGTCGTTACAGTATCTTTAGCAGAGGCTAAAGTAGCCGAATAAGCAAAATTCCCTAACGATTTTTTAAGTTTTTCGATTTGAACAGCATTTGTAGAAGAAGTATCAATTTGGTTTATATTCAAATTTTCTTGAATACCTTTGTTTGAATTTACCGTTGCTGCTTGTTCTTTTTTGGCTTTTTCAGCTGCTAATTGTTCTTTTGAAGGTTGATTATTGTACAACATCCAAATCAAAATTCCAAAAATTAATACGAAGCCAATAATTGAATTTAAATCTAATTTTTTTTCTTCCATTTTACATTATTAAAGTCGATTTCTTATCGAAAATACTATTTTATTTTGATTTTACAGCAGCGGCAACAAAACTCACAAAAAGTGGATGAGGATTGTCTACCGTGCTTTTATATTCTGGATGGTATTGGACACCAATAAAAAACGGATGGTTTTCAATTTCAATAATTTCCACCAAACCAGTATCAGGATTCACTCCCGATGCTTTTAAACCTGAATTTTCTAATGCTTCCAAATAATCGCTATTAAATTCATAGCGATGACGATGGCGTTCTAAAATACTAGTTTTTCCGTATATTTTGTGTGCCAATGTATTTTCTTTAATATTACATTTCCAAGCACCTAAACGCATCGTTCCACCTTTATCGGTAATGGTTTTTTGTTCTTCCATTAAATCAATTACAGGATTAGTTGTGCTTTCGTTCATCTCGGTTGAATTGGCATCTGTATGTCCTAAAACAGTTCTAGAATATTCAATAACCGCCATTTGCATTCCTAAACAAATTCCTAAAAATGGAATATTATTCTCTCTAGCAAATTTGACCGTTTCAATTTTTCCTTCAATTCCTCTGCCTCCAAAACCAGGAGCGACTAAAATTCCATCCAAGTCTTTCAATTTTACAGATGCATTATCAGAGTCTAAATATTCGGAGTGAATCGAAATCACATTTACTTTTGTTTCATTGGCAGCGCCAGCATGTATAAAAGCTTCTAAAATCGATTTGTAAGAATCTTGTAATTCGACATATTTTCCTACTAATCCAATATTTACTGAATGTTTAGGATTTTTTAATCGGCTTAAAAAAGTATTCCAATTGACCAAATCTGGGGTTGCTTTTTGTGATAAATCCAATTTTTTTAGAGCTACCACATCAAGTCCTTCTTGAAGCATCAAAAGTGGCACTTCATAAATCGTTGACGCGTCAATTGATTGAATTACAGCTTCTCTTTTTACGTTACAAAAAAGAGCCAATTTATTTCTTAGTTCTTCCGATAATTCATGTTCCGTTCTACAAACTAAAATATCTGCTTTAATTCCACTCTCCATTAATGTTTTAACAGAATGTTGGGTTGGTTTCGTTTTTAATTCACCCGCCGCAGCTAGGAAAGGAACTAAAGTTAAATGAATGACAATTCCGTTCATTTCACCTAATTCCCAAACCAATTGTCTAACCGATTCAATGTAAGGCAAGGATTCAATATCACCTACAGTTCCGCCAATTTCAGTAATTACAATATCAAAATTGCCTGAGTTACCAAGCAATTGCATTCTTTCTTTAATTTCATTGGTAATATGAGGAACCACTTGAACTGTTTTTCCTAAAAATTCACCTCGACGCTCTTTTTCAATAACGGAAAGATAAACTCTACCGGTAGTAACATTATTAGATTGAGAAGTGGGAACATTTAAAAAACGCTCGTAATGTCCTAAATCCAAATCGGTTTCTGCTCCGTCATCAGTAACGTAACATTCTCCGTGTTCATAAGGGTTAAGGGTACCTGGATCCACATTGATATAGGGATCAAATTTTTGAATTGTGGTTCGATATCCTCTTGCTTGCAATAATTTTGCTAAAGATGCTGCGATAATTCCTTTTCCTAATGAAGAAGTAACTCCGCCAGTAACAAAAATATATTTCGTTTGAGCCATTGTATTGGGTGTTGTTGTTGTGTAAAAAACTTGGCAAAAGTACGAAAATAATTAGATAATAGGACAATTTAAATCGTTAGAATTAAAAAAATAGTTGTGGATAAAATCAAATAAATAATCAAAAAAAATTAAAATTTCTTTCTAATATTTCTGATCATATCTTCCAATCCATTTAATTTTAATTCATAAACCAATTGAAGTTGTTCGCCTAAAGTGCCATTTGGGAAGCCCTTGTTACGGAACCAAACAATGTAGTATTCGGGTATATCAATTAAATAATAGCCTTCGTATTTGCCGAAAGGCATTTTGGTATGAGCCAAATCAATTAACTTTTGTTGGTTTTTATCCAAAATTTATTTCCAATTAAAAGTAATCACCTTTTTGACATCTGGATGCAAACTATAATAAACTGGGCAGGTCATGGCGATACGTTCCAAAATAGTTTTGTTTTTACTATCGGTGTCAACACTAAAATTAAAAACAACGTGAATCTCCAAAATTCTTCTTGGATCCTGAGCCATAATTTTGGTAATCTCCGCTGTAGAATTGGACAAATCGACTTGTAAATCTTGAGCTTTTATTCCCATTACGGTGAACATGCAACTTCCTAAAGCGTTGGCAACAGTGTCTGTAGGTGAAAAAGCTTCTCCTTTTCCATTGTTATCAATTGGAGCATCAGAAATAATTTGAGAACCCGATTGTAAATGAATTGATGAAGTGCGTAATTCTCCTAGATAAGTTATTTTTGAGGTCATTCTGAAGCTTGTTTTAAAGTCAAATCCGAATCGTAATTTAAAATGTAAATTCCCTTGTTACTGTAAGTATTTAGCGAATTTTTACTGTAATAGAATTTATTTTCTATTTGTTCAGTACTATAATTTTCTGAAACTGTTTTAAAATCTTCTTCTTGGGACAATCGTATCATGGTGTCAAACGCCAAGTCAAAACCTCGAATGGCAAATTGGTTCGGGAATACTTTATTTAATTTCTTATACTTGTTTCTAAAAATTTCAGCTTCTGGAGATAAATTCTCACGAACAATTGAAGGGTACATCATTTTCAATTTTACCAATCGATTCAAATCAATTTCATAAAAATCTAAAGTTGGATTCGGCTCTAATATTACTAATTGCAATTGATAATCGTTAATTAAACTAATCATTGCATTGGTTGCAGCCAAAATGAAACCTGTTTTTTGAGAATCTAAGATGATGTAGTTCATTTTATTTCGCACCAATAATTTCCGCAAACTGTCCTTTACTACTAATCCTGTTGACGCTAAACCTACGATTCTATTTTTATAATTATTATTCTTCAAGTAATCTTTTAATGCGGCTTTTTTAGAATCAATTAGTGCAATTAGATTTCCGTTATTTTTATTGATATGATTAATCATTGCTACTTTACAATCCTCGTTGGTAGGCATAGATTGATAAATATTGGAATAGGATTTACTTGTTTCTTTCGATAATGGTGATAAAACTGGAATCATATTGCTTCCTAAAGACTGTGATAATTTCTCAATATTGGATTGGTAAAACGGCCCAATAATAGCATTTGTTTTTTGGAATTTATTCAGTTGAATTAAATCCGGGATTGAAGAAGTATTTTTAGTCTCTTCGGAATCGTAAATCTTGATATTGATATTTAAACCAATAGTCTTAGCTGAATCAATTGCCATTAAAACTCCAGAATAAAAATCCAAAGTCATATTGAGAAACTTATCTTTTTTAAGCTTGGAAGTTACCGTATTTGTATTGTCATTTTCTATTTTTGAAATATTAAATGGCAATAAAAAAACCAACTCCTTTTGATTATTAGATGATTTAGTTAACGTTTTTAGTGAATTATCAGGCAGCGTTTTATTTGCGGAAGCAATTTTAATATTAACTGCTGATTTAATTGGAATCACCAAACTTTGTCCTATTTTTAATCCTTCGGTTAAAAGAGCATCGTTACTATTTTGAAGTTCATCAACAGAAATAGAATACAATTTGGAAATACTATAAAGCGTTTCTTTTGGAGCTACTAAATGGTTATTATTATTTGTTGAAACCGTCTTTTTATCATTTGGAATAATTAAAATAGCATCCAATTGAATTCCATTTTGAGCATCTGGATTTAAAGAATAAATTTCAGATGGTGTGCAATTGTATTTTAGAGCAATTTGAGTAATCGTATCTCCTTGAACCACCTTGTGTTTGGTGAAATTTTGAGCATTTACAGCAAATGAAATTAAGGCTACGAAAGCTAAAATTACTTTTTTATACATCGTTTTATTTTAAATAAATTTTGTTATTCCCATTCAATCGTTGCCGGAGGTTTTGAACTAATATCATAAACAACGCGATTCACACCAGGAACTTTATTGATAATATCGTTAGAAACTTTCATTAAGAAATTATAAGGTAAATGAACCCAATCAGCAGTCATTCCATCAGTAGATTCAACCGCACGAAGCGCCACTACTTTTTCATAAGTTCGCTCGTCCCCCATTACACCCACACTATTTACAGGGAGCAAAATGGCGCCAGCTTGCCATACTTTGTCGTACAATCCCCAGGATTTTAAACCGTCAATAAACACAGCGTCAACCTCTTGCAAGATACGCACTTTTTCAGGAGTGATGTCGCCTAAAATACGAATAGACAATCCAGGCCCAGGAAATGGGTGGCGCCCTAACAAAGCTGGATCAATTCCTAATGTTGCTCCTACTCGTCTAACTTCATCTTTAAAAAGCATTCGTAGCGGTTCAACTATTTTTAATTTCATATAATCAGGTAAACCACCCACATTGTGATGCGATTTTATAGTTGCAGAAGGCCCCTTAACCGAAACAGATTCAATTACATCAGGATAAATGGTACCTTGAGCCAGCCATTTCACTTCTTGAATTTGGTTGGATTCATCGTCAAAAACTTCAATAAAAACTCTACCAATGGCTTTTCTTTTTAATTCAGGATCTTCAATTCCTGCTAAAGCATCTAAAAATCGTTTAGAAGCATCAACTCCTTTCACATTTAAACCCATTCCTTTATATTGATCCAAAACGCTTTCAAATTCGTTTTTTCTTAATAAACCATTATTAACGAAAATACAATATAATTTTTCTCCAATTGCTTGATGCAGTAAAACCGCAGCTACAGTAGAATCTACGCCGCCTGAAAGTCCTAAAACCACTTTATCATTATGTAGTTTATTTTTCAATTCTGCCACCATTTCACCCACAAAGGCGTTGGGAGTAAATGTTTGAGGTACGTCGGCAATTTTAACTAAAAAATTCTCCAACATTAATTTACCGTCTGTAGAATGAAAAACTTCAGGATGATATTGAATTGCATAGGTAGTTTCGCCTTCAATTTTGTAAGCCGCAAATTCAACATCGTTAGTACTGGCTAATTTAACTCCATTTTTCGGAAGTGCTTTTATACTGTCGCTATGGCTCATCCAAACTTGAGAATTTTCAGAAACCCCTTCAAAAAATAGTTCGTTTTCTTTAATGTAAGATAAATTGGCTCTTCCGTATTCTCTAGTATTTGACGAAGCTACTTCACCACCACTAAAATGAGCTAAATATTGTGCACCATAACATACTGCAAGCATGGGTAATTTTCCTCTAATTTGAGATAAATCTGGATGTGGCGCATCTTCAGAACGAACTGAAAATGGACTTCCGCCAAGGATAACTGCTTTATAACTTGATAAATCATTTGGAAAATTGTTGTAAGGAAAAATTTCGCAAAAAATATTTAACTCGCGAACTCTTCTCGCAATCAATTGAGTGTATTGCGATCCGAAATCTAAAATAAGTACGTTGTGTTGCATGTGCAAAAGTATAGTAGTGTGTTATGTTGTGGTTAAATAAAACTTAATTCCAATTAGAAATAACTATTTATTTAAAGGGCAAATTTAGGAAAATAAAATTAGAAAATTAGAATAAACTTGAACCTATAATTGCTAATACAGGCAACCATGTTAAATATAAAAACCACACTAATTCAGTGTGGTTTTTATATAAAAGTGGTAAAAAATTACTCTTTAATAAACTTTCGACCTGCTTTGATATTATTAAAGTAAATCGTGTAAACGCCATTAGATAGTGACGAAACATCTATTTTTTCTTCATTAGAAATTAGTTCTTTCTCCATTATTTTTTGACCTAATAAATTAAAAATGGTGATGCTTTCTGATGCATCAAATTCTCCTTTTATTGTAATTAAATTTTTAGCAGGATTGGGATAAATCGCAATATTGTTTTTAACAAAATCTACGTTTGATAAATTGGATACTACCGTTAAAGTAAATGTTCTTGTAACCACAGTTGCACCAGCTGTTGCAGTAACGGTTATAGTATAAACTCCTGGAAAAACTGATGTTCCTATAGCTGGCGATTGGATTAAAGTAGCAGTACAGCCGTCAGAAATTGGATTAGCAAGAGTAGCATAACTAGGTATTGAATACGTATTATTTGCACCTGCATTAACTGTTTGGTTTGCAATAACACCCATTGTCATAGTTAGTGCCGGTAATGCATAACCAGTAGCATTAAACTTATCTATCATGGTTTGAATATCAGCGCAAGGATAATTCATATTTATAGCTGCTTGTCGAACCGCAACTGCAGCTGTTTTTTGATTAGACGAACTGTTGGTTAAAGCAAGTCCTTCAAGAAAAGCTTTGTCGGTTTTTGTTCTTCCAATAACGTCGTAAATTTTCATTAACGAAGTAGCCCATATTTGCCCATATGTATGAATTGCTGTATTTGTAGCACCAGTTTGAGGATAAGTTCTGTTGTAATTGGTAACTCTTCCAGCCCAAAAATCGTTATGACCGTCCCAACTGAAAACCCAATTATTTGCAGCGTCAGAAGAAGTCCATTGGTTCAAACTACGACTGTAAGAAACCGCCCAATAATCACCACTACCTTCTCCTAATCCTGTAGAACTTGAAGCGTGACCTCCAGTCATCCAATCATGAATTCCGTGACCCATTTCGTGTAATACTACATCGGCATCTTCTGCATCATCAACTCCGCCTTCACCAAAGTTAAGAGTTCCAGCTGTGTAATAGGAATTGTCGGCTTCATTTGCTCCAGATGGATCAAAAAATAATACACCAGAATTAGTTAAAGGAATACAACGAATTCCCAAAGTATTATTAATATATCTCATGCTATTATCCAAATGATAAAAAGCATTCGCAGCTTCAAAAGCATCATTTCCCCTATCAAAGAAAAAATTAGGAGTAGATTGTGTGAATAATCCTTTAGAAGGAGCTGACAAATCTTGAATTTCTACATAGGTGCTTTTCAATTTATAAACACCACTTGCTAATTCAATTTCTGGTAAAACCACTTGAGTTCTTGCAGCATCAAATTGAGCATTAGTTAAATCATTATTATCAACATAGTTTCCAGCATATGCAACTCGATCTTGTGAAAGAGGATCAGGGTTAAATACCTTAGCAGCACCAGATACGAATGAATTTGGGGTAACAAATTTAGCGTTTGGACTTGTTTTTTTTACTTTTTCTTTTTTTTTATCTTTATGATAAACTGCAATATCTTTTTGACTTAAAACAGCGCCTGTTTTAGCATCAATTATCACTTCCCAACTTCCTGTTTTGTCAAATACATTAGTTACTACTCTATATACTAAAATAGTATTTTGCTGCATTTTAACCACACACAATTTTGAATCTTGATAAGTTATAGCACCTTTAAATTTAAGAGCATCGTTTGAAATAACAATTGCCGCAGCGCTAGAAATAGATGGGTTGGTATCAATTTTTGCAATTGTAGCGTCATAATTATTTGATGAAAAGGAAACTTTGTCTCCTTCAACAAAATTGACTACAATTTCAGAATCGTAAACCGGAACATCATTTAGCATTTGTTGAAAACGAAGTGTTTCACCAGCCAATCCTTTTCTAACAAAAATTAATTTAAAAGTATGGAAGGGTTGAATATTTAAATCCTTTGAATGATCTTTAATCCAACTCCTTGCAGCAAATTCATTTTCTGAAGATTGTGAATAATTAGTAAATACAAACGAAATAAAAAACAATAATGAAGAAAGTAATTTTATTTTCATAAATCAATTAGTTGAACTGGTTATTTAGTTTTATTGTAATCTGAGCCAAATATAAATAAAAATAAAAACAAAAGAGTGTTTTTCTAATAATTCAGAAAATCATAATATAAAACATCGAAAATACTTTTAATTAAAAAAAAACGTTTCAGTTAATACAATAGCAGTTTCTCTAAGAAAAATTATTAATTTTTATGAAACTTAGAAAAAAATTATTGAAATTTGTAAACTTACTAAACTAAACAACAGCTATGTTTTTAAATTTTTTTCTCCAATCTTCGACAATCGTTTCTGACACTCTTTCTAATGCTGCTGCAAATCCAAATTTATCTACTAGCTCTACAGATTCAGTATCTTATTTGGATTTTATTCTCAAAGGGGGTGTAATGATTATTCCAATTATCATTTTACTATTCTTTTGTATTTACGTAATTGTAGAAAGATATTTATCTATTAAAAAAGCTACAAGACAGGACGAAAACATGATTAATGATGTTAGAATCCAGCTGAAATCCGGAAAAATCGATAATGCAATTATGATGTGTGGCCGAGGAAATACAGCTTCTGGAAATATCATTAGAAGTGGAATTTCAATTATTGGCAGACCAATCAGCGAAATTGAATCGGTGATGGAAAAAACCGCTAATGTAGAAATTGCAGAAATGGAAAAAGGATTGGGATATTTAGGATTAATTTCCGGAATTGCTCCTATTTTAGGGTTTATCGGTACAATTTCTGGAGTAATAAAAATCTTTCATACCATTTCAAATACTGGAAATTTAAACATACAAACTATTTCAGGAGGGTTATATGAAAAAATGATTAGT
>Ga0209550_10007174_pt1 | contig 10323 bp, 10 predicted proteins | sample LauGreSuBDMM15SN_2_FD_187567 | JGI IMG/M metagenome (GOLD analysis project Ga0209550, IMG submission 187567) | Freshwater lake microbial communities from Lake Michigan, USA - Su13.BD.MM15.SN (SPAdes) (version 5) | ecosystem: Environmental > Aquatic > Freshwater > Lake | place: Lake Michigan... | reverse complement strand
ACCTCACCTGCTTAGACGGTGTCTACCCGCATGCCGACTATGTGGCGGTCAACATCTCCAGCCCCAACACGCAAAATCTGCGCAGCTTGCAAAGTGATGAAGCTTTGGAGGGTTTGATCGGGCACCTCACCGAGCGAAGCGCTTTGCTGGCCCAACGCCACGGCAAAGCCATTCCGATGTTCATCAAAATCGCCCCCGATTTGGACAGCGACCAAGTGGCCGTGATTGCCGCCACCTTGCTGCGCCATGGCGGCGGTAATAACGCCACTTGGGGGGTGATTGCCAGCAACACCAGCCTGGATCGCCAGGCAGTGCAAGGCCAAATGCACGCCAACGAAACCGGAGGCCTGTCGGGTGGCCCCGTTTTTGCTAAGAGCAATGAGGTGATTGGCCAACTGCGGGCCCAATTGGGTAAAGGCTCTCCCATCATCGGGGTGGGAGGTATTTTCAGCGGGGCCGATGCTGTGGCCAAGATGAATGCCGGTGCCGATGTGGTGCAAATCTACACCGGCCTGATTTACCGAGGGCCCCAGTTGATCACCGAAGTGGCCCAGGCCCTGAAAGCGAGTGGGCGCTGAATGGGTTCGCGTGTCAAATAGAGCAGACGTCCTGTGACAAACGGCTGTGCCGATCACCCAGAAAACAGCGCTGAGCTTGGATTTGGCGCTCAGGCCAGCGCAAACACCACTTCCTGCGCGCCTTCCCAGAGTATCTTGCGGCCGATTTCAGGCAATTGCTCGCGGCCGTCGACCACGGTCAAGAAGTGGTTGCCGGCCAGTTGCCCCATCTTGCTGGAAAAGCTGCAGGGCCCATAGGCCATGATGATTTCGGTCTCGCTGTAGCCGCCGGGGTAGAAGAGGATGTCGCCCACCGAGGGGTGGCTGGTGTGGTTCTCAAAATCCACGCCCAGCGACCACTCGCCCAGTGGCACCCATACGCCTTCGCCGCTCCAGCGCACATGGATGAATTTTTGCCGGTAGGGCAAGAGCTTGAGAAAGGCAGCCACGGTTTTTGGGGCTTGCGGATGGGCGCGGGCGAGCAGTCGGTGGCCCGCGACGTCAATGGAAATCAGGGTGTTCATGTGGAGTATCGATCATTGGTGAGGGTTATCGATCAAGGTTCAGGCCATGGCCATTTCGGATTTGCGCTGGCTCCAGCCGGTCATTCGCTGTTCGACGAAGGATGAGATGGCATACAGGGAAATGCCCAGGCCAGCCAGAATGAACAGGCCAGCAAACACCATGGGCACGTCGAAGTTGCCGCTGGCAATCATCATCACATTGCCGATGCCGCGATTGGCAGCCACCGTCTCAGACAGCACCGTGCCCACAAAAGCGAGTGTGATGGCTATCTTCAGCGAAGCAAAAAGGTAAGGCAGGGCGCGCGGCAGGCCGACGTTCCACAGCAGGTCGCGCTTGCTGGCGCCCAACACCTTGAGCACGTCTTCGAGCTCGGGCTCTGTTGAGGCCAACCCAGTGGCCACATTGACCACCACCGGGAAGATGCTGATCACCGCCGAGGTCAAGATGGCCGGCACCGTGCCGGCACCAAACCAGACCACGAAGATCGGCACAACCGCCACCTTCGGAATGCTGGAAAAACCCACCAACAGGGGATAGGCCACGTTGTAGGCCAGTTTGGACGAGCCAATCAGCATGCCCAGCACAATGCCCACTGCCACACCGATGCCAAAACCCACCAAGGTGGTGTAGAGCGTCTGCGCGGTGTGCGGCCACAGCAGGGGCATTTTGGTGATCAGCACCATGGCGATCTGGCTGGGCTTAGGCAGGATCAGGCTGGAGACATTGAAGGCGATGCAGGCCAACTCCCAGATCGCAAAAAATCCGATCAGGGTCAAGAGGCTCAACAGGTTTTGTCGGGTTGCGGGCGAGAGCGTGTTCATGCGGTGACTCCTTCGGATCGGGCATGCGCGATGCGCATGCGCAGTTGCTGGACCAGTTCGCTGAATTCAGGCGCATAGCTCATGGCCACCGTGCGCGGCCGCTCGAAAGGCACCGGGCAATCTTCGATGATGCGGCCCGGGCGGGAGGACATCACGCAGATGCGGGTGGCCAGGTAGGCCGATTCGCGCAGGTCATGGGTGACCAACAGCACCGTCGGCCGGGTCTTGATCCACAAGTCCTGCATGATGTCCCACAGCTCTTCGCGGGTGAATTGATCAAGTGCGCCAAACGGTTCGTCGAGCAACAGCAACTGCGGCTCGTGGATCAGGGCGCGGCACAGCGAGGCGCGCTGCAGCATGCCGCCTGAGAGCTGCCACGGCCGCTTGTCGGCAAAGCCCTTGAGCCCAACCTGGGCCAGCAAGGCGTCGGCGCGATCGGCGAACTCACCCTTTTTCTTGCGCGCGTAATCTTGCCGAAAGGGCTCGACGATCTTGAGCGGGATCATGATGTTCTCGCGGATGCTCAGCCAGGGCAGCATGGTGGGGTTCTGAAAGGCCAGACCAAGCCGGATGCCTGAGGCAAACGCATCGCGTTGGCCGGCAGCGCCGACCTCGCGCCCGCCCACCACCACCGCACCAGCACTTGGGCGCAGCAAACCGGCCACCAGCTTGAGAATGGTGGACTTGCCGCAGCCGCTGGGCCCGACCAGGGCCACAAAATCACCCTGGTCGATGCTCAGATCAGTGCTCTCCAGCGCCACCGTGCCGTTGGCGTATTGCAGGCGCACGCCAGACAGCTCAATCAGCGGTTTGCTCATGGCTGGCTTTCGTGGGCGCTGGCCTTGACGATGGCCCGGCTGTAGTGCTCGGTATTGCGCGGCTTGGGTGTGGGCATCTTCTGGATGGGCTTGATGTTGCGGCCCCAACCAGCGGCATCGGTCACCAACTGGCCGTCTCGCATCACGAAGCGGCCGCGCAGCAGGGTATGGATGGGATAGCCCTGAACGCTGCGCCCATGCCAGGGCGAAATTTTGCTGATGCTTTGCAGACGACCCTGGGAGAGTGTCCCTGCGCGACCCATGTCGACAAAAGCAATGTCGGCATGGGCGCCCACTGCGATCACCCCCTTGGTGCCGTACAGACCCCAGGCCTTGGCCGGGTTGACCGAGCTCCATTTCACATAGTCCATCAGGCTGGCGCGTCCCTTGTTGATCTCGGTGAGCATGAGCGGCATCTGCGTCTCTACCCCTGGAAAGCCGCAGTCGCATTCCCAAATGTTGGCGCGGGTTTTTTCGTCAGGCGTGTGTGGCGCGTGGTCGGTGGCAATCATGTCGAGCACCCCTTCGACCAGCGCATCCCACAGTGGCTGGTTGTGGCGTGGCTCGCGGATCGGCGGGTTGACCCGCATCACGCCAGCAAGCTTGCGCATGTGGTCGGTGTTGAGCAGCATGTATTGGGGGCAGGTTTCGGCGGTCACATCGACGCCTCGCGCCTTGGCCTGGCGCAACAGGAACAGCGAGTCTGCGGCGCTGTGGTGGGCAATGTGCACCCGCGCGCCGGTCCATTCGGCCAGGGTCAGCACCCGGCCGATGGCCTCAATCTCGGCCACTGCCGGCCGCGCGTCGAGGTGGGCCAGTGGGTCGATGCGTCCGGCGGCCTGCAGTTGGGCCTGCCTGCGCGCCATGATGGAGGAGTTTTCCGCATGGACCACGGTGCGTATGCCCAGCGGCGCCAGGATCTCAAAGCCTTCAAGCAGCGCGCCGTCGCTGGGCGCTGGCAGATTGCCGAAGGTATTGCCCACAAAGGCCTTGAAGCTGCTCACGCCGGCGTCGAGCAATTGCTCCAGGTTGGCGATGGTGTCGTCACCCAGCAGGCCGTGAATGCCGTAGTCCACATAAGACGACTCGGCCGCCTTGAGCTTGAGCGCCAGCGCTTCGAGCGTGCCGGTCGGCGGGTTGGTGTTGGGCATCTCGAAGACGGTGGTCACGCCGCCGCAAGCTGCAGCGGCTGAGCCGGTCTTCCAGGTTTCCTTGTGGGGATAGCCGGGGTCGCGAAAGTGCACATGGCTGTCGATGGCGCCGGGCAGCAGGAAGAGCCCGTCGGCGCGCATCTCCAGGCGTGCCAGCGGCATGCAGTCGTCGTGGCCGACGGCCACGATCTGCTCGCCGGCAATCGCCACACTGGCCGGGATGATTTGCTCGGGCGAGACCACTTGGGCGCCGCGGATGATCAGATCGACTTCTTTGGGTGCATAGGTCATGGGGGGCTTTCAGAGCATGGCCCAGCCGCCGTCGACCGGCAGGTCGACGCCGGTGATCTGGCGCGAGACATCGCTGGCCAGAAACAGGCAGGCATTGGCGACGTCGGTGTCGGTGGAGACCCGGCGCAGCGCGTAGTCGGCGGCGTGGCGGGTCATGGCTTCTTCCAGGCTGATGCCCAACTTTTGCGCCATGTTGGCGCACACCTTCTCGCGAAAGCGCGGGCCATCGACCATGCCGGGGGCGACGCAGTTGATGTTGATGTTGTGCGGACCCGCCTCGAGCGCAAAGCTCTTGGTGATGCCGCGCAAGCCCCATTTAGAGGCCGAGTAGGCCATGCGGCCGGCGCGCCCGCGCATGCCGAAGGTGCCGCCCACATTGACCACCTTGCCGTAGTGCTGAGCGATCATGCCGGGCAGCACCGCGTGCATGGTGTTGAAGCAGCCAGTCATGTTGAGCTCGACGATCTCTTGGAATTCGGCATGGCTGGTCTCCCAGCCGGTCTTGCCAATCGGGCCGGAGCCGCCCGCCACGTTGACCAGCACATCGATGCGACCAAAGGCAGCCAGCGCCGCCTGGGCCATGGCTTCGGTCTGGGTGGGGTCGGTCAGGTCACAACGCAGCACCTCGGTGGCCACGCCCATGGCGCGGGTCTTGGTGGCCACCTCTTCAATGGCTTGGGTGTCGCGGCCGGTGAGCACCAGCTTGGCGCCTTGCTCGGCAAAGGACAGCGAAATGGCCTGGCCCATGCCCTTGGCCGGGCCGGTGATGACAACGACTTTGTCTTGGAGATCAAGTTTCATGGTGGGTTCAGTTCTTGTTATTCAAAACTTGGAGGCGCGCTCAGCGCGGGCGGGCAGGAAGGCGCGGTCGAAAATCTCGTTGTTGGCCGGCGTGCGCGGTAACTGGGCTGAATCGACCACGATGGCAATCGCGCGCTTGAGGCGGGTTTCGTCCACATCGCCCAGTCCGATGCGAGCGATTTCCGGGTGACTCATTTCCTGTGCAATGGTGGCCATCAGACGCTCCTTTTCCACCGCGCGGTTGAGCAGCGGCTCGCGCTTCATCACCGCGTCCATGCCTGCTTCGGGGTTGGCCACCACATCATTGATGCCCCTGTTGAGCGCTTTGAGGAAACCGCGCACCGCCTGCGGGTTGTCACGTGCAAAGCTGCGCGAGAACATGATGGTGTTGGAGTACAGGTCCATGCCATGGTCCACATACTTGATGAAGCGCAATTGCTTTTCCGGATCGATCCCGGTGAGCTTGGCGCTGAACCAGATGGTGTTGATGAAGCCAAAGGCCGCATCAACCTGGCCGCGCATCAGCATCTGCTCGCGCAAATTAGGCGCCATATTTGTCGTATTGACTTTAGTGGCGTCGATCTTGGCGGCTTTGGCAAAGGCCGGGAAAAGTTTGAGCGCCCCGTCGTTGGCCGGCCCGCCGATGGTTTTGCCTTCCAGGTCTTTGGGCGAGCGGATCGGGCTGTCTGCCTTGACCACGATGGTAAAGGGCGGTGTGTTGTAGAGCATGGAGACAGCGATCGGCGCTTCATTGCCGCGCTTGGCGGCCAAGTCGATCAGGGCATTGATGTCACCAAAGCCGCCGGTGTAGGCGCCGGTGGCGACCTTGCCCACCGGTGCGGCCGAGCCTTCGCCTTGGTCGATTTCCACGTCCAGGCCTTCGGCCTTGAAGTAGCCCTTGTCCTGCGCCACAAAGAACCAGGCCTGAGGGCCCTGGTACTTCCAGTTGAGAACAAACTTGATTTTGGTTTGGGCCATGGCTGCGCCGGGCAGCAGCAAGGCCGACAGGCACAGGGTCAAGAGGGTGCGTTTCATGTTCAGGATCTCCAGGGTTGTAAAAGGCAATTCAGTGCAGGGCCAGCGGGCCGGCCACCTGCACACCGGCTTTGAACACCGCCAGGCGCGGTGACTGCTGCAAGATGGCTTGCGCCGCGCTGGGCGCGTCGATCACCATCAGGTCGGCGGCGCAGCCAGGGGCCAGTCCATAGTTCTGCAAACGCAGCATGCGCGCTGCGTTGGTGGTGGCGGTGGCCCACAGGCGCTCCAAGCCGGCGTCGCTCAAATTGAAGGTCAGCTGGGCCAGCAGCAGCAAAGCCTTGAGCGGGTCTGCATCGCCAAAGCGCACAAAGGGGTCACGCAGGTTGTCGGTGCCGCAGGCCAGGTTGACACCGGCCTCCATCAGCTCCATGACCCGTGTCAGGCGAATGCGGGTGGGCAGCACACAGACGCTGATGTCGGCCGCCCTCACCCGGTCGATGGTTTGCGCAGCCTGCGCCTCGCTGACCTGCGCCAGCGAGGCGATGTGCGAGACCGCCACCCGACCCTGCCAGCCCAGCGCAATGGCCTTTTCAGCCACATAAGGCAGAGTAAAGGCATGCGGGACGTCAGCGTTGTCGAGGTGGTAGTCGATGTCGCAGTCGTGGGTGGCCGCCAAGGCAAAGGTCGCGTCAACTTGGTCCTGCGGCATCGACGGCCAGAGCGCGCCATTGACATTGCCGCCGATCACCTTCACACCCCGCTCAAGCGCGGCGGCGACGAATGGCCCCGCACCGTCTTCGAGCGTGCCTGGCGTGTCGAACCAGCCCTCTTGCGGGAAGGCGATCAGCTGCAATTCGACCTGCGCGGCCATCTCGCGGCCGGCCTGCTGCAAGCCCTCAAGCGCACGAAAGCCGGCCGAGCGGTCGATCTCGCAGTTGCTGCGCGCCCACACGGTGCCGTGCTGCACGCCCATGCGCAGGGCACGCCGGCCACGCTCGGCCACATCGGCCACGGTAAAGCCTGCTTTGATGGCGCGCACCGCACGGATGGCCTCATCCAGATTGCGCGCAGTACCTGGGCTGCGTTGGCTGGTCAGGCATTTGTCCAGGTGCAGATGCGGATCGACAAAGGCGGGCGAGACCAGGCGCCCGGCCGCGTCCCAGCTGGGTCCAAGGTCGCGCGCGCCTGCGTCGTCTTGTGGCTGGACGCTGGCAATGTAAGCACCGGCGATGCCAATGCGCCAAAGGCCGGCGCGGCCAGGCAGGCGGGCGTTGCAGATGAACCAGGGCTCTGTCATGGTCGACTCAGAATCTGTCATGGGGCGATCAGTTGCCGGGCAGCTTGATCATGCGGTCGGCCTTGGGCGGCAGCGCGGCGCGGCTGAACACCTCGCTGACGGCCGGCAGGCGTTGCAGGTTGTAGCTCTGCGCGATCTGTGCGATCGCATTGGTCATGCGCGCGTCTTTGACATCGCCCAGGCCCAGTTCGGCCGCCTCGGGGGTGAGCACCGAGCTTTTGAGCACATAGGTCAGGCGGCGCTTTTCGATGTCCTTGTTGATCAAGGGCTCGTTGACCGCCAAGTTGTCGATGCAGGCGTCGATGCGGGCCACGCATTCCTTGAAGGCGATGTTGATGGCTTTGACCAGGCTGCTGACCGCCTTTGGGTTTTCTTTGAGCAGCTTGCTCGAGACCAGCACGCCGTTGCTGTAGAGGTCCAGGCCGTGGTCGTTGTAAAAGATCCAGCGGATGTCTTTGTCGGGATCGACGTTTTGCGACACCAGGTTCATATAGCTGGTGGCTGAGAAGACCGCTGAGGCCGCGACCTGGCCTTGCAACATCATCTGCTCTTGCAGATTGGGCGCCATATTGATCCAGGTGATCTTCTTCTCGTCCAGACCGTTTTTCTTGGCCAGGGCCGGGAAGATGGCCAGTGCAGCGCTGCCGGCCGGTGAGCCCAGGGTTTTGCCCTCCAGGTCCTTGAGCGACTTGATGTCACTGCTGGCCTTGGTGATCAGCGCAAACGGCGCGCGGTTGTAGACCATGTAGACCATCACCGGCGCTTCGCCCGGCTTGAGCGAGGCGTTTTGGATGATGGCGTTCATGTCCCCAATGCCGGCCTGATAGGTGCCCGACATGACCCGGGTCACCGCGGCGGCCGAGCCGTTGCCCTGGTCGATCTCCACATCCAGGCCTTCAGCCTTGAACAGGCCCTTGTCCTTGGCCCAATAGAACCAAGCATGCACGCCCTGGATCTTCCAGTCCAGGGTGAATTTGATCTTGGTTGGTGTCTGTGCCGAGGCGCTGGCACAGGCCAAGCTCAGCAAGGCACCAGCACCGCACAGGCTGATCAGCCGACGCAGCGAAAACAGAGAATTAGCAACAGTCATGAGCGAGCTCCTTTGGGGGTCAATGAAACGGTCAGGGATTGGGCGCTGGCGACAAAGCCGTGCAGCTTTTCCACCAGAAACAAAATGGCCCGGCTCACATAAGCCGGGGAAGGGGTGGCGCAGGCGTCTTCGAGCAAGACGCAGTCGTAGCCCAAAAAGCCGGCGTCTTGCAGGCTGGAGAAGACGCAGCGGTCGGTGTTGATGCCGGCAAACAGCAAGGTCTTGACGCCTTGCTGGCGCAGCAGGCTGTCGAGTTCGTTGTCATAAAAGCCGCTCAGGCGGTGCTTGAAGACGGTGATGTCGTCAGCCGCCACAGGCAACTCGTCGACCACCTGCGCACCCCAATGGCCGGGCACCAAGCTCGGGCCTCTGTCTAAAGGTGAAGATTCGGCATAGCCGACGCCGGTCAGTTGGCCCTGGGCATCGACCTTGGCTTTAAACAGCACGCCGGCTGGCAGGTTGAGCCGGTCGGCGCGCACACCCCAATTGAGCCAGATCACCTGGCCGCCGGCGGCGCGCCACAGCGGCAGCAGCTTTTGCAGCACGGGGATGGGCTTGCGGGTGGCGCGCATGCTCACGCCCTTTTGGCCGAACCAACCTTCGGGGTGGCAAAAGTCGTTTTGCATATCGACCACCACCAGGGCACTGCACTGAAGATCGATCTCCAGCTTTTGCGGCCGCGCCTGCAGCCACACTGGCTTGGGTTTGCGGGTCGGGCGCAGCAGGCTCACCCCATCAGCGTTGCTTTGCCAGCCGGTCCTGATCTGTGCTTGCGCTTTCGCCGCAGGGCCAAACCGCGGCAGCCGGCCCTTAAGTAGTGCACTCCTGCCTTTGGCTGGTGCAGCCTGCATGGATTTGGTGCGCTGTGCTGGGGTTTGGGCTTTCATGACATCTGTATTAGCACCCCCGATGCCAGAGTGTGTTGTCTGAAGATGCCAAATAACGGGCTTTGCGTTGCCGCTTTGGCATCAATCCTGCGTAGGTTGGTTCCATGAACCATTTGAGATTCCTGCGCTACATCGATGAGATCGCCCGATCGGGTTCAATCAGGGCAGCCGCCGAGCGCTTGCATGTGGCGCCATCGGCGGTCAACCGGCGCTTGCAAGACATTGAGGAGGAACTCGACGCGCCTTTGTTCGAGCGGCTGCCTCGCGGCATGCGCCTGACCGCTGCCGGCGAGATGTTCATCACCTATGTGCGCGCCCGCCAGGCCGAACTCGATCAGGTGCGCTCCAACATCGAGGAGCTCAAGGGCTTGCGGCGCGGCACTGTCAAGCTCATTTGCAGCCAGGGCTTGGCACCGAGTTTTGTGCCGCAGGCGATTTCCTCGTTTCGACGTCAGCACCCCTTGGTCGAATTTAGGGTGCAAGTGGGCGACCATGTGCAGGCCTTGAGCGCCTTGCGGGCGATGGAGACCGATTTGATTTTGGTCTTCAACCTCGACACCGAGCCTGACCTGCACCCCATCGTGTTTCACGACCAAAAGCTGCTGGCTGTGATGCACAAGGACCACCCCTTGGCGCGCCCGGGGGCTTCGATCCGCTTGGCCGACTGCACCAGCTACCCGCTGGCCCTGCCCAATCGGGATACCGCCGGGCGGCAGATGCTCGAGCGTTTTGTGCTGCGCCGCTCGATCGACCTTAAACCCCTGGTCGAGAGCAACAGCTTTGAGTTGCTGCGCGGCTGTCTATATCACCAGGAGGCGGTGACCTTTCAGTTTGAAAGCGGTGCGGTCACCGACGGCGGGCAACTGGTCACTCGGGAAATCGAGGACTGGGATTTTCCGGTCGGTCACATCCTGATGGCCCGATTGGCCAAGCGCCAACTGCCGGTGATCGCCCACGCCTTTGCCCAGCATGTGTTGGGTGTGTTGGGGCAGGACGGGAAGAGCGAAAAGCGCTGAGCAGGGATGCTCAAGGGCAAAACAGCGGACCCGGCTTGCCGCCAGTGGTGGCCTCTAGGCTGGCGAGCTTGCGGCAGAAAAAATTCCAGGA
>Ga0209550_10007173_pt1 | contig 10324 bp, 8 predicted proteins | sample LauGreSuBDMM15SN_2_FD_187567 | JGI IMG/M metagenome (GOLD analysis project Ga0209550, IMG submission 187567) | Freshwater lake microbial communities from Lake Michigan, USA - Su13.BD.MM15.SN (SPAdes) (version 5) | ecosystem: Environmental > Aquatic > Freshwater > Lake | place: Lake Michigan, USA... | reverse complement strand
GAGTTGCGTGAATAGTGTTGGTGTTAACTTAAATACGGCCTCTAAACACTTATTAGCCTATATTTCAGGCCTTGGCCCAACATTAGCACAAAATATTGTAAAATATCGAACAGAAAATGGACCATTTAAAGCGAGGAAGGAACTAAAAAAAGTACCCAGAATGGGAGAAAAAGCTTTTGAACAATCTGCAGGATTTTTACGCATCAGGCAAGGGGAACATCCTTTAGATAACACCGCTGTGCATCCAGAATCTTATCCCATTGTTGAAAAAATGGCTAAAGATTTAGGTTGTTCGGTGGACGAGTTAATAAAACAATCAAATATCAGGAAACAGATTAAAGTTAATCAATATGTCACTGAAAAGGTGGGTATTCCAACCTTAAATGACATCATAAAAGAGCTCAATAAACCTGGATTAGACCCCCGTGGAGAGGCAAAAGCATTTTCATTTGCCGATGGTATTCATTCAATCAATGACTTAAAAACAGACATGGTTTTACAAGGCATTGTAAACAATATTACCAATTTTGGCGCTTTTGTTGATATTGGAATAAAAGAAAGTGGCTTAGTTCATGTGAGCCAAATGGCCAATCGTTTTATTAAAAATCCTGCGGAGGTGGTCAAACTTAATCAAGAGGTAACCGTCAGAATAGTCGAAATTGACTATACCAGAAAGCGGGTTCAATTAAGTATGAAGGATGTGAATTAAATTATAAAAAATGAATGCCTTTAATCATTATTTACTGCATACGTAGATAAAGGCTGGAGGTATGTTAAGAGGAGTGAATTTACGTTCTACGGAAGAAAACCGTTTTTTAAGTAATTTATAATCTATCAGCGAATATTGAAACTGAATGAACAAACCAGACGGTTTAAGAGCGTCATAGCATTGTTGTAAAATATCCCTTTTCAAGGTAAACGGAAAGTTGGCAAGAGGTAAACTTGAAATTACAACATCTACGGATGCTTTTTTTACGTAGGTTAACAAATTCAATGCATCTCCATTAATAATATCCACATTTTCTTTTTCCAACAATGAGAGTTCCTCCAAAAAATGATCATTTAATTCAAAAGCAAGTAATTGGGTGTTTCCTACCAGAGAATCTGCCAAAACTTTTGTAATACATCCCTGACCAGCACCCAGTTCTACGACTAAATCTACTTTATCAAAATGAATGGGTTGCAACATCTTCTTGATTAACTCAGGAGAACTTCTTACAATAGAACCTGTCGAACGCCAGTCTTTAATAGCTTCTTTTAAAAAAGAGAAATGTTTACTCATTAAAATATGTCAAGTGATAGGATGCACAAAAAAAAGGTGCGGGGTACAAATATAGTACACCGCACCCGATAAATATCAATAATGTGAATTTATTATATAAACTCCGATTTATTTTCTTTTACTACAATAATATCAGTAGAAGGCTTATCAGCACCAAACAGTCTGTTTGTCCATTTTCTTGCTTTTTCCATAAGGAAATAAATGATTGGAACGACAAGTAAAGTTAACAACATAGAGCTTGTCAGACCACCTATAAGTGCCCATGCAAGACCATTTTTCCATTCTGCCCCAGGGCCTTTTGCCAGGGCGATAGGTAACATACCGAACACCATGGCTACTGTGGTCATAATAATAGGACGAAGACGCAAAGAGCCTGCTTCCAGAATAGCTCTGATAGTCCTGTTCCCCTCCTCCTTTCGCTGGTTGGCAAAATCAACTAATAAAATGGCATTTTTACCTACCAGACCTACCAACATAATAATACCTAGAATAGCAAAAATATCCATGGTACTCATAGAAAGAGCTAGAGCTAAAAAGGCGCCCACCATAGCTACTGGAATAGAGAATAAAACGACAAAGGGACTGACCCAGGAATTGTAAAGAGCCACCATAATGAGGTACACAAAAAGAATGGAAGCACCAAAAGCAAGACCGAGGCTTCCAAAACTCTCTGCCTGTGCTTTTAAGTCGCCTTCGTAGGCAATAAAAACGCCTACAGGTGGAGGATTTTCAGCTATTTTATTTTGTATATCAACACCGATATCACCAGATTGACGCCCTAAAATTTTCGACGATACCACCAATGAAGGGATTCTATCTTTTCTTTCCAGGAGACTAGGCCCAGTTGAACTGGATACCAAAGCAAACTGGGACAACTTAATTTGCTCGCCTCTGGGATTTACGAATAATAAATTTTTAACATCCTCTTCATTATTTCTATCAAAGGCATCAAATCTAATATTTATGTCATACTCAGAGTTACCATCTCTAAATTTGGTATCGGTATTTCCTGCAAAAGCAGTTTGCATCGTGGCGCCTACAACCTGAAGATTTAAACCAAGCTCTGACATTTTTAGTCTATCTACCTCAATTTTGATTTCGGGGTTACCTTCTTTGTAACTCATATCAGCTTCCATGGCACCGGGCGTGTTTCTAACCCAATCGAGCACTTTATCCCCATAATCCTTTACCTTTTTCAGATCAGCACCGCTGACAATCACCTGAATAGGCGCCTGGTCTGCACCACCAAAGAAAGAAACCTGACTTGAATTAACTTTTACGCCGACCAATTCCTTTTCCAGTTCCATTTTAATATTTCTGGCGAAGAAGTCGGTAGATTCCTTCCTTTCAGACGCTGGGGTTATTTTCACCTGTATTTCAGCCAGATTGGATAGCGTTGAACTTCCTATAAAGTCAGAACTTCTTCCTACCGTTGTGAAAATATTAATAATTTCATTTTTGGTAACTAAATATTTCTCAGCGGCGAGGGCCACTTGATTTGTTTGCTCTAAGGTAGCCTCTTTAGGCAGCTCAAGCTTTATAATAAACTCTCCTCTATCACTATTTGAGATAAACGCCGTACCGATAAAACCACCAGTAATCAATTGAAAGGAAGAAAGAAAAACAATCGTAGTTAGTCCCAAAATGGCCCACCATTTTCGAATGGCCCACTTTAATAATTTCACATAAGCCTTGGTAAGATTTGAAATCCCTGTTTCAAAAGCAATTAAAATAAATCCTCCGATTGTTTTCTTATTGAAATGCTCCAATCTGGAAAAACGAGAGGCTAACATAGGGGTTAATGTAAAAGAGACGAGGAGTGATACCAGGGTAGAAATAACTACGACCAATGCGAACTGTTTCATAATATTCCCGATAATACCGCCAGTTAAAGCGATGGGAAAAAACACAACGACATCAACTAAAGTAATCGCCAAAGCAGTAAAACCAATTTCATTTCTACCATCGAAAGCTGCTTGCCTTCTATTTTTTCCCATTTCCAGGTGTCTGAAAATATTTTCAAGTACTACGATGGAGTCATCGACAAGAATACCGATAACAAGAGACATGGCAAGCAAAGTCATCAGGTTAAAGGTAAAATTGAAAGCGTACATAAAAATAAGCGTTGTTATTAATGAAGCAGGAATAGCCACCATAACAATAAGCGCATTACGAAAACTGTGTAGGAAAAGAAGCATGATAACAGCCACTAAAATAACGGCGAGCCCAATATCATCAATAACGGCGTTGACAGCTTCAATAGTAAAATCGGAAGAATTATTAGCTATGCCAAAAGTGAGTTCATCTGCTTTATAGAGTTCCTCCAATTCTTCCATTTCCTTTATCACACTCTCACTTACCGCTACTGCGTTAGCATCTGATTGTTTTTGAACAAGAAAGGCTAGACCTGACACGCCATTTAACCGGCTTAAATCAGAAGGTTCTTTTGTAGCATCTTCAATTTCAGCTACTTCATCAAGTCTTACGGGGCTATTAGTTAAAGGATTATTGCTTACAATAATACCTCTCAACTGATTTAATGCGTCTAATTTTCCAGCAAGACGAATGGTAATTTGCTCATCTTGGTTTTTAATTTTCCCCGTTGGGAAATCAAGATTTGCCGATTGAATAGCGTTTTGAACTTGAAGAATACTTAATTTACGTTGTTCAAGTTCCTTTCTATTAATATTTATTCTGATTTCCCTTTCCTGACCACCCACAATGGTAATCCTCGCCACACCTTCGATACTACTAAGGAGAGGAACAATTCTATTTTTTGCTAAATCAAACATTTGACCAGCATCCAATTTACTTTTAGCCCCAATATTCATGATAGGAAATTCATCACTGGAAAACTTTCCGAGGACAGGGACTTTGGCATCTCGTGGAAAAGTAGGCTGAATTTCGTTTAATTTTCTTTGCGCCTCTTGCAGACTTTGTTGAATATTAGCATCTTGCTCCAATTCGATAATAACCGACGAAATATTTTCTCTTGAGGTAGAACGAATACTGTTGACACCTGCTAAGCCAGAAAGGGCATCTTCAATTTTTTTGGTGACACTTTGTTCAACCTCCATAGGACCAGCACCAGGATAAACCGTTGTAGCCGTTAGAATGGGCGCTTCAAACTTAGGAATAAGTTCATAGCTCAATTGGGTATAACTAAAAAGGCCTAAAACGGTTAGTACAACAAACAGCACTATAATAAGGGAAGGCCTTTTAATAGCAATTTCAGTTAATGACATGAATTTTCTTTTGAAAAGGTTAAATGATTATTCCTTATTTGTTTTTTACAATAACAGGAGCACCGTCCACCAGATTTATTTGACCTGTAAGGACAATTTCATCTGACTTTTGCAAGCCCCCAAGTACGGAAAGTAAACTACCTGAGCCAACCCCAATTTGAATTTTTCTTAAAACGGCTTTACCATTTTCTATAACATATACAGAGGCATTTCTGGAACTACCTACCAAACAAATACGCGGAATAGCCAAAATCTCAGAAGAAGCAATATCATTGAATGAAACCTGTCCAGTCATGCCCGGTCTTAACCGCCCTGGATTAGTAATCAAAAGTTCGACCAGGTATCTTCTTGAGGGATCAGATTTTACATCGATGAGGGTAACAACGCCTTTAAGTTGTTGATCGGGCATTGCGTCGGTTACCACCTCTGCGATGAATCCCAACTTGATGAGAGAAATCTGCTCAGCCGTGAGATAAGTCTGGAAATATAATTTATTAGTTTGAACTATATCACCTAACTTCATAGGAGGCGTAATAAAAGAACCCTTTTCCACCATTTTATTTGAGATGATACCAGTTAGAGGCGCTTTAACCTTACTAAATGAAAGTTGCTTTTCAAGGCTAACCTGCTGAAATTTAAGATTTTCAAGCGCATTGACCGCATCATCTAATTGCTGTTGAGAAACGCCACCCACCGGTAGTAAATTAGCCAGACGTTGAACGTCTTTTTTAATTTTCTCCTGATTAAACTTGATTTGGGCAATTTGATTTAACAACAAGTCAGAATCTAAAGTAACCAGGACATTACCTTCTTGCACTTGCTTTCCATTTTCAAAATTCACCTGAGTCACTCTTCCGGCTGCTTCAGAAATGATAGATACCTCCTTAAACGCCCTGAATGAACCATTTGCATTGAAATCTTTCTTCATCAAGGTGATTTCTGGAAAGGTAGAAGAAACCATTACCGTAGTATTTCTAACCTGAGCTTTCGCTGCCGAGCTGTCAATCTTCTTTTTATTATCTGTTAATTTCCATCCAATAACGGCGAATACACCGATGGTAATAGATAGGATGGTCAGAATTCTAAGTCCTTTTTTCATGTGTTTATAATATAAAGTTTGGGTAAATTATTGTAAAAATTTAATCAATTGCCCATTGGCATGAAGCAAATCGAGTTCAGCTATTCTGACCTGAAACAATGCCGAGAGCACATTATTTTTTGATTCTCTAAGCGATGTTTCTGCATTCAATATTTCCGTTAATGGAGCGAGTCCCTGCTGATATCTTGCCTGACTTTGAGTGTAAATTTCTTCGGCTAGACTTCGGGCTCTTTTAAGCGGTGTTAAATTATTCAGATTAAGGGCTAATGTTTTCTTTGCGTTTTCAAATTGAGCTTCATATAGCGAAAGGAGTTGCTTTCTGTCTTCCTCTCCCTTTTTAATGTCTATTTGAACTGATTCAACCTGCGTTCTTCTTAAACCACCGTCATAAATGGGCACTCGCAACCTTAATCCAACAGAACTAAAGCTGGCCCATGAGTTAGAGCTAACAAAATCACTGAAAGTTCTTGGCTGCGCCTGTGCTGCAATATTGGCAAATAAATTGGCTGTGGGCCAGTAACTCGCTTTGTACCGGTTTAAATTAATTACATTAAGCGCTTGATTTTGATCGATAAGTTTCAACCCAATACGCTGATTATAATTAGATTGTAAAGCCACTACCTCAGGTAAGGTATAATTTGATTCGCTTAAGGTATCAGTAAGAATGATATCGGTTACCAATGGCATTTGAAGTGAAACCTTAAACATAACCATCTGCTGTTGGATCTGCAATTCTAAATTATTCAATTGGTTTTCCAAAATAAGTTCTGTTAATTCAAGTTGTTTAACATCTTGCATTCTCCCCAAACCATTTTCAACCTGCACCTTGGTTAACTTCAGTAATTCCTTGATTTTAAACAAATTAGCCTGAATATTTGCCTTTTGAGATTTTACCGCTTGAATAGCATAATAACCTTTAGAAACCTGTAAAACCAATTCTTCTTTGGTAGCTTCTGCCCTGGATCTATACAATTCAGTCGCCTTTTTTGCAGCGTTCAGACCTACCCTGAATTCAGGACTAAAAACTAATTGTGTGACTTCTATAGAAGCATTGGTTCCCCAATGAGTGCCAATGGTCACAGGTCTTATATCATCAGGTTTTCCATTCAAAAAGTCAGGAAAAAAGATAACCTGTAACAATGGGTTATAAACAAATTGAGCATTTCCATTAATTTGTGGGTAACCTGTGGAAAGCAACTGTTCCACATTTATATTTCCCTTTGCCTCGTCAAGTTTACCCTGAATTACGCTGCTGTTGTTATCCACAGCATACTGCATCGCCGCCTTAAGATTCAATGGCATCTGGCCATTCACCTGATAAAACGAAAACAGGAAAAACAAACCTAAACTAGGAAATAATACATGTGATTTTGAAAAAATCTTCATTTTATTCATCGTGTTATTTGTTGGTAGATTTTATGAAATGTTAGTAGTCTTAGCGCTCATTAAACTGATTAATCGTTCTAATCCTTTTGAAGTACAAATGCTTCGAAGAAATAATTCATCTCTTATGGTAATTGCTTCAATAAGCTCGAGAGATTCAGGTTCAAAAATTCTTGGTCTTAACATACCTTCCGACTGCAATAAAAATACTTTAGCCACCTTGGATGGGTTAATTTCAGCTCTGTAAAATCCTTGTTCAATACCTGATGTAAAATTGAAAACCAGCATGTTATACTGCCATTCAAAATCATGATTAACAAATTTTTTCCATATTTCAGGATGGTTTTTCTGTAAATCAAAAATGACAAATGGAGATACTTCCTTTAACGATTCCAGCGCTCTTCTGGATAAACTATAAAATGCATCTACAGGATCTGTCGCCTTTTCTCTAATCTTTTGGACTTTATCCGCCTCTTTTTCCATATATCCAAAAATACAGGATTCCACTAAGGCATCCTTAGTCTGGAAATATTGGTATAATGTTTTTTTACTTATACCCATTTCTTTGCATAAATCGTCCATGGTTACGTTTCTGAAACCATATTTCAAAAAAAATGCCTCTGCCTGGATGAGAATATTTATTTTAGTAGAATTCATGTCTTAATAAACGATGGAAACTAAAAAGGTTCAATTAGTTTCCATGTTTTTTCAAATTATTTTTGAAAATTTTGATAACTTTGCGCTAAGAAAAAACAGATATGAAGTTATTACAAGATAAAGTTGCCTTAATTACTGGCGGATCAAGAGGAATTGGCGCTGCATTGGTTGCCCGTTTTGTAGAACACGGCGCTCATGTTGCTTTCACTTACAGATCAAGTGCTGCAGAGGCTGAAAAAGTAATTGCTGATAATGCAGTTTCAGGTATTACCATAAAGGCTTATCAATCAGATGCATCTAATTTTCAAGCTGCCGAAACCTTAGTAAATCAGGTGATAGAAGATTTTGGTAAATTAGATATTTTAGTAAATAACGCAGGAATAACGCAAGATACCTTGTTATTAAGAATGACTGAAGAACAATGGGATAAAGTGATTGAAACAAATCTTAAATCTGTATTTAATCTTTGTAAGCAGGTTTTGAAACCCATGATGAAAGCTAAAAACGGAGCCATCATAAATATGGGTTCTATTGTTGGCGTCACGGGAAATGCGGGACAAGCGAATTATGCGGCTTCAAAAGCTGGAATTATTGGCTTTACAAAATCTTTAGCCAAAGAGATGGGTACGAGAAATATTCGTTGTAATACCGTTGCACCGGGATTTATTGAAACGGATATGACAGATGAGTTAGACGACAAAACCAGAGAAGCTTATTTAGCTAATATTCCATTAAAAAGATTCGGGAAATCTTCTGAAGTGGCAGACGTTTGTGTTTTTCTGGCTTCCGATATGGGTGCTTATATCAGTGGACAGACTATTAGCGTTTGTGGTGCATTGACTACCTAAGGATGTTAAATAGCAACCCTTTTACTCTTCAAGGTCATCAAGGATAGCATCCACTTCCACTTCTACCAAATATTCATCGCCTATCAATCTGGCTACCACCAGGGTATTTGTTGGATTAATGCCTTCAAACCTTTTACCATGCACTCGTGCAATGGCTTCCCAATGATTTATATCCGAAACAAAAACCCTTGTTCTGACGACATCCCTCATGGTGGCATTCATTGATTTTAAAGCACCTTCGATTTTATCCAATACAAAGTGCATTTGAGAATCAGGGCTACTGCCACCTATTAGCAACGAACCTTGCGTTGCTGTGGTGCCCGAAACAAAAACATGATTACCTTTTTTTACTGCCCTGGAATACCCTGCAAAAGACTCCCAAATGGTACCACTTGAAGCACTATATCTGCCATTTCCCTCATCTTTTACTTGAAAAGCGGGAGGAAATGAAGCAATATGATGGCTTAAATCGCCTGAAGCTGTCAGAAAAGGAGGATATCTGTATTCATCTCCACAATCACCGGTTAGAGATTTGAATGCATTGATTAAAGCAGCTATTTCCACTTTAGATTCATCATCCAGCGTCATTTTACTTACCTGTTTATTCTCAGCAATGTGTTCTAACTCTCCTAATCTTGCGCCAATAATGACTGCATTACATTTAAACGCCTCTTTAATGTAAAGAGAAGCCAGCTGAGCAATTGATATGTCTATTTTTTTTGAAATAGCATCTAATTTTTCAAGCAAGTATTGAAATTGATTCCAGTCACAAACCTCCTCTTGAAACCTTTTATACTTCATTAGAGACCAGGTAGGTAATTCCTCTATGGAGGGTTCCCCTTTTCCCAACCATTTATTTGAAAAAAAACCACCTGCTACGGTGCCATAGCATAGAACCCGAACTTGATTTTCCAAACAAAATGGAATCATTTTATTTATTGCCCTTTGATCAAACAGAGAATGAGAAATTTGATTAGATACAATGGGTATGTTAGAATCAATAGCCATTTTCAAATGTACTGTATCCATATTTGTTACCCCTAACGCTTTAATATAGCCCTCCTTTCTCAGTTCATCCAAATAAAATAAGGTTTCAATCCAGGATGGATCTGTATAATCCCATGCATGAAATTGAAGTAAATCAAGTTGACCTACATTTAACCTGTTTAAAGCAAGTGTTACCGCATCTTTAACCATATCTTTTGAATTATGGCCAGGTTTAGGCACCCATTTAGTAGCCAGAACAGGCAAGGATTTACCTTCTTCTTTTCTTTTTTTGTATAAAAGACCAGCGATGATTTCAGCAGAACCATAGTGGTCAGCCATATCAAAAAAATTGAAACCTGCATCGAGATATGCTTCCATATTTTTAACTACAGAAGCAGGATTGAAGTTTGCATTTTTACGCTCGATGTCGGCAATCTGCCATAATCCAATGATTACCGGAGGAAAGTTTATGTTCATAAACAAATTATTTTTTCCTGAATTATTTTTTAATATTCAGATTTAAACCACTATAAATCAATCATTAATATAAATAGATTATCAAAAAAAACTCCTTAAAATTTCTTTATTTATTATTTTCTGGCATTATTAATGCTACATTTTCTTTAAAATATTTGAAATAAAAAATAAATTTATAATAGTATTACTCTCAGCTTTATCCCTCGGGAAGTTCCTCAAAATGGGATTTCCCATTTTTGTTTTTAAGCCAGAATGTGAAAAACCAGGCACTTCCCATGGTCATAACGATTAACCAAACCCAGGTTGCTTTAAAATACCAATGACTTAGAGTACTGTTTAAATCCTT